>CEUK01042765.1_pt1 | contig 47236 bp, 40 predicted proteins | sample 356451 | NCBI WGS metagenome assembly CEUK01 (sample SAMEA2622843, study PRJEB7988) | marine metagenome | isolation source: saline water (ENVO:00002010), including
AAAAAAACAGGAGTTAGTCCTTTAGGAGGATGTCTTCCAATGTTATTGCAAATTCCAATTTTATTTGCATTATTTAAATTTTTTCCATCTTCAATTCAATTAAGAAAGCAATCTTTTCTTTGGGCTGAAGATTTATCTACATATGATTCGGTACTTGAGTTTTCTTTTTGGCCAGGTGTATTTGAACATTTAAGTTTATTTGCATTATTAATGTCAATTTCTACATTAGTACAAATGAAGTTTAATGCGCAACCAACTAATAATCAGATGCCCCAGTTAAAATACATGATGTATATAATGCCTGTAGTGTTCTTTTTTATAATGAATAGTTATTCCTCGGGATTAAGTTATTATTATTTATTAGCAAATATTATAACATTTTTCCAACAATTATACATTAAGAGAACCTTAGATGAAAAACAGTTATATGCTCAATTACAGGCAAATAAAACTAAACCAATAAAAAAATCTAATTTTCAAAAAAAGCTAGAAGAAATTGCAAAGCAACAAAAAAGAAAAAAAAGAAGGTAATAAGATGATTAATAAATTTCTTTATTTTTCTTTTTTGTTTTTTTTATTATTTAGCTGTGGATTAATCCAAAATAAAAACTCTATTAAATATTCTACCGATTCAGTAAATAATCCAATTATTGAAAAAAAAGATAAACCTTTTTTAAAAATGAGAAAGACACCTTGTTATGGAAAATGTCCATACTTTGAAGTAAATTTTTATGAAAATGGATTTGTTACCTACGAGGGTTTGAAATTTGTGGATAAAATAGGTATTTATAATACACAAATTAATAAAAAGAAAGTTGCAATTATTAAAGATTTAATTCGTCGTTCTGATTTTTTTTCATTTGATGAATTATATGATGCTAGAGTATCTGATTTACCATCTGTCATTATTGAAGTAAATTATAATGGTGATTTTCATAAGGTAAAAGCAAGATATAAGGCTCCAAAAAAATTCAATGAATTAGTTAAATTTATTGATAATTTTTTATTAGATATTGATATTTGGAATAAAAATTAATTATTTAAAAAATCATTTAACGTTCCTGTTTCTTTGACAATAAATTTGTCTCCATTTTTTCCTATTTTGCAACATTCATTGTAATAATCATGTTCTAAAAAAAGTATGTATTCTTTTTCAAAAGCCTCATTAAGAAACTTCTCTTTTTCATTTAAGGTAATTAGAGGCCTTACATCGTAACCCATAACGTATGGTAATGGAATATGACCTGTTGATGGTAGTAAATCAGCACAAAAAATTATAGTTTTTTTATTAGTATGAATAAATGGAATCATTTGAGATTCAGTATGACCATGAAAAAATTTAATTTCTATATTTTTACTAAAGACTCCTTCTTCTAAAAAATTTAATTTTTCCATTTCTTTAATAGGGACAAAATTTTCTTTCAAAAACGAAGCTTTTTCTCTGTTATTGGGATTCATTGCCCAATCCCAATGTTTTTTATTTGTCCAGTGTTTAGCTTTTGAAAAAGTTAATGAATATTCTTTTCCGGTTTTCTTAACAGCACCTCCGCAATGATCAAAATGAAGATGTGTAAAAATAACATCAGTAATATCATCAGTTGAAAATCCGTTATTATTTATTGATTTTTCAAGAGAATAATCACCATGTAAATAAAAATGAGAAAAAAACTTTTCACTTTGTTTATTTCCTATTCCTGTATCAATCAGAATTAATTTATTACTAGTTTCAACTAATAAACATCTCATTGCCCATGGGCACATATTTTTTTCGTTCGACGGGTTTGTTTTACTCCAAATAGATTTTGGAACGACACCAAACATAGCACCACCATCTAATTTAAAAAGGCCGGTATTTATTGTATGTAATTTCATTATAATTTTTTCAGTACAATATTAAAAAAATAATATCTATTATTTGTATGAACTTTAATTCTATATTTATAGTTATGAAAGTTCATTTTATTGCTATTGGTGGGAGTATTATGCATGCTTTAGCTATTTCTTTAAAACAAAAAGGTTATTATGTAACTGGATCAGATGACAAGTTTTATAGTCCATCAAAAGATAATCTAAAAAAAGAAAGTCTTTTGCCAGAAGAGGGATGGTTTCCAGAAAAAATTACAAATGATTTAGATTTTGTGATTTTAGGTATGCATGCTAAAATTGATAATCCGGAATTAATTAAGGCTAGAGAAAATAAAATTAAAATATTTTCTTTCCCAGAGTTTATTGCTAATGAATCTAGAAATAAAAAAAGAATTGTTATTGCAGGAAGTCATGGTAAAACTACAATAACTTCGATGATAATGTATGCTTTAAAAGAAAATAATTTTCAATTTGATTATGTAGTAGGAGCAAAAATAAAAGGTTTTAATAACTTAGTTAAGTTATCTGACAGTAAAATAATTATAATTGAAGGAGACGAGTATTTATCATCCAAATTAGATAATAAATCAAAATTTTTACATTACAGTCCTAATTTATTAGTTATTTCTGGAATTTCTTGGGATCACGTGAACGTTTTTTCAACTTTTAAATCTTATTTGAATACTTTTATTGATTTGTTAGTTTCTTGTAGTAAAAAAACTAAACTTTTTTTTGTAAATAATGACAGTAATTTAAAAAACATTATTAAATTTTTTCCAGGCCACCACGAAAAATATTTTTTACCTGCATATAAAATAAATGCTGGAAAAGTAGAAATAAATAATAATAATAATTTTTATAGATTGTCTATTTTTGGCGAACATAATCTTTATAATTTAGAAGCTGCTAGAAAAATATGTAATGAATTAGGCTTGTCAGATAATTTATTTTATAAATCCATTTCTTCGTTTTCAGGAGCAAAAAATAGACTCGAGTTATTTTATGAAATTAATTCTGACTCTAAAATTTACAGAGATTTTGCTCACTCTCCCTCAAAAGTAAAAGCTTCAGTTTCAGCATTAAAAGATTTATTTCCAAAAAATTATTTAATTGCGTGTTTAGAGTTATATACTTTTAGTAGTTTGACTTTAGAATTTTTAGTTCGTTATAAAAATACTTTTGAAAAAGCAGATTTTGTTTGGATTTTTTATTCAAAGAAAGAATTAATAAAAAGGGGAATGCATACCTTTAATTATGAAGATGTAATGAACAAAATAGACCACAAGAACGTTCTTGTTTTTACTGATAAAAATGATTTAAAAGAAAAAATAAGAAAAATTAAATGGTTAAAAACAAATTTACTACTTATGAGTTCCGGAAATTTTCAGGAAGTCAATTTTAAACAGGTTATCCGTTCATTGAAATAAGAAATTCTTCATTATTTTGAGTCTTACTTATTCTATCCTTTATAAATTCCATTGCTTCTAATGGTTTCATGTCATTTAAATATTTTCTTAAAATCCAAATTCTTTGCAATGACTCTTTACTAATAAGTAAATCTTCTCTTCTTGTACCTGAGTTAACTAAATCTATAGCAGGATAGATTCTCCTGTTTGCAATATTTCGATCTAATTGTAATTCCATATTTCCAGTACCTTTAAATTCTTCAAAGATAACGTCATCCATTTTTGAACCAGTTTCAACTAATGCAGTTGCAATTATAGTAAGAGATCCTCCGTTTTCAATATTTCTAGCAGAACCAAAAAATCTTTTAGGTTTATGTAATGCGTTGGCATCAATTCCACCAGAAAGAACTTTTCCAGTTGCTGGAGCAACTGTGTTGTATGCTCTTGCAAGTCTAGTGATTGAGTCAAGTAAAATCACAACATCGTGACCGCATTCAACTAATCTTTTTGCTTTTGCTAAAACAATGTTTGCAACTTTTACGTGCCTTTCTGCAGGTTCATCAAATGTTGAAGCAATTACTTCACCTTTTACAGATCTGGCCATATCAGTCACTTCTTCAGGTCTTTCGTCAATTAATAATACTATTTGATATACTTCAGGATGAGATGCTGTGATTGCATTTGCTAATTCTTTTAATAAAATTGTTTTACCTGTTTTGGGTTGAGCTACAATTAATCCTCTTTGACCTTTTCCTATGGGGGCAAATAAGTCAATTAGTCTAGTAGAGATTGTTTTATTTGCATTTGCAAGTTCAAATTTTTCTTCAGGAAAAAGAGGTGTTTTATGTTTAAATGAAACTCTATCTCTTACGTTTTTTGGGTCAAGATTGTTTATTTTTTCTACTTTAACTAGGGGAAAATATTTTTCACCTTCTTTAGGTGGTCGTAACTGACCTGAAATCGTGTCTCCAGTTTTTAATCCAAATAATTTAATTTGAGATTGAGATACATAAATATCATCAGGAGAGTTTAAATAATTATAATCAGAGGATCTTATAAAGCCATAACCATCTGGCATTACTTCAAGTACTCCTTCACCTGTAATTATTCCTTCTAAATCATACTCTTTTCTCCTAACTTGTTTGTTATGAACAAAACTACTCTTTTGATCTTCTGAAATTTTATTATTTTTCCTGAAAGGGTTTTTGGAGAATCTTTCTTTTTTATCAGATTTTATTTTTAGAGTTTCTTCTTGTTTTTTTTCTACTGATTGCTTATCTAAAATTTCATAGATTAAGTCAGTTTTTTTAATTTTTTTAAAATTAGATATTTTTAGTTCTTCGGAAATTTTTTGTAATTCCGGAAGTAACATCTTTTTTAATTGTGATATATCATACATAAAATTAGGTTTATTATTTTTAAAATATCAAGGATGATTAAATTAGAAAAATTAACTATTTCTGTTAATGTGACACAATGTTACAATAAATAATTGTAAATACTACTACTATATCTAAAAAAATTCATATTTTCAAAAAAAAAAATTATGATTCAAAGAGTTCAAAGTATATACCTTCTAATTGTAAGTCTTTTTTATTTTTTATATTGGTTTTTTGGGTTTGAGTATTATGAAAAAGGATTTTTTATTCTTAACAAAGCTTTAGGAAATCTTTCAAAACCTATTTTTTCATTAACATCAATTTTTCCAATACTCATTTTTGTAATTTGTTTTGCTACAATATTTTTATTTAAAAAAAGAAAAATTCAGATTTACTTATGTAGATTTTCTTTACTGATTAGTATATTAGTTTGTTTATATACTATAATTTATTTTTCATTTTCTTTAAATTATTTGTTGAAATCTATGTCCTCAATAATAATGCAACTTCTATTATATGCCGCGATTCTCAATCCTTTTATTTGTTCTTTTTTAATTTATTTATCTATTGAAAGTATAATAAATGATGAGAAATTAGTAAGAGGGGATGGGATGATTAGATAATTATCTTTTAAATTCTACTACTTTCATATTTAAAAGTTTACTCTTGTCTATTTCTAAAGTTATTAATGTTCGTACTTTATGGATTCCATATTTCCCAATTGCTCCCGGATTAATATGAATTAAATTATATTTTTTATCATAAATTACTTTTAATATGTGAGAATGACCACAAATAAAAATATCTGGTTTATGTTGGTTAATTAATTCTAATGATTTTTTTGTGTATTTTCCTGGATAACCACCTATATGTATAATTAGAACTTTAATTTCTTCACATTTAAAAAAAATATACTCTGGATATTCCTTTCTTATTAAATGGTTGTCAATATTTCCATGTACAGCTTTGAGAGTAACATGTTTTTTTATTTTATCAATAATGTTAATTTCACCTATATCTCCTGCGTGCCATACTTCATCACTATTTTTAAAAAAATTAATAATATTAGCGTCAATATAGCCATGAGAATCTGAAATTATACAAATTTTTTTCATTCTTTAAATTAAATAACTAAATCTAATTTATAATTTTAATGTAAATTTCATTATCTAATGTATAGATATTTAGTTGAAATAAAATATAACGGTGCAAAATACTTTGGTTGGCAAGTTCAACCTAATAAACCAACAGTTCAAGGTGAGATAAATAAAAAAACATCAATTATATTATCTAATCCAATAAATTTAATTGGTTGTGGTAGAACTGATACTGGCGTGCATGCACAACAGTTCTTTTGTCATTTTGATTTTCATGAAAAAATAAATTTAAAAGATTTAAAATTTAAATTAAATAAATTTTTATCATCATCTATTTCAATTATAAATATTTATTTAGTAAATCCAGATTTTCATTCTAGATTTACTGCTATTTCTAGAACTTATGAATATTGGATTACAGATAGAAAAAATCCTTTTTTATCTGAAAGATCATTGTATCTTATTAAGTCATTAGATTTAAATTTATTTAATTATGGCGCAAGTTTATTGATCGGTAGGAAAGATTTTTCCTCATTTTGTAAAGCTAAAGCAGATGTTAAAAATAAGATTTGTAATGTGTCAGAGGCAATTTGTTATCGTAGTCAAGATATATATGTTTTTAAAATTAAATCCAATAGATTTCTTCACAATATGGTAAGATCAATCGTCGGGACTTTAATTGAATTTTCTAACAAAAAAATAACTAAAAATGATTTAATTAAAATTATTGATAAAAAAGACAGGTCTATGGCAGGTTTTTCTGTTCCTCCCTGGGGTCTATATCTTATGAACGTAGAATATCCAAAAAATTGTTTTAAATGAAAAAGATATTTGATTTAGAAAATTTCATTAAATCTTTAAAATTTATAAATCCGTATTTATGGAGTGTTTATTTTACAATTTTTTCATCAATCTTATTTTCAATTTTCTCAGCTGCCAGACCGGTTTTAATTCAATTAGCTTTTGATATATATATTTCTCCTTCATCAAATAATCACAATGCTGTAACAAGTTTTTTTGTAGATAATTTTTCTATTTCTTTTTTCTCATTCATGTTAATTATATTTTTGTTTTTATTTCTAGAAGCATTTATTCAATTTTTTTTTATTTATAAATCTAACTTCATAGCCCAATTAGTTATTAAGGATATTAGAAATGATTTATTTAATAAAATTTTAAATTTTAAAGTTGCATATTTTGATAATAATCCAATAGGAAAAGTTATAACAAGAGTAATTTCTGATATTGAAGCTGTAGGCTTAATGTTTTCTCAGGGCATTTTAAGTATTTTTGGTGATATTTTTAAGATTTTAATTATAGTCTCTTGGATGATTTTTAGTAATTGGAAACTAGCTATTGTTAGTCTCTCTTTCTTCCCTTTTCTTATATTTTCAACAATTATCTTTCAAAAGTTAATGAAAAAAACTTTTGAAAGAATAAGAGCTGAGATTTCAAAATTAAATGTATTTGTGTATGAACATATTTTAGGAATTCATATTGTAAAAATATTCAATCAACAAAAAAAAGAAGAAGAGAAGTTTAAAAATATTAATAAAGATTACACTAATTATAACATTAAATCTGTATTGTATTTTTCAATCTTTTTACCAGTAATTGATATTTTTTCAGCCATTTCTATGGGTTTAATTGTTTGGTATGGGGGCTTTATGATTTTTTCAAATAATTCTGATTTTAGTCAATTTAATACAACATTAGGTCAGTTGATATCGTTTATTTTACTAGTTAATATGTTATTTAGACCCTTGAGGTCAATGGCAGATAAGTTTAACATTTTACAAATGGGTACAGTAGCATTTTCAAGAGTATTCAAGTTAATAAACTCAAACAATAATTCAGAAAAAATAACAGGTGATAAAAATGAATTATTTTATTCAAAACATATTAAATTTAAAAATGTTAGTTTTTCTTACAAAAAAGATGAGTTAGTTTTAAATAATATAAATCTACAAATTGATTCTGGGAAAAGTCTAGCTATAGTAGGGCCAACAGGATCTGGTAAGTCAACATTAATTAATTTAATAACTAGGTTTTATGAATTAAAACATGGAGACATTTTAATTGGTGAAGAAAGTATTAAAAATTTAGATATTAACATTTTAAGAAAGAATATTGGGCTTATTTTACAGGACACATTTTTATTTTCAGAAACAATATTTAAAAACATTACTTTTTTTACAAAAAAAACAAAAAAAGAACTAAATTTTATTTTAGAGGAAATGGGATTGACAAATTTTATTAATTCATTTCCAAATGGTTTAGATTATAATATAGGAGAAGGAGGTGTTTATTTATCCAGTGGCCAAAAACAATTGATATCATTTATAAGAACTTATATTAGTTTATCCCCAATAATTATTTTTGATGAAGCTACTTCATCATTGGATTCAGAGACAGAGGAATTGATAAAAAAGTCAATTAGGTTTTTAATTAAAAATAAAACATCAATTATTATTGCTCATCGCTTATCAACTATAAAAAATGTTGACAAAATTATTTTTTTGAAAGATGGTAAAATTATAGAACACGGCACTCATGAAGAACTAATTTTTAAAAAAGGTTTTTATTGGAAATACTATAAGACACAACTAGTTTAAATATTTTTTTAAAACATTAGAAGTGTGTGTCTTAATTTTCTTCATGCTCTCAGGTCTTCCCTCAAAAATTATTTTTCCTCCATTTTTACCTCCGCTTGGTCCAAGTTCTATTATCCAGTCTGATGTTTTTATAATTTCCATATTATGTTCTATAACAATTATGGTATTATTTAACTTTAATATCTCGTTTAAAGATTTTAATAAATTTTTGATGTCATGAATATGTAATCCTGTGGTAGGTTCATCAAAAATCATAATTGTATTTTCTATTTTTTTATTTAGAAAAGAGCCAAGTTTTAATCGTTGTGATTCTCCTCCACTAAGAGAGCTTAAATTTTGTCCTAGTTTAACATAACCTAATCCAACCTTACTTAAAGTATTTAAATGTCTTGTAATATTTTGTTTTTTTTCTTTTGTAAAAAAATTAAGAGCCGAGTCAACAGTCATTTCTAATATATTATATATATTATTTCCTTTAAATTTTACATTTAATACTTCGTCTTTATATCTTTTACCCTTACAATTTTCACATTTAACTTTTATGTCTGACATAAATTGCATATCAACTGAAATAAATCCATCTCCTTTACAATGTTCACACCTTCCTCCAGCAGTATTAAACGAAAAAAATTTAGGAGTCATTTTATTTATTATTGCAAGTTTCTGTTCTGAAAATAATTTCCTTATTTCGTCAAATCCTTTTATATATGTTATTAAATTAGATCTACTTGATTTTCCAATAGAACTTTGTTTGACAAATTCAATATTTGTAAATGTATTTTTTTCAAATGAAATATTACTTTTTTGGTTATTGATAAATTTTGTAAATTCAGGAACGAAAATTTCACTTATAAGGGTACTTTTTCCTGAACCGCTTACTCCAGTTATTGTTGTTAAAACATTTGTTGGGAATTTAGTTTTTAAATTTTTAATATTATTTTTTGATCCTCCATTTAAATATATAAACTTACCGATTGATCTTCTATTTTTTGGACAATCAATTTTCAATTCATTATCAATATATCTTTTAGTGTAACTTTGGCTTTTAATTTTAGAATTAATATTTCCTGAATAAATCACATTTCCACCTAAATCACCTCCTTTTAGACCTAAGTCAATGACGTAATCCGATGATTTTATTATATCTAAATCATGTTCGACGATTAATACTGTATTTCCAATTTTTTTTAAATTTTCAAGAACAGTTATTAGTTTTGTTTTATCCCTATCATGTAAGCCAACGCTAGGTTCATCTAAAACGTAAAGTGTATCAACTAGTCCTCCACCAAGGGATTTGGTAATATTAATCCTTTGTGTTTCTCCGCCAGAAAGAGTGGAAGATTTTCTATTAAGTGTTAAGTATTCAAGTCCTAAATCACTTAATAAATTCAATCTTAATTTAATCTCTTCAAAAATTTTATTTGCAATTTTACTCTCATGTTTATCTAACTTAATATTCTGAAAAAATAATTTTAATTCAGAAATTGACATTTTACAAATATCTTGAATATTGAATTTTTTAAATTTAATATTTTCACTTTCTTTTTTAAGTCTTCCACCTGAGCAATTTGGACAAGTTGTTCTCCCCCTGTACCTTGAAAGCATTACTCGGTATTGTATTTTATAAGACTTGCTTTCAACCATTTTAAAAAAATCGTTTATTCCTTTATACTCTTTGTGTCCTTTCCAAATTAATTTTTTTTCATCGCTAGTTAGTTCAGAATATTTTTTTTCAATTGATATTTTATTTTTTTTTGCAAACGAAATGAGCTGTTCCTTCCACTTAATTGTAGATGGATATTTCCAAGGTAAAATCGCGTCATTTTGTAGACTCAATTCATTATTCGGAATTACTTTTAATTCATCAACACCAAGAATGTCACCATAACCTTGACATAATTCACAAGCTCCATATGGACTATTAAAATTAAAAGTATTGATATTTGGCGTGTCAATTATTTTTCCATTAATTTCGAGTCTTTTGTTAAATCGTTTTAATAAAACTCCATTAGATGAGAATAATTCACAGATGCCAGAACTAGAATTGAAAATAATTTCACATGATTCTGTAATTAAGTCTTCAATAGATTTTTCTCTTCTTACTATTTGCCTGTCAACAATTATATTAACTTTTTTATTTTCTATATGTTTAAAATTTATTTCAGAAATTCTTTCAATTTTTTTATTAATTAAAATTCTTGAAAAACCTATTTTTTTTATTTGGTTATAATGCTCTTTGACACAATTTTCTATTGGAAATGTCAATAATATTTTTGTGCCAATTTCTAAAGTATTTATATAATTAACTACATCTTTAGGAGAATTTTTTTTAACTAATTTTTTAGTTAATGGACAATAAATTTTCCCAAGTTTAAAAAATAAAATTTTAATAAAATCATAAATTTCAGTTGCTGTACCTACTGTTGACTTTGGATTATTTATATTATTTTTTTGATTAATTGCAATAGCTGGGCAAATACCTTTAATATAATCTACTTCAGGTTTTTTATGTTTGTTAAGAAATTGTTTAGCATATGATGAAAGTCCCTCAAGGTATCTTCTTTGACCCTCTGCAAAAATTGTATCATATGCTAAAGATGATTTTCCAGAACCACTAAGTCCAGTAATTACAACAAATTTTCCTCTTGGGATAGTGACATTTATATTTTTAAGATTATTTAGCCTTGCTCCTTTTACAATAATATTATCCTTAATAGATGTTTTTTTTTTACTTAGATTCATTAAGAGATAATATTAAATAATTTTTCAGAAATTAAATAACCAAATCCTAGCAATAAAGGATAAATAAAAAATAGCCAAAAAATATCTTTTATACTTTGTGATTTTAATGCCTCAATAAAGCTTCCTTTTTCTATAATTATATTTGAAAAGTTATACCAAGTGTTTAAATTAAGGAATCCTGCAATTGTATTTGAAATTATTGCAGTTAATAAAATAATTACACCAATAAAATATAATTTTGTCATATCTGTAAATTTATTAATAAATTTTTTTTTTTAAATATAGAATTTGTTATAGTTTTTAAAATTTTGTAATTTAGAAAAAAAATAATTGCCTATCGAAACATATCTACTTGTTAAATAATTTATTAACTAATAAAAGATAGATATGTTTGTTTCAAAAAAAATAGATGATAAAGAAGTAGTATCTTCTTATATAAATGGAAACGAATCCGCTTTAAATGTTCTTATTGATAGACATAGATCAAGAATTTTTGGATTTATTATTTCTAAAGTTAAAAATGTAGAGGTGGCTGAAGATATTTTTCAGGATGCTTTTATTAAAGTCATTAATACTATAAAACAAGGAAAATATAATGAGCAAGGTAAGTTTATTGTTTGGGTAATGACAATTACTCATAATTTGATTATGGATTATTTTAGAAAACAAAAGAAAAGAAGATTTATAAAACCTACAAATGATTTTAATGTCTTTGATATTCTAGGAAACGGAGAATTAAATATTGAACAAAAAATTGTTAAAGAACAAATTTTAAATCAAATTAAATTATTAAAAGAGGAATTACCAATTGAGCAGAGAAAAATTCTTGAAATGAGGTATTATTCAAAAATGAGTTTTAAAGAGATTTCTGAAAATTGTAATATAAGTATCAATACTGCTTTAGGTAGAATGCGTTATGCAATAATTAACTTGAGAAAGATTATTCAAAAAAAAGGAGTTAGTATTAGTTAAATATATAATTTTTTTGTCTTAGATTTCTACCAAGTATTTATAGATGGGTAAGAAAATTGAGTAGTGTTTTCCATTTTGATTTGATATCCTTGTCCTGGAATCATATTTCCTATTGAATTCAATCCAAATTCTGGCCAATAAACATTACCTAATCCATTTTTTAATATTCTCAAAGGGCCGTCATTTGTTACAATAGAATTCATCATTTCAACTGTGTTAGCTTGTTCTGGATGTAAATAGCCAATTAAGTTCCATCCTTCATCAAATGAAATCGGTGTATCAAAGGGAATCAGACTTCCTTCAACTGTTATTTGGTTGAAAGAATTCATTTTAACTTGATAGCCTTCTCCAATAATTAAATCTCCTATAGAATTTAAACCAAAAAGAGGCCAATAAACATTTCCATTTTCATCTTTTATTATTTCTATATCGTTAACAACGGAACTAAATACAGATTCAATATTTGTATTTTCAGGGTTTATATATGTAGAGATAATAGACCAGCCTTCATTTAAATTAATAGTTTGACTAAAACTGCATTCTATAGATTCTACATCAAACTCAAAATATTTCATACAATTATTTGAGTCCTTAACTAATAAAGTATAGTTTCCCGAGGAAAGTTGGGAAATGTTTTTTGAGTTTGATGAAAAGTTATTTGGACCACTCCATTCATATATATATTCATCACCAACATTAAATGGCGTTCCTCCATTAACTTCAACAGAAATCGATCCATTATTTTGATTAGAACATTCATTATTAATAATCGGAATTAAAGATAAAATTTCTGAGGGTTCAGAGATTGTAATACTATTAATTTCACTTTGATTTCCTAGTGCATCAATTACATAAACTAAATAACATCCAGCTGGTAATTCACTAATATTGTTCATTTGAGTTTCATTTTCATTAAATTCTCCATCACAGTTGTCATCTGAAAAAATAAATGGTCCTATGAAATAATTACCAGAAGATAGTGGGTCAACAATTGGAGAGTTCTCAGTGATATATCCATTATTTATTGCTTCATTAATTTCATCAAGATTGTTAAAAGGAACTCCCCCTGATATTCCAGGTGGAATCCAGGCAATTCGACCCTTTAGATCACCAAAACAAAGATTCAAATCAGAGTTACCTTCTAAAGTAATATAAAATTCAGAAGAGGTGTTATTTAAAGAAATTTTATTTAGGTTATTTTTTTCAATAGAATTGCTAGAATCTAATTTTTGTGAAAAAATAGAAGAAAATAATAGAATCAAAAATATGAGTATTTTGGGTCTCATAAAAAAACTTTAAAAATAATTAGACTAAAACTACATTATAAATTTAAACAATTTAATTGATAATATTTTTTTTGTAATAACGTTAAAGTTGTAAAATATATGCTTATGGAAAAAATTTTTACAAAAAATCAAATAAATACTCTCAATATCTTTTTGAGTAACGAATTAGATTTATTAGAAAAAAAAATAATTTTAAACAATAAATCAAAAGAACAAACAAAAAAAAATATTCTAGATTATTCTAAGAGTGCCTATTTTTTAAGTGATAAATCAAAATTATTTATTTTGAACTAAATGCTAATTTATTTTAAGAAAGAGAACTTATGAATAAAAAGGATAAGGTACAGTTCATTATTTCAAAATTAGAAGAGCTATATCCTACTACCCCAATACCATTAAATCATAAGGACCCATATACTCTTTTAATTGCAGTTTTGCTTTCTGCTAGATGTACGGATGAGAGGGTAAATCAAGTAACACCAGTTCTTTTTAATAAGGCTGACTCTCCTAAAAAAATGTTAAAGCTAACAATTGATGAAATAAAACAAATTATTAGACCATGCGGACTGTCCCCTCAAAAATCTAGAGCTATTTTTAATTTATCAAAAATTTTAATTGAAAAACATAATGGATTGGTGCCTAAAAGTTTTGAAGATTTAGAGTTTTTACCAGGAGTTGGTCACAAAACTGCATCTGTTGTGATGTGTCAAGCATTTAATATTCCAGCTTTTCCTGTTGACACTCATATATTTCGTTTAATCAAAAGATGGGGTTTGAGCAAAGGTAAGACTGTAAAAAAAATAGAGGAGGATTCTAAGAAAATTTTTCCAAAAAAATTGTGGAGTAAATTACACTTACAAATAATTTTTTTTGGTAGAGAATATTGTCCTGCAAGAACTCACAATTCTAGTAATTGTCCTATTTGTAGCATTGTTAATAACAAGTCAATTAATAAAATTAAATAAAGTTATTTTTTAATTAAATTAGTTAAAAATAATTTTCAATGTTAGAACTAAAAGAAGGTCAAAAGGCACCAATTTTCTCTGCTAAAAATCAAAACGGAAATAATATTTCATTAACTCAATTTTTAGGAAAAAAAGTTGTTTTATATTTTTACCCTAAGGATAATACTCCTGGATGTACTGCTCAAGCTTGTAATTTATCCGAAAATATTGATAATTTGAAAAAGAATGGATTTATAGTTTTGGGAGTTAGTCCTGATAGTGAGAAATCACACTTAAAATTTATTTCTAAATATAATTTGTCATTTGATTTAATCGTCGATGAATCAAAAAGTATTTGTAAACTATATGGTGTTTGGGGTCCTAAAAAGTTTATGGGAAGAGAATATGATGGAGTTCATAGAACAACTTTTTTAATTGATGAGAATGGTTTAATTGATAAAATAATTACAAAAGTGAACACAAAAAATCACACAGAACAAATTTTATAATTATGAAAAAAGATAAGGATATAAAATTACAAGCTCTTAAGCTTGCTATGGAAAAAATTGACAAAACCTACGGAAAGGGTTCAATTATGAAGTTAGGTGATATGACTATTGAAAAAGTTGATTCAATATCAACAGGTTCAATTTCTATTGATGCTGCTCTTGGTGTTGGAGGTCTTCCTAAAGGAAGAATTATTGAAATATTTGGTCCAGAATCATCTGGTAAAACTACACTAACAATACATGCAATCGCAGAATGTCAAAAAAGTGGAGGTATTGCAGCTTTTATTGATGCGGAACACGCTTTTGATAGAATTTATGCTGAAAATTTAGGTGTTGATATTGATAATTTAGTTATATCTCAACCTGATAATGGAGAACAAGCTCTAGAAATAGCGGATAATCTTATAAGATCAGGTGCCATAGATTTAATTATTATTGACTCAGTAGCAGCTCTTACACCAAAAAGTGAAATTGATGGTGAAATGGGTGATGCTTCAGTTGGTGTTCAGGCAAGATTAATGTCTAAGGCCTTGAGAAAAATGACAGCCAGTATTAGTAAAACAGGAGCAACTTGTGTTTTTATTAATCAATTAAGATCAAAAATAGGAGTTATGTTTGGTAATCCTGAAACTACAACTGGTGGTAATGCATTAAAATTTTATTCCTCCGTTAGAATTGATATTAGAAGAAGTACTCAATTAAAGGACGGTGAAAAAATTCTTGGAAATAGAACCAAAGTTAAAATTGTTAAAAATAAAATTGCGCCCCCATTTAGAAGGGCAGAATTTGATATAGTTTATGGTAAAGGTATTTCAAAAACTGGCGAAATTATTGATTTAGGGGTTGATAACAATATTATTGAAAAAAGTGGTTCTTGGTACAGTTACAATGGAACAAAATTAGGTCAAGGAAAAGAGTCAGTTAAAAATTTATTAATTGATAATCCTGAATTAATGTCTGAATTAGAAACTAAAGTAAAAGAAGTAATTGAATAATTTATAAGTATTGAAGTATAATTTTTTATTTTTTATGTTGTTCTTTTTAAGTAGTTGTGTTAAAAACAATAAAACTTTATTTGATAGTAAAAATTCTATCGAGATAACAAAAAATAATTTTGATACTTTTTTAAAAAAAGGAAAGTTTGATTCGGCCAGAGATTATATAGATAGTTTGTTTAATATAAGATCAACCGATTTAGATGTTTTAAAAAAAAGAGGAGAAATTTATTTCTTATTAAATAATTTTGAAATTGCTGAGTCTTCTTGGCAGAGTTGTTTGCGTCTTGATTCAAGTGATGTAGTGTGTCATGAAAAGTTAATTGCTTTATATTGTGGTTATGAAAATTTAAAAAATAATGATTGTAATGACATATTAGAAAGAACCCTTATTTTAAATCCAGATAATCAAATAGCTTCTTACTTTAAAGCTAAAAGGTTAGTTGAGATAAATAAAAAAAATGAAGCAATTATTTTATATAAGAATTTATTAGAAAAAGATTCTAAAAATATTAGAGTTATGAATGAACTGGCTCAATTATATGATACTAATTTTCAATCTGAAATTTATTATAAAAGAATCTTAAAATTAGACTCTAGTTACGTTGCTTTTTATGGTTTAGGGATGTACTATCAGAAGAAAAAATTATTTGATAAAGCAATAAAAAATTATCAAGATGCTTTAGCTCTTTTTAAAAGAAAAGAACCTTATTATAATTTAGGATTTTGCCATCTGATGAAAAATGAAACGAGCGCAGCAATAGATTTTTTTTCAAAAGCAATTAACCTGGACGCTTCATACTTGGAGGCTTACTTTGCCAGAGCTTATTCTTATTCTCTTTTAAATAAAAAAGAATTAGCTATTGAAGATTATAAATTTTGTTTAATGTTAGAGCCTGGGTTTGAAGACGCTAGAATTCAACTTGAAAAAATTAATAAATAATTTTATTTTTTAATTTTTTCAATAATTGTTTTGAACACCTCTGGTTCATTCATAGCTAAGTCTGCTAAAACTTTTCGATTTAAATCTATATTGCTTTTTTTAAGAAGACCCATAAACTGAGAATATGACATTCCATGTTCTCTAGCTCCTGCATTGATTCTTTGAATCCAAAGAGCTCGGAAATTACGTTTTTTAGTTTTTCTATCACGGTATGCATATGATAATGCTTTCTCAACTGCATTTTTTGCAACTGTATAAACATTTTTTCGTCTTCCAAAATAACCTTTTGCTTGTTTTAAAATTTTTTTTCTTCTTGCTTTAGAAGCTACAGAGTTAATTGACCTTGGCATTTTATTTAATTTTTTTGTAATTAGCGGTTTTTAACAAACTCTTATAAGCTAAATTACATGGTTAATAATATTATTTACAAAGTTGAATTTTAATATTAGGAGTGTCTGCATCATGAACAAGTCCACTCTTAGTTAAATTTCTTTTTCTTGTTGTTGCTTTTTTAGTTAATATATGACTTTTAAAAGCGTGCTTTCTTTTAATTTTTCCACTTCCGGTTAAAGAAAAACGTTTTTTAGCACTTGATTTTGTTTTCATTTTAGGCATAGCTAATTATTTTAATGGTGTTAATAACATATTCATTTTTTTTCCTTCAAGTTTTGGAAGTTGATCTACTTTAGCAATTTCTTCTAATTCTTGGGCTAATTTAAGTAAAATCATTTCCCCTTTATCTTTAAATATGATTTGTCTTCCTTTAAAAAACACGTAAGCTTTTAATTTGCAACCATCATTTAAAAATCTTTTTGCATGGTTTAGTTTAAAATTAAAATCGTGTTCGTCTGTATTTGGACCAAATCTTATTTCTTTGACTACAACTTTAGTTGTTTTTGCTTTTAATTCTTTTTGTTTCTTTTTTTGATTATATAAATATTTTTGATAATCAATTATTTTACAGACAGGTGGGTCAGCTTTAGGAGAAATTTCTACTAAATCAAGACCAATACTTTTTGCGTACTGAAGAGCTCTTTTAGTATTTGATATATTATTTTCTGTGTTATCTCCTACTAAACGGACATTGAAACTCAATATCTCTTCATTGATCCTATGTGGATTTTCTTTTTTTACTCGACCTCTGTAAGGTTTTCTTCTTCTATTAAAAGCTATAACAAATTATTTTAAATTAAACTTCTTGTTCTTTATTAATTTCTTTTGTAATGAAATTATTAAAATCTTCACAACTCATTGAGCCTAAATCTTCTTTTCCTCTCTTTCGAACAGAGATACTTTTTTCTTTCAATTCCTTTTCTCCAATAATTACCATATATGGTATTTTCTTTATTTCAGCATCTCTTATTCTTTTACCGATAGTTTCGGATCTAACATCAATGTGTGCGCGAATTTCGTAATTTTTCATCAATTTTAAAATTTTATTGGAATAATCTGTAAATTTTTCACTGACTGGAATAATTACTACCTGTTCAGGAATAAGCCACAAAGGAAAGTTTCCTCCTGTATGTTCTATTAAAATCGCTAAAAATCTTTCAAGAGAGCCAAACGGAGCTCTATGTATCATAATTGGTCGGTGTAGCTTATTATCAGCTCCCATATATTCTAATTCAAATCTTTCAGGTAAATTATAATCAACTTGTATTGTTCCAAGTTGCCATTTTCTTCCAATTGCATCTTTTACCATAAAATCTAATTTTGGTCCGTAGAATGCAGCTTCACCATACTCAATAACAGTATTTAATTTTTTTGATTTTGCAGCATTTATAATAGAGTTTTCAGCTAAATCCCAATTTTTTTCAGTTCCTATATACTTACTTTTATTTTCCTTATCTCTGAGGGATATTTGGGCAGTATAATCATCAAATTTTAATACTTTTAATGTATATAATACTATATCAATTACTTTTTTGAATTCTAATTCTAATTGATTTTCTGTCACAAAAATATGAGCATCATCTTGAGTGAATCCTCTAACTCTCGTTAAGCCATGTAGTTCACCACTTTGTTCATATCTGTAAACAGTTCCAAATTCTGCATACCTTATCGGTAAGTCTTTGTAAGATTTAGGGGAAGATTTATAAATTTCACAGTGATGAGGGCAGTTCATAGGTTTTAAAAAAAACTCTTCTTTGGAAGAAGGGGTTTTAATTGGTTGAAAAGAATCCTCACCATATTTGTCATAATGACCAGAACAAACATACAGTTCTTTATTACCAATATGTGGAGAAACTACAGAACTGTATCCATGTTTTAGTTGTAAATTTCTCATAAATTTAGTTAGTTCTTCTCTAATAATAGTTCCTTTTGGGAGCCAAAGTGGAAGTCCTTGCCCAACTTTATTTGAAAAAGTAAATAATTCCATTTCTTTTCCAATTTTTCTATGATCTCTTTTTTTTGCTTCTTCTAATAATTCTAAGTATTCATTTAGTTCTTTTTTCTTAGGAAAAGAAATTCCGTAGATTCTTGTAAGTTGTGTATTTTTTTCATCTCCTCTCCAATATGCTCCTGCAACGTTCAATAATTTTACTGCTTTTATGACCCCTGTGTTAGGAATATGTGGTCCTTTACACAAGTCTGTAAATTCACCTTGTGTATAGAATGTAATTTCCCCATCTTCTAAATCTTTAATCAGTTCTAATTTGTATTTATTGTTCTTTTCTTTATAATAATTTATCGCATCGACTTTAGAAATTTTTTTTCTAATAAATTTATTTTTTTGAGACGCTAGTTCTAATATTTTTCTTTCTATTTTATTAAAATCATCAGATGATATACTTTGGTTTTTAGGAAGTTCTACATCGTAATAGAATCCATTTTCAATTGATGGTCCAATTGTAAATTTAACACCGGGATAAAAGAACTGTAGAGCTTCGGCCATTAAATGAGCAGATGAGTGCCAAAGAACAGATTTACTTTCACTATCATTCCAGGTTAAAAGTCTAAGATTTAACAATTCTCCCTCCCTCAAATTACTGTTTGCATCACAAATTATTCCATTAATCTCGGCTGCTAAAACATTTCTAGCAAGTCCTTCACTAATACTTTTAGCTACGTCTAAAGAAGTTGTTCCTCTAGGAAAATCTTTTCTTGTTTTATCTGGTAGTTGAACTGTAATCATATTTAAAATTTCGATTGTAAATATACAAATTTAGAAATACGCTAATTAAATATTAAGTCTGAAAAACTCCAGTTTTAAATTCCCTTAACTTATTATTATTACTTGCCTCAATTCCTACTGATATATATTTTCTAGTGTCTAAGGGATGAATTATTTGATCAATCCAAAGCCTGGATGCTGCGTAATACGGGGATGTTTGTAAATCATAATTTTTTTTGATTTGTTTTTTAAGAGTTTTTTTCTTTGATTCAGAAATTCTTTCTCCTAACTTTTCAAGTCTATTTTTTTCAAGATTTAATAAAACATCAGATGCTTGCTCTCCTCCCATAACAGCTATTCTTGCAGTTGGCCATGCAACAATAAGCCTAGGGTCATATGCTTTTCCGCACATAGCATAATTTCCTGCTCCATATGAATTACCAATAATTACTGTAAATTTTGGCACAGTACTATTTGCCATTGCATTTACCATTTTTGCACCATCTTTAATGATTCCACCATGTTCAGATTTTGACCCGACCATAAATCCTGTAACATCTTGTAAAAAAACTAAAGGAATTTTCTTTTGGTTACAATTCATAATAAATCTAGCAGATTTATCTGCACTATCAGAGTAAATAACTCCTCCAATTTGCATTTCACCTTTTCCATTTTTTACAATAGTTCTTTGATTTGCAATAATTCCTACTTCCCAACCATCAATTCTAGCGTAACCACAAATTATAGTTTTTCCATAGTCCTTTTTATATTCAATAAATCTACTATCATCAATTAATCTATAGATTATCTCCTTCATATCATATTGTTTATCTCTTTTAATTGGTAAAATACCTAGAATTTCTTTTTCTTCTTTTAAAGGTTTTTTACTCTCTTTTCTTAATAGGCCAGCCTTTGTTATATCAGATGTGTTTTCAATTAAATCACGTATTAGTGAAATTGCATCTTCATCATTTTTACATTTATGATCAGCTGTACCAGAAATTTCAGAGTGTGTTTTAGCTCCTCCAAGTGTTTCATTATCTATAACTTCACCAATTGCAGCCTTTACAAGATGAGATCCAGCAAGAAAAACACTCCCCGTATTTTCTACAATTATAGTCTCGTCGCACATAATGGGTAAATATGCTCCTCCTGCTACACAGCTTCCCATAATAGCAGCGATTTGTGGCACACCCATTGATGATAATACTGCGTTATTTCTAAATTGTCTACCAAAATGTTCCTTGTCAGCAAAAATATCATTTTGAAGTGGAAGAAAAATTCCTGCGCTATCTACTAAATAAATAATTGGCAATTTATTTTCAATTGCTATTTCTTGAGCTCTAAGGTTTTTTTTTGCTGTCATTGGAAACCATGCGCCTGCTTTAACTGTAGCATCATTTGAAACAATTACACATTTTTTTTTATGAATAGTTCCAATTCCAATTATTACCCCAGCAGAGTTGCACCCTCCAAAATCTTCATACATTCCCATAGCTGCTAAAGATCCAATTTCAAGAAAGTCTTCATTAGAGTCAATAAGTAAATTTATTCGTTCTCTTGCTGTAAGTTTTCCTTTGTTTTTATGTTTCTTCACTGATTCACTACCACCACCCTTGGTAGAATTTAAATAATGATGCTTTAATTCACCAATCAATAAGTTCATATTGTCTTCGTTTTTATTAAAAACTAAATCTTTCATCTTTACAATTTTATTAAATATAGTTATTTGTTTTTTTTCATGTTAGTGAGAAGAATATCCATGCTGTTATTTCCTTGATTAAATAACAAATCAATTACTGAGTATTTTTTTAAATTATTATTAGAGCTTAAAAACGTTTGTATGTAATTTATAGAGTTTTTAGTACCTAAATCAATTTTTTTAGATCTAAAATCTACGTAATTCTCCCCATAATTTTTAATGTATTCATTTGTCAATTTTATATTTTTATTAATTTTGAATTCTTTAATAAAATAATTAAAAAATTTTTGATTTAGTTCAAGAAGCGTTTTTGAATCTTGATTAATTAACTCAATAATATCATCTATATAATAAATAAAAAAAGGACTGTTTCCATATGCTGTTTTAATACTTTGTATTTGTTTTTTTTTCCATTTTTCATTTGAGATTTTTAAGTTTTTAAATATTGTTTTTGACTTATCTTTTCTTTGGATAGGAACTGTCAGTTTTTGATCTCCGTTAGGCCCTAAAATAATAGTGTGATTTCGTATTGATTGTTTTAAGTAAAAATCATTTACTTCAATCAAAATATTATCGTACTTTAATATCAAAGTAAAGTAATCAGAACTTGGTAGGTAAGAACTAGGTAAAATTATATAGTCAATTTTTTTCAATTAAGAATTTTTCTTTTTGAATTTTGAGTTGAAAAAGTATATTTTTTTTCTAAAATATATAATTATTGACAATATAATGAAGTAAGGTAAATACCACCTTGATTCTCCTTCACCATGAATTGTTTTGAACATTCTTTTCCATCTAATTTTATTGTAAATTTTATTTGCTCCCAAATCAATACTAAGCCAAAGAAAAATAGGTTTTCCAACAATATGGTTTTCGGGAACAAACCCCCATGCTCTAGAGTCTTGAGAATTGTGTCTATTATCTCCCATCATCCAGTAATAATCCATTTTAAATGTGTAAGTAGAATCTGATGATTTTAATTTATAAGATTCATAATTTTCAATAACGTCCTTGTATAAAGCCAAATTAAATTCATTCAATATAATTTCATCCCCTTTCTTTGGAATATATATAGGGCCGTAATTATCATAATTCCAATTATGTTTATAGTTGTAAGGAAATAATGAGGTTGTTTTTCTTGTAAGAATGTCAGTATATGTATTTTGATTATAGCCATAAACAGAAAACGGAAATTTCTCCCCAATAGAATCTATTAATTCCTGTGATATTCTCTTATAATTGATATTTGCTTTATAGCCTTTCTTTCTCTCTTCTTGTACTAGTTTTAGTACTTCTTCCTCTGTTCCATGAACAATCATATCATTTATGTTACTGTACAAATTCAGGTTGTATCCATTATTAGTTAGTAGAGGAGGCCAGATTAGTGCAACTTCTAGATTATAGTTATTTTGAAAAGCTCTATCAATAACTTTCTTTTCAATAGATTTTCCAATTGGTTTTAGATACTTTAAATGATTATCTTTTTCAAACTCAATCCAATAAGCATGTTGAATAGTTCCTCTATTGGGATTTTTTTGTATTTCATTATTAATAACTAACATTCCATCTCTAATTTCTAGAGTGTCACCTGCAATTCCAGTACATCTTTTAACATAGTTTGTTTTTTTATCAAAGGGCATATTTTTTTGTAAGTTATCAGTAGGCCAATTGAACACTACAATATCATCTCTTTTTATTTTTTGAAAACCAGGTAATCTGTTATAACCTAACTGAACCCAATCTAAGTATGATGGGCTATTTTTAGTAAATGGTAATTTATTGTGCATAAAAGGCAAAAAAAGAGGGGTATTAGGTACATTTGAACCGTAATTAAATTTACTAACAAACAAAAAATCTCCTCTAATTAATGTACCTTCTAAAGATGAGGTTGGGATTACATATGGCTGAATCAAAAAAATATGAATTAAAGTTGCTGCAATTATTGCAAAAAAAATGGATTCTAGCCATTCAATTATTTTATTCTTTTCTTTTTTTTCTTTTATTTTTTTTTGTTTCCATGGAGTCCAATTAATGAAATAAAAAAAATAATGATCAATTATACAAAGTAAGCCAAAGTAGAACCATTTAAAACCATTTAGATTAGTTATCTCTACTAAAAAATATATAAACAAAACATACAAAATAGAACTGGCTATAAAAAAAATGATATTTTTTAGTTTTGTATTCATATTATTTTTTTACAAAAATATATTATTATTCTGTCAAATTTAATTTTAATGAAATTAATTGAAAGGAGTTTTGTTGATTATTATAAAATGGTTCAAATTTTAAAGATAGGTTATCGTTAACATTGTACTCTAAAAGATGGGCATCAACATATGCATCCGCTATATTCAAAAGATAAATAATAGTACCAATTATAATTGATAAATCTTTTTGATTTCTATAGTAATCTTGTAATGTAATAAGTCCATTTTCTGAGTAATTTAAAAAATTATCTATTGTAGATTCATCACCATCTGTTCTAATCAAATAGGCGTTTTTATATTTTTCAAATTTTTTATTATAAAAATTATGTGCATAAATAACGCTACCTATTCCAGCAATAACTATTGGCGTTTTCCAATATTTTTTATTATAAAATTGCCCAAGCCCTGGACAAGCCATTGATAAAATTGCTGATGTTTGTGGCTTATTATTCTGAGAAAATAAATTTGTATTAAATAATAGTAATATTAGAAGTAATTTAGGTTTTAAGTACATTGATAATTTTCATTAATTCATCTTGTGAGTTGCAAGTAATTTGAATATTCAAGGAGCCGTTTTTAAAAGATTTAATTTGTACGTTGGCATCTAATTTTTCTTGTAAATTTTCTTCTTCTTTTTTTAATTCTTCTGAAATAACTTTTTTATTTTTTATAATTTCTTTCTTAAAGATTTTAGTTTGTGTTATTTTTTCAGTTTCTCGGACAGATAAATTTTTAGAAATAATTTTATTATAAATATCTAATTGGGTATTATGGTTAGTAATACTTAATAAACATTTAGCATGACCGACAGTTAACATAAAGTCTCTTAATCCAGCTTGAATAATGGGGTGAAGATTAAGTAGTCTTAAGTAATGACTTATTGTTGATCTTTTTTTTCCAATTTTTTTGGCTAATTTTTCTTGTGTGAGACCTAATTCATCAATTAACTTTTGATATGAAATTCCTATTTCAATTGGGTCTAAGTCTTGACGTTGTATGTTTTCAATTAATGCTAATTCTAGCATTTTATTGTCCTCAGTTTCTCTAATATATACAGGAACTTTTTTAACTAATGCTAGCTTGCAAGCTCTATATCTTCTTTCTCCAGATATAATTTGAAATTTATTTTCTTCTATTTTTCTAACTGTAATTGGTTGAATAACACCATATTCCGAAATAGAATTTGCTAATTCTTCTAATTCAATTTTATTAAAATTTGTTCTTGGTTGGTACGGGTTGGGTTTAATTTGATTAATATCCAACGTGGCAAATGAATTAGACTTTATTTTAGAAAATAAAGCATTTACTCCTCTTCCTAGTGGTGATAATTTTTCTGCCATTTTAATCTAAATTTTTTTCAGTTATTTCAATTTTATTCTTGTCAATGAATTCTCTGGCCAAGTTGAGATAGTTAATCGCCCCTCTGCTAGTAGCATCATATTTAATAATTGATTTACAATTCCCAGTAGCTTCACTTAAACGAACATTTCTTTGAATAATTGTATTAAAAACAATATCTGGAAAGTGTAACTTAACTTGTTCAATAACTAGATTAGATAATTTCAACCTTGAATCGTACATTGTAAGCAGGATTCCCTCAACATCTAATTTCGAATTGTGTAGTTCTTGTACTTTTCTTATTGTACTTAAAAGTTTTCCTAGGCCTTCAAGTGCAAAATATTCACATTGAATAGGGATTATTACTGAATCAGCTGCAGTTAAACAATTTAAAGTAATTAGACCTAACGAAGGAGGACAATCAATAAAGATATAATCATAATTATCTTTTACAATTTCTAATGCATTTAATAGCATTTTTTCTCTGTTCTCTTTATCAACTAATTCTATTTCAATTCCTACAAGATCAATATTTGCTGGGATGATTTTTAAATTGGGAGAAGTTGTTTCAATTATTAGGTCTTCAACTTTTATTTGACCTTCAATTAATTGATAAGTTCCAATTTCTATTTCAGGGTTTAGTACTAATGTTGAGGTTGCATTTGCTTGCGGGTCAGCATCAATTAGTAGCACCTTTTTTTCTAAAACTGCCAGACATGCAGCTAAATTAACAGATGTTGTTGTTTTTCCAACTCCACCTTTTTGATTAGCAATTGCAACTATTTTTCCCATAATTCAAATAAAATTTATGTAAGTTTTGAAAAAGTACAAACTTTTTAATTTTTAGAGTAAAATTTGAAATGTTTTTTATTAACACTATGTTAATAGCTTTTGATGATTCAATAGTTAATTCTTATATTAAAAAAAAAAATATTTATGGAACTCATATTAAACTCTTCATTTTCATTTTTTGCTTTATTATGTATTTACTTATTTTTTATTATTCTTTTTTTACAATCAGGATTAGATAAAATTTTTAATTGGAACACTGAGTTAAATTGGATTAAGGAACATTTTAGTAAAACAATTTTCAGTTCACAAGTACCTGTGTTATTATTTACTTTGACTTTATTGGAGATTACAACAGCTATAGTTTGTTTACTCTCCTTGATACATTTAATTATTCCAATTCATGAGTATTTACCATTTTGGGGTTTCTTCTTTTCTTCTTGTACATTATTATCTCTTTTTTTTGGTCAAAGACTAGCAAAAGATTACCAAGGAGCTGTTTCAATAGCAATATATTTTATTATTAATTTATTAGGGTTACTTATTTTGTCTTTTTAGATTTTTTTCTAAAATTAAATAAGTTATTTTCTTTAATTAAATTGTCGACATAATTTGGAACCATTTTCTCCCAACCAATTTTGTTATTTCTTATCATGTGTAAAACTTTGTGAGAAAATATACTTAATACATTAGTATCAAAGTTTTCAATATCTATAATTCTTTTTGTTGAAATATAATAGTCATAAATAGTTTTAACTTTTTTATGTATTTTTAAATTTTTTGAGTTGATAAAATCACTATTAATATTTTCTTTATATGGATATACGTAGACCTTTGAGTCATTATTAAACATTTTTCCAATTCCTTCTAAAATACCGCCATCAAGATGATCGTAATAATGATAATCAAAAATATCTTTTAAATTCATAACACCAAGAATAATACCCATTCTTTTATCAGTGAATCTTGAAAAGTAATCTAGTAATTTATAATATCTGCCGTAATTAGATATTAAAACTGTTTGACCAATGGAACATAGTACATCAACTCGGTCTAAAAAATCTTGATCTTTTATAGCTTTTACATTGATATTTTCAAGATTATTATTTTTATTAATGGCCTGTTTTTTTTTTGTAGCTAGATTATTTAGTGTTATTTCAAATAATACCTGCAGATCTTTTTCATTTACTTTTTTTTCTTTTTTAAATAAATTATATCCAGTTTTTATCATATCAATATTAACCTTTGTAACAGGTCTGAAACTTCCTCTTATTGCTAGAATATTTTTTTTATGAAGAATGTCTGAGGGCTGTAAACTATTTCCCTCTGGACTAAATATTACTGCTTCGGTCATTTTATTTTTTACAAGATATAAACTTAAGAGTCTGTTGTCAATATGACTAAATAATTCTCCGTTCATTTGAACCATATCTATCTCAAGTTGATCTTTGGAAATACTGTCATATAATGAATTAATTAATTTTTTTGGATCATTGTGAAAATTAAAACTAGCGTACATTAAATTAGCTCCGAGAATCCCCACACATTCTTGTTGTGTTCTAGCTTCTCTGTCATGTAATCTCAAATGTAAAATTATTTCGCTTGACTTTTCTCTGGCCTTTGTTTGAAATTTAATTCCCATCCAACCATGACCAGGTGTTTTATTATTATATTTTGTTGTAGCAATTGTATTTGCAAACGAAAAAAAAGTTTTAGTTGGATGTTTTTTTCTACTTAGTCTTTCTTCAAGTAAAAGGTATTCTCTACTTAACATCTTTTTTAATCTTGATTCACAGACATATCTTTTATCGTCTTCTTTTCCATAAATAGCATCACTTACATCCATATCATAGGCAGACATTGCTTTTGCAATGGTACCTGATGCTCCACCGCATCTAAAGAAATGTCTAACAACTTCTTGACCAGCACCAATTTCCGAAAAAGTTCCGTAAATATTTGGGTCTAAATTTAAGCTGAGTGCTTTTTGGTTAGCAGAAAGAGTAACTTTTCTCATTTACTTTTTTTTACTATTTCTTAAAGTTAAAAAACAAGTTTGTTAAAATTTAATAAAAAGTTAATTTTATTCTTATGAAAAGAAATTTAATTTTTCTTGGAACAGGAACTTCTCAAGGAGTACCAGTAATTGGGTGTTCTTGTCAAGTTTGTAAATCAAAAAATAAAAAAGATAACAGACTAAGGAGTTCTGTAATATTACAATTGAACAAAAAAAAAATTTTAATTGACTCAGGCCCAGATTTTAGAATTCAGTGTTTAAGAGCTGGGATTGATAAATTGGATGCAATTTTTTACACACATGAACACAGAGATCATGTTGCAGGAGTAGATGAATTAAGGACATTTTATTATATGAACAAGAAGTCAATTCCTATTTACTTGACGAAAAGAGTTCATAATGCTCTCAAACAAGATTACTCATATTTATTTTCTGAAGAAGATTATTTTGGAAAACCAAAATTTGACATTAATATTATAGAAAAATCAAATAATTTCTCAGTTTTTAATGTCAATATTACTCCCATTGAAGTAATGCACTATAAATTACCAGTTGTTGGATTTAGGGTTTTTAATTTAGCTTACATAACTGACGCTAATAATATTAATAAAAAGGAAATGGAAAAGCTATTGAATTTAGATGTTTTAATAATCAATTGCCTTCAAATTAAGCCCCATATTTCTCACTTTAATCTAAATCAGGCGTTAGAATTGATAGAGTTTTTAAAACCTAAATTTAGTTACTTGACTCATATAAGTCACAATTTAGGTCTTCATAATGAAGTTCAAAAAAAATTACCTAGTAATGTTTTTTTAGCGTTTGATCAATTACAAATAAATTTTTAATTAATGGCGCACCTAATTTTTTTTAGTTTTTTAATTAAACTTTCTAGTTTATTTAATGGTAGCATGGTACTTCCATCAGATAATGCTTTTTTGGGTTCAGGGTGAGTTTCTAAAAATATACCATCAACTTTTGATGCAATTCCAGCACATGCTAAGGTTTCTATGAATTCAGGTGTACCACCTGTGACACCATATACCTGATTAGGTTTTTGAAGAGAATGAGTTATATCAAGCACAACTTTTTCTCCAAATGACTTCATAATTGGTATATTTCGTATGTCTACAACTAAATCTTGATATCCAAAAGAATTCCCCCTCTCAGTTACAATCACTTTTTTGTTTCCTTGACTTTTTACTTTTTCAATCATATATTTTACAGATTGAGCTGAACAAAACTGACCTTTTTTAATATTTATATAGTTATTAATTTTTCCAGATTGAGTTAAAATTTCAGTTTGTCTACATAAAAATGCTGGAATCTGAATCATTTGAACATATTTTGAAGCTGTAAGTACTTCTTCTTTTGTATGTACATCAGTTGTAACAGGTATTTCTAAATTTCTAGAAATTTTTTGAAGAATTTCAAGTCCTTTTAAATCACCTAAACCTGTAAAGGAATCAATTTTTGTTCTATTTGCTTTTTTGTATGATGCTTTAAAAATAAACGGGACATCTAGTCTTTTTGAAATTTCTAAAATTCTCTCTGCTATTTCATATGTTTCATATTCATTTTCAATTACACAAGGGCCAGCAATTAGAAAAAACATATTTTCTTTATTATTGATTATATTTTCAATCATAACTAAAAGTTATCTTTTTTAGGTAAATTTAACTACTATTATTTTAATAAAGAGTATAATGAGATTCAAAACTTCACAAATATATCTACCATTTATATTATTTATTTTAATATTATTTTCAAACTCTTGTAATAAGGATTTAATTGAAACAAATAATTGGAGCCCTGAACTTGTAATACCATTAACAAATGTGAAATTAACTTTAGCTGATTTAATTCCTGAAAAGGGATCTGTTGTGTATGACGAAGATAATTTTATAAGATTAGCATACAGGGATGATAATGTATTCTCTTTTTCAACTGATTCTCTTATTGATTTTTCAAACCAAGAAGGAATCTCTGAACATTATGATTTTAATGAGTTAGATATTAATAATTTCAGTGAAGATATTGATTACACGTTTGAGAATGTTTTATCAAGTGATCCCACTATCCAATTCTTTGCAGAAGCTGCAGGAATTCAAATTCCTTTTCCTGATGAACAACAAGTTGGTGGTGGAGTTTTTAATATTTTAAGTAGCGAGCTTGATGGTCTAGGACAATCTGAATTTAATTTAAATCAGTTTAGTGAAATTTCATTCATCTCCGGTAATTTAAGTATAGGTATTCAAAATAATTTACCAATTAATATTGAAAATATTGAGGTTGATTTACAAACAGGTATAGATGATATTGGTTTGTTACAATTTAACAATATTGAAGTTGGTCAGACAAATTATGTATCTAAAGACCTGTCCGGGTATTCCATTGATAATAATATCATTGCAAATTTCATTCAGTTTACACTTCAAGAAGTTGACCCAATGTCTCAATTTATATTAACTCCAGATACTGGAATTAAGATATTCTTTTTGATTGATAATATAATAGTTTCTAGTGTTACTATGTCTTTTGATAATCAAAGTTTAACAAATTATGAAACAATGATAGATTTAGATCTTGAAAATGGAGAGCAAATTCATAATTTAGAACTTAAAACTGGAAAAATATTGTATGATATTTCCTCATCATTGAATTCAAATATTACCTTTAATTTAAGTTTACCATCTGCGTCATTGGGAGAAAATTCATTTCAATCACAACAAACTATCTTTGCTGGTTCAGAACCTTCATCAGGTGAGATAGATATTTCTGGTTTAGTTATTGATTTAACTACCGATTTTAATCAGCCATATAATAAAATACCTTTAATTTTTTCTGTGTTTTTAAATAGTGGAAGTGATTTAATTACTTTAACTAATGAAGATTTTGCTGACATTAATTTTTCATTTTCTGATTTAACCATTGAGTTTGCTGATGGAAACTTTGGTGATTATGAAATTGATTTAGGTGGCGATATTGTTGACATCGATTTACAAATTTTTGATGATTTTGATAGCGGTCTTATACTTGATGATCCTCAGTTTATTATCAGAGTATTTAATTCTGTTGGAGTAGGTGCTACTATTAACGCTGGTTTGAATGCATTTTCTCCAAATTTGGAAAATGCGATATTTAATTTCAATGAGGTAATTGACTCACCTAATTCTTTTGGTGATACAATTGAACAAATATGGAATTATAATAAAAATAATTCTTCAATTGATGAAATAATTGCATTACCACCTCAACAAATAGAATACTTTGGTTCAGCAAATTTAAATGGTAATAATTCACAATCAGTTAATTTTATTGGTTCAGATAGTAAAATGACTTTGGGTGTTGAGGTAGATTTTCCAATGAGCCTGAATATAGCAAATATAAGTTTAAAAGATACAATAGTAATTGATGAATTAGAAAATGTTGAAAAAATTGAAAGTTTATCTCTTATTATGAACATTGATAATGGATTTCCTCTAGACACTAAATTAGATTTATTTTTGAGAGATTCTATTTCTAATTTAAATTTAGACACTTTAGAGATTGCTAATTTTTCTTCAGGAACAATTGATCAAGATGGTTATTTAATTGATAGTTTTTTTTCTGAGAATCAATTAGATTTAAATCAAGAAGAAATTATAAATTTTTCAAAAAGTAATGAGTTAGTGTTAGATGTAACTTTAAATACTGACGAAAATCAATCAATTCGTTTGTACTCAGACTATGAGTTTTTAGTTAATATTGGAATGAGAATTAAATTAGATTTTGATGAATAATTATATACTTATTTTCGTTCTTTTTTTTAGTTTCAATTTATATTGTCAAAATAAGTCAAATTTTAATCTCAATATACCCCATGAGACAACAATATATAGCTCAGGGGATACTATAATAGGTTTGCCTTTAATAACTAATCATGATTTTAATTTTTTGATAAACAATAGTTTCTCTGAGTTTTCAGACTTTAACAATGCAGTTCTAACTTTTGATTTTACTGATTACGTAAAAAGAAATAAACCTCTGTCATTTAATTTTTATTCTGAAAATAATTTATTATACTTTGGAATCCCAAAAATAAAATCTTACAGTGCATTTGGTTTTAAATTTTCATCGTATTTTGACTTAGACTTATCAAGCCAAATTATTAATTTATTTTGGAATGGAAACAGTCAATTTGCTGACGAAATTATTCACTTTAATAATAATACCTTTTCTTTTCTTCAGTATTCCTCTTTGTTTTTTCAATATTCATCTGATCTTTCACAAAATTTAATGTACGGATTAAGAGTTAGTTTACTACATGGTGTAAATTATTTTGATTTAAATAAAGGTAATTTTTCTTTACAAAGTTATACAAATTCAACTACCCCATATTCTTCTCAAATTCAAACTGATATTTTATTTGAATCTTCAAGAGCAAATATATTTGGTATTTCAAACCCTGGATTAAGTTTCAATTTTGGATTAAATTACAGTTTTCGAAAATTTCAATTCTTATTTGATTTACATAATTTAGGTTTTATTTATTGGAATAAAAGAACTTCACAACACAGTTCAGAAAGTGATTATTTATTTAATGGTGTAAATTATACCATGGATCAAATTTTGACAGAAGAAATAAACACTACTATTGATAGTTTAGAAAGTACTTTTGCTTTAAATAATATTTCAAGTAATTCGTTTTTTTCTTATACTCCAATGAGGATAAGATTTATGTCAATTTATAATCTTAATTTATCCACTAATTTTTTTATTGACTACAAACTGGTTCAAAACTTAAGTTTTAAATTTAGACATTATGCTTTTTTTGGTTTAGATAAATATATTCAAAAGAATACTTCACTGAAATTAGCATACAACATTAATGAATATAGTTTTGATAACTTTAAATTGTCTATAACTAGAAAGTTTAAAAATTATTTGGTGAGCATTAACACAAATAATTTAATTTCAATGCTTAATATAACTAAGTCTAACTATTTTAATTTACAGTTTGGTGTTTATTATTTTTTTTAGTCATTTAAATAGTGAATCCCGTTATTAATTATCCCCAAAGTTTTACCAGTAAATTTATAATTAATAAAAGGACTATTTTTTGATTTAGATTTAATATCAGAATTTTTAAATACCCATTTTTTATCTGGGTCAAAAAGTGTCAAATTGGCTTTTTCATTTTCTTCAACTTTCGGACATTCAATATTAAGTATTTTTTTAGGATTTATGCTTATTAACTCTATTAGTTTATCTAGTTTAATTACATTTTTTAGTACTGTGTTTACAATAGAAAATGATGTCTCTAGTCCAATCATTCCAAATTCAGAATTTTTAAATGAACATTTCTTTTTTTCTAATTCCACAGGATGATGATTAGAAGATATTGCATCAATCATACCTTTTTTGATTGATTGAATTAGTTTTTTTTGATTTAGTTTATTTCTTATTGGTGGAAGTACTTTTAAATTAGGATCAAATTCAGAAATCATTTCATCATTTAAAATTAGTTGATATGCTGGAATATCACATGATACGTGTATTTTATTTTCTTTGGCTTTTTTTATTAATTGTAAAGATTTAAAAGAAGAAATTGTAGAAAAATGCAACCTTCCATCATTATATTTTGCTAACTCAATATCTCTGTTTACTCTAATTTCTTCAGAAATATTAGGTATTCCCTTGATTCCAAGTAAAGTACTTATTTTACCTTCATTTATTTGTCCGTCAACACATAATCTTTTATCAAATGGAAAGATAAAAATCGGATTATTGAACAGTTTTGAATATTCTAAAGCTATGCTCATTACCTTAGGGTTATCAATTGAATTAAGGTCGTCCGTAAAGGTAATTGCTCCAGCTTTTCTCATATCATTCATTTCAGTAATTTCAAGTCCTTTCATATCTTTCGTAATACAGCCAGTAGGAAAAACATCTAAAATCTTTTTTTCAAAAAGATTTTTTATGAAATTAATATCAGATGAGTTTTGGATTGGGGGTTTAGTGCTTGGCATATAAACAAAACCAGTGTAGCCACCATTTTTTAATGAATTAGAACCAGATTCCTTGTCTTCTTTATATTCATATCCAGGTTCACCAATTCGGGTATTTAAATCAAAAAAACCCGGACTGATATGTAAATTTTTTTTTTTGATTTCTATGAATTCTTTCTTAAAGTTTATTTTTTTTGAAATCTTAGTTATTTTACTCCCCTCAATTAAAATATCTCTGATTTTCCCATTATACTTAGATCTTGGATCTATTATTTTTACTTGTTTTAATATGTAATTTAGTTTTTCCAAAATTTTAAAATTAAAGTTTCAAATAAAAAAGAAATAATTGCAAGAATAATAAAATAAGATATTAAATTTTTTCTTTTTTCTGTAATCTTTTCAATTTTTTCAATTGTATCATTTGAGTTTTCCAATTTTGTAACATAAGGATTTGAGATTGTATTAATTATGTTACTTTCATCTCGATTGTAATTAAAGCTAATTTTTTTGATTTCTTTTTTACAAAATAAATCATATGTTCCTTCTTCTTTAACCGTATTTCCAATTTCTAAATAATTGTTTTTATTTATTAATTTGTTACTTAGTGTGAATTCGAAATCGTTATCTTTTTTTAATAATATATTTGATTGTGATGAACAATCGTTACATTTTATGTTTAAGTTTTGATTGATTGTTTCATATAAATTTGAAGAACTAGAGCTAAGTGAAGCATTGAACATAATTGGTAAAAATAGAGCGTGTTTTGTAAAATTTGAAATATCAATATCCAAAGGTGAAGTACATAAATAAAAACTGCCCTTAAAGTTTTTATATTCTAAAAAAAATGGTTCATTATTAAAAAACTTAAGAATGTTTTTTCTTTGTTTTAGTTTATTTGTTTTTAATTCATAATAACCCTTACTATACGGGAATTTTATTTTCTCATTTTTTTCTTTAAATACATCTTGAAAAATCAAATGATCGTAGTTTATATTATTAATTTCATTTTTTTTGTTTTTCCACTGTATAATCTTTTCAGCATTTATTTCATTAAAAAAATCATTATATGATTTAATGTCTATATTTTTATTTGGGAATACAATGATGTTTTTTCCAGTAATCAAATTTTTTTTTATGAACGAAGAAAGTCCTTTTTGAATTGTAGTTAAATGATCAAAAACAATTAAATCATAGTCTTGAATTTTTTCAAAATTGATTTGTTTTTTATTATACTTTTCAAGTTTGAAAATTGGGTCATTAAATACTTGTTTTATGGATTTATTTAATTTGTTTTCAGTTATAGCTAAAATATTTATCTGTTCTTTAACTTCATATGAAAAAAACAATTTATTATCATATTTAAAATCGTCATTATCAATAACTATTTTTCCATTAACATTTCCTTTTTCTAAGTTTTTAAATTTTATATTTTTTTTAATTTTTGTGTTACCTTCAATATCAATATTTAAAAATCCTCTTTTCTTTTCATTCACAAATAATTGAAGTAAGATGTTTTTTTTCTTTTCACTACCATGATTTTCAATTTCAATAATAAGCTCCTCTTCTTGGTCATATTTTCTAAAAGGGGTTTTCAAATAGCAAGAGTTTAAGCTAATATTGTTTTTGTTTGAGTGATTTAGTTTTATCAAATTTTTATTATTGAAAAAATCATCACATTCATTGCTTTTATTTGAAATATCTTTTTGAAAGTCTGAGATTAGATAAATATTAACAAGGGAGTCGTGATTTGAGATTCTGTTTTGTCTTTTAATTATTTCGCATACATCAATTGAAAAAGGAGATAATTGAATGTCTTCAATTATTTTAAGACTTTTTTCTTTACTGAAAAATTTTTCAGTTTTAAATTCAAAGTTATTTGATAAAACATTTACTTTAATATCATCATTATAGTTATTGATAATTTGTTTAGCTATATTTTTTGCCTCTTCTAATAACGTAATTTTATTTTTGTGAGACATACTAAAAGAGTTGTCTATGTAAATACTTATTTTTTCATAAGTATTATCTGAATGATTTTTATTCTTTATAAATGGTTTTGCAAAAGCCAAAATCAATGCTGATAATAAAATTAATCTTGACAATAAAAGAATTAATTTTTTGAGATTTGATATTTGTTTTTTTTCTGTTTTTATTTTTTTGAGTAATTGTATATTAGAAAAATATACTTTTTTGTATTTACTTAAGTTAAATAAATGAATAAGAATAGGAATAATTAGGAGTAGTAAAAAAAATAATATTTCCGGTCTTTCGAAAGTCATATTATATTATTTTTCCGTCTTTTAAAACAATTTTTTTGTCTGACATTTTAGATAGTTCTTTATCATGAGTTACGATAATAAATGTTTGATCAAATTCTTTTCTTAAACTATTAAATAGATTATAAATTTCTTTAGATTGCTTTGTGTCTAAATTACCAGATGGTTCATCAGCTAATATTAAATCAGGATTATTAATTAAAGCTCTAGCGATCGCAACTCTTTGTTTTTCACCTCCAGACATAAAATCAGGGTAAGAATTTTGTTTTTTTTCTATTTTTAAAAAATTCATTAGCTCTAAGGCTTTTTTTTGAGTCTCAATTTTGTCTCTGTTGCTAAGAAGAGCTGGCATGCATATATTTTCTAATGCAGTAAATTCTGGCATCAAATGATGAAATTGAAATACAAAACCAATATTATTATTTCTAAATTTCTGTAATTTTTTGCTATCAAGTTTTGTAATATTTTTTTCTTTAAACATTATATTTCCAGCATCAGGTTTTTCAATTTTGCCAATGATTTTTAATAAAGTTGTTTTTCCAGCTCCTGAACTACCTTCAATGGCAATAATTTCATTTTTTGTTACTTTAAAATTAATATCATCAAGTACATATACTTGATTATAAGATTTATATATGTTTTGTAATTCGATCACTTCCTTCGTTTTAAGTTATTATAGTCTAAGAAATATGTAGCTTTAATTGAAAAAGAGTTTAACATGGGAGAGTTAAATGTATTCATTAAATTGTTGTAGAAACTGTCTTCTAAAGCATTCGTCTCAGCAAGAAGTTGATTTTTCCAGACAAATGATAAAAATGATCCAGGTAAAAACTCATATGAAAAAGTTAAATCAATATTCCAGGAATTAAAATTTATATCTGAATCAAAGTGTGACGAATTTTCTTTATTTAAAGTTCCGTCGGTGTTTAAAGTATAAAAATCTTTATTTTCAAATCTTGACCAGTAATGTCTAATTATAATATTTGTAAATATTTTTTTATTTATTGCCAAATCAACAAGAAGTTTATTTGTAAAGGTTATTTGATTTCTTCTAGAAAAGAAAATATTTTCCCCCTCATCACTTATATACCCATATTGATTCTTTTCATTTTCTTGAACATAAACATAAATAACGGATATGTGGTCATTTAATCTAAATCTTGGAGATAACCTTAGGTAGAGTTTATTATTTTGGTTTTCATTAGTATATTTTATTCCAATTCTTGTATCAAGAGCAAATCTTTTTCTGTAGTCACTTGAACTGTAAAAAGAGGAATTAAATTTCGGCGGTCTAATAAATACTCGGTTCACAGTTCTGGCTTCATTATAGTCATTTTCTTCAAAGTTATATCTTAAGCTTAATCCCGTTGATAGTCGATTTTTCCAAATCATATTAGCTTGACCTTTAATAGCAACTTCTTTATATGCAATTGGATTATATAGCATTTCATGATCCATCTCTAAAGTATAACTACTTTTTAGCATTAATTTTGTTGGTTGAAAAATATAATAGCCCATGGAAAAAAAATTAGAAATTTCATTATTATCATAAAGAAAACCCATGTCATTGTGATCATATTTATCACTTTCTATATTATTTCCTAAATTATATCTAAACTTACCTTGAATTTTTTTGAAAGATAAAGAAGAATTAAATCCCATTTTTTTTTCATTCTCTTCTTCAACTTGACTAACATTTATTTTTGATCCAAATTCAAATTTATTTTTTTTATCTACAGCCTTGAGTAAAAGAGAACTAACATTAGAACTTCTAAATCCTTCCTCTAATCTGTTTACGTTTGTATTGGTAAATGTAATGCTTGAGTTTTTATTGAATGACTGATCAATAACAAATAAATTATAATTAGTTAGTGGTTGTAATAACTCTTCTCTTCTATTTTCACTGTCCTCTATTGTTATGTAAGTTTTGTTGGTAATTGCATTAAATATTCCAATAGCTAAACCATTTTTATTTCTTCCAGAAATTTTAGTAGCATTTAATATTCCAATAGAACTTGGGGTGTTAAGAACTTCTTCATTTTCAGTTATTTCAATGTTTGGTACTTGACCTATTCTCCTTGAGTAAAATAAACCTGCTTTGTTAAATAATTCAACCCCTTCAGTAAAAAAGGGTCTGTTTTCATCATATCTAATTTCATAAGGAGAAGTATTTAAAACATAATCATCACTTCTTGTTTGGCCAAAATCAGGAATTAAGGTCATGTCCAAAGTAAAATTTTCACTTATTCCATATTTCAAATCTAAACCACCATTTACATATGTTTCAGATTCCTTTTCATAGTTTTCTAAATAAAAGCTTGTATAGGGGTTGAATGATAATCTTAGAGGTGGAGAAATATTTTTTATTCCAACTAAAGTGCCGTCTTGATTTGATTTAATTTCTTGTTCAATATCTACAAAGTTCCATGAGTAAAATTCCCTATATCTTCTTATTCCTCTAACCATATTTAATCCCCATTCTTGTATATCTTTACTAGGAAATCTAATAGCAGAGTAAGGAATTTTCATTTCTATAAACCAACCTTTATTATTTTTTGTTATTTCACTTTGCCAAACAGAATTCCAATTCATGTCTAAAGATTGACCGTTAAATATGCCATCAAATTGTACTCCAGCTGCAGTAACTCCAAAATTAAATTGATTTAATCCATCGTTAAATGGATTTAGCCATATTTCAAACATATCTGCGTTTTTATTTTTATCATCTCTGGCTCCAAATTCCTCTAAAATCAAATGTGCATTTTTATCAAATAATTTTACTCCAAAATATATTGCATTGTCATCATAAGCTATTAAAACTTCTGTTTTTTCGGTAATTCTTTCTAATTTTCCATTATAAGGTTCAGTCATAATAAATTCTTTAGCTGGACTTAAATTATTCCATATCTTTTCATCTAAAACACCGTCGATTTTTGGGGGAGTTTGAATTCTATATGCAGAAACTTCTTTTTTATTTTGTGAAAACAAAATAAATGACATTATAAAAAATAGTAGAATTACTTTTTTCATTTTATTGTATAAATATAATTTAAAGAGTAGATATTTTAACTAAAAAAACTATTTTTGTTCATCTTATATTTATCATTATGAATTTACATGAATATCAAGCAAAAGAAATACTTTCAAGTCACGGTGTTAGAATTCAGCGTGGACAAATAATAGAAAAAGTTGATGAAGTTTCCTCTGCCACACAAAAATTAATTAATGAAACTGGAACTTCATTTTTTGTCATTAAAGCTCAAGTACATGCGGGTGGAAGAGGAAAGGGTGGGGGCATTAAATTAGCTAAAAACATAGAGGAGGTTAAATTACATGCAAGTAATATATTAGGAATGAACCTAATCACACCTCAAACTAGCAGTGCTGGTAAAAAAGTTAATCAAGTTTTAATTGCTGAGGATGTTTATTATCCTGGTGATAGTGAAATAAAAGAAATTTATGTTTCAATTCTTTTAGACAGATCAAATAGTCAAAATATGATTGTTTATTCTAATGAGGGAGGAATGGATATTGAAGAAGTAGCTGAAAAAACACCCGAGAAAATATTTAAAGAGCAAGTTGATCCAATTTCGGGCTTAACTGAGGACCAATGTGATAAAGTTGCCAGAAACTTAGAACTTATTGGTGAAGCTTACAATGAAATGAAGTTATTCATAAAAAATTTATATAATGCATATATTGAATCTGATGCTTCATTATTTGAAATTAATCCAGTAATAAAAAGTTCAGATAATAAAATAATTGCTGTAGATGCTAAAGTAACACTTGATGACAATGCTATGTTTAGGCATGCCGATTATTTAGATTATCGTGATGAAAGAGAGGAGAATCCACTTGAAGTTGAAGCTTCAGCTCATAATTTGAATTATGTTAAATTAGATGGAAATGTTGGCTGTATCGTTAATGGTGCTGGCCTAGCAATGGCTACCATGGATATTATTAAACTTGCAGGAGGAAATCCTGCCAATTTTTTAGACGTAGGAGGAACCGCAGATGCTAAAAGAGTAGAGAATGCATTCAGAATTATTTTAAAAGATCAAAATGTTAAAGCTATTTTAGTTAATATTTTTGGAGGAATAGTTAGATGCGATAGGGTAGCTCAGGGTATTGTTGATGCATATAAAAATATTGGAGATATATCAATTCCAATCATTGTAAGATTACAAGGAACAAATTCTGTGAGAGCTAAAGAAATTATTGATGAAAGTGGTTTGAAGGTTCATTCAGTCATAATGCTTGATGAAGCAGCTCAGAAAGTAAAAGAAGTTTTAAGTTAAATTTTTTTAAGAATCTCCCATGTTTCTTTAAAATTTGAAACATTATTTATTGTGTAATTCCGTTTGTTTATTTCTGTCTCTAATCTTTTAACTATGGGGTAGTCATTACCACCTTTTTCACATCTGTCTCCAAAAAAAACAACGGGTCCATATATTTCGTCCAAAACTTGAGATTTATTTTTCCCTTTAGGATAAATATCTATAGAAATTTCACCACCAACACTTGCCTCTAATAAAGGAAACTTTTCTTCAATTTTTTCACAGATCATTTTTCTCTCATTCTTTTGTTTATCCCAATTAAAATATCTTTCCCTTGCTTCTTTTGGGCATTCTCTTCCAATAGTTGAAAAATTAATTAGTCCAATTCTTTGATCAATATGCAAGCTATATTTTTCTTTCCATTCAGATTTATTTAGTTGGTTATTTAGAAAATCTTGAAGGTTTTTTTCTAAATTAAAATCTAGCTTCCTAATTAAATTTCCTTTTTGGTAAACAGCATTTCCACAAGACTGATAACTTTTTTTTACTTTACTCCATATTTCAGTTCCAATTTGTTCAATTGTTTTTTCTTTATCTGAACCAGTAACTAGATAAACAGATTTATTTTCCATCCATTTTAAAAAGAAAGTTTTAAAATCTTTATCTATTACTGACCTACTTGGTGTTAAAGTACCATCTATGTCAAATAAAAAATTTGTATTGTTTACCACCATTTTGATTTTCGGTACCAATATAACCAACCCCCTGGTTTATTTTGTCTAATTTCAGAGAATCTATTTCGTTTCCTTACGTATTTATTCTGATTATTTCCATTAAAGTATATACCTAAACTAATTGCATGAGTTCCATTATGAAAAGATGAAAGTTCAGAGTTGGATATATCATAGCTATAACCAAGAAAAATATTTTCTGAGTTAATTCCTAGCATAGGAGCTACAACATTGTCACTAGTTCTATAAGACGTTCCTATCCAAAAATAGTCCCAGTAAATAAACTTAATATTTAAATCTAGTTGTGGTTTAGTTACCCACGTAGATTTTATTAAAAAAGATGGAACAATTGAAAGAGAGTGAGCCCAATCAAATTGAAAATCATAAGAAGAATGTAAAAATAAATGTTGTATTCTTCTGTTTACGGTATCAGTTCCATTTGAGTAGTATTGAGGGTCATTTCCTAAAATATTGTTTCCAATACTAGTATATTCTGTTTCTGCAAGATTTGCGATAGAAAATCCTAAATCAAATCTGTCATTAAAAAAGTATGCCCCAAAATTAAAATCCAGATTTGCTCCTTTTTCAATAGTTGCATCATCCCAAATAATGTCTTCTTCATAGGCCCATAATTCTCCATTATTTAAGGTAATTGAATTGAAAACTGGGCTTATAGCTAATGATAAATTTAAATTTTCACTAAACTTAAATCTATACGCATAAGTAACTTGAAAGCTTAAATTTTTTATTGCTAAAGTTTGATCTTGACCAATATAAAAACCAAAAGAGCTGTGATTACTTATTCCCTTATCAAAGGATAAAGAATATGTTTTAGGGGCAGGGTCAATACCATCTTGCATCATGTTAACAGAGCCATTACCAAAACCTGACCATTGATCTCTGTAATTTAATAATAACATAGAGTAATCATTAGTGCCACTAGTAGCTGCATTAATTAAATAAGGATTAAACATATATTGACTATATAATGGTAACTGTTGAGCAGTCAATCCATTAGGGAGTAAGTAAGCAATAAAAATAAGTATATATATTTTTTTCATTTAGTTATCTTTTAATCATTACAGCTCCATGCATTGTTTTTTTAGTTTCATCATTACAATTAATAATAAAATAATAAGCTCCCATTGGTAAATTTTTACCTTCAAATGTTCCGTTCCACATGTTTTCTAAATAATTTCCATTTTTATGCTCATATATCAGTTGTCCCCATCTATTATGAATTTTTATTTGAGCATTTGGGTAAAAGTTATCTATATTTTCAATAAACCATGTATCATTCATTTGATCACCATTAGGGGTGATTAAAGTTGGTATTTCAAGACAATTTTCATTGAATGATTCTAAAGTAACAGAACATGATTCTTCACATCCTAACAGATCTGATACAATTATTTCGTAGTTACCAATTTCAAGATTTTCAATAGTTATTTGATTTCCTTCAGTTTCAAAAGGAATTAATTCTCCTCCATCATCACAACAACTCTCTCTTATTGAATAATAGTATTCTTCTCCAACAGAATTCCCTCCTGTAACTGTCAAAACTACTGCTCCATTATTAGCATCAATACAAGAAGGATTAACAGTAGAACAATCTAATTGTAAGTCTGGAGGTGAATCAACTTCAATATATTCAGTAACAACACAATCAACATTTTGATTGCAATCATTTACATTTAAAGTGTAATTATCAGAAAATAAATTGTAGATATTTTGAGAATTACTATTAAATCCATTATTTCCAAACCACTCGAATGAATAATATGTTTCATCATCTTCTGTATTTTCAATTCCATCTGGCCCAATTGAAAAAGGTATTCCCCCATTAACACTTACAGTTATCCACCCATCTTGAATATTACCCTCATTTTCTTCATAACAACTAACGTCTCCAACCCAATATGTTATTTCCATTTCAGGAGGAGCATCAAATGTTAAATTTATTGCACCCTCTGGATTTGTACATCCATTTGAGTCATAAACACCAAATATCCAATCTCCTTCACAAATTTGATCAATAATAAATACCTCAGAGTTTGTAGTACCGCTAATTTCTAAATTGTTTTGAATCAAAACATAATTGTATGGAGGTTCTCCCCCAAGAACATTAATTTGCATCGACCCATCACAACTATTTACACAAGAAACATCCCAATCGCCACATTCTAATGGTAATAATTGATAATTTATATCAAGAGCTGATGGTTCTTCTACATACACTGATTCTTGAACAACACAGTCTAAGTTATCTATAACTGTAATAGTATACCAACCTGGGCTTAAATTTTCTATGTCTTGAGTTATTTCTCCGTTATCCCATTCATAAGTGTAAGGAGGAGTACCACCATTAATTTCAACATTTATAGAACCATTATTTTCACCAAAACATTGAACATTTTCAACATCTAGAGTTACTTCAAAATTACCCGCCTCTATACTAAAACAAATTGAATGAACTTCGTTAGTGGAACCATCAAATATTTGACATGTATATTCTCCTGGACAAAGGTTTTCAATTAAAAATGGATTATTTTCATTTACATTTTCCATTATTGATTCACCTTCACAATTAAACCAAAATGGAATATATGTGGCATCGGCAGTCAAGTCAAAATCAATCTCTAATTCCGCACTACCATCACAATTTTCAGGAACACAAGTATCAGTGTTATTAATATTGGCCCAATTTATAGGTTCAGGATTATCAAATACATTAAACTCCCAAGAGTTTTGACATCCATTGTAGTCAGTTATTTGAATTTCATAAGATCCAGGAGTTAAAACATTTATAAAGCCATTTTCTCCAATCCCAAAACCATTTAAATTATTTTCATCTAATTCATCAATTTCTTCACCAGTTGTAGTGTTTATCCAAACATCAGAATATGGAGGTGTTCCACCGGAGATACTAGCAGTAGCAATTCCAGGACAATCTGCACACGTAGAAATATCAGGAACAATAACTTCTAAAGGATCAGGTTGATTAACTGTGAACTGAATTGGCAAGCTTGTACATGGTGGTTTAATTGATGTATTTGTAACACTTATTGAATAAGTACCAGCAACCAAATTATTTGGATTAATTTCTCCCCAATTAATTATATAAATTCCATCTTCTTCATATATTGGTTGCCCGTTAGAGTATAAAATAAATTCTTCAACATAACCTGATTCTCCAAAGCAAGGAATATTATTTCCATATGAGAAATCAGAAAGAATTATATCAACATCAAGTTCGCCATTTGCTAGGTAGTCAAAACCTATCACATTTTCAATTATAAAGGAAGTTTCAGCAACACAGTCATTAAATTGAGAGTTGTCGTCAGTTACGGTCACTGTATATTCTCCAGGGGGAATATTACTAACGGATTCGGCTATACCAACAATTTGTCCTGTGTTATTATTTTCCCAACTATAAGAATAATTACCTGTCCCCCCTATAACTTCAAGTTCAGCGTTTGAAGGAATGACAGGTTCAGAATCACAATCCATATTGTATACAAATAAGTCTGATATTTCTATACATGTTGGTTCTTGTAATAAATTAAATGTTTCAACAACGGGACATTGGGTGATAGTACAGTCAGTTACTATTACAGAGTAGATACCTGGATTTAAATCTTCAATATTATATTCATAAATAGTATTGCCACCTTGATTTACAGGATTTCCTCCAGTTTGTGTTAAAATAATATTTTCATTTGAATCTAGAACACCATCACCATCAAAATCCTCAAACCACTCCACAGTATACATATTACAACCGTTTGCACTTGAAGTTTGAGATCCTCCAGTGACATCTAAATTGATAAATCCGTCAGATGCCCCACAACAACTAACAGCAAATCCATTATATGAGTCGATTGAAGTTTGTGAATTGACAACTAATGCGTCAAAGCTTTCAATTGTAAATGCTTCTTCAGTTGAACAACCACATATGTCCTGAATTACTGCAGTATAATTTCCTGCTTCCAATGTAATTGGGTTTTGATCACCGTAACCAATTGGGTTACCGTCACCAATTCCATCACCATCAAGGTCTTCATACCAAGTTAAATAGCCAAATGGAGCAGGAGGGACTTCATCAAATGAACCTTCATCACAACCTCCACCATTTAAAACAACAGAGGCTTGTCCCGAACAACTTGGCCCTTCAAGATCATTAAATGAAGTAACAGTTACAATAGGATCGTCACTTTGGCCAACAGAACAACTAAAGTTAACAACACAATTATTAGAATCAGTTAATTCAACAAAATATATTCCTGACGGCACGTTGGTATTGTCAATTTGTTCATCAATATCTGAATTGTATATACCATCCCCGTCAACATCAATATACCATAAAGAATTAAATGGTGGTGCTCCTCCAAAAATATTTACTGAAACTGTTCCATTAGAGAGGCATGATGTCGCATCAGTACTGTTACAAGTAACACTAATTGGCTCAGGTTCAATTAATTCGAATTCAAAAGTCTGAGGACATTCAGATGAGTCGATAACAGTAAGAGTATAAATTCCAGCAGATAAATTAGAAACGTCTTCACTTATTTCACCATTAGACCAACTATACTCATAAAAATTATTTCCATTTTCATCAGTAAATGGTTCACCCCCCTCAATAGTTACATTTATGAATCCATCAGACTCTTCACTACATGAGATGTTAAATTCATTATAATTAGATAATTCTAAGTTTGTAAGTGAAATTCCTGAGGGTTGAGTTATATATATGGTAGTATCAATTTGACATTGATTCTCATCTGTTACTAACAAAGAGTATATACCAGCTTCTAAATTTGAAATATCAGGCGAGTTGCTTGTAAAGCCATTATTTCCTGACCATTCGTAAATATAGTTACCACATCCTCCAGAAACATCAACATCAACAGATCCATTCGAGTTACCAAAACAATCTACATCAATTTGATTTATATTTGAAAAAGCGAGAGGTTCCGGTTCATCTATAATTATTGTATCCTCGGCATACTGACCATTTGAACTTGAGTTGGTATCTTCGATTGTTATAGTATAAGATCCTGAAGGTAAATTATTTAAGAAATCTTCAATATTTCCAGCAAATATAATTCCACTTTGTGATTCTCCATTCGGTAATTCTTCGCTCCATTCATATTGGTAATATGCGTTTCCTTCAGAGTCAAAAAATGGTGTTCCTCCTCCTGAGCTTACATTTATATTTGCTGTTTCGTCTCCATTACATGATATTTGATAATTACCACAATTAGTTGAGTTAGAAGACAGATTAACAAATAAAAATTCCGGTTCAGTAACTTCAAAATCAAAATTAACTACGCAATCATTTTGGTCCACTATTGTAACAGAGTAAAAACCAGCAGTAAGATTACTAATATCTTCTGTAATATCTCCATTTGACCATGTAAATTCGTACGGAGATGTTCCTCCACTAACTTGAATATCAATAGAACCATCATTACCTTCATACCAAGAAACATTTGAAATTGTTTCTACGGCAGTCAAAGGGTCATCTGCAATTAGTTCTTGTGAAATTTCTACTGGCTCACAGTTGTAAAAGTCTGTGACAATAATACTGTAATTTCCTTCCTCAAGATTAGATATGTTAAATAAGCCATTTTCACTTATAATAGGTGATGAATTGTTATAAATCATTGAGTATGGAGCAGTTCCACCATTAACAATTAAATTTATAAAACCATCATTTCCATTACAGCCTGATGGATTGAAGAAGTCTTCAACGCTAATTGTTATATCTTCATTCTCAATAATTTCGAAGGATTGTTCAATGGGTGAACAATATTCATCACTAATAATAACTGAGTATGTTCCCACAGTTAGGTTGGAAAGATCTTCGGTAGTTTCTCCATTAGACCAAGAATAAGAATAATTTCCATTTCCACCGTTAACTGTTATGTTTATTTCACCTGTCGGTTCTCCTGAACAATTAACATTAATAATATTATAAGAGTTTATTTCAAGAATTTCTGATTCAGTAATTTCAACTGTGATATCTTGTTGACAACCGTTA
>CEUK01011047.1_pt1 | contig 47105 bp, 47 predicted proteins | sample 356451 | NCBI WGS metagenome assembly CEUK01 (sample SAMEA2622843, study PRJEB7988) | marine metagenome | isolation source: saline water (ENVO:00002010), including
ATTGCTCAATTCCAACAAGCTGATATAGCAGCTATTGAACGAGATGGAAAATATTCATTAGATATTGACGGAAATCCTGAAATTTTGTTGGAGGAAGTTGAAATTTCTACCCAGGATATTCCTGGACTGTTGGTCGCTAATGAAGGTAAATATACTGTAGCATTAGATATCACTTTAACTGAGGAATTGAAGCAAGAAGGGATTGCCAGAGAGTTGGTCAATAGAATTCAAAACCTCCGTAAAGAAAAGGATTTTGAATTAACAGATAATATTAATTTGCTAATTAAAAATGTTGAGGGAATTGATGAAGTAATATCCAATTATAAAGAATACATCTGTTCTGAGGTTCTGGCGAAAGAAGTGCAGGTTCTGGATTTTGTTCCCGGGTCTTTAGAGGTTGAGGTGGATGAGAATTTAGTCACAGAAATTGCAATTCAAAGAGCTTAGATTGGAATTTACTCACTCTTTTTTAAAAAAAAGCTGTTCAAACGAAACCTTAAGGCTGAAAAAGTAGTTATTAGAGCAATTACTTTGCAAAGTAAACTGCAAAGTTTTTTAATTTAATATGTTATGAATCAAGTATTGAGGTATTCTGATAAAGACCTGGCTGCTTTTAAGGAATTAATTGAAGAGAAAATTGCAAACGCTGAAAAAGACTTAAAACATTTTCAGGGTCAAATTGATTATTCAGGTAACAATTCAGGAGACGAAACAGGAAAAAAATTAGGATCTATGGAAGATGGGTCTGAGGCATTAGGACGTGAAAAAATAGCTCAGTTGGCGCATCGTCAGAGAAAATTTATTCAACAGTTAAAAGCTGCCATAGTAAGAATAGAAAATAAAACATATGGAGTTTGCAGGCAAACTGGAAAGCTTATTTCAAAAGAACGACTAAAGATAGTGCCTCATACAACTCTCTCTATTGAAGCTAAAAACGCACAACAACAGGAAAGTTAACGATTTAAATAGTTGTAATTGAAAAGTCATTCAAATTAAAAGAGTGGCTTTTTTTATTGTTTAAACTATTTCTATTTGCAAAATAGAAAATAAACAGTCTATTAGATTTCAAAAAATTTTGAAAGTTCAGAAATATAATATAATATTGTGTTATGGAGTTAAAAGAAGCGGAAGAAAAGTTTATAGCTGCCTGGGGAGCTATCGGGACTCAATGGGGGATCAATAGAACTATGGCTCAAATACACGCCCTTCTTTTAATTGGTGAAGACCCGCTTTCTGCCGAAGAAATTATGATTAAGCTAAACATTTCCAGAGGAAACGTGAATATGAATGTTCGTGAGCTGATATCATGGGGTATTGTTCATAAGGTTATAAAGTTTGGAGAAAGAAAAGAGTTTTTTACTGCAGAGAAAGATATATATAAAACTGCCATTCAAATTCTAAAGGAAAGAAGGAAAAGAGAATTGGTTCCAATATTAAATTTATTACAAGATTTACAATCTCAAAATATTGAATCAGGATACGGAGATTACTTTAAAAAGATCGTAGGAGATATTCATCAGCTTGGAGACAGTACAAATAAGATGCTGGATAAAATGGTCAAGGCTGATGAGCATTGGTTTACAGGATCATTAATGAAATTTTTGGTAAAGAAATAAATTTTTTGCCCTTAATGTTTCAAAAAAAATTGAAACTATTGAACGCTATGACTACTAAAGCAAAAGCAATAAACTTAAAAGTAAGAACAGAATTTCAGGCGGAAAGCGGAAATTATATAATTGACTATTATACGGAGGCTGGTCCCGATTATGAATATTGGAGTAAAAATTTCAACATGCATTTTGGATATGCTGCAAAAAAATGGGATTGTTTAAGTAGGGAAACCATGTTGCAAAGAATGAATCAGGTGGTTTTAGAATCTTTGGAATTACTCCCTGGTAATTCGATTCTTGATATGGGGTGTGGACTTGCTGCAACAATTAGATATGGTGCAAAAAGATATCCGCAAGTTACTTTTAAAGGAGTTACAATTACCCCTTGGCAAGTAAAGAAATCGGAAGAAATGATTCAGCAACTGAATATTAAGAATGCTTCTGTCATTCTTGGAGATTATAATCAACTTCCATTGCCCTCTGCTTCAATTGATGCTGCTTTCGGTTTAGAAAGTCTTTGCCATGGAGAAGGAACAGATAAATCGGAGCCTTTATCAGAAGCATATCGTGTTTTGAAATCTGGAGGTAGGTTTACAATGATTGATGGTTTTTTGAAAAAGCCAGAGAGTGAACTCTCTGCAATAACAAAAAAAATGCACCAACTGGTATGTGAGAATTGGGCACTGACTTCTTTTCCTAACATAAACGATCTGGTATATGCAGTGAAACAGATTGGCTTCAGAGAAATAAAAGTGGAAGAAATTAGTTGGAAAGTAGCTCCTTCTGCTGTACACGCTCCTTTTTTATCTCTATTTTATTTGGTAAAAAGTGCTTTTAAAAAAGAAAAATTAAAAAGACAAAATTGGAACAATTTAAAAGCGTGTTTCACTATTTTCTTTCTTGGATTAAGTAGAAAATCCATTGGATATTATAAGGTTACAGCAAAAAAGTAAACGTTTAGTTTGATTGTTAATCATATTAAATTTTAAATGAAATGAATAAATACAGTATTGTTTTTGATAATAAATGTGCCATTTGCAGTATTGTAGTGAAAACAGGTGGTTTTTTCGGGCTCATTGATGAAAATCAAAGCATTGAACTTGAACGATTCTCAGACAACTCTATTGCCTGTAATGTTAATCCGGTAAAAGCTTGTGATGAGATGGCAGTAATCAACAATGAAACCCTAGAAGTAAGTTATGGATATGAGGGGTACATTAACCTCATTGGGGTTAAACATAAAGTTTTAGCAAGTATTATGGCTTTAAAATCAATAAAGCGTTTGATGAATAAGGTGTATTTGTTTTTAGCTAGCAATCGAAGAGTAATTGCTCCTTTACAACCATCGGGTTCAACTTGTTCTCCCACACTTAAGAAACCCTACAGATTCTCCTTTATAATGTTTATGGCGTTTTACGCAGGTATAGTGACGTACTTAAAAGGAGAGATTTTTGCTACTTACAGTGAATTTATGTTTTTAACGGGATGGAAACTTATAAGCATTACAGGTTTAGGTTGGTTATTGGTGGGAATTGTATATCGAAAATCAAATAAATGGGATTATTGGGGGCATCTTGCTATGATTGCAGGAGTAGCCATGTTTTTCCAAACTATTGGTCTTTTTGGTTTTTTATTTTACCCAGGTATTTCATGGCTTTTGATAAGTATGGGACTGAGTGAGGTAGTTATGATTTGGATGCATTATCGAAGAATGAAAATTTTGGGAGAAAGTCAACTTCAAACAATCATCTGGTGGTTAATCTTGCACATTACAGCAAGTTTATTGTTGCTGGGATATATAATTTTTTAAGTTTTTATTATGAAGTTCAGAGGAGAATTACGAGACATTAAATTAATTAATTTTTCAGTGAAACTGGAGGAGGTACTTCCTTTAGTTCCAAAATCATTCAGGGTCCTGCAAGAGAACGGAAGATCTATAATTTCTATGGTAGATGTAAAGTTGAAAAATATGTATCCGTCCGTTTTTCCGTTTTTTAAGTTTGGATACAGGTATGTAGCGTTTCGCCTTTTATTGGATGATACAGAAATATCAGGAATAAATAAACCCAAAGGAGTTTATTTTTTAAAAAATTTTTCCAATCGGCCTTTGTTAAATTTTTTTGGTAATTTAATTTTAAACCAAAAGTCAACTTATGCAAACATTATGGAATATTTTGATGCATTTAGTTTAAAGCAGGGATCCAAGCACATAGAGTATGCTCTAGACCCTTATTCTAAATGCACTTATGAACCTTTTTTGCATCAAAAAATTCATAGAATTGACAGGGTTTATGAAACCAATGAGAATGGAATATTGGTTTCTAAAATATTTAAGGAAAACTATTGGCCTATTGAACCGATTAAATGTTATTATTTTGCTACTAATTTTTTTAAAACCGCTCGTTTTTTAGGAGCATTTAAAGTAAAAGATAACTTGGATTATTCGTGGAACTCGCCAGTGTTGGTTTCCAAAAAACACTTGAAATAAAATGAGAATAGCAATTTTTGGAGGTACGGGTCAGGTAGGCTCGGTGATAACGCAAAAAGTAATTCAAGAATTTCCTGATGCTGAAGTTTTGAGTTGCTCCCGATCAGGAAGTGGATTAAATGGATTTACATTTAATATTTTTGAGAACGATTGGAGTCCGCTTGGTAAATTGGATGTGATTATTAATTCTGTTGGTATTATTGAGGAAAAAGGCGAAAATACTTTTGAAAAGATTCATATCCGAGTAATCAAAAAAATTGTAAAGGAAAGGATAAGTTTAGGTAGTCCAAAAATTATTCACATATCTGTTCTTGGTGCTGATTCATCATCACCTTCCCGTTATGCTTCAACCAAAGGTGAAGCAGATGAAATTTTACAAAAACAGAAAAATTGGAACATTATTCGTCCAAGCTTTGTTTGTACTCCTGGTACCGCAATTATTGGTAAAGTTTTAATGTTAAAAAATATGGCGAAATGGCAATTAGGATTCCTGCCCTGCCCGGCACATTTTTTAAGTGCAAAATTTCAACCTGTCATGGGGGAGGATGTCGCGTATTCGGCTATTGAATGCATAAGGAAAAATCTGGAGAGTCAGATGATCTATGCAACTGGTCCTGATATTTTTTCTTTGGAAGATTGGATTAATATTTCTGGAAAAGGAAAAATTAAAATCATACCTATCCCCAAATGGCTAATTGATTTTCCATTCAGAATACTCATTAAAATTTTCCCGAAAATAATGAGTATTGATCAGTATTTGCTTTTGGGCGAAGATAATGTGCATGAACATTCTGTTTTAGAAAAGGTTTTAAACAGAAAACCAGCAAGTACTGTTGATTTTTGGAATTCGGAATTGAGTTAAATGGATAGTATGTTAATTTGCTTGAATTGATAAACAAACAGCCTCCAGCTCTTTGACAAATCTCCTTTTATTGAAGTTTGGTCCGAACACAAATGCATCCGAAACAATTACCCGATTTCTTAGCTCATCTACATAGGCAACACTAATAAATGGTCCCCCCATTGTGCCATTCTGTAAATCCCACCATCCTTTTATCTCGTATGCGTATTTTCCATTAATGTTAATGTTTTCGCTTGATACGGGTAGCTCTTTGTACACCTTCATATAGCTTCTTAAAGAATCATATTCTGAACTACCTTCGATGTAGAGTTTCGTTACTGAATCTCGCATTGCAATGAATTTATTTGGTGTAAAAACATCTTGAGAAGAATAATCAAAGAAATAAGTGAAAATACCTGTTTGAATGTAACAGTTGCCATGATTAAATTTTTCGCATTTAATTTTAGCTTTTTTAGTTACATAAAAAAAATTATTTGTGTCAAGGGCCAGAGTATAACTTTGTGGTATTGTAAGTTTAATTCCTTGACTATTTAATAGTTGTTCCTCTAACTTATGGTTGCTTTTAGCTTTTGCTAGTTGCTGAATTACAGATGTCCTGTGGTTATCCAGTAATGTGAAAATCTCTGCTTTTTTTTTATTAAAGACCTTTACTGCGTTCATCTCCGATTTACCGGATACCTGAACAATAATTTGTCCATTGGCATAAACATTTTTCTTTACGGTTACACCTTCTGAAATTACTTTGTTTGAGGAAACAAAGATTACTATGAACCTCTGGCGCTGAAATAGTCTGTTAAATGCTTTTGACCTGACTGTTTGTATATCGAACTCGGATTCTCTATTTAGCAATCCCTCTATTTCTTTTGTGAATACAGGTTCAATATGTTTTTGTAGCCCATAATCCCAAAGCGTTTGGTCGGCAATAATGTTTACAGTACTATACCCTCCAACAGCATCGGGCAGATAAGAGAAGTTTGAGTTGTTTTCTTCTTTATTATTACAAGAAAAAAGAACGAATAGGGTTAAGGCTAAAGTTATGTATCGCATGTTTATTTATGTGGACTTAATTTTAATTTTCATCCCGGGCTTTAATATTTTTCTTGCAGACATGTGATTGAGTTTCATAATATCGCTAGCAGACACACCTTTATATTTTTTAGCTATGTCCCATAACGTATCTCCACGTCGAATAGTATAGTAGAGATATCCATTGTATGTTTGTTCTTCTGTTATCGTATACCCATTGGTAGCCGAAGGGTTTTTTTTAGCGAAAATTACAAGCTTTTGTCCCGGGTGAATATATTTTTTACTGGAGAGGTCATTCCATTCTCTTATGTCAGAAACTCTTACGTTGTAACGTTGTGCGATCAAGCCAACACTCTCTCCGTTTCTAACTCTGTGAATAATTTCACTTCTGTTAGCATAGATGTCTATTGGAGTTGTGTTGACCTCCTTGTCTTTGTAATTGTATATGATTGTTTCGTTAGCTAAAAAATCACCAATTACAGAGACAGGAAGTGTTATTGTATATCTGATAGAGTCATTTTTTTTAACAGGTATGTAAGCTCTTTTGTATTGAGGATTTAAAAAAACAATGTCTTTATAGGGAATACAAAGAACTTGTGCTATTTGATTAAAATGAATGGATTCTTTTAAGCTGACGGTGTCAATGTTTCTAATTTCAAATTTCGGTTTTACCGGGTACAAATTATGATCAGCAGAATGATTTAGTAAATACGCAACAGCCATAAAAGAAGGAACATAGTTCCTGGTTTCACGAGGCAATCCATATTGAATGGCCCAGAAGTTTTTTTGTCCACCAGCTCTTCTTATGGCCTTGTTTACATTGCCAGGACCGGCGTTGTAAGCAGCAAGCGCTAAAAGCCAGTTGTCGTAAATATCGTGGAGGTATGATAGGTATTCTACGGCTGCTTTAGTGGACTTGACAGGATCTCTCCTTTCATCGACGAAAGAATTAATTTCCAATCCTAAATATTTCCCCGTTCGGTACATAAATTGCCACATTCCCACTGCACCAGCTCTTGATCTTACTGTGTTGTTTAGTGCTGATTCCACAACAGGAAGGTATTTTAGTTCCATGGGTAAATCGTTTTTTTCCAGCTCCTCTTCGAACATTGGAAAATATAATTCAGCCATTCCCATTACTTTAGATAGCATTTGTCTTCTGTTTTTTCCATAAACATTTATACACCGCTTTACTTTAGTGTTAAACGTAAACTCGATGGGTGAAAAGGTATTCATGTCCTGCATTCTTAATTGCAGTATTGAGTCAGAGTACACAGGAATAGAATCAAGGGGGAGTTTATGAATGTTTAAATCACGAATGTTGTAGCTGACGGGGTTTTTATTAAACAGTTGTGCTTCATGCAAGCTGTCTATTCTTTCCAGAAAAGGGTCATCATCAATTACTATACTTTTGGTTTTAACTAAAGAGTCTTCACAGGATGAACATTTCATTTCTGATTGAGCATGAGTGCTCAAAACGAAAGTGATAAGTATTATTGTCATCCAGCTTTTCATCTAAATATAGTTGGTGTTAAAAAATATAAAAAGGTTAGGGATGTATAAAGTTCTTCTTTATTATTGAAGGAAACAAAAAAAGCCCCGCATTTTGCGAGGCTTTTTTTTGTTTCCTTAGTGAAATTATTTCACCACAATTCTTGAAGTAACGGTTTTTCCGTTTGCTATCGCTTGTACGAAGTAAATTCCTGAATTTAAATTTGATGTAATAACAGTAATTGAGTTATTACTCACTGTTTCGTTATATACCAGATTTCCAATTGCATCAAATACAGTTACGTTCTCTAACGCATCTGCTTTAACAGTAAAGTTTTCTGTTGAAGGATTAGGGAAAATATAAAAGTTACCTTTTTCTGTTTTTTGATTTGAAACAGTCGCAACCGGGTCAAAATTATTGTTTTTCATTACACTAAGTTTTCCATCAATTAGTGTAGCTATTCTTCCGTATTCTTTTGTTTCCCAGTAGTAGTATGTTTCATTTATTGTATATCCCGGTATTGAGAAATTTTCTTCAACCAATAAAGCACTGAATGTACCATAATTTGTAACTACTTCTCCGGTGGCTATTACTGATCCTGTAATCGATGTTGGATATGGATTAAAAAAATCAGCTAAGTTCACAACACTCGATGTTGAGCTCCATGTGTCATTTTCAGAATGAGGAAAACCTAAATTATGGCTGCCGGAAAGAAATGCAACATCGTTACCTGCTACATCAAAAGTCTCCATAGCCCAATCGTTTGTAAGAGGTTCATAGTTAGTTCCAGAAATAATATCAGATTTAATTTTGATAGTTGAATTAGTTCCTGATGTTTTATTTAAAACCTTCACCGTATCAATTGTTGATGAGTTTGAATAAGAAGTTAAGTCCCAGGAGACGTTTGTTCCTGTTTTTGTAAAATTGTCAATGGAAACTCCTGAATTAACATCCATTGTCCACGTATTTCCTACGACCCACTTCATGTCAGTTGAAGTTATATTAATACTTGCAAAAGTTGATAAGGAAATTGCTGCTAAAATTATTAGTAAAGGTTTTTTCATAGTTTTTTATTTTTTTTCAGCTGCTAATTTAAAATTTCTTTCTGTAGTTGCCAATTCAATTATGGTATATCTTGTTTATAACTTTATTGGCAGAGAAAAAGCCTTCTTACTAAATTTAAATGATGCTAAAAACAGCAATATACAAAGGAGCTAAAATTAATTATTTTCAAAAAGGTCGTTCAAAAAGAACAGTGTTTCTTATTCATGGCTTTTTAGAAAGTCATAAGGTTTGGGATGACTACGCCAAGGTATTGTCTAAACACAATACGGTTTATTCTATTGACTTACCCGGTCATGGTAAAAGTGAGTGTTTGGGATATATCCACTCTATGGAAGAAATGGCTGGATGTGTAAAAAAGATACTGGATGATAACAACAAACGAAAAGCAGTTATTGTTGGTCACTCGCTGGGTGGTTATGTGGCTTTAGCTTTTGGAGATAAGTATCCAGATGCTCTCAAGGGATTGTGTTTGTTTAACTCAACGGCTAAACCGGACACTGAAGAGAAAGTAAAGTTCCGAAATAGAGCCATTCAGGTAGTGAAGAGAAATCATGAGATGTTCATTAAAGAGGCGATACCCAATTTGTTTGTAAATAAAAATACGGCTGCATTACGAGGGGCTGTTCGTAGAGTGGTAAATACAGCATTAAAAACGCCCAAGCAAGGAGTTTTGGCTGCTTTGGAAGGAATGAAAGTTCGTCCTGACCGTGAGATTATTCTCCGCTTTGCTCCTTATCCGGTTTTATGTATTGCTGGAAAAAAAGATCTGGTTGTTCGTTGGCGAGATTTGAAAGCACAAAGCGAGTTGTGCGCAGACGGTTCTTTTCATTTGTCTGAAAAGGGAGGTCATATGTGCTTTTATGAAGATAAATATCCCTGTCTCAAGGTTTTGGAAAAATTCATCATCCGGTGCTATGTAAAGCCGAGAAAACAATTGGATTAAATCATCCAAGGAGCTTGTTTAGGGCAGAATCAATTTTAGTGGAATCAATTTTTGAATAATTAACTTCCATTTTGTTTTTAATTTGTTTAGTACATAGGTTACCTAATGAACCTTCATGAGTGTGTTTTACCTCTTTGTTTGGTTTGAAATTTCCATTTTCAATTTCAATACCAACTTGCTTGTATGCTTCTCGAAACGGAACTCCTTCTAAAACTCTTCGGTTGACCTCTTCAACACTGAAAAGATAATCATATATATCGTTGTTGAGAATGCCTTTTTTAATGGAAATATTCGGTACCATTAACAAGGCAATTTCTAAACATGATTTTATTTCTGTAAATGCATAAATGTACTTTTCTTTGAGCAACTGCAAGTCTCTAAAATACCCAGAGGTTAAATTGCCTGTAATTGCAGCCAGTTCTCCGGGAATTGCTTGCAGTTTATTACACTTCCCTCTCATTAATTCAAAAACATCTGGGTTTTTTTTGTGGGGCATGATGCTTGAACCTGTTGTAAATTCTTCAGGAAGTTCAATAAATCCGAAATTCTGGCTCATGAACAAGCAACAATCAGCAGCAAATTTCATCAAAGTTGTTGCCAATGCACTTATTGAATAAGCAACAGTTCTTTCTGTTTTTCCACGTGTCATTTGCGCATACACTACATTGTAATGTAAGTCTTCAAAACCAAGTAAATCAGTCGTTCTTGTTCGGTTGATTGGAAAAGAAGAGCCATAACCTGCGGCCGAACCTAGAGGGTTTTGATTGGTAAATCGAAAGGCGGTGGACAATAAATCCATGTCATCGGCAAGAGACTCTGCGTGCGCTCCAAACCACAATCCAAATGATGAAGGCATAGCCACCTGTAAATGAGTATATCCGGGTAACAATACATTTTTATGGGATTCGCTTTGTTCTTGAAAAGCATCAAATAGTTTTTTCACAAGAGTAGCTATCTGTATCAATTCATTTCTTCCATAAAGCTTTAAATCCACTAAAACCTGGTCGTTTCTTGATCGAGCGCTGTGTATTTTTTTTCCTACGTCACCAAGTTTTGCGGTTAAGATAGATTCAACTTGAGAGTGTACATCCTCCATCCCATTTTCAATTCGGAAAGATCCATCCTGAGTGGATGCATAAATTTTAGCCAGCTCTTTTTTCAAAGCAGGTAACTCGGATTTTTCTAACAAGCCAACTTCTGTTAGCATTGTAATGTGTGCAATATTTCCCAATACATCAAACGGAGCCAAATACATGTCGAGCTCTGTATCGTTTCCAACAGTGAAGTTTTCTATTGCTTTGTCAACATTAAATCCTTTATCCCAAAGTTTCATTACAGTAAATTTGGTTATAAAAATAAACGATAAACCCTAAACATGGAACCTTTGGGTTTGTAATTAAAAAATTATTTGATTCTTCTAATTGGAATTAAAGAAGCAATACACCCAATACCATTGATTACAAGGAGGATTATTATCACATCAAAAAAATGAAGTTCAACAGGAAAACAGTCAAAGCCACTACTTGTTCCGTAGCCAAAAAAACAAAACTGAAGTTGAAGTAAAAGAAGCCCAATTCCTAACGTAAGTCCGATAAAGGAGCCAAAAGCAGAAATTAAAAATCCTTCCAGCCAAAAAATTAGCTTTATTTGATTTTGGTTTGCTCCCATACTTTTTAGCACAAAAACATCTTTTTTCTTATCGATTACCAGCATCGTTAAAGACCCCATTACATTAAAAATTGCTAAAATAATTACTAAGGAAAGAATCAAAAGCGTTATCCATTTTTCTGCATTTATAGATTTGAAAAGAAATTCGTTTTGTTCAAATCGTGTTTTTACACTGTATGCATCACCCAATATTTCTTGAATACCCGCTTTAACATCTTTAGAGTTGAAAAGGGAGTCTATTCCAACTTCTATGGCATTAATAGTATTCGTGATGCCAATTAAGTTCCTGGCTTGGTCAATTGAAACAATAATATACTTGCTGTTGAAATCAGAATTAATATCAAATATTCCTCTGGGGTATGTGCTGATGGATTTAAATAAATCAGACGGTCCGCTTGAGTTGCCGTTAATATTGGGGATGTATATTCTCAAAGGAGTGTTGCTATCCGTGTTTACACCAAGTTTGTAGGCTATATTGATGCCTAAAACACTTTCGTTTGGTCCGCCAATAAATGGTCCATAATGCCCTTCAATAATGGAGCTTTCAATATTGGTGATTTTAGAAAAATAGTTGGTAACTCCTTTAACGGTCGCGACCTCTTGGTTGTCTCCATATTTTAGAAGAGCAGTTTCTTCCAGAGCATAAGATATGCCTGTTACACCTTCAAGTTGCTCTATTTTTTTTACGGCTAGGCTATCTGGGTTAAAACGAATTCCTTTATGGGTTTCAATTTTAATTTCAGGGTCAAAATTAGAATACAAATTTCTCACCGATGAGGATAAACCATTCATTGCTGATAATATAATAATTAATGCACCAGCAACAATTGCAACAACGGAAACTGAAATCCACGTAATCCAATTGATTACATTGTTTTTTTTCTTTGAAAAAAGGTATCTGAATGCTATGGAAAGAGAAAAATTCAAATTATTGTTTTAGCAAGTCATCGATTTTCTCATAGTAATCCAGTGAATCATCAATAAAGAACTGAAATTCAGGAACCTTTCGCATTTGATGCCTAACCTGCTTTGCAATGATGGTTCTTATTTCTTTTGATTTTTCTTTTACTTCAGTTAACACAGCTTCGTCATTATTTCCCATGATACTGAGGTATACTTTAGCGCAGGACATGTCAGCTGTTATTCGAACAGAAGTTACGGTTATAAAAGCACCTTTGAACATAGTTCGAGATTCACGCTGAAAAAGGATTGCCAAATCCTGTTTAAGTACTTTGGCTATTTTTTGTTGTCTTCTGTTTTCCATAATAATCAAAGGGAAATATTAAGTTAACTTAAAATTAACATCGAAATGTTAACTTCGCGGCATATTCATTGATAAGCACCTTTGTTTGCTAAAAATGAATTGTAAACAAAATTAAATTTTTAATTCGGTAGCAGAAATTTTAAAAGCACCAATAATTAAGTAATTCAATAATAATATGAAAAAACTCGTTTCGCCCTTAATGCTTTTCTTAACGCTATTTTTAGCGATGTATTCAACTAATACATATGCTCAACAGGAGCAAAAAAACAATCAACCAGAAAACACTGTAGCTGTTGAAGAAGTCAATGTTGAAGAATCTGGCTCACAAGAGCCTGTTGAAGCTGTTGCTGTTGAGGGAGGTAAGGAGCCTTCATTTACCCAAAAGGTTAAGAGGCGATTCATAGAAGGAGGTGTATTTTTCATGATTTGGGTTTTGGCCTGCTTAATTTTAGGGATTGCAACTGCCATAGAGCGAATTATTTATTTGAGCCTATCCAATGTGAACACAAAAAAAGTTTTACAGCAAGTTGAAGAAGCATTAAATACTGAAGGGGTTGATGGTGCCAAGGAGGTGTGCAGAAACACAAGAGGGCCAGTTGGTGCGATTTTTTATGATGGATTAGTAAGATCAGATGAAGGTATTGAGCAGGTTGAAAAGGCTGTTATTGCAGGAGGTTCGGTTCAAATGGGATTAATGGAGAAAGGCGTTTCCTGGATATCTTTGTTCATTGCACTGGCCCCGATGCTGGGGTTTTTAGGAACGGTTTTAGGTATGATTGGAGCGTTTGACTCTATTGCAGAAGCAGGTGGAATTGAGGCTTCAGCAATGGCAGGCGACATAAAAATGGCTTTAATTACTACGGTTGCAGGTTTGATTGTTGCGATTATTTTGCAGGTTTTTTATAACATTGTAGTTGCAAAAATTGACAATCTGGTTAACCAAATGGAGGATGCTTCCAATGCATTCGTTAAAATTGTTCAAAACAAAATTGGATCAGCAGTATAACGGTAAATTCATTCAAACTATGAAATTAGGTTTAATTATTGGTAAGTGGGGGTTGATTTTAATCATTTGGATATTGATTCTTCTTACTCTAAACGGGGGAATTGACTCGATGACATTGATTCAATTTTCTTTGGGTTTATTGTACGCGATAACTATCGTAACTGTTGCGTTTGCAGTCTTTAATTTTGCAGAGAACCCCAGAGCGGGAATGAAATTTATCATCAGTGCTTTATCCTTGGGATTAATCTTTTTAATCGGTTATAACGTTTCAACGGATTCCTATGATCAGGATGGAAGTTTGATTGAAGGTAGTAAACTCTCGGAAGGGGGGATTTATTCTCTGTATGTAGTTACAATTATCGCTGTTCTTTTAATCGCTGCGACAGAAGTTAAAAGAGCTTTAAAATTATAATATGCCTAAACGAAAAGCACCAGAAGTAAATGCAGGTTCGATGGCGGATATTGCCTTCCTGTTGCTTATATTTTTCCTTGTTACTTCAGAGATGAGTAAAGAATCTGGAATGTTTCAGCTGCTTCCTGAAAAGGTTGAGGGACCTCCTCCAGAACCTGTTAATAAGAGAAATGTAATTGAGGTATTGGTGAATAATAACAATTTGATTTTGTTTGAAGGGAAACTCGTCAAAATGGAAGAGATACCAATATTGGTAAAGGAAATGATTCTGAATCCCTCCAAGAGAGATGATTGGCCAGTAAGTAGGGCGGTAACCGAAGAAGAACTTCAGGTTAGAATTGATAAAAACAAAAAAGCATTGGAAAATGCTGACGAAACAAAGCAAGCTTCTGCCAAAAGAAAGTTAAGAAAATCTGAATTAAGGTTAAAAGCTCTGCAGGTTTTTGGAGATGACTTTAGGAAATCAGAGCACGTTGTAAATATGCAGGCTACTCAGGGAGCTGAGTATGATACGTATATTCTTCTCAAGGATCATTTAAAGCGAGCGTATACTGCATTAAGAAGCGATTTAGCTAAGAAAGTTTTGAATAGAGGCTGGGAAGACCTGACTCTGCAAGAAAGAGAAATGTTGAAAATGGTGTACAAAGAAAATATTTCCGAAGCACCGGTAGTTCAATAAAAAAGAAAATAAATATGTCTAAATTCGACGACGGCAAGAAGAAAAGAATAGAGCCCGGTATCTCGACAGCGTCCCTACCGGACATTGTATTCATGCTTTTGTTCTTTTTTATGGTAGCTACAAAATCTAAAGACAATGAAGCCAGTGTAATGGTAAAACTGCCGACTGCCTCTGAAACAGGTAAGTTGGAAGATAAAACCCCTACTGCCTATATTCAGTTGGGAGTACCTGTAAAGTCTTTACAGAAAACCTATGGAGATAAAACGTCAATACAGCTCAATGATGCTATAAAAAGCAAAAAGGATATTCGAATGTTTCTGGATGAAAAAAGAGCTAGTATTAAAGCGAGCTATTCTGAAGTTGATCCTCAAATTGGAGCCTCGAAAGCAAAAAAAATGGTAGTTTGCTTAAAGGTTGATAAAAAAACAAAACTAGGAATTGTCAGTGAGGTAAAAGAGGAGTTAAGAGACGCTTCCGCCTTAAAGATTAACTATATTGTAAACGAGAGCAAATAGTTTTTAAGGTTCTATACTTTTTCTTTTTTATTCCATCATACTATTTTCAAAAATTAACAATACTGACTAGATTATTGAGTTGGCATGCTATTGGATATAACAATTATAATGAAGTTTTGAATGTTGGTTCGGCTAATTTTGAACTGAAATTTCAACTGAATAGTTTACTTTGTTAACTTGAATAAGTGAATACTCACTTGTGGTTTGGATGCTATATATGGGAATTAAAAGTTAAATTTATTAAACAACCGTTTTGTTATGAGCAGTTTTTTAGAAGTTATTCAGCAATTAAAAACAAATCAAAAAGCCATCAATACTAATTTGGCAAAAATAGAAAGCTTAGGAGGAAGTGTAAACAAATCTTTGTTAAGAGAGTTGATTCAAGATGCTAGAGAACTCCATGAGGGCTCTGTTATTTTATCGTATGTTTTGTTTGATGAACAGAATAAAAAGAGTGAGCAATTAGAAATTCAATTACAAGAAAAAGAGCCTTTACCTGAGGTTTCTAATTCTGTAGAAGTTGAACACGAAATAGAAGAAGGGTTTAACGAAGCTTTGGAGTATACTCAGGCAGAAAAACCGAAAATAGAAAAAGATAGACAAACTATAGATGATATACCCTCTCACGAAGAAATTGTTGAGCAATTGGAGAATGAAATTACATCTGCTATATCATCAAATTCCTCTGGTTTACTTTATGATTCTCAAGAGGAAGAAGACAATAGTTTGGCCGCAAAATTAGCACGCAAAAAAATTGAGAATTTAAACAGTGCTATTGGAATCAATGAGAAATTTTTATTCACAAATGAACTTTTCGATGGCAATACGGAACAGTTTTTAAAAACAATCGAGGAGTTGAACAATTGTGTCTCATTAACTGAAGCTAAGGATAAGCTGACAGAGGTTGCTCAAAAGCGAAGTTGGTTATTAGATGAAGAACCTTATCAGAAGTTACAATCATTATTATCCAGAAAGTATCAATAGTAGATGTTAAGAACAATAACTAAGTATGACCAATGAATGAAGCACTAGATCCTTCGGGAGAAAATCTATCAAGTCCTGAAGTAGAATTTGAAAGAGTTCTTCGCCCAAAAACGTTTGAAGACTTTACCGGTCAAAAAAAAGTATTGGATAATCTATCTGTGTTTGTTCAAGCAGCTTTAAAAAGAGAAGAGGCTTTGGATCACGTTTTATTGCATGGCCCCCCTGGTTTGGGTAAAACGACATTAGCGAATATCATTTCTAATGAACTGGGTAGCAATATCAAATTGGTCTCTGGTCCAATGCTTGATAAACCAGGAGATCTGGCAGGTCTTCTTACCAATTTAGCAGAAGGAGATGTCTTGTTTATTGATGAAATTCACCGATTGAGTCCTGTAGTTGAGGAATACCTTTACTCAGCTATGGAAGATTACAAAATTGATATAATGATTGATTCAGGACCAAATGCCAGGACCGTTCAAATAGGTTTGGAGCCCTTTACTTTAATTGGTGCTACAACACGTTCGGGATTGTTAACATCTCCTCTTAGAGCCCGTTTTGGAATTAATTGCAGGCTGGAATATTATGATGCAGAATTGTTGCACTTAATTATATTACGTTCTGCACATTTGTTAAATGTTCCTATCAATGAAGATGCTGCTTTTGAAATTGCGAGAAGAAGCAGGGGTACACCAAGAATTGCAAATGCTATATTAAGAAGATTGCGTGATTTTGCTCAAATAAAAGGTGATGGCACAATAACTATGAAAGTAACCAATAATGCTTTGAAAGCACTGAATGTTGATGAAAATGGTCTTGATGATATGGATATTAAGATTCTTGCAACCATTGTAGACAAGTTTAAAGGCGGTCCGGTAGGCATAAATACAATAGCAACTGCTGTTGGTGAAGACGCAGGAACCATTGAAGAGGTATATGAGCCTTTTTTAATTAAAGAAGGGTTTATTAATAGAACACAAAGAGGAAGAGAGGCTACCGAACAAGCTTATAAACATTTAGGGATTAATTTTAGAGGATCTCAAGGGGATTTGTTTTCTTAATTAGAATCTGAATTTTCTATGATAATCAAACAAAAAAAGGCCAGGAGATCCTGGCCTTTTTTAATTACTAATGGTTTATTTTCCAGCCAACTCAGCTTGAACCTCATTCATTACGAGGTTTTGACGGCGTATAGATTCTTTGTGAATTAATTTCAAGTAATTTTTGACAAAATTATCATCTAATCCCATAGCAACACCTAATGAAACTCTTTTATTAACAATTTCTTCCCATCGATCAACTTGCAAAATAGTAACACTATTGTCTCTTTTGTATTTTCCAATCTGGTCTGCCACGTTCATCCTCGATGCAATTTTTTGGAAAATATCATCATCCAGTTCATCGATTTCTTTTCTCAATGAGTCCAGTTGATTTGCATCTGCTGTTTCTACGGATTCCTGCCTAAAGGTTAAACTGTCTAATAATTCGGTTAAACCACTCGGTGAAACTTGCTGGGCGGCATCTGACCATGCTACTGATGGGGAAATATGAGATTCAATCATTAACCCTTCCATGTTTAAGTCAATTGCTTTTTGACATACATAAGGCAACAGGTCTCTATTCCCTGCAATGTGTGACGGGTCGTTTATAATATCTATTTGAGGAAATTTTCTCATCATTTCAATAGCCATGTCCCATTTTGGTAAATTTCGGAATGGTGTTTTTTCATAAGTAGAAAACCCTCGGTGAATGGCAGCTAACCTTGTGATACCGGCAGAAGCAATTCGCTCCAACCCTCCTTGCCATAAACTTAAATCCGGATTAATGGGGTTTTTTACAAGTACAGGAATGTTAACACCTTTCAAAGCATCAGCTACTTCCTGAACAGAGAAAGGGTTTACTGTGGTTCTTGCACCAACCCATAAGATGTCAATTCCTGCTTTTAAACATGCTTCAACATGAGCAGCATTTGCAACTTCAGTAGCGGTTAATAATCCAGTTTCTGCCTTTGCTTTATTTAGCCATTCTAAACCAACCTCTCCAATTCCTTCGAAAGAACCAGGTCTTGTTCTTGGCTTCCATATACCTGCCCTAAGTACATTGACTCTTCCATCTTTCGAAACTTCTCTGGCCGTACTCAATACCTGCTCTTCAGTTTCAGCACTACAAGGGCCAGAAACAATCATATGATCTTTTATTCCTAATCCCCAATCTTTAATTCTTTTAATATTATCCAAACTCATTATCTAAAAATTTATTCAAAATATGAATGGCTACGCAGTATAAACACTGTTTTGACTTTGAGATTTATCAATTAAGTTTATTCACGCTTCTAACCATTTTTAAAATAGCGTGCACAAAGATAGTATAGAATTAGAGTTGTTCAAAATAAAATTTGCCTATTCACATAAAGAAACATAATTATCAAAATATAATTCTGTTGTTTTTTTTTAAATGTGTAAAAAGTAATTAAAAATCAGGTTTTACAAATAAATATTTGCTTTATGTCTATAAATCGAAATAAGATTTTTTGATTAATGAACTAATTAACGATTAATTTAGAGAGTTTTGCCAGCGAAAAGTTAGTCTTTAGCTAACCATGCGTTTACATTATGAGATAATTTTGCTTTTGCAAGTGCTTTAAGAGCCACAATTTTTTTATGATATGAGCCATAAGAAACTCGAAGTAATCCAGATTTTGATTTTCCGGCTAGTCGAGCATCTTTAAAACCTTCATTTTTGAGTTTTTTAACCATCTTGGTTGCGTTCGCTTCAACACCAAAACAACCAGCTATTACGTGAAATTTAGGTTCCTGTGGAGTTTTACTTATTTTATCTGCTGGATTTATTTTTTTTATGGAATTAAATTTGGCCTCAATAATTGCTTTTTCTGCTTGAATTTCTTTTATCTTTTTGAGATTTTCAGGTTCTTTTAAATGTCCATAGTCCTTGAAGCATTGAACATCTTCTTTGGTAAGTACTTCTCCGAATTCTTTATATTCCTTCTGATTTGTATTTGGCTTAACAAACTCAATCGTTTTTTTATCAACACTTTTTTTGGGGGTATCACTTTTAATAACAGGCGTAAAACTTAAACTTAAATTTTCGGTTGTATAACTTTTCGTTAATTGAAAACCTATAAAAATTCCCGACAGAATTACCGCAGCAGCTGCACTTGTGATTCTAATTGTCTTTATAATCTTTGGTGATGCCTTTTTTTGATCTAAACCACGTTCAATTCTTTGTGTAAGACCGACTCTTTCTATTGGCGACGCATGCACATTTGTTAAACCAAAAGCATCACAGGAAAAATTTGTTTCGTTAAATTGCTCAAAAACCAAATTTTCTTCTTCGTTTAATATGAAAGATCCAAGCCCTTCCAGTTCTAAATATTTGGATTTTTCTAATTCATTTTCCCAAAAAAGAACTTTGAGTTGAATAGCTTTTAAGGCGTCATTATAATTCAATCCTGTTTTTAAGGCGACATTTTGTGCAAGTAAACCATCATTTTTACAAAGTTTTGAATTAAATGATACACTTTTGCCAGGAGGAAGTATTATGTTTTTATTCGGCTCAAGTAGAGCGGGTCTGTAATGCGTTATGAATCCACCAAATTCGGGAATAATGACACAGTCATAATCAATAAGAAGCTCTTTTGCTATTTTTTCTAAACGAATATTCATTTCATCAGTAAGATGATAAAGATAAATATTTTAACTAGTAGAAATTACAAATAAAAAGTCTTCTTTTTCAACTGGTTTATTGACAAGTTATTAACAAACTTAATTTAAATATATAGGGCCTTTACACCGGAAAATTTACAGGTTAAAAATTACTTTTATTAGTATTGCTAACTTTGTCGGTGATTTATGTTTCAATTGAGTGAATATATTAGCGATTTAGGAATCCACATTTACGTAATTGGAGTAGTTCTGCTAACAATTATTTTTTTGTATCGGGAGATTTACAATACTTCTATTACTTTTTTGGGTGCCGTTGGACTTTTGGTATTTCCGGGTATTATAACAACCAATGATGTGCTGTCGTCCTTTGCTGATGAACAGGTAGCAATTATTATAATGTTATTGGTTATAGGCCAATTCTTAAAAAGGAGTCCGGTAATTGAAAATATCTTTCAGAATTTATTCTTGAAAACAAAAGGTTATTTCAAATTCACTTTTAAAATGACTGCTTACGTATCTCTTTTTTCAGGGTTTATGAATAACACTCCATTGGTTGCATTATTATTACCTTATGTTGTTGATTGGGGAAAAAAGAATAATATTTCTCCCTCAAAATTATTAATCCCACTATCTTTTGCCGCAATAATGGGTGGCGGGCTAACTCTTATAGGGACATCTACTAATTTAATCGCTAATAGTATTGTAGTTGGTGAAATTGGTCCTTCTGCAGGACTTACTATGTTTTCTTTTTTTCAAATAGGGGCTCCTCTTGTATTGATCGGAATAGTATATATTTTAATTTTTGGCAAAAAGATTCTTCCTGACAATACAGGTATGATTTCCAATTTTCATAAAAACAAAAGAGAATATTTAGTTGATTTATTAGTAACGGAAAAATCTCCTTTAGTTGGAAAAACAATCGGAGAGTCAAATTTAAGAAGTTTAAAAGGACTTTATTTAGTTGAAATTGTTCGTCCCGATAAGGTAAGAACAGCTCCCGGGCCAAAGGAGATTATGCGTGCCGGAGATTATATAATATTTGCCGGAGAAACTGATAATATTGCCGATATCGTGAATTTGGATCTGGGCTTGGAGATGCCTAATGATCTGGAAAAATTACAGCGTAAAAAAGAAGTGGTTGAGGTGATTGTCCCTTATAACTCATCCTTATCAAGGAAGAAAATAAAAGATACTGATTTTAGAGCTAAATTTGATGCGGCTATTATTGCAGTAAGAAGAGATGGTGAGAAATTGTACGGTAAAATAGGTGAGATGACTCTGCAAAAAGGAGATATGATGTTATGTGTAGCAGGACATGATTTTTATAAAAGAATAGCTCAGGCAAAAGAAGTTACGTTGATTTCCAATGTTCGCCAATTACAAGATATTGATGGAAAGAAGTCAACTTCATTAATTATTTCAACAGTTATTGCTATTCTTCTTCCTGCACTTGGTTTATTGAGTCTTTTTCAGTCACTTTTACTTCTATTTGTGTTTTTATTGTTAACGCGAGTTGTTTTGTTTGGTGAGGTAAAGCGAGCTATTAATATTAATTTAATAGCGATAATGGGGGGTGCTCTTTCCATAGGTGTGGCTATGGACAAAAGTGGCGCTGCTAAGTTTATAGCAACCGAAGGATTGACTATACTGGAACCCTTGGGTATAATGGGGATTTTAGCGGGTGTATATTTAATTACCAATTTACTGGCTGCATACATGACCAATATTGCCGCGGTTTCTATAATTCTTCCAGTTGCTTTAAGTTTTGCAGAATTAAAGGGTTATGATTACAAACCTTTTCTTTTTTGTGTTGCTTTTGCGGGTTCTAAAACTTTTTTAACTCCCATTGGATATCAAACCAATTTAATGGTATATGGTCCGGGTGGATATAAGTTCAAGGACTACTTTAAATTTGGATTTCCTTTAACAGCCTTGTTCATGGTGTCGACACTTATCATTTTAAAGCTGATTTACTTTTAAATCGTGTCTTTATCCAATATGTAATATTCGTTATAGGCTCTTTTAAATGTGTTCTTTGGTTGGATTAAAATTTATTTTTAAGCAGCATCAAGTATGTCTTTGTTTTTGTATTTTTTCTTGAATTTATTGGCTGCAAGCATACCTTTAAAGAGATAATAAATAACAATTATTTTAACAAAGATACCTTTAACAATACTTTCTGGATCTGCAAGTGCTGAGAGGCCTATTACCAATAGATATACAATTATCCCTGAGAGTAAAGCTGCATATGGAGCCTTTGTGGCTAACAAACCTAGTCCTAAGAAAATTCCAGCAATAATGCCTTGAATAATTGCTGACAGATCATCTCCTTGAGAAAGATAAATGAATAGTGGGATTATATTTAAACCGCCAACAATCAACAATGTGTTTCTTCCAGACTTAATAAAGTCTTTTTTTTCTGTCTCCAAGGATTTTTCTTTTCGCTTTTTTACCGTTTCGGAAAATTTTTCTTTAGATACCAATACAGTTTTACAATATGGACATCTTATAGCTTTTGGGTTGATTTTTTTTGAGCAAGAAGGGCAATTCATTTTTGTTTAATTGTGGTATTTGTTGTTAATGGTTTTTTATTCAAAATTAATTACTTCCTCTGGGTTTAAGGGAGAGCCTTTAAACCATATTTCGAAATGTAAATGAGGTCCTGTTGTGAATTTTCCGCTATTTCCAACAATAGCAATTACCTCTCCTGCTTTGACAATGGCTCCTTCTTTTTTTAATAAAACAGAATTATGTTTGTAAACACTAATTAAATCATTGCTGTGTTGGATGGCAATAACATGTCCTGTTTCTACTGTCCATGCCGATAAAATGACCTTTCCATTTAAAGTGCTCTTTACACCGGCATTTTTTTCAGCCACGATATCTATTCCATTATGACCTTCATTTATTTTTAATTCTTTTGATATAAGTCCTGTAATTGGTTTGAAAAAATGAAAATAGGCTAAAGATTTCGATTCTTCTGAAAAGGAGAGATTGATAAATCCATCGGGTAATAATTCATTATTTCTTGCCTCTAAATTTACCTTTTCAAATGTTGCGTTGTTTATAGAGTCAAGTGGAATTCCAAAATCTTGAAAGGTAGAATCGAGTTTTAAACTGTATTCAATTTTACTTTGAACTTTTTTTTGAAGTCTGAACAGTTGTTTGGTGTTTTCTATTAAATAAGCATGATCTGATGCGGATTCATAACCCGGAATTATATAGGATTTAACGGGTGTGAAAGCTATTATTAAATAAGTAAGTAAACTTACGGAAAGAGTGCTTGCCGTTATCAAAAGAATTAATCTTCCAAGGGAAATATTTCTACTGTAAACTTCAAGAAATAAATTTTTATTAACGATGGATAGGTGGTAGCGAACTTTTAACCGTTGCCAAAGGGATCTTTTTTCATCTTGATTTTTTTTCATCCTTTTATCCTAAGTTTATTGAAATAAGGACTTTAGTTCAATAGCGTCTTTTGCAGACATTTTTCCAGCCATAATCAAATTAAGTTGTCTCCTTCTTAACGCTCCTTTATAACGCTCTTTTTCTTGATCTGATTCTGGAATTAACTCCGGGACTTCAATTGGGCGTCCAATTTGATCTACCGCTACAAAGGTGAAAATAGCTTCATTGTGTCTTTTTTTATCACCTGTTATATGATCTTCAACCCAAACATCCATTACAACTTCCATACTTGAAGTAAATGCTCTTGAAACTTTTGCTTCAAGTGTTACAATATCACCCAGTTTTATAGGTTTTTGAAAAGCAACTTTTCCAACGGATGCAGTAACAACTACTCTTCGGCAATGTCTGTGAGCGCTTATTGCGCCAATAACGTCAAGCCAGTTTAAAAGTTGTCCTCCCATTAAGTTTCCCAGGGTATTTGTATTGTTTGGCAAAACGATGTGTGTTGCTGAAGCAAAAGTGCTTTTTGCAGTTGTTGATTTCATACCTCTAAATTAAGCAATTATTCAACTATCTTATAAATCAAAATATATTCTTCATATTACTTCATTCCTTCAAATCGAGTTGAACGATTTATTTTTTTCTTTTTTTTGGGAATTTTATGTTTTTTGGAGGGAGAGTTATAACTATCCCGTTTTTTAAATAGTTTGAATTTAATTCCAATAATACTTTTGCTTTCAGAATTACCGATTTGTTTTGAGCTGTATGAATCTTTAAATTTTGAGTTTAATTTTCTCGAATTATTTGAACTGTATGAATCTTTAAATTTTGAGTTTAATTTTCTGGAGTTAGCAGAGCTGTAGGAATCTTTAAATCCAAGTTGTCCTTTTCTGCCTTTACTTTTACTTCCATAAGAATCCCTGAAACCATGTTGTCGTTTTCGTCCATTTTCCCCTCCGTAAGAATCTTTAAATCCGTGTTGATTTTTTCGTCCACTACTTCCACCATAAGAATCTCTGAATCGCATTTGATTTTTTCGTCCACCTGTTACTCCACTGTATGTGTCCCTGAACCTCATTTGGCTTCTTCGTCCACCTGCTTGTCCGCTGTATGCATCTCGATAGCGCATTTGGTTTTTTCGTCCACCAGTTCTACCACGGTATGAATCTTTATATCCCAGTTGGCTTCTTCTCCCACTTCCTCCTCCGTAGGAATCATTAAACCTGATTTTATAGCTTCTTTCGTCTCCTTTTCCGCTATAACTGTCATGAAATTTTGGAGAACATCCCGAAAATATTAGAGAGTACATGAAAAATAATATGGTGATTTTTCTGCGCATTAATGAATAGCTAATTTACGGTTTACATTTAATTTGGTTTTTCTTTGTATATTTGAGATGTAAATGAGAAATAATAGCATAAATACAATTCAAAACACATCGATAATTACCACTATCGCTATCGCTATTATCACCCCTTTTGGGGCGTAATTTTCACATATAATATACTACTATCGTTATTTCTGACTAAATCGTTATTTAGTCACGACATAATTCAATATTTTTGCGCCTTAGGCGCGCAGTTCGAAACAATTTAAAAAAATAGAAATGAAGGTTTTAAAATTTGGAGGAACATCTGTAGGGACAGCAGAATCTATCAAAAAGGTGAAAAATATAATTGCTAATGAGGCAAAAGATGATAGGATAATTGTAGTTGTTTCAGCTATGACGCAAGTCACCAATAAACTTTTAGCTGCAAGTCAATTAGCTGCGAATGGAGATGGTTCGTATAAAGAAATTGTAAAAAAAATCGAAAACAAACATTTCGATGCGATTCGGGAATTAATTACAATTGATCAGCAAAGTGGAGTGATTGCTAATGTTAAAGTTCTTTTAAACCAATTAGAAGATATATTAAATGGAGTTTATCTTGTTAGAGAGCTGTCTCTTAAAACATCTGATTATATTGTTAGTTTTGGAGAATCACTCTCGTCCATTTTACTTAGTAAATCCATTGGAGCCGAATTGGTCGATTCAAAATCATTGATATCAACTAATACTGAATTTGGAGGAGCTACTGTTTTGTATGACAGAACTTATAAAAAAATTCAAGAATTTTTTGAGTCGAGCAGTTCAAATGTATTTGTTGCTCCTGGTTTTGTAGCTTCTACAGAGGAGGGAGTAACTTCTACTTTGGGAAGAGGTGGGTCTGATTTCTCTGCCGCTTTGTTTGCAGCAGGATCAAATGCTGCTGAATTACAAATATGGACCGACGTTAGCGGTATGTATACTGCGGATCCAAGGAAGGTGAAATCTGCATTCCCGGTCAAGTTTGCTTCTTATAAGGAAGCTATGGAGCTTTCTCATTTTGGAGCGAAGGTTATTTATCCGCCAACAATTTTGCCTGTTTACAAAAAAGGAATTCCTCTAAAAATTAAAAATACTTTTTCTCCAGAAGATCAAGGTACCTTAATTACTGCAAGTGCTGATGAAGGTATGCCGATTAAAGGGATTAGTTCAATTGACAAGATAGCTCTTGCGAGTTTAAGTGGTTCCGGTATGATTGGTATTCCTGGAATATCAGCTCGTTTATTTGGTGCTCTTTCCAAAGCGAAAGTGAATATTATTTTAATTACTCAGGCATCATCTGAGCATTCAATATCATTTGCAATTAACCCAGAAGATATAACCCTTGCGGTTGATGCGGTTAAAGAAGAATTTGAGTTTGAAATTCAAACAGGAAAAATTAATAGTCCAAGAGTTGAAACTGGTTTGTCGGTTATTGCCTTAGTTGGTGAAAAGATGAGTGGACAGGTTAATGTGAGTGGAAAAATGTTTAACACACTTGGAAGTAATGGAGTAAATATGAGAGCTATTGCTCAAGGATCATCAGAGAGAAATATTTCGGCAGTGATAGAAGAAAAAGATGTTAAAAAAGCATTAAATGTACTTCATGAAAACCATTTTGAAGGATCAAACAAAGTGCTCAACCTTTTTGTGGTTGGTGTAGGTAATGTTGGAGGAACTTTAGTTGAGCAGGTAAAGCAACAACAAAAAGTGTTACAGAAAAATTCAAATATTGTAGTTCGTGTTGCTGGGCTGGCAAATTCAAAAAAGATGTTGCTGGATTCTGAAGGAATTGATCTTGATGGATGGCAAGATAAAGTGGATGCTTCTTCAGATGCTTTTGAGAAAGATATTTTAATTGATAAAATTTCTGAATTAAATTTAAGAAATTCTGTTTTTGTTGACTGTACGGCAAATTATGAAATTGCATCAGTATATAAAACAGCGTTGGAAAATAATATTAATGTTGTTACTGCAAATAAAATTGCTTGCTCTTCGGATTATGAATTATATCAAGAACTTAAAGCAATATGTTTGAAGAATAATGTTAAGTTTTTGTATGAAACAAATGTTGGAGCAGGTCTTCCGGTAATTGGGACCATTAACGATTTGGTTCATTCTGGAGATCGAATTCAAAAAATAGAGGCTACAGTTTCTGGATCATTAAATTTTATTTTCAATACATATGATGGAAGTAATACTTTTCATGATGTTGTAATGCAGGCAAAAACGGAAGGGTATACTGAGCCAGATCCAAGAATAGATTTATCAGGCGTGGATGTTAAACGTAAAATATTAATTCTGGTTCGTGAAGCAGGAATTAAAATGGAATTTGATGATATAGAGGTAAAAGATATTCTTCCTAAAGCTTGCTTCGAAGTAGATACTGTGGAAGATTTTTTCCAGTTGTTAAAGAATGACGAATCAACTTTCCGACAAATGGTTGGAAATGCTCAATCTGAAGATAGAAAATTAAGAGTTATTGCTAAGTATGAGGATGGAAAAGCAACTGTTGAATTGCAAGCCGTTGACTCAACTCATCCATTTTATAATTTGCAAGGAACTGATAATACAGTAGCATTGTATACAGATAGGTATGTTTCACAACCCATGGTTATTCAAGGAGCGGGGGCAGGAGCGGGAGTCACTGCCGCAGGGGTTTTTGCGGACATTGTAAGAATTGCTAACTATTAAAAAATGAATCAGTTAAAAGTATTTGCCCCAGCAACTGTTGCTAATGTAGCATGTGGTTTCGATGTTTTAGGTTTGGCCTTGGATTACCCGGGTGATGAGGCGTTGGTTACAAAAACTAATAAAAACGATATTGTAATTACTGCTTGTCATAATGCGGAAAATTTGCCTCTTGCAGCTGATAAAAATGTAGCTGGAGTGGCAGTGAAAGCACTTTTGGATAAATTAGGATCTGATCAAGGTTTTGAAATCGAATTAACTAAAGGCGTAAAGCCAGGAAGTGGAATTGGAAGTTCAGCAGCCAGTTCAGCAGCTGCAGTAGTTGCTGTAAATGAATTATTAGGAACTCCTTTCACAAAAAAAGAGTTGGTTAAGTTTGCAATGGAAGGAGAACGTTGTGCAACTGGTGTCGCGCATGCGGATAATGTAGCACCTTCAATTTGTGGTGGTTTTACTTTGGTAAGGTCTTACGAACCTTTGGATATTATTAAAATAGATTCTCCAAAAGAGCTTTGGGCGACAGTTATTCATCCTCAACTGGAGGTAAAGACAAGGGATGCTCGTAGAGTTTTAAAGGGAGGTATTGATCTTTCCAAAGCAATTACTCAATGGGGTAATGTTGGAGGTTTAGTTGCGGGATTATATTCTGAAGACTATGATTTAATAGGGCGATCATTAGTAGATGTTGTTATTGAGCCAATTCGTTCAATTCTTATACCCGGTTATGAAAAAGTTAAAAGGGCAACTATTGAAGCTGGGGCTTTAGGTTGTTCTATTTCAGGTTCTGGACCTTCTATTTTTGGTTTGTCTAAAGGGGAAGAAACCGCAAATAAAGTAAAGGCGGCAATGGGTGATGTGTATACTCAATATGGCGTTGATTTCGAAATTCATGTTTCTCAGGTTAATTCTGAAGGGGCTAAAGTTATAGGGTAATGAAATACTACAGTACAAGAAAAAATTCTGAAAAAGTATCCTTTAAGGATGCTGTAATAAGAGGATTGGCCCCTGACGGTGGGTTATATTTTCCTGAGAGAATTGATGAGTTACCAAAGGGATTAATTGGTTCCGGAGCTTCTGTTGAGGAGCTGGGATATGAAGTTGCAAAAAGGTTTGTCGATGGTGAAATACCTGATTCAGATTTAAAAAGAATTGTTTCTGAAACTGTAAATTTCCCTTTGCCAATTGTTGAGGTTGAAAAGGATGTTTACTCCCTGGAATTATGGCATGGTCCAACTTGTGCTTTTAAAGATGTAGGCGGACGTTTTTTAGGAAGATGTTTATCACATTTTGTTCAGGAGAGCGGAGAAAAGATAACGATACTTGTGGCTACTTCTGGTGATACTGGATCAGCTGTTGCTTCTGGATTTCTGGGAGTGGAAGGAATTGACGTTGTAATCCTTTATCCGAAAGGGTTAGTATCTAAAATTCAAGAGCAGCAACTTACCACAATGGGGCAGAACATTTCTACCTTAGAGGTCGAAGGATCATTCGATGACTGTCAGGCAATGGTTAAACAGGCGTTCAATGATCCTGAATTAAGAGCAGCTATGAAATTATCTTCTGCTAACTCAATTAATGTTGCTCGTTTCTTACCACAATCATTTTACTATTTTGGTTCATACGAGCAATTGGAAGATAAAACGAAACCTGTCGTTTATTCTTGCCCGTCAGGGAATTTTGGAAACTTAACTGCGGGTATGTTTGCTAAACAAATGGGCCTTCCTATCGCTAGATTTATTGGAGCAACAAATGCCAACGATGTGGTTCCAGAATATTTAAGAACGGGGATCTACAAAGCTCGCCCATCTATTCCAACGATTTCCAATGCTATGGATATTGGTGACCCGTCCAATTTTGTAAGAATATTGGAATTGCATGGAGGGGATTGGGAAAAGGTAAAAGAGTCAATGGTGGGATACGCTTTTAGTGATGAGGAAACAAAAGAAGGTATGAGAGATGTAATCTCCAGAACGGGATATCTTATGGAACCTCATGGAGTTATTGGCTATATGGCGGTAAAAGAATACCAAAAATCAAATGATGTTCAAGGTATTGTCTTGGAAACGGCACATCCTGCTAAATTTGGAGATGTTGTTGAACCAGTGATTGGTCAAAAGATTGATGTGCCTGAAAGGCTCCAGGAATATATGAGAAGAGATAAAGTTGCGACTTTGATTAAACCGGATTTTAATGAGTTTAAACAGTATCTGTTAGATAAAATATAATAGAGTATTATAACAGGTTGAATTTTTCTAAAAGTTCATCTTTATATGATCCGCCGATAGGAACGGATTTTTCTAACCCTTCAAGTTGAAGTCTTCCGTTAACGTGTTCTATAGATAGGATTTTATCTAAATTAACGATAAATGATCGGTGTACTCTAGCGAAAAATTTAGCAGGTAATTTTGATTCTACATCTTTCATGGTACTGTGAATTGTATATTTTCCATGACGAGAATGAAAGTTTACATAATCTTTTAATGCTTCAACATAAAATAGGTCTTCTACACTTATTTTGATTAATCTACTTTTGTTTTTTACAAAAATATAGTCTTTTCCGTTCTTGGATTCGCTAACAAGAGTTGAATAAACATCAAGCTCTTTTTTCATCTCAGCTGTTTTTTGATGTTTATACAATGCCATTTCAATTGTAGTATGTAAATCAATTTCTTTGAATGGTTTTAAAATATAACCGTAAGGCTCGGTTATTTTTGCTTTTGAGAGTGTGTTTTCATCAGCATATGCGGTTAAGAAAATAACAGGTAGATTATACTTTTCTTTTACATATTCTGCAACTTCTATACCGTCCATATCTCCTTTTATCATAATATCCATCAAGAAGATTTCTGGTTTTAATCCTTCATTTAAAAGTTCCTTTACTTTTTCTCCAGAAGAGGCTACACCAACAACATCATATCCTAATTTTTTAAGACTTTGTTCAATGTCTTTTGCCACAATGTTTTCATCTTCTAAAATAAATACCTTGGTATTTGCCATATTACTAATTAATCTCGTTTAAAGTTAACAATGAATTTACTTCCAGAAGCATATTCATATTTAATTTCTCCATCAATTTGATCGACTAACATCCAAACTAATTGTAAACCTAATGAATCATTAGTTTTAATATTTAAATCTTCAGGTAGCCCTATACCAGAATCGTGCACAATAAGGAGTTTGTTATTGTCTTTATTTTTGGTCAGTGTTACCTTTATATCTCCATTTTTTAAATCCTTAAACGCGTACTTAAAACAGTTGGAAACCAGTTCGTTAACTATTAATCCACATGGAATAGCTGAGTCTAAAGATAGGGATATATCCTCAATATCAAAATCCAATTTAATATTTCTGTTTGGTGTCATATAGGAGTATAAAATATTGTTGCAAAGATTGTGCAAATACTCCGCAAAATTTACTTCTGCAAAATCTTCTTTTTGATATAAACTTTCATGGATAAAAGCCATTGATTTTATCCTGTCTTGACATTCTCGAATAACATCCAATGTATCCTCATCGTTAATATAACCAGTCTGAAGATTTAATATAGAGCTAATTACTTGTAAATTATTTTTAACACGGTGATGTACTTCTTTAAGTAAAATTTCTTTCTGATGAATGTTGTTTTTAAGTTCCTCTTCAGCTTTTTTAAGTTCAGTAATATCTCTTAAAACCCCCATAGTTCCTATAGCTTCTTTTTCAGGGCCTGAAAGAATAGATGCAGAAAGGTACCCTATGAAAGTTGAAGTGTCTGCTCTTCTGCAAAGGACTTCTCCACTCCATTTTCCATCGTTTAAAACACGCTCCAGAATTTCTTCACGGTTTAGGTCCTTAGCGAAAAGAGGGTTGACAGGAGTGTCAATTATACTTGATGTAGTATATCCAAATCCTTCTGTTGCAGCTTGATTAAACTCTGTTATTTTACCATTTATATCTGTTGCAATAATCATATCCGTTGATGAATCAATAATATATTGGTTCAATTCCTTAGCAGATTTTAATTCTTCTTCGGCAGCGATTCTTTCATCAATTTCTTTTTGAAGTTTTCTGGTTGTTTCCTCAGCAAATTCAGCCCTTAATTTATCTTTTTCTGCCTCTTTTGCAATTTTAGCGGATTTAATTTCTTTGGTGATATCTTCTATTGTACCTACACGACCAATTACTTCATCACTGGTATCTTTAAGTAAGTTGACTTGAACTTTCACCCATCGCTCATTTCCTTTTTTGGGGACTATCCTGTATTCATATTGCTGATGATTATCTTTTTGAGTAAGATTAATATGAGTTTGAATTTTTCCACGATCCTCAGGATGAATTTTTGACAACCAATTTTCCATGAATCCATCAACACTGGGATAGTAAGCTATTTCTTTTAATTTGTCATTAACATAAACAGCATTTCCTTGCTTGTCTGTTAGAAAGATACCAATTGGAGCATGGGAAGCGAGTGTCCTGAATCGGGATTCACTCTCTTTCATAATCATTTCGTATTCCAGCCTTTCACTTATGTTTCTTCCACTTGCTATAATTACTTCTTTTCCAAAATAAGTTCCTGGATGAAGAATCATTTCAAGAGGGATATTGCTTCCACTACTTGTTTTGCAATGCCATTCAAATTTTTGAGGTTCTCCGGCCCATGCTTTTCCTATTTTCATTAAATCATCTTCGTTGATGATTTTTAATTCACCTAACTGCTCAAAAAACTCTCCTACAATTGAGTTTTTAGGTGTTTCATATGTGTTTAAAACAGTTTGATTTACATCAATAACCTTTCCTTGACTGTCAACTATAAAGATAAGATCAGAGCTTGAATTGAAGATTTCAAAATAACTTTTTATTGATTGATTTTTTTGTTCTTCAGCAATCTTTCTCTGGGTAATGTCTCTGACGATAACCTGAACATAGGAATCGGATTCTACGGTAAAACTATTAATACTTACCTCACAGTCAAACTGTTCTCCTGTTAATTTCGAATGACGCCAATAAAAGAATTGTGATTCACCTGCTAAAGCATTTTGCATGTGATAATGGTAGTTTAAAATGGAATCTTCACCATTGGGTTGTTTTTCAGGCATTAATTCGTAGAGCTTTTTTCCTGCTATTTCGATAAATCCTCGGGCATTAAACATTGAAAGAGTTTTCTCATTACAATCAACCATTTCAACATCTTTAAAAATTATAATGGCATCGTTTGCTTCACTAAAAAGCAAGCGATGCTTAAGCTCACTTTGTCGAAGTAATTGATCAGCTTCAATATCTTTTGAAATATCTCTTATTACACCAAAATTGGCAAAATGATCATCTTCTTTTGAAATTTGAGGATAAATAGATAATTCAACCCAGGTGTTGAATTTTTTGAATTTGTTTTGTATTCTGAATTGATGTTTTCCCGGTTCTTTGGTAAGGTTTACTTTGATTATGAATTCGTTTAGTTTTTCCTTATCAGAATTACATGTAAATTCAAAGGGAAGTTTATTTTGAAGGATCATTTCTTCAGCTGAAATTCCGGTTATTTTTTCAATCCCTTTACTTATGTAGCCAACACTTTCTCGTTCATTTTTTATTATTTTCTCCGTGTATACTATTTCATCAATATTATTAAGGAAAAAAGAAAGTCTTCGTTCAACAGAATCCTTATCAGATGTTTTAACTCTGAACAGGAAATAATTTTGTTTTTCTATTGAAAACTTACTTTTTGTTGCGAATATAAGATGATCGAGCTCAAACAAATTATAGCTTATTTCCTGATCAAATACGCAGTCTAAATTGATTAAATTATTGAAATCACTTTTTAAAGGAGCCTTTGGAAGATTTGGAAGCATTTCCAGAATAATTGAGTTATGATAAACAATTTCGGTCTTATTATTGGTAATTATGATGCCCTCACCGGATCCTTCAAAAAGGTCACTAAAATTATGTTTTTTCATAGCATGATTGTTCTTTGTTAAAGAAACAAATAAAAATCATAAATTAATTGTTTAACTTATCTCTTTGTTAGGCGTAAATTTGGCAAAGAAATTGACTTGAGGATTCTTGTATTAAAAGAGTTTGGCAATAAATGCCAATTTTTTTAAAAAGTTTTTATTTTGCTATTTAACCAAGTAAATTATAATAATGAAAAATATTTTAGGATTAATTTTGATTTTAGGTTCTCTGTTTGCCAATGGACAATTGTTTCAATCTACAACTTCAAAAATTAGTTTCTTATCGGATGCTCCTTTGGAAGATATTTATGCTGAAAGCAAAAAGAGTAAATCAGTATTTAATGCAGCCGAGAAAAAAATTGTGGTTTTGATGAAGCCAAATACATTCATTTTTAAAAATCCAATGATGCAAGAACACTTCAATGAAGATTATATTGAATCGGATAAATTTCCAAAAGCAACTTTAAATGGAGATATAATAGGCGATTTTGATATCAAAAACGATGGCAGTTATCCTGTAACTGTAAAGGGCGTACTTAAGATTCATGGTGTTGAAAAAAATCGGGAAATTAAAGGTCAAATCCTTGTTAAGGACGGAAAAGTAAGTGTAGAGGCGAAATTTGCCATTCAGGTGGCAGACCATGGAATTAAAATTCCTTCCATAAAAATTAAAAGTATTGCAGAGGTCGTTGAAGTAACGGTTTATATTGAATATCAAGAGGTTGTGTCTAAATGATTAGGTTTTTATTGGTGTTTTTATTTTGTTCGAAAATTTCCTTTGGACAAAACGATATGCTGGCTATTCTTGAAGCTGAGGCAGATAATGAAGTTTCTTTTGTTCGTTCAACATGGAAATCTCCAATGCTTATAAATTCATATACAACCGAAACAGAACGAAAAGGTGTGCTCGATTTTAAAATATCTCATCGATTTGGGAATATTGGAGGACAATCAGGGGGAGGTCACTCTCTTTTTGGGCTGGACAGGGCTTCTAATATTAGATTCTCTTTTGATTATGGTGTTACAGAAGAATTTCAGATTGGTATCGGGAGAAGTAAAACCAATGAAAATATTGATGGTTTGCTGAAGTATAAATTCTTAAAACAAAAAAAAGGATCCACACCGATTACTGCTGTAATTTTAAGTAATACTGCGTTTACTCCTAAAAGAGATCCGAGTGGAAATTTCTCCAAAATTGCGCATAGATTTTCATTCATTAATCAAGTGATCATCGGTAGCAAATTAAATAATAAACTTTCAGTGTTGTTCAGTGTATCTCATTATCATCAGAATTTAGTTGTTCAATCCGTTGGTTTTAATGGACTTAAAGAGGTGAATGATTTATTTAGTATAGGTTGTGGTGCTCGTTATCGAATAACCAGGAAGCTTTCTGTTGTTGGAGAGTATAATAATACTTTAGGAGAATTAAGAAACAGTATTAATTATAAATATGATCACCCGCTTTCATGTGGTATTGAACTGGAAACGGGCGGACATGTTTTTCATATTAATTTATCCAATTCATCGGGATTAATTTTTCAGGATTTGTTAGATACTGAATCTGATTCCTGGGGAGATGGCGAATTTAAATTGGGATTTAGAATTTCTCGTTTTTTCAGTTTATAGATGAATGAGCTTAATCAAATAAAAGAACCTTTGGTTCGCGAAGATTTTGTTAGTCCAATAATTGGAGTTAGCTTTTTATTACTTTTCTTACTTCTTGTTTTTATTTCTTATAACTTCCGATCTTATATCAGTAAAATATTATTGGCGAGCATTAGTCCAAAAAATCTGAATGAAAATAACATTTCAGAATCTAACAGGAATAAAAAGGCTGGAATATGGTTAACTATTTTTTTTCTTTTTGTATTGACTATCCTGGTTTTCAATTTTCTTTCATTTGATTCAACTTATATTAGTTTTCCCAAAACTGCGGGAGGGGTCTTTTTATCGTTCGGAACGGTTGGTCTTTTATTTATAATCAAATATATTATCAGGAAATTAATTGGTAAGGTTTTTCATCAAGAGCGTTTAACAGATCTGTCTTTGAGGCAGCTAGGAGCTAAAGACAAGGTATATGGCTTAATTTTATTTCCATTTTTAATACTATATAATTTTAGTCTCCCTTTAAAGGAAATTTCCTTAATGATTATTGTTTCTATTTCTTGTTTTTACCTGCTTTTAAGGTGTAAAAATGGTTTTTTGTTAGGAATTAAGGGTGGAAATATTCCATATTTTTACTCGTTTTTGTATATTTGCACCCTCGAAATTTTGCCTGTTGCATTGGTAATTAAGGTTTTTTCGGATCCAATATTGAGCATTTTAACTCAGTAAAAATTAAAATTAATGGGGAAAGCAATTAAATCTATTTTGGTTTCACAGCCAAAACCAGAAAATAATAAATCACCTTTTTTTGGGTTGAGTGACAAGCACGATGTTACAGTTGATTTTAGATCTTTTATTCACGTAGAAGGAGTTGATACAAAAGAATTTCGTGAACAAAAAATAAACTTTTCTGATTTTACGGCTGTTATTTTAACATCTCGAACAGCAGTAGATAATTTTTTTAGAATTTGTGAAAACATAAGATATTCCGTTCCTGATTCCATGAAGTATTTTTGTGTTTCTGAAGCTGTTGCTTTGTATTTGCAAAAACATGTGGTCTACAGAAAGAGGAAGATTTTTCATGGTCGTCAAAGATTTACGGAATTAATGGAATTGATTAAAAAGCATAAGTCCGAAAAATACATATTGCCATCTTCAGATATTTTAAAAGATGTAATCCCTAAACAGCTTAAAGCGGCGGAAATTAATTATCAAAGAGTAATTCTTTACAAAACAGTTGTTAGTGATTTAAGTGACTTGGAAAATGTATTTTACGATTGTTTGGTGTTTTACAGTCCAGCAGGAATTGAATCTTTATTTAAAAATTTCCCTGAGTTTAAACAGAATGATACAAGGATTGCTGTTTTTGGTGAAACAACTAAAAAGGCGGCACTGAATGCTGGTTTGGAAATAAACATAGCTGCACCTGCACCAAATGCTCCCTCTATGACGGGAGCGATAGAGGCATATATAAGAGAATTCAATTAAGAAAATTTATTTTTTTTAAAAAGATAAAAAAGTGTCTTTCAAATGCTTTTTTTTGCTTGAATCGTTTTAAAAATAGCAACTAATTTTTCTGCAATTTTATTTTCATTAAATTCTGCTTCAGCAAGTTTTCTCGCATTTTTACCAAGCTCATTTTGTTTATCTGAATTTTCTGCGACTTCTAAAATTTTTTCAGCTATATCTTTGCCATTATTATTTACAAGTTTGATGTTTTTATTTTCTGTAAAAATTTCTTTAATAGCCTCAGAGTTCTTTGTTATAATGGGTTTACCCATGGCTGCATAATGGTAAATTTTATTTGGGATGACTAAATTTGCTTTTATTGTGTCTCCAAAAATTCCCAGACAAATATCAAATTTTGAAATTTTTTCGGGTAGTTCATTGTAACTGATCCAACCTTCAAAATGAACATTTTTAAGATTTAAATCCCCAACCAGTTGTTGCATTTTTTCATATTCAAATCCCGTGCCGACTAGTTTAAAATAAATCGAAGTATTTTTCTTTAGAATATTCGCTGCTTCAATAATGAATTTTGTTCCTTGCAATGGTATAAATCCTCCATAAAATCCAATTATTAGAGGGTGGTTAGGTTTCCTTTTTATTGGTTTAAATAATGATGTGTTTGCTCCAACAGGAAGTATGTGAATTTTTTCGAGAGAGATTCCAAATGTTTTGTGATAGTATGTCTTGTGTTGCTCTGTATCTGCTATAAGTATATCGGCAGCATTAAATGCCATCTTATCCTTAAGATAATTTCTAAATGCTCTCGGAGATCGTCTTGTAACATTTTTATAGTCGAAAACCTTTGTTAAATAATTAGAGATGAGTGGATCAAAAACAACTGGTTTTGTGGCGTTTTTTTTAATTAGTCTTACAAATTTATGAGAAAAGCAAGGGCAGTATATTATATCACATTGTTTGTTAAGGGTGGAGAATTTTTCTCGATTAAAATCTTTTTTTCTGTTGAATTTATATTCAATGATTTTAACATCGTTTCGTTTTTGTAAACCTTCGAAAATTATTTTATCTCTATTGTACTCTCCCGTGTATTTTCCAGCAAACAATATGATCATGTTGTTTAAATGCTATTGAATAATAATTTTGAGTTTAAGTGAAAAATTCAATTTGGTTCGTTAAATAATTAAGGTTTTGATTTAAGGAGATTACAAATATTTAAACTAAGGTTCATGAATGCTATCTTTCTGTTTGCATTTCTTCCGATAGCTGTATGAGTATATTCAAAAACATCTATAATTTCAAGAATATTTCCCCCGTGTATAAACCTGGCAAAATTTGCATTGAATTTTTTTTCTCTTTCGTTTAAACGGTTTATTTCTGGATTAACGTAATTGTAAATCAGACACTCTCTGAACATTTTTAATCCATATTCTAAAAAGTTTTTTTGGGCAATTCGACCTAGTTTATCAATTTCATTAATCCATTTGTCAATTTTTAAAAAATCAGCAGAATAACAAATACGCATCCAGTTTTGAAAAAGATCAATAAACTGTTCCTTGCTTTCAGGGGTGTTTACCAGGTCTGATGCTTTTGAAAAATCTCCATTCGCCAATGTGGAAATAGATTGGGCCAGATCTTCAGGAATTCCTTCTTTTTTAATTAATCCTTTTATAATTTCATTATCACTTAATCTTCCTGTTTTAATGATTTGAACTCTTGATGTTATAGTAGATAAAAGTTCATCAGTATTATATCCTACCAACAGGAAAACAGAGTTAGGGTTTGGTTCTTCTAAAACTTTTAATATTTTATTTGAACAAAATATATTCATGCGTTCTGGCCACCAAATAATTATTACTTTAAATTTGGCTTCAAAGGTTTTTAAAGAAACCGTTCTAAGTATATCTTGACTATCCAATACATTTAGCTGAGATAATTTTTCTCCTGCACCAATGTGGTTCATCCAATCGTTTAAGGTGAAATATTCTTTTTTATTTAAAAAATCAACCCAGGGTTTTATGAGTTTTTTACTGGAGGGGTCTTTTTTTAGTTCATTTCCAACAGCTGAAGGATAAAAAAAATGGAGATCTGGATGTTGTTTGTTTTTATATTTAATACAGCTGGAACATTTACCGCATGAATCAGTAGATTCGGGATTTACACAATTTATGTATTGAGCATAAGCTAATGCTAATTGAAAATTTCCACTTCCTTCTATTCCCAGAAATAATTGAGCATGACTGATCCTTTTTTTTTGAACGCTTTTAATCAGCTTCAGTTTTGTGTCGTTATGTCCGATTACATCTTTGAATAACATATAATCTCAAAGATAAAGTTTCCAATCAATTAATCGGTGGCATTTAAAGCATATCTGACCTGACCTTATGAAGAATGTTTTTTGTTTTTTTATTTAAGTTAAATTAGTAATCGTAAGTTATTCCCAAACAGATTATTTAAATTTGATCTGAAATCGTTAAGCATTTTTTTATAAAAGAAACATTTTAATCAATATGAGTAGTGTAAAAGAGTATGATTTTTCAGGAAAGAAAGCAATTGTTAGAGTTGATTTTAACGTCCCTTTGGATGAGGATTTTAATGTTAGTGACGATACAAGAATCAAAGCCGCAGTTCCCACAATAAAGACTATTTTAGAGAAAGGAGGAAGTGCTATTTTAATGTCTCACCTTGGCAGACCCAAGAATGGCCCCGAAGATAAATTCTCTCTGAAGCATATTGTATCAAGTGTTTCTGAAAATTTAGGTGTTGAGGTTAAATTTATATCGGACTGCGTTGGGACAGACGTTGATAAAGTTGCATCTGAGTTAAATTCAGGAGAAGTGCTTTTACTGGAAAATCTAAGGTTTTATAAAGAAGAGACCGCTGGTGATGAAGCATTTGCTAAACAATTATCTCAACTTGCTGATTGTTATGTTAATGATGCTTTTGGAACTGCGCATAGAGCACACGCATCTACAACTATAGTGGCTAAATTTTTTCCTAATGATAAAATGTTTGGACTTTTACTGGCTGGAGAGCTGGAAAGTATTGATAAGGCAATTAAATCCGGAAAAGGACCTTTGACTGCAATTATGGGAGGGTCAAAAGTGTCTTCAAAAATTCAAATTATCACACAAATGCTAAGTAAAGTCGATAATTTGATTATTGGGGGCGGAATGGGGTATACTTTTTCAAAAGCAACAGGTGGTAAAATAGGAAATTCAATTGTAGAGGATGATTTTTTAGAAACTGCTCTTGATGTCTTGAAACAAGCTGAAGAAAAAGGAGTTAATATATATTTACCGGTTGATTCAATAGTAGCTGATAATTTTTCTAATGATGCGAATACTCAAGTTGCCACTGCTGGCAAAATTCCTGACGGTTGGGAAGGTTTAGACTGTGGCCCCGAGTCAAGAAAGATTTTTGGTGATGTAATTGAAAAATCAGGAACAGTTTTGTGGAATGGTCCCGTAGGTGTTTTTGAATTAGATGCTTTTGGTGAAGGAACAAAAGCAATTGCTAATTCAGTTGTTCGGGCAACAAAAAATGGAGCATTTACTTTAATCGGGGGGGGAGATTCTGTTGCTGCAATAAATAAGTATGGGTTGGCAGATCAAGTTTCTTATATCTCTACAGGGGGAGGAGCATTATTAGAGCTTTTGGAAGGAAAAGTTCTTCCGGGTGTTGATGCGATTTTAAACTAAATGAAATCTTTGTACGGAACTAAGTTTGCCGCCAATCGTACTAAAAATGTCATTTTGGAAAACTTAGTTTCGTTAACTGCAGATGTTAAGTATTTAATACGCATTCTGTAAAAATTTTGAATTGCCTTCAGTTGATTATTACTTAAGGGTTCATCATGCATTTCTTTTATAATCAGGTCATCTATAGTAGTGAATTCAGGATTGCATTCTTTTATATATTTTTCTACTAAACCTTCTAAATTTTTCATAGGGAGGAGTCATACTTAAAACAGGCGATTAAATGTAAAAAAATATTACGGTTAAATACGTATTTTATAGTACGTTTAATTGTGTACGTGTTAAAGCCCTATGTATTCTGTTGTTGAAACTTTAATTTTTTTAGATAATCCAAGTGCTGCAGCATGAACATGTCCCTCAAGTTCTAATTTTAGTTTGCCGCCTTTTGATGCAATAGAGATTAAGGATAGCAATCCTCCACCAAGCAGATTTTTAAGTTTGGATTCAATGCCAATTTCCAGAATTCCATCGCTCTTTTTGGGTATTCTGACGGGTCTGGTCATTTTAAATTTACCTAAGTTAATACCATTTACTTTTACCTTTACCTCTCCTCCTTTGGCCTTTATGGCAAACCAATTAGGATTGGCCAGTTTTACCCCCAGATTTAGTTTAATTCCATTTTTGAAAGACATTTCTTCTATCTTGTGATTTGATATCCCTTTGAATTCCAGGTCCTTAAAAGCGATGCAGCTTTCCAAAGAAATAACGGCAACTAAAAGAGTAAAATATCTAAAAAAGGTTGTCATATCAGTATAAACGAAAAAATCATTTGTATTATTGATTTAAAATCGATTTGATATTTGGCTTAAAGTAATTGGGGCCTTTTAAAACTTTTCCATCTTCTCTGTAAATTGGTTTTCCATCTTCCCCTAATTTGCTCATGTTACTTCTTTGAATTTCTTCGAATACTTCAACAATTTTATGCTGCATACCGTGTTTCATAATTGTACCAAAAAGAATATACATTAAATCACCAAGTGCGTCAGCTACCTCAACCATATCTCCACTTTTTGCAGCGTTAATGTATTCTTCATTCTCTTCTTTCAATAAATCAAAACGAAGTTGAATATCTTGTTGAGAAAGTTGAGTTGTAGGTTCATAATTGTTTGAAATTCCAAAGGAATCGTGAAACTTTTCTACAAAGCCGATTAATGCGTGAATATCTTTTACTGAATCCATAATTTTTTATTTACCAAATTTCATTTCTTTTAAACTTTCAGGAAGGTTTTTCCAACTATAAAATACACCAATATCTTCACCTTCTTTCCAAAGAGGTAAATCCGGGTGCAGGACAAACTCAAAAACGCGGTCGGTATTTTCGACATCAAAAATATTTTCTTCCTTAATCAATGCTTTTTCAATAACAACGAGAAATGATTCATCATCACCAATAAGTTCAATAATCCTGCAGTTTTTCATCGTTACTGTTGCTGTTTCATGATCATCTTTATCGTAAAGAGGCAGATTGAAATCTCCGGTTTCATCCTTTACGGTAACAATATCAAAAGGTAATTCCTCTTCAAATTCCCATTCAGCTGCATGAATGTTAAAATTTACTGTCATAGCATTGATTTTAGGCAAATATAATAACTCATTCAGCCCAAAAACCTATTGTGGATAGATTGTGGAAAGATTTCGCAGCTAATGTAGTTTTAAATCAGGAGATTTTTAAAAAATGAATTATTTGCTTATTGTATTGAAAGATATTCGAGTAATGTTTTTTCAGCGGTCACGGATTTTGAAAAATTTTGTAATATTCTTTGCTGACCTTCAATTATTTTTTTTTTGTCTAAATTTCCGCTTAAAATTCGTTCAATCTGATTTGCTAGTTCACCTGCATCTTTTACATCGGCCAATAAACCACTTTTTTCATGTTTAACGATCTCGGGAATTCCGCCTGCTCGAGTTGCTACAACGGGAACCTTACAGGCAAAAGCATCGATAATAGAAGTGCCTAAACCTTCTGTTTCACTTGTGATTAAAAATACAGTAAGTTCAGGTAATATTTCTTTTATGTCAGTTCTGAAACCGGTGAAAATAATGTGTTTATCAAGTTGTTTTTGAGCACAATATTTTTTGATTTCCTCTTCCAATGGACCTGTTCCAATAATAAAGAATTTCGCTTCCAGATTTCTTTTTATCAGTTCTTCTGCTGTATTTATAAATGTAAAATAGTCTTTATGCGGTGCGATGGCAGCCACATTGCCTATTAAAGGAATATCATCAGGAATATTGTATTCTTTACGAAGTTTTTCAGTTTTTTTTTCGGTTAATGAAAATTTACTTAAATCAATTCCTGAGTGGATGGTTTTTAAAACAGACTTATTTTTAATATCGGGTTCGGTTAATTTTTTTACAGCTTCAGATACACAAATAATACGCTTAATATTTTTGTGGTTGTATTTTTTTATGGAGGTTCTGCTAATTGCAAAATCAACTCTTCTACTTACTACTATAGGGGTTGTGTTGGCGAATAAAGAAGCAGATATAACTGCAGATGAATGAGCATGAGAATCGTGGGCGTGAACAATATCTATTTGTTTTTGTTTACATACTGATTTTACTTTTCGAGCAAAAAATGGATCAACTGCAATCGTTTTACGACATTCTATAATATTCCAACCTTTAGATTTTCCTCTTTTGGCCATTGCACTATTTTTTCTGCAAAGAATATATTGAGTAATTCCTTTTTGCTCCAGCTCTTCATATAGGTAGGCCACTTGCTGTTCACCTCCTCGCCAACTTTTTGGTGTTGAGATATGCAGCACATTAGGAAGTTTGGACATTGTTTTTCTGCAGTTTTAGAAGTTTATAATACCTTAAATATGTTGCGTGTGCGGATAATCTGCATATGTGGAAACCCGTAATTCCATCCAGGAACCCAAGTTTTAAAAAATAATTTCGAATGAATTTAAAAATAGTTTTTCCAATAATTATGGTCCAGTTTGATTTTTTATTTAATTCAAAAAGTGATTGAGCCGAAATTTCCGAGAACTTTTTAATTTGTGCTTTGTGCTCACTTACTTCATAAAAAGTATAATGAAGTATGTCCCCGTTTAAATAAATTTCTTTTCCACTATCTAAAATATATTTGTCGTGTGGATTTTTTCCTCTCCAACTTCCTTTACCTTTTTTAAATAGCCTAAGTTTTGTATCCGGATACCATCCACAATGTTTTATCCATTTCCCACAATAGTTAGTCAATCTGTTGAATTTATAACCGTCTCCTTCTAGTTTTCTTTTTATTTTAACAATAGACTTATTTAACTCATTCGATAAGGCTTCATCGGCATCTAATGAAATTATCCACTCATTTGATGTTTGAGTTATGGCAAAATTCTTTTGTTGAATATGCCCTTCAAATTTATTTATGATAACTTTAGCCCCAAGTTTTAACGCGATTTCTCGTGTTTTATCCTCTGATCCGGAATCAATTACAACAATTTCGTCCGCAACATTAACAAGAGAAGATATACATCTTTCGATATTTTTTTCTTCATTGTAGGTTATTATAGCTGCTGAAATTCTAGACATACTTTTTTTTAAAACGTCAAGTGACTCTTGTGACATTTCAACAAAATTAAGCATTATCCTAAACTTTTTGTTTTCTAACTTAAATAGGGCTTATTAATAATCTAAATACTATGTTTATCAAGTTAAAACCTTATCCGTTTTGTTGATTTTTACAGAGTGTGTATAAAATAGTTTTATACCGCTTTAGTTTAAGGAAATTATAATAGATTTACAGATGATTAAACGTAACAATATTGTTCAAATAAAGTAAATAAATCTTAATATCTGGATATTTATGAAAAAACTAATTTATTCAATTGTAGTAATTCTAGTTTTAGCTTGCGGGGAAGATAATCAAGATAATCGATCATTAGATATGTTTACTGAAGAAGAAACTTCTTTCGAAGAGGAAGAAAGAATTGTTTCTGCCAGAGTTTTAAAGGAGTTGAAAAATGCTTCAAAAGTTGTTTATTCCGTTCCTTCGCCAGTTGAAATGGCCGACATTTTACATCAAACAAAAGCAATTTATGATGTGGAAATATTGAATAACCCGAATTCTGTTTCAAATTACGTTACGGACTACAACAGAGCGTTAAATCTAGGCGTTTATTTTGCTGATTTAAGCTTTACAAGTATGTTTGATTATCCCCAGGAGGCTCTGAAATTTATGGGTTCTGCCCAAGCCATCTCTGAAGAGTTAAATATTCAAGGTGTCTTTACTGAAGAGGTTATGATGCGTTTGGAGGAGAATATGAGTAATAAAGATTCATTAATTGATATTGTTTCGTCAACCTATGTAGATACTGATTTGTATTTGCAGGATAATGAAAGGCCAATTATAGCCAAGGCAATTTTAGCTGGAGCCTGGTTGGAGGGATTGTACATTGCTGTAAATTTAGAAACGGATTCAAATCACGCGTCAGTTATATGGGAAAAAATTGGAGAACAAAAACCTGCATTGTCAAATTTAGTTAAAATGTTGGAAGATTGTAATGACAAACAATTTAGTTCGTTAATATCTAAATTGAACAAGCTTGAAAGTATTTTTGATAACGTTCTTTTACATTATGAACCTGCAACTAAAACAGTTGAAAAAGCAAGAGTGATAAAAACTTTAAAAGTTGATATATCTGAGGAATTGTTCAAAAAAATTCAAGCTAAAACCACCAGTATCAGGGATAGTATAGTAGATTGATTTTTATTTAATCTCTTATCATCAGTTGAAAAATCTTCACCATTAATTGTATCAAGACTCTAGAAGCTTTATTTTTGCGGTCGAATTACAAAAGTTGAAAAAAATTATAAAAAAGACATTCAAATTTGTTTACTGGTTTTCCGGAGCAATGATTGTTCTTGGATTATTTATAACAAAAATATCTCCTGATACATTTAGTTTAGCACCATTTATTGCCTATTCTGCTCCACTTTGGTTGTTACTGAATATGTCCTATTTGTTTCTGGTTTTTTATAAAAAGAAATATTGGCTTATTTCAGGTGGGTTTTTAGTGATTGGACTTTTTGGACTGAAAGACACGTATGCGTTAAATTTTCTACAGAAGAGTGGTGACATACGTGTAATGAGTTATAACGTCAGATTGTTCGATGTGTATAACTGGATTAAAAGAGAGGAATGGGCTGAATGGGAGGAAAGAAAAGATAAAGGCTTAATACTGGATAGTATATATAAATCAATTCGATTTGAAAATCCAGATGTAATTTGTTTTCAAGAATTTTTTAATCAACCATCAGGAAGATATAAAACAAAAAAAGAATTTAGAAAAAAACAAGGCTATAAGTACGTAAATGACTTTTACAGTTTTAAAGAGAAAGGAAATCATTACGGAATGGCTACATTTTCAAAAATTCCAATTGTCTACAAAGAATTTTTTGCATTTAAAAACTCAAAAAATAATGGAGTTTTAATAAGCGACTTAAAAAAAGGTAATGATACGGTTCGCGTTTTAAATGTGCATCTTCAAAGTTTTGAATTGGGTAAAGAGCATTATAAATACATAAGGGGGCTTAAAGACAGTACTATTGAAACTATAAATATTATTAAAACAAAGGATTTATTGAGTACATTAAATGAAGGATTTAAGAAAAGAGCTAAACAAGTTGAATTAGTTAATGATCAAATTGTCAATAGTCCCTATCCTGTTATACTTTGTGGTGATTTAAATGAGATACCGATATCTTTTGTTTATGATAAATTATCCAATCATTTAACTGATGGATTCCTTGTTTCAGGAAGGGGACTAGGCGTAACGCACACAAGCGGTTATCCATTTATGAGAATTGATTATATAATGACTTCTCCTGACTTACAAACCAAATGTTTTCATTTGGTAAAAAAAGAGCTGAGTGATCATTATCCTATTGTTTCAGAGATCTCTTTTCGCGATTCTACTTAAGTTTGTTTTCACCTCTATTTGAAGTAATCTTTTAGTCTGATTACAGAATCAACAATTATGGCATCTACCCTGAACAAAAACGTTTTGTTTCGCAATTGAGTATCCTTTCGGTAAGACCAGCTCAGGCGTAGGGATATCATTCAAGCAATACGTTTTTTCGCAGTGATCGCATTTAAAATGGATGTGCGCGTCGTTCTGATGATTGGATGAGCATGATGCAGAATTGCACAAAGCATACTTTATTTGGTTACTTCCATCAATTACCTGGTGAATAATTCCATTTTCTTCGAATGATTTTAGAGTTCTGTAAACTGTAACCTTGTCCAGTTTTTTTTGAATCAGAGAATCAATTTCACTATATGACAATGCGTAATTCTTACAAACAAATTGTTCTAAAATCACTTTTCGGTTTTCGGTGAATTTTAAACCGTGTTTTTTTAGTATTTCTTTAAACTCGCTCATTAAGGTAAAAATACATAAATAAATATATATGCAACAGCGTTGCATTTGAATTCCTTTTACCAAAAATACTTTTGTAAGAAGAAAATCAAATAATTGTCGACCTTTGCAACAATGTCATTCCATTATAACCATTTCAATTTACCTGTATCCGAAGTAATTCCAGAAGTTAAAGAGGGACTTTTGAATCAAAACACATTGATTATAAAGGCACCAACAGGAGCAGGAAAAAGTACTTTACTCCCCATTGCTCTTTTAGAGGAAAAATGGTTAAAAGGGAAGAAAATTATTATGTTGGAACCTCGTCGGTTGGCGGCAAAATCAGTTGCAATTCGAATGGCTGATATGTTGGGAGAGCAAGTGGGCGAAACAGTGGGCTATCGTATCCGATTTGAACAGAAAATATCAAAAAAAACGAGGCTAGAAATAGTCACAGAAGGAATTTTAACCCGATTAATTCATCAAGACAACTCATTGGAAGACATAGGGCTAATCATATTTGATGAATTTCATGAACGCAGTATTCATGCTGATTTGGCAATGGCGTTTACAAAAGAGATTCAAAGTGTTTTACGTCAGGATTTAAGAATTCTAGTGATGTCAGCAACGATTAATATGCCGGAATTAGCACTTCGTTTGAACGCCGTTGAGGTACAAAGTGAAGGTAGGATGTATCCTGTTGAAGTCCAATATGAGGGAGATTCTGATTGGAAAATACTTCCTGAAATGGTGTGTCAGGTGTTAAAAAAAGCCATTAAAAGTCAAGATGGTGATGTACTTGTTTTTTTACCCGGACAAAGTGAGATTAAAAAATCTCAGGAATTATTAAGAAGGTC
>CEUK01013221.1_pt1 | contig 46730 bp, 47 predicted proteins | sample 356451 | NCBI WGS metagenome assembly CEUK01 (sample SAMEA2622843, study PRJEB7988) | marine metagenome | isolation source: saline water (ENVO:00002010), including
AAAGAATTTCTTATCTAGTAATTCCAAAGGGGTTCATTTAAATTCCAATCTGGTGATTCGCCCCATTTATTTAAAAAAGTAACTTCCTCTACAGGCTTTCTTGTTGCAACTCCCCATTTCCCCAAAGGGTAACCTGCAGTAATAGTCGCATTTAAGGTCCAACCTTTATCCGCAGGAATATCAAGAATTTTATAAACTTCTTCTGTCTTAAAACTCATTACAGTTGTCAAGCAAGTCCCAATGCCGTGTCCTCTCGCAGCAAGCATCAAACTCCATATTGCAGGATAAATTGATGAACCAGTAGGATCATTTCTTGAAAATGCTAAAACCAAAAGTGGAACTTTATCATAATTTTCAGCTAACCAACTTGCAGAATTACTAATTCTTCGAACCGATTCAATTTGTTCTTTGTCTTTTAAATTTGAAGCACCCAAATCAGATGAACTATTGTAGAAAGACTTAACATAGTAGTCCCAGGTTTCTCTGTAGATTTTTGCTAATTGGTTTCGGACTTTCTGATCTGTAACAGCAAGGAATCTCCAGTCTTGCCTATTTGATCCACTTGGAGCACGAATTGCTGAATCAATCATTGATTTTATAATTTCATCAGGGATTGGATCTTCTTTTACCCTACGCATAGCCCTTGTTGTATATAGAGCTTCAAATACATCCATTTTGTTATTTTAGTAAGATAGAAGTTAGGTAAGTGTGGATAAAAAAATATTTTCAGAAGTAAAAGATAATATTGGGATAATTTGGTTAAATCGTCCCGAGAAAAAAAATGCCCTAAACGATGAACTATGGTTTGGACTACCTGAATTAATTAAAGAGCTAGATGAGAATAACGATGTAAGAGTAATTATTATTGCAGCAAAAGGAGATACATTTTCTGCCGGTATAGATATAAATCTACTTGTAGAGGCTTTTGACCTAAATGAAGATTTAAAAACTAATGCGAAAGAAAGAATTGAAATTATGGAAATTACAAAAAAATTTCAAGACGCTATCACGACAGTCGCAAAAACACAAAAACCAACAATAGCTGCAATCCAGGGATTTAGTATTGGAGGTGCAACAAACCTTGTAGCATCTTGTGATATTAGACTTTCAACAAAAGATGCTCAATTTTCAATTGGTGAATCAAAGCTTGGATTAGTAGCCGATGTTGGTGCTTTACAAAGAATGCCTAAAATTATCTCAAAGGGATTATTAAGGGAACTAGCATACACTGGAAAAACTTTTGATGGTGAATACGCAAAAGAGATTGGATTTGTAAACCACACTTTTGACACCCACGAAGAACTTATCAATGGGGCTATGGAATTGGCTAATGAGATTGCTTCAAACTCTCCATTAGTGATGAGGGGTGTAAAAATGATTCTTGATAAGGGTGAGGAGCTTACTTCTGATCAGTCATTAGATCTTGTAAGAATGTGGAGTACATCTTTTTTGAGCTCTGAAGATTTGAAAGAAGGAATTTTTGCAAGAATGGAAAAAAGGGATCCAAAGTTTAAGGGACAATAGCTATAACTTATTAAATTCCTTTAGGGCAAACCTATCCGTCATACCCGCCACATAGTCTACGGCATTTTCAAGTTCTGATTGAGCAGTCCTATATTGTTCAGGTAGTAAGTTTGGATTATTTGTAAAATTTGTAACTAGTTTTTCAACAACTTTTTTAGCTTCCGATCTTTCTTTTTTTGTTTCATCTCTAAGATATACTTTTTCAAACATAAACTCTCTTAAATTGTTCATAATATTCAAAATATCGTCATCCATACTAAGGTTACCTTCAGATGAGGCTTTAAAAATTCCTGAGATAAGTGAATTTATCCAAATTTTACCGGGTCTACCAAGTTCAGAAGTAATGCTTTTTGGTATTTCACTTTCATTAATCACACCAGCTCTTATAGCATCCTCAACATCATGAGAAAGATATGCAATCCTATCAGCGTATCTACAAATTAAACCTTCGTTGGTAAATGGAGGTTCATCATATTTCCATGGATGTTTTTCTATTCCATTAATAGTTTCTTTTGTTAAATTCAAAGGTTCAATGATTGAGAGCATTTTTACAGAATTTTCAGAATGGCTCCAACCACCATCAAGCATGTCGTTTAAAACTTCTTCACCAGTGTGTCCAAAAGGAGAGTGTCCCACGTCATGCCCCAAACAGATAGCCTCAGTTAAGTCTGGATTTAGGCCTAAAGTTTTTGCGATAGATCTACCAATTTGAGTTACATTTAGCGTGTGAGTCATTCTTGTTATAAAATGATCCCCATCTGGATTGATAAATACTTGAGTTTTGTGTTTTAATCTTCTGAAAGTTTTTGAATGTATAATTCTATCCCTATCTCTTTCAAAAACAGTCCGAAAAGGATCTTGATCTTCTTTTTTCAAACGACCTTTTGATTCTTCAGATAACATTGCATAAGAAGATAGAGTGACTCGTTCGTTAGTCTCTCTCCATTTTCTATCTCTAAGTATGAAAGAATCGTTCACAATTTCAGATTAATTCTTAAATAGAATTTAATAAAGCGATTAAATCATTCCAATCTTCTAAATCATGAACACCTTCGACAGGATCGTTATACAGTCTTACAAATCTAATAATTGTTCTATCTTTCCTATTTTTAAGATAATTATCAATCTGATAAGGAGCATCGTCTATGTATACGTCACAATCTATTCTCCATTTTTCTTCGATGAAATGTATTTCTTTTGTCGGAATCTTATTTTCTCCAAGCCACATTAAAGTGTCGTGTATGGACCACCATGGCTTAGAAGAGATAATTACTACCTCATGGCCAGCTTTTGAAAGCTCATACAAAACATCTACAGCATCATCATATAGTTCCAGATTTCTAAAAATGGATGAGCCGTTGATATCTTTAGCCCATTTCCAGAAATCTATTTCTTCTTGAAAGTGCGTTAAAGGCTTAGAAAGGCCCCATTCAGTTATCTCTTCTTCTAATATTTTTTTACCAAATTCTTTTTCATATAATTCAGTCCAGCCTTTTGTGAAGTTTGCAACAACACCGTCTAAATCAACTCCGATTCTCATTTGACTAAGTTTAATTCTTCAGTGCACTATAGAGAGGTAACCTATTAGCATTTGTATATGGAACAAGCATTATATAGAAAATACAGACCCCAAAATCTTAAGGAAATGGTCGGACAAGATGAAGCTGTTGCACTTATTTCTTCTCAAATTTCTGAAGATAAAATTGGTCACGCATACCTTTTTTCTGGACCTAAAGGAGTTGGTAAAACTTCACTCGCAAGAATTATCGCAAAAGAACTTGGATGTGATCCAGTTTTTGATATTTCTGAAATAGATGCGGCATCACATAATAAAGTTGATGACATAAGGGATATGAATGAGAGTGTAAATTTTATTGCAACATCTCCAGGAAAAAAAAGAATATTTATTTTGGATGAAGTACATATGCTTTCCAATGCCGCCTCAAATGCGTTTCTTAAAACACTTGAAGAACCTCCAGAACATGTAATATTTATCCTTGCAACAACTGAGCCAGATAGAGTGATAGAAACTATTAGAAGCAGAACAACTCAAGTAGTTTTTAAAAAAATTCCTGATAACGAGATAATTAAAGTTCTTGAAAAAATATCAAAAAAAGAAAAAATTAAAATTAATAAAGAGATTCTTCAGACCATTGCAATTTACTCGGATGGTTCTCTAAGGGATGCAATTAATTTATTCGAGCAAGCAAATAATACGTTTGGAGGAGATACGACAGTCGAAAACATATTCAGTCTTGTAGGAAAATTGGGTTCTCAAGAAATACAAGAGATAGTTGATTCTATTGAATATCAAGATACTAGTAAAATCTTAAAAGTAATCAAAGAAGCATACTCTAAAGGGCTTCAGCCGTCAGATATTGCAAACTCTATTTCTGAGTTTTTTAGAAACTTATTTTATTTGAAATATTTACCAGATGATAAAAAACTTGAATCATTAAACGAAGACTTCATTAAGAATTTAGAAAATGCAAATGAAAAAATATCTGCGAAACAATTAGTTCGTATTCTTGATTTGATTGATGAAATTAATTCAAATCTTCCATCATCAAACTCTCAACATTTGAAACTTGAATTATTTATGATGAAGTTGATTAAACCAGAGTTTGGTTCAGATGTTAAATCCATTGGATATAGACTAGACCTTTTAGAGGGAAAATCGACTCAAGAAAATCAAATCGAGGTACCGAAAAATAAAGATGACAAACCATCTGTTTCGAATGATGAAATTAAAATCAAATCTGAACCAAAAAAAGAAAAACGAGAAAAATCAAAAGCTCAATCAATTGAAGATTTTGATGTCTTTTGGCCAAAAATATTAAATATCTTAAAAGATACCCTATCGACAAGGAAATTTTCTTATTTGACTTCCGTAAAACCTGAAGTAAATGAGGATAATAATATTACTTTGTTCGTTGATAAAGATAATGAGTTTCTTTTTGATGAGTTAAAGAAAACAACTGAAATAACTGATCTTATTAAATCTGAGGTTGCAAAACTTATGGGTCTTGAAGTAACAGTGAAGATTGAAATCAGTGAAACAGTAATTAACAAAGAAGAAGGTGGAATCTCAGCAGCTCAAGAAATATTTGATGTTGAAGATCTTACCTAATTATCTTTAAGATTTAGTTCACTCAAGGCCATGGTTATTCTTCTTGATCCCTGGTTTTGAGCACTTTTACACAACTCAATAAAACTTCTAAGTTCACCGGTTCTAAATTTTTTCAACTCATCACCAGATGGGATATCTCCATTTCTTTCTCTTTCTAATAATTTAATTTCAATTTCTTTCGCTCTTGCCAAATAAGTACTACTTACTTCAAATAAAGTATCAACCCCTTCAGTTATTGGCGGATTGATATGACCCATAAGTACACTTATATATTCATTAATCTCTTCGTGCAGTTCATCTGCCCCAGATAAGCCTTTTTTTAATGGAAATTTTTGCATTATTTACTTCTTATATCTATGTATTTCATTTTAATTACATTAACAGACACAATAAATGTCACACCAATAATTATTGTATATACAAATAATTTTCCAATATTGCTAATTCCTTCAATGGGGATAAATAAAAGTAAAAGAAAGGTAAACACTCCAATAAACGTTGAGACTATTAGATCTTTAACAAGGTTGTTATTAAGAATTTTTTGGTTATCAATTCTTAAAGTGCTAAGTAAAACTAGTGAATACGCAAATAAAGGAATAATGATTAATATTGCATAATTGGTCTCTGATTGATTTTGGGTATTGAATATAAGTATTGTTGATAAAATAGTTGCAGCAGTTCCGATCAAAACGGGATACCAGTATTTACTTTGTATATAGAAAGATCTAGTTACGATCTGATTGATTGACCAAGGTAGGATAGCAAATGAAACAATAGACATAATTGAACTAACTCTCACTACATCACTGTTATCAAATGCTCCTCTTTCGTACACAAGACTTACAATTCCCTCACTATTTGTAAAAAAAAGCAAAACAATTGCCAGATTTAAAATATATAAAATTGAAATTTGACGCCTAATTAAATCTCTTAGATCTTTAAATTTTTCATTCACGTATAAATTTGATAGAGTTGGAAAACTTGCGACACCTACTGCTTGTGCCAAAACACCTACCGGTAGAATTGCTACCCTCCTTGCATATCTAAATGAAGCTATTGCTCCAACGCTAAGAAATGATCCAAAAATTCGGAACAGTTGCTCGTCCATTACTGCAATAGATTGGCCAACTATAAGTGGAAGCGATATTTTGAAATATTGTTTGAGATATTTAGAACTGGGCGTGACTAATTTTAAACTTAAACCAACTTTTTTTAATCCAATTATCTGAACTAATATATGACCAATAAATGAACCTATGAATCCTCCAATAGCAAAACCATACACTGTTGACTCAGGTGATGAGGAATACATCCATCCAAACAAAATTATTGAAAGATTGTAAATTACGGGAGCCAAAGCAGCATAAATAAACGCATTCTTGTAATATTGATAAGCCATCATTATCGCTCCTGAAAAAAAGAAGACTTGGCTAAAAATAATTGGAGTAAAAACTTTAACAAAAAGATCAGGGTCATTAACACTAAATATATCTGCAATTTCATACCTTATAAAAAAGCAAAGAATTGAAAAAATTAAAAATACTAATGTTAAGCCACTTAGTATTGAAAGAAAATAATTATTTAAGAGTTTTGGATCTTCTTTCTCAAATTTTGAAAGAAGTGGAATTAAAGTGATTGCAAGATATCCACCTGCTGATAAGTAAAACAAGAAATCTGGAATAACGAAGGCTAAATCTAAAGTATCTGTTGCAGATGATATGCCTGTCCATTTTGCAAGAAGAATCTCCCTAGCAAATCCGAAAACTCGGCTCATAAGATAAGCTATTGAAATAATTGAAATTGGACCTAATAATTTTTTATAATTTTGCATGTTTTTCTTTCATTGCCTCAATTAGTTCGTACGAAATATTTAAACGGTTACTTTCATAACCAAATCCTATATTTATATCTGGTTTATTATCACCGTGATAATCAGAACCGCCAGATTTGAGCAAACTCATACTATTTACAATATCTTCTAAATTTTTTGAAGTTGTCTTTGAATAGCTTGAATAATACGTCTCAACTCCATCAATTCCGAGTGCTTTTAATTTTTTTAGTTTTTCAACAAAGGTATCGTTTTGCCAACTTTTTTTAAAAGAATAATCTTTATTACTCATCAGGGTATGAGGATGTGCAAGAAACACTAAACACCGTGACTCTTTTGCGATGTCGATAACCTCATCTATTGGATTTTGATGAATTCTTGAATCTCCTATTTGACCATTTCCCAAATATTTCTGAAATGCTTCATTCAATGAAGTCACGTATCCTTTTGATTTCATAAGATTTGCAATATGGGGTCTTCCAGGTACTTTTGTCTCTAAGTCATCAAGTTCTTTTTTTTCAATCTTGATACCAACAGTATTTAATTTATCTAATATTTCATAATTTCTAAATTTCTTTTCCTCACGGATCTTTGAAAGTAATTCGAAGAGAGGGGTGTCCTTTTTTAAAAAGTAAATCAGCAAATGTATCCCTCCAAAAGGATTATTAATCTCTAAGTAATCCCAACTTACGCTCATCTCAACTCCTGGAATAATTTCAATTGATTGGTTAATTTCTACATCCGATAAAAATTCGTGATCTGTAATAGAAATGGCCTGTAATTGTTGATTGATGGCTATATCAATAATATCTTCTATCTTGTCAGTTCCATCAGAGTTTGACGAGTGAATATGGAGATCAATGCTCATTAAATCTAGAATACTAGCTCTGTTAAATCTTTAATAAACTCATTAGAATGTTTCAGATGAATTTAATAGTACAAAAATTTGGTGGAACTAGTGTAGAAAATCCTGAAACACTGAAAATTGTTGCGCAGAAAATAATTGATTGTAAAAAAAGTGGCAATGAAGTTGTCGTAGTTGTTTCTGCTATGGGATCAAGTACGGACGAACTAATCGAGCTTGCAAATGAACTTTCAGATACTCCATCACCTCGAGAAATGGATATGCTGTTATCTGCAGGAGAAAGAATAACAATGTCACTGTTAGCTATGCATCTCAACAATCTTGGTTATGAATCATTTTCCTTAACAGGATCACAGGCAGGAATCACAACTACATCACGCCATGGGATGGCTGAGATTGAAAACATTTCCGGGGAAAGAGTTAAAGAGGGAATTGATGAAGGAAAAATTGTTATTGTCGCTGGATTTCAAGGAGTTAATAAAGAAACTAAAGAAATCACAACGCTTGGTAGAGGTGGATCAGATGCAACAGCTGTTGCATTAGCTGCCGCGCTTGGGGCTGATAAGTGTGAAATTTATACAGATGTAGAAGGTGTCTTTACAGCCGATCCAAGAATAGTCGATAATGCCAGGCTTTTAAATGAGATTACTTATGAAGAAATGCTTGAAATGGCTTCATCAGGTGCGAAGGTTTTAATGGCTAGATCTGTAGAATTTGGTAGAAGGTATAATGTACCAATAATTGTAAAGCCAACTTTTAGTAATGGTTTAGGAACAATTGTAAAGGAAAAAGTAATGGAACAAGCTATTGTCAGTGGTGTTACTCATAATGATAAAGAAATAAAATTTACATTATTTGGGGTACCGGATCAACCTGGGATTGCTGGAAAAGTGTTCGGACCTTTATCAGAAAATGGTGTTGTTGTTGATATGATTGTACAAAATGTGTCAAAAGATTCAAAAACGGATATAAGTTTTACTGCTCCTCTTGAGCAGAAATCCAAAGTAGAAAAAATATTAAATGATTTATCAAATGAACTAAATGCAGAAGGGGCAGATTCAGATTCAAATATTGCTAGAGTTTCCGTGATCGGAGCAGGCATGAAAGCAGAGTCTGGTATTGCATCAAAAATGTTTTCAATACTCGGTGAAAATAAAATAAATATTGCAATGATTTCAACATCTCCGATTCGAATTTCGTGTGTTGTAAATAAAGATGATATGCAAAAAGCAATAGATTCTTTACATCAGGAATTTATTGAATTTTAAATGAAAATTGCAATTGTTGGAGCGACTGGCCTTGTTGGGAGAAAAATAATTCAGCTATGCGAAGAGTATTTTGAAAAATCTGTTGAGTATCACTTATATGCTTCAAAAGATTCAGAAGGAAAAAAATTATTAGTTAATACAAAAGAAATTGCTATCAGAGAATTAACTTCTAAAAATCTTGAGTCATGTGATTTAGCATTATTTTCAGCAGGAGGAGAAAGATCTAAGGAATTTGCAAACGAGTTTGTAGACATGGGAGCATTCGTAATTGATAATTCATCAACATTTAGAATGGAAAAAACAATACCCCTTGTTGTTTATGGCATTAATGAAAATGTAATTGAAAAAAATTCTAAAATTATAGCAAACCCAAATTGCACAACTATGGCTTTAGTAATGGCATTAAAACCTCTTCATGATTGTTTTAATTTGGTAAGTATTGTTCCTGTTTCTTATCAAGCTGTTTCAGGATCTGGCAAGAGTGCTATTGAATCATTAGAAAATGAATTATCAAACTTATCAAATCCTGGTTCAGCACCAAAAAAAAATTATTATGATTCTCAAATAGCGAAAAATGTTATACCAATTGCTGGAAATATGACAGAAAATGGGTATACAGATGAAGAAATAAAATTTTCAAACGAATCAAAAAAGATTTTAGATTTACCAGATTTAAATGTTGAGCCATCGAATGCAAGAGTTGGAGTAGATACAGGACATGGAATATTTTGTAGTGCAACATTTGAAAATAGCGTTGAAGTATCTAAAGCTATTGAGTCAATAAATTCTTTTGAAGGAGTTGAATACTGGAATGATTCTTATCCTACCCCTATTGACGCAGAGGGTAATAAAAATATTTTGGTTTCTAGGATGAGGGTTGGATTAACAAGTGACAAAATTTTAAATTTTTGGGCAGTTGGAGATAATCTTTTAAAAGGGGCAGCTCTTAATGCTGTTCAAATTGCGAAACACATAAGCAATAATGATTTCTATACCAAATAACGTTCCAAGAAAAAAAAGGATTTTTTTGGGACCTTTAAGCAGGAAACTACTAAAAATTTCTAAATGGGATATTACTGGAGAATTCCCAAATTATAAAAAAATTATTTTAATTGGGATTCCACATACAGCTAATAGAGATGCTTGGTATGCTCTTCTTGCAATACTAGCTTTAGATTTAAAAATAAATTTTTTTGGAGCAAGATGGATATTTACTAGACTTCCTAGTCCTTACACCTTTTCTAAAGATGTTGATAGGTTAGGAATTCCTTGGCCATTAGGATGGCTACAAAAAATTATTCTTTTAAAATTAGGCGGTATTCCAGTGTACAGAAATAAGTCGAAGGGCTTGATTAAAGGTGCAATTAAAGAATTTTCAAAGATGGATGAATATATTCTTGCAATTGCTCCTGAAGCGGGAACGGAACAAGCTAGAAAATTTAGAAGTGGGTTTTATTATTTAGCCAAAGAACTTAACATTCCTTACTTGCCTATTGAGTTAGATTTTAAAAATAGACGTTTCCATATTCAAAAGGAACAATTTGTGTCTTTGTCGTTTGAAGAAGAGTCTTTAAAAATTATCTCGCTTTTCGAAGGTGTAGGAGGAGCTTTAAGAGAATTTAAAATGCTAGAAGAAGAGGAACAAAAAGACTAAGAAGATAATTTCCGACAGGAATTTTTTTTATTCCTAATAAATTTATACCAACACCAATTAATAAAACTCCACCAATTCCTGCAATTGAATCTGAGATCCATGATTCAATATTTGAATTTATTAATAAAGCGCAAAGTGTAAAAAATCCTTGATAAATTAATATTGATACTCCTGAATATACGGCACCTTTTCCACCGCTCGATGTTATAAAGATTACTAAGAAGCAATCAAGGGCAGTTTTTATTAGAAGTAACTCTAAATTTGATTCAATTACATCAAAAAAAGGACCAATAATTGCTAAAGGTCCGGTAATTACAATCAATGTTGTTGTTAAATAACTTTCAATAAATTTTGATTGATCATTATTACCTTTCTCAAACTTAATATATAAATAATCACCAAATTTTTTAATTCTTTCCTCAATCTTTAAAAGGTTCCCAAGAATAGCTCCTAAAATTATTGCTAAAAGAGTAAATATAAAACCTGAGACTTCAAAGTTTATGATAGTGATAGTGTTGGGGCTTTTTAATGTCTCTCTAAAACCTAAAGCTAAAACAAGTAAACCAAGTGGAAGAAGGTTTTCATCAAAGTTTTTTAACTCTTTTCTAAATACAGTTCTTGCTATTATTCCGGCAATTATTACACCAAAACCATTAATCAAAGTTCCTATTCCTGGTATCATTTTTTCTCAAAATCGTTGTGACTTTTACTAGGAGTTGGGCCTTGTTGACCTTGATATTTACTACCGTAAGTTTCGTCACCATATTTTGCTTCTGAAGGAGAATTTAAGTAATAAAAAGAAATTTGCCCAATTTTCATTTCTGGATAAATTTTTATAGGCAAATTTGCAACATTCGATAGTTCAAGAGTCAAGTAACCCGAAAATCCAGGATCTACAAAACCTGCTGTTGAATGAATAAGCAAGCCGATTCTTCCCAGAGACGATTTACCTTCAAGTCTTGCCACAATTTTATTTGATAATGTTACTTTTTCATAAGTAGTTCCTAAAACAAACTCACCAGGGTGGAGTACAAAGGGTTCATCAATTGAAGCCTCTATAAGCGTAGTTAAATCTTCTTGAGGTGCTTTTGGATCTATGTGACTGTATTTATGATTTTCAAAAACTCTGAATTGTGTCCCAGCTCTTAAATCAACACTTGAAGGTTGAATAAAATTTTTTTCAAGGGGTGATATCTCAATCCATTTATCCTCTAAAGCTTTTTTTATATCATTATCTGAAAGCATTATTCCTCATGTTTAAAGAATATACTAACTAAAAAATTGTGATTTTTAGTTATTTAACAAAGAAGCTATTGTCCACACAGTTATGACAAAACCCACAGTCCCTAAAAAAATAGTTCTTGATTGATAAAATTTTTCATTATTTTTATTTTTATTTATGAAAGCAAATAAACTTCCAGCAAACATAGCTGAACCCATACCTAACATTAAAAGTCTTATCGTTAAATCAAGAGCAAATGGGTCATTCATGACATTATTGTTATCATAATAAAATAATGGATACAAAAAAAATAATTGATATATTTAATAAATTTGATATTTCATCGATTAAGGATGAAAACCAAGTTAAATTTTCTTCATTGGGAAGTGTTACAAACTTAAACTACAAGGTAGAGATAAATGAAAAAAAATATGTTCTACGAGTTCCAGGAAAAAATCCAGATTTGATAAATAGAAATTCTGAAGGAAATAATGAACAATTAATTCAAAATCTTGATATTTCTTTACCTATAATCGCATTTGATAAAGAAACGGGTATAAAGATATCAGAATTTTATGACAATCTTTATACATGTAGCTCTTCAGACATGCTTGATAAAAAATTTAGAGATGATGCTATTGATCTACTTTTACGACTTCATGAATCAGATTTAATATTCGAAGAAAATTTCTCTCCTTTTGAAGTTTTCAAAAAACTAGTAAATACAGAAGATAAATTCGAAAATGAATCAAAGGCTGTAGGTGAAGATGTAGTTAAAAAACTAAAAAAGATTGGACTTAGTAGTAAGCCCTGTCATCAGGATCTTTATCATGCAAACTTTGTATATCTTGATAACAAGGCTTACTTAATTGATTGGGAGTATTCTTCGCAAGGAGACCCTCTTTTTGATTACGCTGATTTTATATGGCAAAACGAACTCGAAGACAAGTCAGAAATAGTAAACGATATTTATAAAAAAATTGGTATCGATGATGAAGAAACCAAAATCAAAATGGAATTATTTCAAATTTTATCAATGTTGACTTGGGGTTTTTGGGCTAAAAGAAAGTCTCCTCAAGAAAATAGAGGTTATGAAGCATTAGATTCTGCATTAAAAAAATATACAAATAAATTTTCTTAAAAGATTTAACTATATTTACTTACTTGAGTTAGAATTTCGCAGTTAGGAAAAAAGGAATAATTTTAAATTTATGGGATCTTTGATTAAAAAAAGACGAAAAAAAATGTCTAAGCATAAATATAGAAAACGTCGTAAATCAAATAGGCATAAAAAGAAGTCTGCCTAGAACTCTCTTCCCTCGCTGTTAAGAAAATCTTCAATTTCCTCTACAAGGTTATCCTCTGAAAAGCTATCTTCAATGCTCACCTCTGCTTCTTCTAATTTAGAAACGTATTCGGCAAGATCCTGAGAATTTTCCATTGCCTTACTAATTTTTGTTTCGAATTGTTGACCTTCGGATTGAATACCAGAATCATCAATATCAACTTTGAGTATTTCAGATGTCTTATTTAATAATGCACCAATACCTTTAGGATATGCCCCAGAACTAAGGTAATGAGGAACTGCTGCCCATAAACCTGATGTTTCCACTCCATTACTTCTTAGATCATGTCCAACAACACTAGTAATTCCAGTAGGTCCAGAATAATTTGTAGGAAGTACATTAAACCTTGAATTGAAAGTTGGGTCATCACTCACACCAAATATTGGAACAGGTAATGTATGCGCAACTTGGCCAAAGAATGCACCAAGAGTCACGGCTTTTTTCACTCCAAGTTCAATAAGCACATCTGATATGTTTTGAGAATATTTCTTCCACTTCATTGATGGTTCTTCACCAAAAACCATAATTATTTCTCTTTTAAGTTTGTAATCTTCAATTGAATAAAAAGAAGTTTGAGGCCAGTGGAAGTTCCTTTCTCCGATTGCTTTCACCTCAACCACGGGTCTTCTCATTTGATAGTTATAAAATCCTTCAGAGTTGAGCTCTGCAAAGGGCTCTACTTCATATGTTCCGCAAATATTCTCTATGCAACCACTTGCAGTGTTACCAGCGTCACTCCATCCCTCAAAAGCAAGAATTGCTACAGGATCAGATAGAAGTGGCTTTCTATACCAAACAACATCTTCCATAAAAGAAGATTAATATTTAAAAAATTTTATCTTAAAAAAAATTAGAGTTTTCTAGATGAATTAATTACAACAGATAAACTTGATAGAGCCATTGCTAATGCTGCCATACTTGGCATAATATTCCCACTGACAGCTATTGGGATCATTATGACATTGTAAATGAATGCAAAGAATAAATTTTGAGCGATTCTTCTATTTGAATTTTTTGAAATATTAAAAATGCTACCTAGCTTCTCAAGACCACCTTTGAAAATAATTATGTCACTTACGCTTTGTGCTATTTGAGTACTTTGAGCAAAAGACAAACTTACATTCGCTTGTTGTAAAGCTGGAGAATCATTTATTCCATCTCCAACGAAACCTACTTTTTTGTTTCTTTGTTTATTTTTTATATATTCTAATTTATCTTCCGGAGATTGATCACCATACACTTTTTCTATATTTAGGTTAATTCCAATTTCTTTTACTTTTTCAGATTTGTCACCAGACAAAATTTCTAACTCATAATCTTTTGAGAGACTTTTAATTAATTCTTTATTCACAGTTTCATCTTCTACTAGCTTGACCCTATATTGTTTATCATTAATTTTTAAAATTAGATCGTTGATAAGATTATCGACTGACTTTGTGACAGTTATATTTTTATTTTGTACGATCCCACTTACGCCAACACCTGGAGTTTCCACAAATTTCTCTACAGGTAAAAGTTCCAAACCCTGAATTTCTGATTCTAAGAGTATGCTCTTAGCTATTGGATGGTTTGAGTTCTGTTCAACTGAAGCAAGTATTCTAAGTATTTCATCACCAGCATCCTCTCCATTATCATCTAGAATGCTTTCGATTTTAAATATTCCAGATGTTAAAGTTCCTGTCTTATCAAAAATGATTGTATCTAATTGATTAAATCTTTGAAGATAATCAAAATTTTTAAAGATAAAGCCATTACGATTTGAAATTGATGCGGTTCTGAATAAAACAATTGGAGTTGCAAGACCTAGAGCACATGGACACGCAACAACCAAAATTGCTATTGTTGAGCTAATTGTATCTGGAAAACTATTATCAAAAACAAGGGCCTTAATTAGAAAATTTATAAAGCTTAAAATTAATATTGAGGGTACAAAAATATTTGTAACTCTATCAACAAGGTCTTGTACTTCTGGTTTTCCTGTTTGAGCTTTTAAAATTAACTTTTCGATGTAGTTGATTGTTGTATCGCCAGCTTTCTTTGTTACTTCAATTTCTATTTCGCTACCAAGGTTTATGGAGCCCGATATTACATTGTCACCACTTTTTTTAAGAAGTGGTACAGATTCACCAGATATGATACTCTCATCAACCTCTGAACTTCCACGTCTAACTATTCCATCTAAAGGAGCAATCTCACCTTTTTTAATTACTATTAGTTCACCAACATCAATTAAATCTAGAGGCTTGCGAACAAGGGTTTGATTATCGTACACATTGACATCCTTAGGAATGCTATCAATGATAGAATCAGAAATTGATATCGATGATTTTATTGAAATTTCTTCAATAGTTTTTCCAAGAAGGATAAAACTTATAATAAAACCACCTGTTTCTAAATACATAAGCTCACCATTATTTGGTAACACACCGATAATAAAAGAAGATAAACTACCAATTGAAATTAAGGTGTCCATATTGAAATTAAGTATTTTTAAATTTTTTAAGGCTGACAAATGAAACTTTCTTCCAAAGAAAAAAATAATTAAAGATCCAATTCCTAATGCCAATAAATTTTGATTATTTTGAATTAAAGGATTGATTGTAAGGGTCAACAAAAGAGATATGAGAGGTATGGAGAACTTTGTAATATTGTTTTTTTTCTCTTCACTCACTTCTTCTTTAGCAGAGTATCCGATAGATCTTATTTTTTGTATATACTCATCAGAATTTTCATCATCAGGATTTACCTCTAAGACAGCTTTTTTTAATGGAAAGTTAACAACAACATCTTTTACAGAGTCTTCTTTATTTAAGACTCTCTCTATTCTTGCAGCACATGCTGCACATGTCATTCCCTCAACAGATAGTACTAATGTTTTTGTATCAGCTGACAACGGTGTAGCCTTGTTCATCAAGAAGTGATTTAACAAGATCTAAACTAACTTCATTTGAAGATTCCAATGTTACATCTTTAGTTTCAATATCTACATCAACTGATTCGATGCTTTCAATATTTGATAAAGTGTTTACGATTGTACTTTTGCAATGATCACAACTTATTTCTGGAACATTAAATTTTATAGCCATATACAGATGTTAATTATGGATAGTTTATATTGTTAAAGTGATTTTTCTAATATTAAGCAGTTTCTTGAAGAATTCTTCCTCTTACTCTCGGGTATTTAACAGGAGCATGATTGAAACAATGCTCTCTTTTGTTGTAAATACTTAATTGAGTACTACAGGATTCTTCTTTACAAACTCTGCCCTGGTCAAAACTTTTTGAAGGTCTTATACCACCTTTAATTTGACTTGCTTTTAATCCGTCAGTCATTACATTCCTTACTTTGTGAATATATTCACAAGCATAACAAAATATTAAAAAGCGTGCAAGTTATTACAAACTTTTTATTACAGATACGTATAGTAACATCTGATTATGGAAATCAAACTAGAATTTTGTATCACTTGAAACTACACACCCCGTGCAGTTAGTACGGTCGAAGATATCATAGAAAAGTATGGTAAAAAAATTAAATCTATAGATCTAATTCCTTCAAGTGGAGGTGTGTTTGAGTTGTATTTAAATGAAAATTTAATTTATTCAAAACGAGAAACTGGTCGACATACAAAAGAAGGTGAAATATTAGATTTAATGGAAAAAGCACTTAGTTGACATTTCCATTCGATCTTTCTTTAATTGAACTTGTTTTTATTTCAGTTTTGTTATTTGCAAGTGCAGCAATACAAGGGATCCTAGGTTTTGGTTTTGCTGTAATTTCTTCCCCAATACTTGTTCAAATTGAACCGCTTCTTGTTCCTCAGATTCTAAGCCTTCTGGCTTTACCTATGGCATATCGAATATATCAACGGGAAAAAAAAGAAGTAGATTGGAAACCATTTAAATTTTTGTTTTTAGGCAGAGTGATTGGAGGTCCCTTAGGATTACTACTTTTGATCAATTTGAATGAAAGACTTTTATCCATAAGTGTTGGAGCTATTGTTTTTTTCGCAGGGGTTGCAACATTTAATGAATGGACTTTAGAAAGGAATAATCAAACCTCATGGATTGCTGGATCACTGTCAGGAATATTTGCAATGATTGCTGGAGTAGGAGGTCCTCCAATAGCAATTTTATACAGGGGAGCTTCTGGCAAAGAGTTCAGACCCTCCCTTAATGCTGTGTTTACTTTTGGAATAATAATAACTTTAAGCCTCCTTTTTATTAGTGGTGAGATATATAGGGATCATATAGTTTTAATTTTATATTTAGCAATACCTGTTGCATTAGGACTAAAACTATCTTCTTCACTGTTTTCAGATGTTTCTGATGCAACAATTTCAAAAGGAGTGACATACTTCTCTATAATTTCTGGATTAATTGTTATATTCAGAAATATAATTTAGTTTTGAAATTTTAATTCGTAGTTAACATTATATAAATAATGAGTATAAGAGTTTTATTTTCCGCAGCATTGTTCTTTCTGAGCTTTCCACCATTTAATTTTTGGTATTTAATATTTCCATCCCTATTTCTTTTTTACTCAGGAATTTTATTAAGTAAAAAACCATTTCTTTCAGGCTTAGTATTTGGATCTGTATCATTTGGTGTAATTCTATTTGGTATCCAATCAATTGGTTACGAAGCCTGGATTCCCCTTCTTGTTTTAATGGGTCTCTTATATGGAATTTATGGAAAGTTGTTTAGATTTATAGCAATAAAAACTAATAATAATTTTTTTATATTGATTGGAATAATAAGTGCTTTCGATTTACTAAGAGCTTACTTCCCATTTGGTGGTTTTCCATGGGGCTCAACTTCAACAGTTTTAATCACAGGATATAGAGATACATCGTTCAATCTCTTACCAAGTATTTTTAAAACATTTGGTCCGTCAGGGTATTCTCTAATCATTCAGTCTTTGACTCTTTTAGTTGTTTTATTTGTACTTGAAAATAAAAAGAAATATACATATTTGAAAGATTCACTGGTATTTTTTATTTTAATATTTGTACCTCTTTCATTATTTTTACTAAACGAAAGTTTTAATTTATTAGATAAAAATAATAAATCTGAACAAATAAGTGTTGCAATTGTCCAGGGAAATAGTCCTTGTCCCGGAGCAAAAAATAAATGTAATAATGAAAGAGCAAGAATATATGAGAGTCATATAAATTTAACAAAAAGTATAAATTTAAAGCAAGATTTGATAATTTGGCCTGAAAGCTCGACTGGTTTTAATAATGATCCCTTAATTCACGACCGGGTTTTGACTGATATACAAGTGGAAGCCCAGAGGTTGAATTCTTATTTTTTAATTGGTGGAGACAGACCGATAAGAGAAGCTTATTTTGAAAATTATGGTCTATTTATTAATAATCAGGGAAAAATTGTAGATCAATATTTGAAACAACACCCAGTTCCTTTTGGAGAATACATTCCTTTTAGGAGATTTCTTGACTGGATCCCCTCTCTCTCATTAGTTCCGAGAGACATGATAAGGGGAGAACAAGAGAAAATATTTCAAATTGGATCCCATAATTTGTCCTCTGTAATTTCTTTTGAGGGATCATTCCAAAGATATATTCGAAGTAGTGTTCAGGCGGGAGCAGAGGTTATTGTAATTCTCACAAATCAAGCAAGCTATGGAGAAAGCGGAATGTCTGATCAGTTTATATTAATGTCTCGTGCAAATGCAATTTCAAATGATAGGCCCGTCATACATTCTGCTATAACTGGAAAATCAGCATTCATAGATAATAATGGAAAGGTTTTATCACAAACAAATTTATTCACATCTGAAATCTTAATTGAAAATATTAATCCAATTAACTCACAAACTCCATTTAGTTTGTTCGGTAATTACTTTAATTATTTAATAGTTGGGATTGCATTTGTTATTTTCTTAAGAACGAGAGCTTAAGTTAGTTTTCAAGACCTTCATTAAAATGCAAATTTTTCATTGCTGCAGCTTCAACAATACCATCTTGGTACGCTCTTAGATCAAACTTATGTAACACTGCTATTAAATGATCAAATATATCTGACTGGATGTTTTCATATTCGACCCAGTCTGTGGTTTTTGTAAATGTATAGATTTGTATTGGTACACCTTGGTTTGTAGGTGATAATTGTCTTACTAAAAAAGTCATGTTTTCGGTATCTAGGTTTTCATTTTGTCTCAGATAACTCTCTATATAGGCTCTAAATGTACCAATATTTGTCAGATTTCTTTGTTCTGTTATTGATTCTCCAGAAGTTAGTTCATTATTAAATGTTTCCAACTCTTGTACTTTTTTATTGAGATAATCTTTAATAGGAGCAATATTTTTTAATTTTGCAATTTCTTCAAATGTTAAAAATTTAATACTTGAAATATCAATACTTAATGATCTCATAATTCTTCTTCCACCATAATCGGACATCCCCCTCCAATTTTTGACTGACGTAGAGATTATTTTTGAAGTGGGTATGGTGGTAATAGTTTTATCCCAATTTTGTACTTTTACTGTGTGAAGAGCTATGTCAATTACATCTCCGTCAGCACCATATTCTGGCACTTCTATCCAGTCACCATTATTTATGATATTGTTTTGTCCAATTTGAACTGATGCAACGAAAGATAGAATTGTATCTTGAAACACTAATAGTAGAACTGCTGTTAACGCACCGAGTCCACTTATATAATATGTAACTGACTGTCCAGATAAAATTGCAAAAATAATAATGAATATAAATGCGTTAAGAATAATTTTTACGATTTGAATATAACCCTTAATAGGCCTATCTTTTAATGCTTCATATTTACTTGATGCGTTATTAAATATTGAAAGTAATTCATTTAGAGACAAACCTAAGAATGCAGCTAACAGTGAACTAATTATTCTTTGACTAATTTCACCGTCTAGTAATTCTGTTGAAAAGTCTGTAAATAATATTCCATTTAAGAAAGCAAATACAGCGACAAAAGATACTCTACTTAAAAATTTTTTTTCTAAAAAAAGATCATCAATGATAGTATTTGTTTTTTTTGCGATACGTTTAAGAAGTGGAAAAATTAGTGTTCTTAATAATATATAAATACCCAGACCGCTGCCTGCGACAATTATTAGTTTTAAATTATCTTCTACCATATAAGCATGATACCTTAGTCAGAATCCTCTTTGCTGACCTTTCCAAGGTGGAGGAGTGTTGTTTTTAAACTCTTCAACGCTTGGGCCATTTAATGCTTTCAATTTATTTAAACCAATAAAATATGAAACTACTAAAAGAATTAGAGTAGTTTGGTTCGAAGTCGCCAATTTGATTATTGCAAGCACTTCAGGGTTATTAAAAAATAAAATTTGTAAACCACCTTTTGCTCCAAGAAATAGAACCCACAATACGGCAACTCGATTATAAGCTGGTTTTATTGTTGGTAGTAAATACCACTCTATAGGCCATTTTCTAAAGTACATTGATGAATAAATCGTAAATGGTTTCTTAAATACAATTGATACAAATCCTATAAATGTAATGCTTAGATCTCTGATAATGCCTGGTAGAAAAAAACCTGATGCAGTCCCTTGAATCTGAGCAATTAATAAAGCAACTAAAGTTCCAAGAACACCATAAAATGCGAATTTAATTTCATCTTTCTTAACCAACCTGTAGCCAAATGTCAGTGCAACCAATACGGCTGTACTTATAATCGCAATATTTAAATCGAAAAATCTGAATGTTAAAACAAAAAACACCGGAGCAAGAATTGAATCAAAAATATTATTTTGTGATTCATTTAGACCTAAAACTTCACTTTTAATTTCAGTGAATTGATTTCTTAATTTTTTAAACAATAGAATTTATTTTTTCTTCAAAATTTTTGTTGGTTTTTTCAATAAGAAAACTTTTTCCAATTTCCTGTAATTCTTTTTCTTCAACTTCCTCAAAATTTGTTGAAATATTTTTTATATAAGTATCTAAGTTATCGATTTCAAATGATTGAGATTGCAAAAATCTATATGCTTCATCCCTTTCGATCCCTTTTGTTATTAGATGAGATAGAAAAGATTGAGTTAGTAAACTGACTTTTGCTGAATTAATATTTGAACTTATTTTTTCATGGTTAATATTGATATTTTTGAATAACTTTTCCATCTCAATTGTTGAAAAACAAATGAGATTAAAACTATCTGGAAAAATGATTCTTTCAACTGATGAATTTGATATATCCCTTTCATGCCAAAGAGAGATATTTTCTAAAGCGGTTACAACATAACCTCTGAGGATTCTAGAAATTCCCGAAATTCTCTCAGAAGTAATCGGATTTTTTTTATGTGGCATTGCGGAGGAACCTTTTTGTTCGTTTGAAAATGATTCGTGTATTTCACCTACCTCTGAACGTTGATAACCTCTTAGATTTATAGCTATACGATCATATGAACTTGCAAGCATTCCTATGGAGCTAATTACTTCAGCATATCTATCACGGCTTACAATCTGAGAAGCAAATAGCTCTGGTTTAAGATTTAAAGTTTCTAATGATTTTTTTTCAACATCGCTGTTAATTATGGTGTAATTCCCAACAACCCCACTTAGCTTTCCAATGCTAATATTTTCTTTTGCTCTTTCAAGACGCTCTTTATTTCGGGATATTTCTAATAACCAGTTTGAAATTATGTTGCCTAAAAAAGTTACTTCAGCAAATACTCCATGAGTTCTTCCAACTATTTTTGTATCTTTTTCCTTTATTGCAAGATTCTTCAAAGTATTAATTAATTTATCAACTTCTTGCAGTAGAAATTTTAAGGATTCTAAAATTAACAAACTATTTGAAGTGTCAACTACGTCTGAACTTGTAAGGCCATAATGTATCCATTCAGAATCTTGATTTACTTTATCTTGTAAGATATCAACAAATGAAGCTAAGTCATGGTTTGTTATCTTCTCTCGAGCTTCAACTTCCTCAACGGTTATATTTGCATCAAGTATTTTCTTTGATAAACCCTTAGGAACAATACCTTCCTCTTCGAGACTTTTTGTAACAGAGGATTCAACTTTTTTCCAAGTACTTAACTTGTTTTCTTGACTCCATATATCAACTATTTCTTTTACTTCGTATCTTTTAATCATTTATCTAATTATATTTTGGTTTCTTTCTGGTCCAACAGATATATATTTAATAGGAACATCGATAAATTCTTCAATAAATTCAATATATTTTTTAGCATTTTCAGGAAGCGCATCATATTTCCTAATTTTAGAAATGTCTTCATCCCAACCCCCGAACGATTCATAAACAGGCTCACACTCATCTAAAATTTCATCAATTAATGGATAATCTGTGATTTTTTTATCTTCAAATTTATATCCTACGCATACCTTTATTTCCTCAAGGCCACTTAAAACATCCAATTTTGTTATAAATAATTGACTTAAGGAGTTAATCCTTTTCGAATATCGTAATGAAACTAAATCTAGCCATCCACATCGTCTCCTTCTGCCAGTTACTGTTCCAAACTCAGCTCCTTTTTCAATCATGTAGTCACCAATTTCATTTTCTTGTTCAGTTATGAATGGACCAGTACCAACTCTTGATATGTAGGCTTTAGTTACGCCAACAACATGTTCAAAATTTAAAGGTCCAATTCCAGACCCAGTAGCTGCATTGCCTGCACTTGTATTCGAACTTGTTACAAAAGGATATGTTCCATGATCAATATCAAGAAGAGTGCCCTGAGCTCCTTCAAATAAGATTTCTTTATTTTCTTTTACTGAATTGGATATAAACAATGACGTGTCCTCTGCAATTGATGAAATAAGTTCCTTGTATTTTTTATACTCGTTAACTACCTCGTCAAACTTAATGGGAGTTCCACCGTAAATTTTTTCAATAATTTGGTTTTTTTCTTCAAGGTTGTTTTTTAATCTTTCATTAAATTTATCTTCAGATAAAAAATCTTGTATCCGGATTCCTTTTCTTTGTATCTTATCTCCATAACAAGGCCCGATACCTTTTTTAGTAGTTCCAATTTTTTTATCACCTAAACTCTCTTCAATTAATTCATCGAGAATTTTGTGGTATGGCATGATTATGTGTGCATTGTATGAAAGTTTTAATTTAGTGGTGTCTATATTTTTATTATTTAAAGTTTCAATTTCATTTTTTAAAACTTCAAAATCAATTACACACCCTGAACCAATGACTGGAGTACATGATTCATACATCACTCCCGATGGGACCATAGAAAGTGCAAATTTTTCATCACCTATAACAATTGTGTGACCAGCATTATTGCCACCCTGAAAACGAACTACAAGATCAGCTTTTGATGCAAAAAAGTCTGTGACTTTACCCTTGCCTTCATCGCCCCACTGAGCGCCTAAAACAATGGTAGTTGACAACTTTTCTCCTTGAATTACAACAATGGATAATACATGCATTTTTGACGTATAGAAAGATTTTTCTATCTAATAATTAAATTAATTTGTAGCTAAATCAAATAAAGATTAAATTAGTACTTAGACGGGAACTCAATTACTAGTTAATCGTTTTCCTGTCTGCTTTTATATAAAAGGAGAAAACATTGAGTAAAAAAGCAATCGTTTCTTTACTTGTTCTTTCCATGGTTGCTGTAGCTTGTGCTACAGATACAACTGAGGAAGTAGCAGTTGAAGAAGAACACGATCACTCAGATGAATCTACACTAGACGAAGTTCTTGAAAGAGGATTTCTTAAGTGTGGAATCAGTACTGGTGCTACCGGATTCAGTGAGCAAGCTGATGATGGATCCTTCGGTGGATTTGATGTTGATTTCTGTTACGCAGTGGCAGCTGCTGTATTCGGCGACTACAGTAAAGTCGAATTCAAGCAACTTACATCTGCAGAGAGATTCACATCTTTAGCAGCTGGTGAGGTCGATGTTCTTTTTAGAAACACAACTTGGACTCAAAGCCGTGACACAGAGTTAGGTAATGACTTCGGTCCTACAACCTACTTTGATGGTCAGCAATTACTTGGTAGAAAAGCAGACGGTATTACCGAAAGCTCTACTCTAGCTGATATTGACGGACTAAGAGTATGTACAAATGCAGGAACTACAACCGAAAAGAATATTACTGAAGGTGCAGGACTTGCTGGTGCAACAATCGAACTTGTTACAGTTGAAGCTTTCGCAGAAGCTGTTGACAAATTCATTGCAGGTGAATGTGATATTATCACAACTGATGGTTCAGCACTTGTTGGTAGAAGAGCAGTTAATGATGCTCTAAATGACTGGGTAATTTTCCCAACATCACCAATTTCAAAAGAGCCATTAGGTCCTACATATAGATCAAATGACAGTACCTGGGCAGACGTAGTCAACTGGACAGTTTACGCTACAATCATCGCTGATGAGTATGGTGTAACTAGTGCAAACGTTGACTCTGTTGATACAGATGCACTTCCAGAGCTTGGAAGATTATTTGGTGCAAATGATGGAGAGCTTCAAACAAAGATGGGTCTAGATGCAAAAGCATTCTATAACGTTATCAAGCAAGTTGGTAACTATGACCAAATCTACTCAAGAAACCTAAATCCATTAGGTCTCTTTAGAGAAGGTGGAGCTAACGATCGTTGGACAAACGGTGGGTTAATTTACGCACCTCCTGCAAGATAATTTAATTATCTTTATATAAATGTAAAAGGGGCTGAAAAGCCCCTTTTGCTTTGTAAGTCCCTTATTTATTTGATAAAATTTTATAATGAAAAGCGCTCTTAAATATTTGCTATTTTTTAGAAATGTTGTTTTTTTAAAATGGTTGAGCCAAATAGTTTTTTTAGTTGGTTTTATAAGTATTGTTTTAAGGTATTTAGGAAACGCATCAACTAATTTTGCATCCACAAATATAGCATTCTCATGGGACTTTTTGGGAGAAACACCAGGTGTCTCTATCGCAGAAGGAATGTACACACTTCCAGTTTCTGGTTTACAGATGTTACAAGTTGGAATGTTAAATATGCTTAGAATCACAGTTACGGGAATTTTTGCAGCAACAATTCTCGGAACATTGCTTGGTATCGCAAGACTTTCAAAAAATTATATTGTTGAAAAAAGCGCAACAGGAATATTAGAAATTGTGAGGAACGTTCCTCTGTTAGTCCAAATTCTTTTTTTTCAAGCTTTAATACTTACTTTACCGAGATTAGAAGTTTCAGAAATTGGAACATATACGTTTCATGCAAGTGCAAAAGGCTTGGCATTTCCATGGCCAAATAGAGAACCTAATGCAATTCTCTTTATGGTTTACTTTGTTTTAGTTTTATACATTGCCAACCAGATATTTAAATGGCGAGTTAGAACTCTTGAAAAAGAAGGAAGAGAAACATACCCAACATTATGGGCTGTGGTATCTTTTATCGTACTAATTGTTATTGGTTGGTTTGGTGGTTTTAGGGTTGTTGGAGTAATTGGTCTAATTGCAGGATTCATTTCAACTGGCTTAGAAAGTGTTCCAGGAATTTTTTATCAGATTTTATTTTCATTAATTACAGTTCTAATAGGTTTCAGAGTCACAAAAAGATTTATTGATAGTAAAAAATCCGAAGAAGCACAGGGTATTTATAGTGACGATGATTATTTCAAAATAATATTTAATGTCTTGATCGTTGTTTTGCTAGTTTTTCTTTTCCTTACTTCGTTTGGAGCAGGCATTTCTAATTTTCTAGTGGGAGATGAACTTACTTACAAAGCTGATTGGGGGCTTCCACAACTTTTTCATGGTATTGAAAATAAATTATATTGGTTCCCAATGCATGATGTTGAAATCGAAAAAGAAAATGTAGAAATGAAGAAAGCAGAGATAATTAATTGGGTAGTAGAACCAGGATCAGTAGTAGAAGTTGGAGACAAAATTGCGGACGCTTACATAATTAGAAAGCCGAATGAAGAAAAAATAGAGTATGAAATTTTAGCTAAGTATGCAGGCACTATTGAGACACTTTATCTCGAAGAAGGTAAATCACTTAAAGTTGGTGAAGAATTTTATGAAATCCAAGTAACTGATGGTGATCCTTTCACATTATCAAGACCAAGAATTGAACAAACAGGTACTACAAAATTTAAGAGATATTCCGATGACTATGGTAAAAAGTTGTCTGTCGGCTATTTTGCAACCTGGGTAGGGGTTGTCTTATACACAGCAATATTTATATCTGAAGTTGTAAGAGCTGGAATTATGGCTGTCGCAAAAGGGCAATCTGAGGCTGGACTATCATTAGGCTTCAGAAGAAGCGCACTGTTGAGACTAATTGTTATACCACAGGCAATTAGAGTAATGTTGCCTCCTATGGGTAATCAATATTTGAACCTTGCAAAAAATACTTCATTAGGTATAGCTGTAGCTTTCCCTGAAATTGTTGCTGTAGGTCAAACTTTATACAACCAGGAGGGACAAACTTTACCTGTATTTATTGTCTGGATGATATTTTACAGCACAGTAAGCTTGACAATTTCAAGCATTATTAATTTTTACAATAGAAAACTAAAGATTGTTGAGAGATAAATGAACTTAGATTATAAAAAATCATTAGCTTGGCTTAAAGAAAACTTATTTTCTTCGATTCCATCTTCAATACTTACGGTAGTAACAATCTATTTTGTATTGGGTTTCTTTAGAGGGTTATTTGGTTTTGCAATGGCATCTGATAAAGATTGGTTATCTGTCTTAAACAATATGCAGCTTTATATGGTTCAAGCGTATCCGGAAGAAGATTTTATTCGAGTGTGGATATCTGTCGGGTTAGCTCTTGTTTTTGCTGGAATGTCTATAGGATTATGGAAAAGCACGGAAGAATCGTCATTATCTGATGTATTCTCAAAATTTCTAAGAGTAAGTTTAGCTTTTCTTTTCTTTACCGTTGTAGCACCTACATTCTCAAGTGTTACTGATAACGATGGGCTCATCCAAACAGAAGAGTCATTTCCAATGGATACACGTTTACAACTTCTTATTCCTTCAGCAATTTTAGTTATAGTATTTTTCGTATTAAAAAATTTGAATCTTAATTACAAATTTAATAAATCAGACTTATTGTGTTTTTATTTGGCAATACCAATAGTTTTATTGTGGATTGTAAAGCTCCCCACAATACAGCTTGATAGTAGTAATCAAAGAATAATTCCTGACCCTTTAATGCCAATTGCTGATACCACAAAGATACCTTGGACCATCATTTTTGGATTATTTTTAGGTTTTTATTTTATAGGCTCTAGATTCAAAGATTCAAAAAACATGAAGAGAACAATGTCTATTTCATGGGTTCTTTTACCACTGTTTATTTTTTCATGGATTTTTAAAAAGCCAGAAATAGATCTTCCAACAATTCTTGGTCAAGATATACCAATCTTTATTGGAATCTTTCTAATTGGAGCGTTAACAATCACATTTATAAATAATCCTGTTGTCGAAAAATATTTTTCTATTTACTTAGGGATTCTTATAGCCATTACAGGAATATCACTCTTCATCTCTATCCCTATCCTTCTAAAGTCAGCACTCTTACTGCTTGTATTGTTCACTATTGTAATTCCGGCTGTTTCTTCGTCTTCCAAAGGGAAGAGGAATCTTATCATTGTTTGGGGGGTCTCCCTTTTTACCTTAGCTGTTTTAATTCGTGGAGGGTCATCAGATACTCAGATTATTGTTCAGCAACAAAGTATTTTTGGTGGTTTTTCTCTGACCTGGCTTCTTGCTATATTTGGTACTTATGTCTCATTTCCTTTAGGGGTTTTATTAGCACTAGGAAGAAATTCTAAGTTACCCATTGTGAGACTTGTATGTACAGGAATTATTGAGTTAACTCGTTCAGTTCCATATATAACGTGGCTGTTTTTTGCAAGTGTTACAATGGCAGTTTTCTTACCAGAGGGCGTAAATTTTGAGTTAGTTGTAAGGGTATTAATGGTAACTGCATTTTTTAGTGGAGCATACTTTGCAGAAAATATTAGAGGAGGTCTTCAATCAATTCCAAAAGGCCAATACGAAGCTGCAGATGCAATCGGAATGAGTCCTTTTCAAAAAACTTCCTTGATTGTTATGCCTCAGGCATTGAGAGCAATAATTCCAACCCTTGTCAGTAGTGCAATTACGGCTTTTAAAGATTCTAGTTTGGTTACAATAATTGGCTTAATCGATTTTCTCACAATTGGTAAAGTTATAATTGGAACCCAATCAATACCTGTAAATTTTGTTGGTCACGACAGGGAGAATTTATTATTCATAGCATTTTTCTACTGGATATTTACATTTACTCTATCTAGAAGAAGCATGAAAGTTGAAAAAAGATTAGGATTAGGAGAAAGATAATTTATGAGCATTATTAAAACTAACGATGTAAAAAAATGGTTTGGAGACTTCCAAGCACTCAAAGGTATATCAATGGAAGTTCAAGAAGGTGAAGTATTAGTTATTTGTGGACCATCAGGATCGGGAAAATCAACATTCATTAGATGTATTAATAGATTAGAGCAGCATCAAGAAGGTGAAATTATTGTTGACGGTATTGAACTAACTAACGACCTTAAGAATATAGAGGCAATTAGATCAGAGGTAGGGATGGTTTTTCAAAGCTTCAATCTTTTCCCACACTTAACAGTGATGCAAAACATTACTCTTGCACCAATTTGGGTAAGAAAAAAAAGCAGAAGCGAGTCAGAAGAAAAAGCAATGGAACTTTTAAACAGAGTTGGAATTCCAGAACAGGCCTCAAAATTTCCAGGCCAACTATCAGGTGGCCAGCAACAAAGAGTTGCAATCGCTAGAGCTTTAGCAATGGAACCAAAAATAATGCTTTTTGATGAGCCAACATCGGCTCTTGACCCAGAAATGATCAAAGAAGTATTAGATGCGATGAAAGAACTAGCTTTATCTGGAATGACTATGATTGTTGTTACTCACGAAATGGGATTCGCTAAAGAAGTTGCAGATAGGGTAATGTTATTTGATGAAGGCCTAATGGTTGAGGAAAATACCCCTACAGAATTTTTTGATAATCCACAAAACGATAGGACAAAGCTTTTCTTGAGCCAAATTCTCTAGAGTTGATCCCACAGATTTTTTTCTGCTAAATCAATAATTGTTGCACCCATTCCATAAGCTCCATCAAATATAGCTTTATGACCACCATCTTTAATTGTGGCTGCTGCAAATTCAGGCTGATGATTGACTGCATCTCCTGAGTCGATAGATAGCATTGGATGAATAGATGGCATTGCAAATGATATATTCCCCATATCAGTTGAACCTAAACCAAGTTGTGTAGGATCTTGTAAAGGCATATCTCTACCGATATCATTACAATTTTCCATAAACAATTTGAACATAGTTTCATTATTTACAATTTCTTGATATCTAAAGTCTGGTGAAGTAACATCTGATTTACATTTTGTTGCAATAGCAGCTCCATTTACGAAATTTAAAAAATCTTGTTCAAGTTTGTTAAGACCCTCTTCATTTAATGATCGAAGATACCACTCTGAGGAAGTATAGGATGGAATGATATTTGGTTTTAATCCTCCATCTTTAATAACTCCATGCATTCTGTCAGTTCTTAACATTTGTTGACGATATGTAGATGCATTTACAAATAGTTGTATTTGGGCATCTAATGCATTTATTCCTTCTTCTGGAGCGCCAGCAGCATGTGCATCCTTACCAAAGAATTCAACTTTATATTGTTGGATTGTAGAAAAAGTTGGATTGGCAACATCATAGGGGCCTGGGTGGATCATCATAGAACATTTTGCATCTTCAAAAGCTCCATTGTCTAATAATATTATTTTTCCACCTCCACCTTCTTCAGCAGGTGTCCCAAGAAGTTTTACTCTAATACCTAATTGGTCGACAAGATTTCTAAGACCTAATCCCGCTCCGATAGAACAAGTTGCAATTATATTATGTCCACAAGCATGTCCAATTTCTGGCAATGCATCATATTCAACACAAAGAACAACAAGTGGCCCGTTTTTACCAAATGTAATATCAAAAGCTGTATCAAGATTATGAGTTGGATACGATACCTTAGGATCATATTTTTTGATAAAGTTAACAAGATACTTAGAAGTTTCAAATTCTTCAAAGCCAAGCTCTGGATTATCATACATCCAATCATTTACTTCAATGAGATTATTGTGCAATGATTCCAATTCAGATTTAAACTGTTGTTTAATTGTCATGAGTCAAGCTTAGTAAAATATTCTAAATTATACGAAGAGGAAACATTCCAGACTATCCAGTCTAGATTCTTATCTTCAGCAGCTCTGATATTCTCTTGAACCTCGAAATCTGAATGCCAAAAACCTTGTAGAAATGGTCTAAGTTTAACCTCTTGAACGCCTCTATTTAATGCATCATCTAAAGCAGAAGTAATGACTCCGTATGGATTTCTGTTTGGGTTTTGATAACCAAAAGACCCTTTACTGTAGTGTGACGGGTATACCATTGGGGACAAAAAGTCTACATTCTCAATAATTGTCTCAAGATTTTGACCAATTCCTCCATCAAATTTATTTGTTAATATAAAACCAAATACATCTGCCGAAACAAAACACCCAATACCGTTTATTTCTTCCTTAGCTTTCATTAGAAAAGTATTTATATTTTTTATTCTGTTTTCAAAGTTATTTTCTTCTTTAAAAGTCATATATTGATAGTTTGAATCTGGATATCTAATGTAATCAAATTGAATTTCATCAAAACCTAGCTGACATGCTTCTTTGGCTATATCAATTACGTAACTTCTTGCTTTTTCACTCCCAGGATCAACAAAATATTGATCATTTTGGGAATATATCCTTTTTTTATATGAATCAAATACTGCTTCATCTGGATAGCTCTTTGCAAATAACGGATCCTGGAAAACAACAACTCTTCCAATTAAATAAAGATCATTTTTATCTTTTAATTTTCTTAATGTCTCGTGATCATATTTGCTTCTAATATTAGACATTTCTTCAGAAATGGTATTTGTCGTATTAAATAAAATGTGACCATTATCTGTCTTCACATCAATGACAAGGCTATTGACATTTGTTTTATCAACAATATTCAAAATATTTTCTAACTTTGATTCATTTGTCATATGGTATCCATTGACATAAATTCCTCTAATTCCACCATGTGTTTCTTTGTACTTTGAAAATTTTTGCTTCTTAATTAAAAAAGTTATTTCTTGATTTAATACAATTAACTCATCATTTAAATCAGATATTAATTTAGCACTATACATCTGTTCGTCTTTGTTGATATTTTTGCTTACGTTATCTGATTCAAAGGTTTTTATAATTTTTGAAATCTCTAGAGCAGTGTTTGATTTATAGACTGTTGTGTTGGTAACTATTTCATCTTTTGATATCTCATTATTGATATCTCTTGAATAGAAATTTGTAATGGCAAATGCCAAAACAAATACAAGAAAAAAATTTGTTACCCTGTTCATTTTCTTATTTTAAGAATACTTATTAATTTCTTACAAAGCTAGTTTTATAATGTCTATATGCAAAATTCAAGATATCAAAAAACCGAAAAATTTTACGAAATACCAGTTTTCGTTGCAGTTGTTTTATTAATACCTGTAATAATTATTGAATATAGAAATACAGAACTAAAAGAATTTGCTAATTATCTCAATTGGGCAATATGGATTGTATTTCTATTGGAATACGTTCATTTATTAATTCTTTCTGAAAACAAAAAAGAATATATTTTGAATCACAAGTTGGAACTTTTTATTGTTCTCGGCTCTATACCTTTTGTCCCTCAAGGATTCGAATCATCTAGATTTTTACGTTTTGTTAGACTCCCAAGACTTCTAAGAGTATTACAGCTATTTAGACTTGCAGTCGTTGTTGCAAAATTTGGTTCAGATATAAAAGCTATTTTTAATAGCAGGGGACTTAGATCAATTGTTTATGCAACTATATTCTTAATAATTTTCTTTGGCTTTCTTTTCTTTGTTTCTGAACCAGAAGTCGAAACTTTTAGTGATGGAATATGGTGGGCTTTAGTGACAATAACAACTGTTGGCTATGGAGATATAACTCCTTACACAACACTTGGAAGAATTGTTGCAAGCTCTCTTATGATTTTAGGTATTGGATTTATAGCAACAATCACAGCAACTGTATCTGCTTATTTTCTATCGAATTTTGGAGAGAAACAAACTACTCTTGATGATGTTCTAGCAAAGCTTGAAAAAATTGAAAATGAAATCGAAAAAATAAAGGAAGATAAAAATGAATGAAGCACTTAATAAATTAGCAGTTGATTTTTTTGAAAATTCTCTAAATTCTTCACCGACATCTGCAATTATGCGTGGCTATACAGAATATTTTGATCAGATTGAAGAACTCACGGAAGCTCGTTTTGATCAAAATTTACAAGACTTAAATAATTTTGATAAAAGATTGAGTGAAATTAATTTTGACGAATTATCTAACAAGGAAAAAGTCACATTTGGTATGTTAGAGTACGCTTTTACCTCAAACAAAGATTCATTACTTGATAGAAGTTGGGAGTTTGGAGCTGGTGTTTCTGGCTTCACAGGTTATTTAATTGATTACAATCAACAAATGTTCATTCCTGATTTGGAATCTGCTGATCTTTTATTAAAGAGATTAGAACTATACAATCAGTTTTTTAATCAGATATCTAAAGTTCAAAAAAAAGGTTTAGATGAAAACAGGGTTGCAACTGAAAGAAATTTATTAAGAACAATTGATCAAATAGAAAGTTATCTAAAAACTTCATTAGAAAATGACCCTCTTCTCTTGGTAAATTTTTCTTCCGAAGTATCTCAAGGAGATTTGAATGATTGGAAAGACAAAGCCAAATTAATTATTGAGAGCAATGTCAGACCAAGTGTTAATTTATATCTTGAACAACTCAAAACAGAGCATTTACCAAAGGGTAGATCTGATACGAATCCAGGAATAATGTGGATTGAAGGTGGCGAGGATATTTATTTAAGAAGCTTAAGAAAATTTACAGGAAATAAGGACATTAGTGTTAAAGAAGTTCATGAAGTAGGTTTATCTGAAATTGAAAGATTAAAAAAAGAATTTTTTGAAATTGGAAAAAATGTTTTTGAAGACGTAACAACCCCAGAAGAAGTACTTTATAAAATGCAGACCGAACCATCAATGAGGTATGAAAGTAAAGAACAAATGCTTCAGATGGCAGAAGATATTATTGAAAGGGCCTATAAACCCCTGGCTGACTGGTTTACAGTATTTCCAAAAGCACCGTGTAATGTATTACCTGTGCCTGAAGAATCAGAAAAACATGCTCCGCCAGCTTACTACTATTCACCATTACCAGATGGCTCAAGAGACGGAACGTACTTTTTAAATACATATAAGCCAGAAACAAAAAGCATCTTTGAAGCTGAGTCTGTAGCTTTTCATGAGGCTATACCAGGACATCATCTTGATAGAACAATTGCGGTAGAGCTCAAAGATGTACCCGATTTTCAAAAATATGTAGCTTCTACAGCATTTGTGGAAGGGTGGGGATTATATTCTGAACAATTGGCAAACGAAATGGGTTTATATTCAAATGATATACAACAACTCGGAAGATTAGGAAATGATGCCTGGAGAGCATGCCGTCTTGTATTAGACACAGGAATGCATGGTTTAGGTTGGTCAAGAGACGAGGCTATTGAATTCTTTAGAGCAAACTCACCTATTGAAGAAATAAATTCAAATATAGAAACTGATAGGTATATTGCCTGGCCAGGACAAGCTTGTGCATACAAGATGGGCCAGCTAAAAATTGAGGAATTGAGAGAAAAAGCTGAAAAAGAAATTGGAAAAAAATTTGATATTAGATTTTTTCACGATGAAGTCTTATGTGATGGAGGGATAACTCTACCCATCTTAGAAGATAAGATTAATAATTTTATTGAAAAATATAAAAGCTAGTGTATTTAATTTTTTCTGAGATCTTTGTTTGATTTCTTAACAATTTCATTTTTATAACTTTTATGAATCTCTTTTTCAGATTTGCTTCTTTTGTTTTTTTCTAATTTAATATCTTCTTTAAGTGTTTCAATTTCAATTTGCAAATCTGAGATTCTATCCCTCATTTCATAAATTATTTTTATTCCATCTAAGTTGATACCTCTTTGTGAGAGATTTTGTATCTGTATAAGTTTATCTATGTCTTCTTGTGAGTAACGTCTTGTTCCACCACCAGTTCGATATGGTTTTATTAAACCTTTTTCTTCGTATGTTCTTATAGTTTGTGGATGAATTCCAGATAGCGTTGAGGCAACAGAAATAAAATATATTGCTTTTGAACTTTCATTACTCATATAGATAGTTCCTTGGGGAATCACCAGATTCAAACTGTTCTTTGTATTTCTCTAGGTGTTTTTTAGCTGATCTAGAAAGATTTGTTGGAGCAACAATTGTGGTTTTTACATATAAATCTCCGGATCTCCTTCCTTGAGGTTTAATTCCCTCACCTCTAACTTTAAATGTCTTACCACTCGCAGTACCTGATGGAATTTTAAGTGTTACAGAATTATCCAGCGTTGGAATTTTTATTGAAGTACCAAGAGCAGCTTCAGTAAACAAAATAGGAATTTCGAGTATTAGATCGCTTCCATTTCTTTTGAAAAATTTATGAGGTTCAACATTTACTTGAACAAGAAGATCACCATCAGGACCTCCTGAGCTTCCAGGACCTCCATAGCCCCTTAATCTAATTACTGTACCATTATCAACACCCGCAGGAACTTTAACCTTAATTGTCTCATTTTTGATCACAAAGCCATTTGCTCTACATCGCTTACACTGTTTGTCAATAACATTTCCTTGACCCCTACATGCTTGACATGGCTGGGAAAATGAGAAGAATCCTTGATTAGATGCTGTTTGGCCAGATCCTTTACAAATATTGCAGACATGATATGAATTACCATTCTCAGATCCGTTTCCTCTACAATCTTCACACACAACTTCTTTTCTTAATGGAACATTTGTATCCAATCCTGATGCTGCGTCGTTGAAAGACACATTTATATTTGTTTGATAGCTCTGTCCTTTTCTTCTTGATGCACCACCAAACCCAAATATATCTCCAAAATTTCCAAATATATCTCCGAGATCATCTACGTTAAAGTTTCCACCACCACTGAAACCTGAAAAACCAGAAGCACCCATTGCTCTCACCTGGTCATATTCTTGTCTTTTACTTGCGTCTGTTAGAACAGAACTTGCTTCAGAAATATCCTTAAACCTTTTTTCAGCTTCCTTATCATTCGGGTTTAAGTCTGGATGATTTTCTCGGGCTAGCTTTTTATAAGCTTTTTTAATTTCACTTATATCTGCATTTTCGCTCACACCAAGAACGGCATAAAAGTCTTTCTCTATCCAGTCTCTATTCACTTTTTACTCTTACCATTGATGGCCTTAGGAGTTTTTCTTGTAAGGTATAACCTTTTCTTAAAACTTCTTCAATAGTTTGAGTTTCTCCATCTCCAGTGTGCTCTACAGCTTCATGAAAGTTCGGATCAAATGTCTCTCCAACACCTGGAACCTCAGTTATTTGAAGTTCAGTCATGAATTCTTGAAGAAATTTATATAAAGATTCTATTTCTTCAGTTTTATTTTTTTGATTTATGACAATTTCAAAGTTGTCTATTAGTGGAAATAAACTATTTACAAATAAAGCAATAAAGTTGAATGAAGCAGATTCTTTTTCTTTCTCAATTCTTTTTTTAAAGTTCTCAAAATCCGCCGCTAGCCTTAAATAGTCATCTTTAATTTTTTCGTATTGATCAAGTGTTACAGTATTATTTTCTTTATTTTCTTCTAACTCTTCAGATGAAGAACCATCATCTTTATTATTCATCTTCTTCTACAACTTCACCCTCAACAACATCTTCTTCTTCGTTTTGGTCTGAAGTCTTTTGTTGTTGAGCTTCAGCATATAGTTTTTCGGCAAATGACTGACTTGATTTTGTTAATTCATCGATTCCATTTCGTATTTCTTCAGTTGAAGCCTCTTCATTTTCAAGGATTTTAGAAAGCTTTTCTTTACTGTCAGTTATTGTTTTAATTTCTTCCTCAGTAGCTTTATCCTTGTTTTCTTCAAGCATTTTTTCGGTGGAAGTTATTAGTCCTTCGCCTAAATTTCTTGTCTCTACCTGCTCTTTCTTTTTTGCATCTTCATTAGCATGGGTTTCAGCATCTTTGATCATTCTATCAATCTCATCTTCTTCAAGAGCAGTACCACCAGTGATAGTAATTGCCTGTTCCTTGCCTGTTCCTAAATCTTTTGCATTTACATTGACAATACCATTAGCATCTATGTCAAAAGTTACCTCGATCTGAGGAATACCTTGTTTAGCTGAAGGAATATCGGTAAGTGTAAATTTCCCAAGAGATTTATTTCCAGTTGCCATCTCTCTTTCTCCTTGCAACACGTGTATTTCTACTTGTGTTTGATTGTCTTCAGCAGTTGTAAATGTTTCAGATCTCTTTGTTGGTATAGTTGTATTTCTTTCAATCATCTTGGTCATTATTCCACCTTTAGTTTCTACACCAAGTGTTAATGGTGTAACGTCAAGAAGCAATACATCTTTCACGTCACCTTTTAGTACACCAGCTTGAATAGCTGCACCTGAAGCAACAACTTCATCTGGGTTCACTCCTTTGTGAGGATCTTTACCGGTAAGGGTTTTTACCATTGCTTGAATTGAAGGCATTCTTGTTGATCCTCCTACTAAAATTACATGTTCAATATCGGATATTGATAACCCTGCATCTTTTATTGCATTAGTTACTGGCTCTTTTGTTTTTTCAACAAGATCACTAGTAATTTTCTCAAATTCGCTTCTTGATAGTTTTTCAAGTAAGTGTTGAGGTCCAGAGTCATCAGCAGTAATGAAGGGAAGGTTTATTTCAGTTTCACTTGTTGAAGATAACTCAATTTTTGCTTTCTCAGCACCTTCTTTTATTCTTTGCATTGCCATTTTGTCAGATGAAATATCGATGCCTGTAGAAGATTTAAATTTATCAACAAGCCAGTTCATAATTCTTTCATCCCAATCATCTCCACCAAGTTTTGAGTCACCAGAAGTTGATTTGACCTCAAAAACACCTTCAGATATTTCCAATACGGAAACATCAAATGTTCCACCACCTAGGTCATACACCAATATTTTTTGATCTTCACTATTTTCAAGACCATAAGCTAGTGAGGCTGCTGTTGGTTCATTAATTATCCTTAATACATTAAGACCGGCAATCTGACCGGCTTCTTTTGTAGCTTGTCTTTCCGCATCATTAAAATATGCAGGAACAGTAATAACTGCTTCAGTTACGTCTTCACCAATATAGCTTTCAGCATCCCTTTTTAGTTTTTGGAGTATTCTCGCTGATACTTCTTGAGGCGTATAATCTTTGTTTTCAAAATTTTGTTTCCAGTTCGTTCCAACTTCCCTTTTAATAGATCTGACTGTGTTATCGGGATTTGTAATAGCTTGCCTTTTTGCGAGTTCACCAACGAGAACTTCATTATTTTTAAAGGCAACTATTGATGGAGTTGTTCTATTTCCTTCTGCATTTGTAATTACGGTTGGTTCACCGCCTTCCAATACAGCAACTACGCTGTTTGTGGTTCCTAAGTCGATTCCTACTGCTTTACCCATAATTTTTCCTTTCTAGATTAAATTTGAGGCTCTTGTTCTCTTGGAAGATGTCCTCTTACTCTTGGATAGGAGATTGGAGCGTGTAAAAAGCAATATTTTTTCTTGTTATAAACGCTTATGACTGTTTCACATGAATCAAATTCACAAACTCTTCCAGATGTATATTTTTTTGAACGCCTAACACCAGGTTTAACTGTAGAGGCTGTCAATGTTCCACTCATAATGTCCTTTCAATCTTAGTTTATAATTATATATAATCTAAGTATATATACTTAGATTTATATATAATATAATATATCCTTTTTTTTATGCAAACTATTATTTAATTTTTTCTTTAAAATTGATACTTTTAGATTCGTTCTTTGGTTGATATCATTAAATGATGACTGACATAAACCTCCATATTATTGGGCTTGGTAATCTTGGACAATCTTTTTTAAACGGTTTTAACAATATCGATCATGGATTCAACATTTATTTATATGAAGAAAATAGTGAAGTTGTCAATAATTTAAATACAACATATGAAATTCAAGAAAGTATTAATGAAATTGATGATGGTGTAGTTCTATTATGTATAAAACCAAATGATTTAAATAGTTTTATAAATTTAACTAAGTCAAAAATATCTTCTGGAGTTCTTATTGCTAGTCCTATTGCTGGAACAACAATAAGTCATTATGAAAATAATTTTGAAAATAAAATTATTAGATTGATGCCTAATTTGTCAATCAGTAATAATTCAGGGTTCATTCCTTTCGCCAAAAATTATGAAGAGGATTATCTTGGTTTTATATCAAAACTTAATCTCCTTGGGGAGACACATGAGTATTCAGAGGATCTTTTTGACATTATCACAGCAATTTTTGGTAGTGGACCAGCTTGGTATTTTGAATTATCTTCAAAAATAACAGATTCAGCGGTAAATTTAGGAATGAAAAAAGAAGATGCAAAATTAATTGTTCAAAAATTAATGCTGTCTTTACCATCTCTTGTTGGAAATAATGATTTCGATCAAGTTGTTAATAATATTAAATCACCTAATGGCACAACTGAAGCTGGCCTGAACTCTCTTGCTAATGACTCATTTGATAAAGTAATATTTAATGCAATTGAATCAGCTGTAAATCGTTCAATCGAAATTTCAAAAGATACTGACGATGAATAATGGTAAGCCAACAAAACAGGTCAATGACTACGTTTTACTATTTTCTGCTGGGGCTGCCCTATCAGTGGTCTTCTTATGGTTAGCTAGTTACATTTTTCCAGAAGGAGAAATAATTGGGGGAAGAAGAGTTTTTGAAAATATTCCGAAATCAATTCAATATATTTTTTATATCCTTAGTGCTTCATCAATATTTATTTGTGGGTACTTATTTTCTTTACGAGCAAAAAATTGGTCAAGAGGTGTTGAAGAAAAAAGAAAAGTAAAACTATCAAAGAGAATTAATAGTTTTTTTGATGGCATACTTATGAGAACTACGCTTAGGTTTAAAGCTGCAGGACTAATGCATTCTATGATTTATCTAGGTTTTCTTGGTTTGTTTGCAGGGACCATAACCCTAGAGGTACACCATCTTATGCCTCCTTCCTTAAAATTTCTTCAGGGCACAACATATATTGTTTATTCTTTTTTGCTTGAACTTGCTTCCTTACTTTATTTAGCTGGGTTAGCTTGGGCTTTCTACAGGAGGATATTTGGAACTGAGGATCGAATCAAAACAAAAACAAAGATGGATGATTATCTAACATTAACTTTATTAGCTTTTATGGGTATTTCTGGACTGACAACTGAAGCTGGCAGAATTCTTGTTGAACAATTTCCGGATTATGAAAAGTGGAGTTTTATTGGATATTTCATTGCGACACTGCTTCCTTTTGAAAACGGTATTCTGTTTCATAGAATTTCATGGATTCTTCACACATTGAGTTTCTTTGTCTTTCTAATTGTTCTTCCACAATCAAAATTAAGACACATTATTACTTCACCAACAAATATGTTTTTAAGTCCAAAGGACAGACCTAAAGGTGCGATGAAAGATATAGGAAATCTAATGGAGGCTGAAGATATTGAAACAGTTGGAGCTGAACTAATAGAAAACTTTACTTGGAAACAACTTCTAGATCTTGATGCATGTACGATCTGTGGACGATGTACATCTGTTTGTCCAGCTAATCTCACCGGGAAACCATTAGATCCAAGAGAAATAATATTAAAAGTAGGACAAGTGATGTCAGAAAGTGGGAATCCCTCAGTACCTACTACTGTATCAACACCAGTCGATCTCAAAGTAAAATCAGCTAGCGTTTTTGACAGAATAACACCTGAAGAGCTTTGGGCATGTACATCATGCAAAGCGTGTGATGAAATATGTCCTGTAAATATTGAAATCTTAGACAAGATACTTGATATGAGAAGATTCCTAGCATTAATGGCCTCCGACTTCCCATCTGAATTAGGAAAGGCTTATGTTGCAATGGAGAATTCTTCTAATCCTTGGGGCGCGTCCCAGGAAGATAGAATGAAATGGACAGATGATCTGGAATTTGAAGTACCACTACTAGATGAAAAAAACAAAGAAGAAATTGACTATCTATATTGGATTGGTTGCGCAGGTGCTTTTGATGACAGAAATGTTCCAGTCACAAAAGCTGTAGCTACATTGTTAAGAAGAGCTGGCGTATCATATGCTGTTCTTGGTCCAAAAGAAGTTTGTACAGGTGATTCAGCAAGAAGAACAGGAAATGAATTTGTTTTTCAACAGCTTGCTATTCAAAATATTGAGACAATGAAAAACCTTGATGTTAAAAAAGTGATAACACAATGCCCTCACTGTTTCAATACAATAGCAAATGAGTATCCACAGTTAGGAGGAAATTTTGAAGTTATTCACCATAGTCAACTACTTACCGAACTCGTGCAATCTGGGCAAATTGAAGTTGGCACAAGTGATAAGCCTCATGTGATAACATATCATGATTCTTGCTACCTAGGAAGACATAATGACATATACACGGCACCCAGAGAAATAGTTGGATCGATCGGAGGAATAGAGATAAGAGAAATGAAAAGGCAAGGAACAAAAAGTTTTTGTTGTGGAGCTGGTGGTGGACGTATGTGGATGGAAGAAGCAACCGGTAAAAAAGTAAATATTGAAAGAGTAGAAGAAGCATTAGAAACTGGAGCCAATGAGGTAGCTGTAGCATGTCCATTTTGCTACATAATGATGGATGACGGCATGAAAGAGCTTGGACAGGGTGACAACGTGAGAGTTAGAGACGTGTCATTAATTCTGTTGGATAATTTAAGAAAAGATTAAAGATTTTTTCCTAAAAAAAACTTTTTTATGTCACCCTTTGCATTATTTAGACTGTAAATAACATAAATTGCTGTAGTTAAATTTCCTAGAACAATTAAAAAAATTATCCAAAATATTGCGGGTAAAGAATTCTCTTTATAAATTATCCAAATTCCAATAAGTATAAAACCTGAATATAAGTCAACTAGCGAAACTACCCCCCAAGGAAGTGTTGGTAATATAGAATCAAAAAGCGATACTTGATTTTGTGCCCAAAGTATTGTCGACACCATAGCTATAGTTATGAGATAGGCTATTACTTTTGTTATAGTCATACACTAGATTTTAAAGAAGAAGAAAAGTATATGAGAAATAATAAACAAGTAATTTTTAAAATATTTAGGTTAGATAAAAATATTTATAATGAACTTGCATCAGAGATTTCAAATTTTCAGATCGCTGTAGCCATTTACGTTACAGGATTCATATTTATGGGTCTTGCTGGTTTAAGTTTTTTAAGAAATTCACTTACTTATTTAGAAGAAAATCTTGGGTTAATTATTGGCTCCCTTCCAGCGCAAAATGCCACAGAGCTAACTAATTTAATTAATGATTTTCAAAATGTATTTGAATCTCAACAAATATTTGGCTTACTCGTAAGTTACTTACTATCTAGTTTTGTATCTGGATTTATAGGTGTAGGGTTAATTTATTTATTACTGTCTCGTTTTTTTAGAAAAGAAACAAACTTTAGACAAATTGGAATAATTTTTGGTTTTTCAAATATTCCTGTTTTTTTAAATGGAGTTATTTTCTTCAGTAACTCAATTCCTTTGCAAATATTTACCATTACTGGTTCTGCCATTTTTGCGTTAATTTGTCTTGGCTCAGGTCTTAAACAGGTATACCTATTAAGAAACATAGAGGCTTTCCTTCTTGTGATTGTATCTGGATTTGGCAGTTCACTTTTTTCCCAAATAATTTAAATGAAAGCTGCAATAATTTTAGCTGCAGGAGAATCAACAAGGATGGGTTTTCCAAAACAATTAGCTGAGTATAAAGGTAATACAATATTGGAGACAGTGGTAGAAACAGTTTCAAGCTACATTGAAAACACAGTAGTAGTTCTAGGCCATGAAAATGAAACTCTAACCGAAAAAATTAATTTTAAAAATAGCACAATTTTAATTAATGAAAATTGGGAAGAAGGCATTGTATCTTCAATTCGTACAGGGTTGTTCTATCTAAATAGTGCAAAAAATATTGACGGTGTTTTGATATTTATGGGGGACCAACCAGCAATTAATAATGATGTAATTAAGAAACTATTGGAAGTTCAACACGATGAGGACGAGGTTGTTGTTCCACAATATCGATATGAAACAGGATACCCAGTATTAATACCAAGATTTTTTTGGAACAAGCTTGAACTGATAACACAAGATGATTTAGATGGCGACGATTCAGTTTTCAAAAATTTTGAATTAATTGATTATTTTGAAACATCAGAAACAAAAATAAAAATTTTAAATTTTAATTTTTTAAAACCAACTGACTACGACGAGCAGTCTGATTTTTAGAGTGGGAAAAACTAACTAAAAATTTTCTTAGTTTTAAAAAAATTTTTTGTAAACTTTAATAATGAATTCAATTGACTCAATAAACGGCATGACCCATACGGAAGCCACAAAACTAAGAAGAGCAAGAGTCAGAACAACAGTTACATTTCTCCAGATTGCTTCTACTCGTTCAGGAAGGGCACTCCTAACAAAGGAAACTGGAATAACATCTCCAAAACTTTTACATTGGGCAAAACGTGCCGAATTGATGAAGATAAAAAATTTAGGAAAAGACTACGCAGATCTTTTAGAAGCAGTGGGTGTTGAAAGTGTTTCTGATCTAAAAAGAAGAAATCCAGAGAGCCTTCATGAAATGATGGCAGTAGCAAATAAATCAAAAAAAATAGTTGATAGAATGCCGTCCCTTAAAAGAGTGACAAATTGGATTGATGATTCAAAAGATATTGTTATTACGGTATCTTCTTAGTTAACCATTTATCTATCATTATTATGTGAACACTAAAACCTTAAGAATATCTTGTGCACAATTATCTTTTCCGGTTGGTGCAATTCAAGAAAACAAAGAAAAAATTCTAAACACGCTAAAGGAAGCTGAAAAAGTACACTCCGATATTGTTCTATTTCCTGAATTGTCGCTTACTGGATATCCACCTGAAGATTTATTACTCAGAGAAAGTTTTGTTGGAAAAAATTTTGCGGTTATGGAAGAAATTGCTGAATTTTCTGGAAAGACAAGTGGTGTCATTGGTTTTGTGGACAGAAGTTTAAGAACACAAAAAAGCGATAATGTTGATAGAAATATAACCAACGCAGCTGCAATAGTGCAGAATGGAGATGTAAAAGGAATTTATCACAAATGTTTTCTTCCAAATTATTCAGTTTTTGATGAAGCACGATATTTTGATAAGGGTTTGGATCCCTCGGCCTTGTTTTGGTATGAAAATATTGCTGTTGGAATAAATATTTGTGAAGATATTTGGATTGAAGATGGTCCGGCAGAAGAACAAGTAAAGAAAGGTGCTTCAATAATACTCAACATTAATGCATCCCCATTCGATATTAATAAAATTAATCAGAGAAAAGAAAAAGTAAAAAGTAAAGCTCAAAAACTAAAAGTACCAATAGTTTATTTAAATATGGTTGGGGGGCAGGATGAACTTGTTTTTGATGGAGGATCATTTGTCGTTGATAGAGATGGAAAGTTTTTATATTTAGCACCTCAATTCAAAGAAGATTTCTTCACATTTGATATTGATCTTGAGGTTAAGGATATAGTTTCAGATACAAATCTTTACGTAAATGAAAAGAATATTAAATTAGAAGAACTTACAAATACTACCGAAATGAATAAAGTCGAGTCAATGTATGCTGCATTGAAACTAGGCCTTTCCGATTATGTAACAAAAAATAAATTTAATAAGGTACTTATTGGACTATCTGGTGGAATTGACTCTGCTTTAACTGCGACAATTGCTTGTGATGCATTGTCTCCAGAACATGTTATCGGTGTGGCAATGCCATCAAAATATAATCCAGAGTCATCCCTAGATGATGCCATACAGCTTGCTAAAAATCTAGGTATTGAAATTAAAGAAATAAGTATTGAAGAGACCGTTGACAATCTGAGATTATTAATTTCAAAAAATATCGATGATGATTTAAAAAATGTAGTAGATGAAAATATTCAATCAAGAGTAAGAGGCAACTTATTAATGGCCCTGTCGAATCAATTAGATGCAATGGTCGTATCCACCGGTAACAAATCGGAGATGGCAGTTGGTTATGCAACTCTATATGGAGATCTTGTTGGCGGGTTTGCTTTACTAAAGGATGTTTATAAAGCAGATGTTTATAATTTAGCAAGATATAGAAATTCTATATCAGAGGTAATTCCGCAAAACACAATTGATAAAGAACCAAGTGCTGAGTTAAGCGAAAATCAATTTGATTCAGATTCTCTTCCAAATTATGACACTTTGGACAAAATAATAAAACTTTATATAGAAGAAGACTATTCATCGGAGAAGATAATAAGCACGGGAATTGACAAAGATGTAGTGTACGACGTATTAGAAAAAATTGATCGAAATGAGTATAAAAGAAATCAAGTTGCACCTGGTGTAAAATTAACAAACAGAGCTTTTGGCAAAGATAGAAGAATGCCAATTACAAATACGTATAAACGAGACAAAAGTTAAAAATGTATTTAATAAACGGTGAAGAAGTAACTAAAGAAGAATTTAATATACCTGTCGAAAATTTAGCAATATGGCGAGGAGATGGAATTTTTGAGGCTATTGCAATACATAAAGGGTATTTGTTCGGACTTGATAAACATATAGAAAGATTTGCAAAATCAGCTGAGAAAATGTTTTTTGAAAATATAAATTTTGAGGAAATAAAAGAGAACCTCGTTTCGATTGCATCAAATTATGACAGTGGATATATGAGAGTAATTATTGGAAGAGGTTCTGATAAAGATAAAAGTGATGTTTTTATTTTCTATCAAGAGTTAATTATCTTTCCAGAAAGTTTTACACTGCAATCACAAAAAGCACATTGGCATGCTGGGGGTGATTTTGATATTCACGAGGTAAAAAACATTGGTTCAAAATCTATTTCTTATGCAATGAACTTAAATCAAACTAGATTAGCTGAAAGAAACGGTTTCACTGATTCCCTATTGTTAAACAAAGATGGATTTGTACTTGAGGGTCCAACATTTTGTGTAGGCTGGATATTAGATAGTACAATTTATGTACCTGATCTAGAGCTCGGTATTTTAGACTCAATTACCCGAAGTTCACTTATTGAAATATCCAATGAGATGGATCTTGATTTGAAAGTTGACAGAATTCATATCAATGATATTTACAATGTTGATACAGTATTTGCACTTTCAACAGCTAAACATGCGATATTTGTCAATAAGATCGATCATCAAGTTTACAATGAGGATCCTCTTCTAGAAAAAATAAAAAACTCATTTATTGAATTTATTGATAAAGAAAGAAAATTGAATAAGTAAAAAAGGAGGTTCATTTGAGATTAACTGAATACTCTCACGGTGCTGGTTGAGCATGCAAACTCTCACCTAGTGAGCTTGCTCAAGTTTTGACGCAATTTAAAAATCATAATGCTACAAAGTCTCCTAACATTTTAGTCGGGTTGGATAATCCTGATGACGGAGGAGTAATTGAAGTTGGAAATCAAAAGATAATTCAAACAGTTGATTTTTTTACTCCCATTCTCGATAACCCTTATGACTGGGGTAGAGTAGCAGCAGCAAATGCATTGTCAGATGTGTATGCAATGGGGGGAGAGCCACTCTCAGCTTTGCAATTAGTTTGTTGGCCACGCAATGATATAAGTTTTGACATACTATCCGAAGTTATCAAAGGAGGTCTTGATACGATGGAAGAAGCAAATTGTAAAATTATTGGTGGCCACAGTATCGATGACAAAGAACCAAAATATGGATTCTCGATTACAGGAATAATCAAAGATAAAATTTTTAAGAATAACGAAATTTTCAATGGTGATAAACTTTTTTTAACAAAACCAATCGGAACTGGAATAATTACAACTGCAATAAAAAAAGGTATTGCTTCGGAAGAAAGTATAAAATTAGTAACCGAAATAATGACAAATCTAAATAATAAATCTAGAGATTTTTCAATAAAAAATAAAGCTAGTGCAATCACAGACATTACTGGATTTGGCCTATTAGGTCATCTATACGAAATGATAAAGAATACAAATTTATCAGCAAAAATAAAGTTTGATAACGTTCCCCTTATTGAGGATATCCATGAATATTTAGATAATGGTATTTATCCATCTGGAAGCTTACGAAATTACGATTATCTGAAAGACAAAGTAGTTACAGATTTAGATGAAGAATCTATAAAAATATTGTGTGACGCACAAACTAATGGGGGATTTCTAATTGCAATTCCAAATAATGAAAATTTAATTTTTTCAGACGACTTACGTCTTGGTCATAATATATGGGAAATTGGTGAAATAAATTCTGAATATAATGAGAAGATAAATATTATTTAAAAGATGATAAAAACAATCGCAAAAGTTTTCGCATTTACTTCAATATTTAAAAATTTAGTTTTAACTCAAAAAAGTAAAACAGAAGGGATAACACAATTACACCCTATAAAAATTCCAGGAAGAACTATTTTTGTTCGTGAAAAAGAATACTTCATAAGAGAAAACATTATCGATGGTACGGTACCAATTGTTTTTCTTCATAGCTGGGGGACAGATTCACTTGGCAGTTGGTTTAATGTGTTACCAAAAATAAAGAATAAAAACTCATTT
>CEUK01036295.1_pt1 | contig 46061 bp, 41 predicted proteins | sample 356451 | NCBI WGS metagenome assembly CEUK01 (sample SAMEA2622843, study PRJEB7988) | marine metagenome | isolation source: saline water (ENVO:00002010), including
GATCTGAGTCAGTCCTATGACCGAATTGATGCATTGAACGATACATTTTGGTCAGTCCTTTTCGACGATGATGCAATTCTTTTTGATACTAAATATCCGCATTTCAACGGCATTGTCGATATCAGAGATCTCTCTCCAGGAAAGCATGTATTGTACATAAATGCAGTCGATACAAACGGACACTCATCATCCATTGACATCCCATTAACTGTCAGTTTTGGAGATGGTGTTGCATTCTTTGAGAATCCAATTACAGAAGTTACAGGTAAAAATTATGTTGGTGAGAACTTGATGATCACTGTATCCGCCATGAATTACGGAACGGGAACTGGTCAAGCCCGAGTATGTCAAGAAGACATTTGCTCACCGACTGCTTTCATACCGGCAGCAGGTCCTGATGGACCAAATTCTGTAGTCGTTTATCTCGCTCTTCAAGCCAAAGAAACAGGAAAAATAGATCTTACTTTTTATTGGTCCGAGTTCCCGTCAGAGAATGAATCGAGCATAGAAATCAACGGGGTCGTCACAATAGAAAATAGATTACCTGAATGGCTACCCCCAACACTCCTTTCATCACTCATTGTTCTCATATCCTACATTGCGATTAGAAGATGGGGAGAGCATCATTCAGAGTAGACATTTGACCGTTCAACTCATTGGGACATAGGTCTTCCATGGGGTATGCTTCCACTCGACTATGCGGACCGTGGAGTCGCACGTCAAAAGAGAAACATCAACATTCTAGTCATTGCAGTAACATTCTTTCTTGTTGCCATTGGAGCCCTTAGAGCCTTTCAGACCACAGAAATAGACGGCAATTTGAACTTAAATTACATCCACGCCGCAGTAATATTTTTGTTGGCAGTGATAATTCCCGATTTGGCATCGGAGAATGGGATCTATCACCCTAGAATCTCCACTATCTCATCATTTTCATGGCCTTTATTGATTACATTAGCAATAACCTCGGATATGGAATTGGAAGGGTACGCAGCCGGGTTCATATTCCTCTTGCTGGGCTTATTTTCATTCAATCACAGTAAAAGGGCATACAGCGATACTATTTTGGGCCGGAGATATCGTTCCATCCTGTCTGGAATCGGACTATCCACCTCGTTAGCCATAGTGGTGGCCCAGACATCTAACGTCATTTTAATTGGGGGGTTGACAGGGACAATGGCTATCCCAATAATGTGGGACTTTTTTTACCCAAACCCCAACAACAAGGGACGACGAGAATTAATGGATCACATTGACCAAATTGAGGGTCACATAATCGAGATAAGCGAGAGAGGATTGAGAATGGATCAGGCTATCTCCCTGCTTAAGTTAGCTAGGGAGGAAGGATGGTCAAATACCGAGAATGGAAAGAAAAGGCTGGCCGCCGTCGAGAGGGAAATGAATCTAGTCGTCTCCCACAATGAGGATTTGTTGGAATTAAGGGCCAGTGCGATGGTCACTGTGGATGAAGCGTTGGAAATAGCACCATCTGTGACAGAGCCAACAAAATTAATCCAGTTGGGGGACAATGAAAGGGAACTGGGCTCATTTCGAGAAGCCGAGCAATTCTACAGATCCGCACACCAATCAGCTCATCGAGTTTGCACCTATTGGGAACAGGCTGCAGCATCATTAAGTGAAGCAGAAGAACAACTTGAATCAAAACAAACAACACAGAATGAGGCAATTCAAGTCATGATTTCCAATGCAAGGAATGCCATGCAAGAGAATAAGCCTGATGATGCACTGAAGATTCTTGAGGCAATACCGAACCAACTGCAATCATTGGAAGATGCCAAACGACGTGTAGAGCAGACTAGGGCAGACATAGAAAGGGAAATACAATCCTCTCACAGAGACATCTCGTCCGATTTTACAAATGACATGGAATCGATAGATGACCTGATTGAAAATGGAGAGTTCTCCACAGCGATGGGGCTTTTGGACTCTATGAATAGAAAAATCACAAGAAGAAGCGAATGCCGGAGATCTTTTGAACAGTCTATCAAACAAAAAACATCTATTATCCAGAGAACTCCTGAGTTTCACAGAGAACGAATTGACACTATGATCTTGGAATCTATAGAACACTCAAAGGCAAGATCTTGGGAGGATGCTGATAATCTACTGAAGAAAGCACTGTCCGAGGTAGACTCCCTGACAACGATCAAGAATGACTCAGAAGAACTCTTGACCTTTTTGGAATCTGAATGGATAGAACTCAGAAAACGGTTAGATTCAAACAAAATCGGCCCTGAAAATGAGAATAGAAGAATTGTCGAGAAGCTGGTCTCAGAGGCTAGATCGTCATTCGATATAGGATCGTATCATACATCAAGGGAACACATGGGTTCCGCAGACGAGGTTATGGAATTACTTCGGAGGTTGGTTTAGGTGAGTACAGATGAACTCAAAAACACAGCCCTCGACCGCAAGATGGTGGAATTCAATTTCAAAGCATTCGCTGATGCATACATTGACGATCTGACAAAGACATTGTCGGATCTCCCAAGGAGTAGTTTAGAGGACCTCCACAACGAGGTTATGAGGGCTATAGGCAGGGATGCAACGATCCATTTTGTCGGGAACGGAGGTAGCGCAGCCACACCATCTCACAGTGCGGGCGATTGGTCAAAAGAACTGCGCATACGAACAATATCCCACGTCGACAACGTAGCATCACTCACAGCGTTTGCAAATGATGTGTCCTATGACGAAGTTTTCGTCGGTCAACTTGAGACTTTTCTGAGACCCGACGATTTAGTAATCGGATTCAGCGGATCTGGAAACAGTGAGAATGTGCTGAGAGCGTTGAAATACGCGAATGATAGAAGTTGCAGAACTGCAGCTGTCACTGGTAATTACATGGGAGGGGGCGGCGGAAGATTGCCTTCAATCGCAAATGTTTGTTTGGTCGTACCCACTGAATCGATGGAGAGAATTGAGGATTTGCAACTCATAATCAACCACATCATCAAGGAAGCAGTGAAGGAATCCAGGAAATCTAGTGGTTGATGATCTCAGAGCCTTTATGATCTATTTGAAATGGAATTACTCTGTTCTCTCTCGGTAAGGACTCAACAAGGCGGGAGCGAAGCGACTGGTCTCCTTGGACAAGAAAAAAGCCTCCTCCTCCGGCACCTAGAAGTTTACCTCCGCTGGCACCGAGATCGATTATTCTGGTGTACAAAGAGTCAAGATAGTCGTTGGTAACGCTGTGTGACAAACCCCTCTTGATCTCCCATGACTTACCAAGAAGGACACCCAGAGACGTAAGATCACCCTTTTTCAGGTACCTCTCAGCCTCCCGGGCCTGCTCACGAATTTTCACCAGATTATACTTCCTTTGTTCGGAATCAAAAGCGACATCTGATAATATCGCGGAAGCGCTTCTAGTTGTGTTTGTATAAACAAGAGACAACTCAAGCTCCATTCTTTCTAGAGTATCATCTGGAATTTCTATGGGCTCGACAGTCACACCTCCAGTTCCAAACATAATCCGATTCAATCCCCCGTATGCTGCAGCATACTGGTCTTGTCGTCCAATAGGCTCCCGCAAACACTCAATCTCAATCTTACAGGCTTCTTCTGCAAGTCGTCTGGAATCTACCACACGCCCCTCTAATCTGTGAAGGGCATTGAGGACTCCCACAGTTACAGCTGATGATGATCCAAGACCAGTCCCACGTGACGGTATATCTGCTATTGTCGTTATCTCGACACCACTGGAGATGCCTGTCAACTTTAGTGCCTCACGAATCAGGCCATGCTGAATATCGTCAACCTTGTCAACCATTTCCATTTTAGAATAAGAGAGTCTTATATTGTCATCAAACCGTCTGTTGACAGTGACGTGAATGTATTTTGAAATCGTTGTTGATATGACTAGGCCACCAGACTCGTCTGATTTTGAAAAGTCATCTATATCCGTTCCACCTCCGCAAAATGATACCCTGACCGGGGTCCTCGAGATTATCATACCTCACCCGAACCCTAACGCTGATTTCAAGAAAGCGGGTACTTGCAGCATTTGTCCGACGGGTACTACAACAAAGAACCGCAGTGTTTGCAATATTTGGCACCGTAATCATGACCACTTAATGAGCAAGATGGGCAGGACTGTGTGCTGATGGGCTCCGGCTGCATTAACGCAGTTGAGATTATCCCGGTTGGTACTATGATCAGGCTGTAGCCCATCAGCATTATGAACACGGATATCGCCTTGCCCAGAGGCGTTATTGGAACTGTGTCGCCATAACCTGTGCTGGTGACAGTTACAATGGCCCAATAAACTCCCTGAGGTATAGAAACGAATCCTTCATTGTATCGCCCTTCAACAAAATAGAGTGCGGCACCGCTGATTATGCATATTATGAAAACTGCGAAAAGAAATACTATGATTCGCATCCTTGAGAGGATGAGAGCTCTTTTCAGAGCCGATGCCTCACCAAAGTATCGGGTCAGCTTTAGGACTCTGAATGCTCTGAGTAGCCGCAGCGATCTAAGAACGAGAAATGATGATGAGTTCGGTATTATGAAACTCAAGTATGTTGGCACAATCGCTATGAAATCAATTAATCCAAATGTTGAGAAAGCATATTTTTCTGGCCTTTTCACACAAACTAGCCTTAGCACATACTCGATAGTGAAAAGAATGGTAAAACCCCACTCCAGAAAAAGTAGCTCTTTTTTGTAAGAGGAATTAACCGACTCTACACTCTCCAAACTAACAGTAATAACCGACAAAATAATTGCCATCATAAGGAGTAAATCGAAGACTCGACCACCGCGGGTGTCAGCCTCAAAGATGACCTCGTGAATCCTCTCACGCCACCCCTCAGCTGGCCTTGGAGAGTTTGCATTCGGCATGATTGTTCCCTTTCCAGTTGAAAAATTGGTTTTTTTAATCTCTAAACTAAACTCAGTCTCGGTGAGCGCGATGAAATCTCGTCTTTAATTTCTTGAAGGAAATGTTCCGTCAATACGCCATTCCGCTGATCGCCATTCCTGGCTCTCACTGACACTGTTCCGTTTGCAACTTCTTCTTCTCCAATTATGACCATGTAAGCCGGCCGCATTTTTCTGTGAGTTCTGATCTTCCTTCCAATTGTGCTATCTGAATCGTCAATTGCAACTCTAATTCTTTGTTCTTTTAATTTGGATCCTAGTTCTGTAGCATATTCTGAGAATCGTTCAGAAATTGTAATTATTTGGACTTGAATGGGTGAAATCCAAGTTGGAAAATTGCCAATCCAGTGCTCGGTAAGGAATGCAACGAACCTCTCATGTGTAGAGAGCGGCGCTCTGTGAATCACCATGACTTCTCCATTTTCAACACCCTTATCATCCATGTAGGTAAGACCGAACCTTTCTTTTGCTGCAAAGTCAAGTTGAATCGTAGACATGGATTCCTCTCTGCCTAGCGCGGTAGTAAACTGAATATCCACTTTCGGGCCATAAAACGCCGCTTCTCCTATTGCCTCGGTATAATTCACTCCGAGATCATCCATTATAGATCTCAATCTGTCTTCTGTAGCTTTCCAATTTTCAGGCTGGTCAATGTATTTCTCGGTACTTTCTGGGTCCCAAAGCGACAACCTGAAAGAGTAATCCTCGAATCCAAATTTTGAGTAATAATCTTGAACCATCTGAACATTAGATGCAACTTCAGCGGCAATTTGATCCAAGGTGCAGTATATGTGCGCGTCGTTCATGGAAAGCATTCTGACTCTGAGAAGCCCAGCTAGCGTTCCTGAAAGCTCATTTCGATATACCGTTCCGTACTCTGCGACTCTCAGAGGCAGGTCCCTGTAGGACCGCTTTTTACTCTTGTAGACAAGGTGATGCATTGGACAATTCATCGCTTTGAGGTAGTAGGTACCATCATCCATCTTCATTGGCGGATACATGCCATCCGCATAATGCGGAAGATGTCCACTTGTTTCGAAAAGCTCCTTCTTCGCCAATACCGGTGTTGTAACCCTCACATATCCATATTCTTCTTCCGTTTCGACTGCATACTTCTCGATTTCTGATTTGAGTATCTCACCATTTGGGAGCCAAACCGGCAACCCCTTACCTATCTGCTCATCTATCATGTACAATTCCATTTCCCGCCCAATCTTTTTGTGGTCTCTCTTTGATGCCTCTTCCAGTTGTTTTATCCTACCTTTGAGCCCTTCTTTCGTGGGGTAGCACATCCCGTAGATCCTAACCAAAGAGGTAAGACTGCTGTCTCCACGCCAGTAGGCTTGACTGGTACTCGTCAATTTGAACCATCTCAGGTGTGAAGTAGATGGAACATGAGGGCCTAGACATAAGTCCGTGAAATCACCTTGTTGGTAAACCGTAGAGCCGTGATCTCCGACCTTTTCGTCAATAATTTCAATTTTATACGGATTCGATGAAAACATGTCTCTGAGTTCAGCATTTTCATACTCCTCGCGGATTATAGTGTGGTTGGATCTCACGTGCTCCTGCATCTTCTTCTCGATTTTTCTGAGATCTTCATCCCCAATCGGATTCATTTCAAAGTCGTAATAGAATCCATGATCAATAGGAGGCCCTATTGTTGGTTTCGCACTTGGGTATAATTCTGTGACGGCCTGAGCGAGTAGATGGGCGCATGAATGACGAAGAATGAACATCCCTGCCTCAGAATCTCCAAAGATGGGTTCTATTTTGCAACTCTCTGTGAGCGTAAAAGAAAGGTCTCTTTCACAATCATCAACCAGCGCTGCGACACAACCTGACTTTTTGCCATACACATTGTAGATTATTTCCCCTATGCTGATTCCTTTTGCGTATTGGTGCACGTTGCCCTCAGCAAGTTCAACACTAAGCATACTCATAGTGACCCCGTTGGTACCTACAGAGACATCTAGTTATGAACACCGTGGGGGAGATGGGCACTTGTGCCAATAAAATTACCGATCACTTAGAACGCCATTGGTGCGCACCCATAATACGAGGCTGCTCTACCAGGGGTCATGGCCCGCATTGGATTGGTGATCAATCCCGACGCCGGATTGGGTGGACGCCTTGGCCTGAAAGGCTCGGATGGACTTGCTGAAGAGGCTAGAAATGCCGGAGCTGAAGACAGAGCAGGCCCAAGAGCTAGCCAGACAATCTCCATGCTAGAGAAGGTGTTTTCAAAGTATGAAACAGAATTACTGGTTTCAAACGGCCGCATGGGGACCTCATGGATTGACAAAGATCTTGATCTGAATATCGTAGAGATACACACTTCGCTCGGAAAGACCACTGTACGAGATACCATTGACATCGTGTCTAACCTGGTAAAGGCCGAAGTCGATCTGATCTTGTACGCAGGTGGAGATGGCACAACCAGAGACATTGTTTGGACATTGGAGGAGAACTCTGCTGGGCATATACCTGTTATTGGCATTCCTTGCGGGGTTAAAATGTACTCTGGATGCTTCGCAAGCTCACCAAAAGCGGCTGTTGAAGTTGTTGAAGCATGGTTAAATGGAGACCTTTTGCTAGCAACTACAGAAGTACTAGACTTGGATGAGGACTTGTATAGGAGCGGAGAATGGTCTGTGAGATTGTTTGCAGAGGTGATGACTCCTTCCAGCCCTAGGTGGATGCAAGGTTCCAAAGAAATGGTAGAAAGTGCATCGGAAGAAGAGGTAATTGCTGGTATCGCTGATCATGTGTCTGAAGTATTAATGCAGAACGAACAACTCATCATCTGGGGTTCGGGAGGGACCTTACGAAGAATTGCTGAGATCTGCGGGTTGAATCCGACTCTGCTGGGGATCGATGCATCTGTTGGCTCCACCCAGATAGGAACTGACCTGGACGAGGCGGGTCTACTCAGGATCCTGAATGAACATCAAGGAGATGTGACCATCTTACTTTCTCCCATGGGAGGACAGGGATTCCTGATAGGCCGTGGCAATTTACAGATATCTCCCTCGGTGCTAGAAATTGCCAGACCTCAATCGGTTCTCGGAATTTGCACACCCTCAAAATTGTTGACCATCAGAGCCCTCAGGATTGAAACTGGCGACCCCAACCTAGATTCGTTATTCCGCGACATGAAATACCTGAAAGTCCTTCAAGGGTACAGAACAACTAGGATACTGCCGGTGACTGTGGATTGATCAGAGCTGCTCTCCAATGGAAGCCCTCAATAATCCCAGAAATGGTGGGCTAGGTCTTCCAGGCCGGGACTTGAATTCCGGGTGGTATTGAGTGCCGACAAAATACGGATGATCCAGTAACTCCATTATTTCACAACGCTGCCCAGTCTCATCCTTTCCGACGTAAATCAATCCTGCAGACTCAATGGAATCGATGAGATCTGGATTCACTTCGTAGCGATGCCTATGCCGCTCACTGACTTCGTCTTTGTTTCCGTACAAGCGTTTTATTTTACAATCTTCAACTACGAATGGTGTTATCTTTGCTCCTAACCTCATCGTACCACCCATGTGAGTTTTGGATATCTCTGGCATGAAAACTACTGCCTTGTGCTCCAATTCATCCGGATTATCTACAAATTCCTCGGAATTCGCACCATCAAGATTCAAAACATTCCTGCAGAATTCAATTGTTGCGATTTGAAGCCCTAAGCAAATACCGAGATATGGAATTCCAGAGGTCCTTGCGTATCTAGCAGCCTCTATTTTACCCTCAACGCCTCTATTTCCGAATCCTCCGGGTACTAAAATGCCATCAGCGAGCTTGAGCTTCTCCCAGGCTCTATCGTAAGCTGTCTTGTTATTATTCATCATCGCTGTATCAAGGTCAGTGGACTCAATCCAATCAATCACAAGTTTCCTATTTACGGCTATCGAAGAGTGCTGGAGGGCTTTAATCACACTGAGATACGAATCTGACAATCCTGTATATTTCCCAACCATAGCTATCCGGACTATTTCCTCGAATTTATCGACTCTATCCGCCATTGCTCTCCATCGATCAAGATATTGGTCGCTTGCTGTCATTTTAACTCCCAAACAATTTGCAATCATGACCCTTACACCCTGCTGCTCAAAAGATATCGGTATCTGATACAGGTTGGAAACATCATGAGCCGAAATTACCGCATTTGGCTCAACATGACAGAAGGCAGCCAACTTTTCCTTAACCTCCTCGTGAAGTGGCTCATTTGATCTACAGACAATAAGGTCAGGTGTGATACCTAGCCCCCTCAATTCTTTGACAGTGTGCTGAGTAGGCTTTGTTTTTTGTTCACCGACCGGCCCCATCACTGGAACTAGGCTGACGTGAACAAAACAGACATTTTCTCTACCGACCCTGAACTGAAACTGCCTCAACGCCTCTACAAACGGTGAACTTTCAATGTCCCCAACTGTTCCGCCCAACTCGATTACGCATGCATCAGGGGTCTTCCCGGAACCATCAGTGGGAAGTATGCTAACCCTCTCGATCCAGTCCTGAATCTCGTTTGTAATATGAGGGATAACTTGTACAGTTTTGCCCAAATAGTCCCCTTTTCGCTCTCTTTCTATGACCGATGAGTAGACCTTTCCAGTCGTAATGTTGTGATCCTTTGTGAGCGAGACGTCGAGAAACCTCTCATAATTGCCGAGATCCAGATCTGCTTCGCCGCCGTCATCCAGAACAAAAACTTCTCCATGTTCGAAAGGAGACATCGTCCCCGCATCGCTGTTGAGATAAGGGTCAATTTTTATCGAAGTTACTCTCAGTCCCACAGATTTCATCAGGACTCCGATGCTGCTGGCAGTGATGCCTTTCCCTAATCCTGAGAGGACGCCTCCCGTGACGATCACATATTTCATGACAACTACGGGGTCAATAACACATCCATATCGCCTATGAACCTTGGCAATGAGTGACCTTGTATATGGTCGGTGTTGAAGTATCGTCTGCTTCATGCTGTGACATGCCCGGACACGCGGGAGACAACATACTGGTTACTGGCGCGCTTGGCCAGATTGGAACAGATCTTGTTTCAGCACTTAGAAAGACTCACGGAACAGAGACAGTAATCGCCACAGATATATACGATCGCGGAAATACAGATGGACCTTTTATGATTCTTGATATTTTGGAAATTGCTGAAATTAACCGTTTGATAAGAGAGAATTCAATCGGTACAATATACAATTTAGCGGCGATTCTCTCTGCACATGGTGAGAAGGACCCAGATCTATGTGAAAGAGTAAATTTGGGAGGACTACAAAACATTCTTGATGCCTCAAAAGAAAACCGATGTAGAGTGTTCTCCCCCTCCTCAATCGCGGTTTTCGGTCCAGACTCAAGACCAATTGCATACCAAGACTCCCCAACTTCTCCTACAACAGTCTATGGAAAGACAAAGAAAAAAGGGGAAGAAATGATGTTAAAATACTGGCGAAATGAAGGCGTGGACACGAGAGGGATAAGATATCCCGGCCTTCTTTCATGGAAAACAATACCAACCGGGGGGACCACAGATTATGCTGTCGAGGTCTTTCATCACATAGAAAACAGTGGTGAATACACCTACTTTGTAGAAGAAGACACAAAACTGCCCATGATGATGATGGAAGATGCGATAAGGGCCACAAAACTATTGATGGAGGCCCCTCAATCAAAACTCTCAGAATATAGAACAGGTTACAATGTCCGTGGACTTTCGTTTACAGCCAAACAACTCTCGGATCAAATAAAGCGCTACAGGCCACAATCTAAGTTCACGTTCACTCCTGATGAACGTCAACTGATCGCCAATTCTTGGCCAGAGGATTTGGAGGACAGTGCTGCCGTTTCTGATTGGAATTGGAATTCGAGTTTCGATCTTGACAGAATGGTCAAAACTATGTTGGATGGATTTTCTCAATCCTCATCTTCCGATTCTTCCAAGATTGGGTGATCAGGTTCCACTTTCGCCCACAGTACATCATTTATTCTTAGCACTGATATCGCCCCTTCAGTAGCTCCAGAGAGAGCAGTCTCCACGACTATTCTTAGGTCAATTATACCCGCGCTCTGAAGGTCAACCAATAGGTTATTTTTGACGTCAAAGCCCATCCATGCACCATCTTTCGTCTGGGCGGCACTCAATTGGATTATTCTGTCGATTGGGTCTGCACCAGAGTTTTCGGCAAGCGCTCGTGGAATTGTTTCCAATGCATCTGCATACCCCTCTACGGCGAGTTGGGTCCTGCCGTGCATGGTACTAGAATTCCTCCTCAGTACTGCGGCCAGATGGCTCCAAGTAGACCCTGCGCCTGGAAGCATAGGAGAATCACCGGAGACTCTCACTGCTACCCCAAGAGCGTCGTCAAACATCCTGATGATCTCTTGCCTCAAGGGCGTAGAAGAACCTCTGGCAACAAACGTCTTCCCTCTCCCTTTCGAGGATGATATGGTAAGATAACTCACCTTGGACACCTTTTCCTCGCTCCAGGAGTCGCATTGTCCGACGTGATCTTCATTCAATTCAAGGACAGACCTCACAATGATTGATCCACATTGCTCAGCAACCCTTTCCAAGTCTTCTTTGTCAAATCGCCTGAAACAAGTGATTCCATATTTCTGCAGAGCGCTGTGAGCCTCATCATCGATCCCTTTGCTAAGAATGACCAAATCTACAGCTAGCGATTTTAGATGTTCAACAAGCGCAAGAATTCGCTCTCTCTTTCGGGCTATGAAATCTGATCTGAATCCAACGGAAGAGATCTCCAAACCAGAATCAAACTCCAATTCTCTCAACTCAATACCCCCGTCTATCACCGCTACGGAGGATTTCCCACCGCTATCAGGCATCGAATGGTCATACCTCTGCTTCCTAGTTACGAATCCAGATACTAATTCGCATTCTTTTACAGATCCTCCTTCCATTGATACTCTGTTTATCAGGATTCTCTCATCCTCGATGCTCCTACCAACTAGAGATTCGGAAGCGGTACTCGCATGATCCGCAATCATCTCAAGCAGCGAGGAGTCAACTTTATTCCCAATACAAGTGGATATTATGTCATTAAGCTGTTTTTTCGTGGTAATGCCTTTGGAGATTCCATCAATCTCCTCCAAGCACATCGCGTGAGCCTTTTCATACCCATCTATGATTACACTGGGATGGAGTCCTGTGCGGGTCAATTCTAGAGAGTTCCTGAGTAACTCTGCAAGAATTAGGATCGTTGTTGTTGTCCCATCTCTGGCAATCAAATCTTGTGATTTGCTAACGTCAATCAACAAACGCGCCGTAGGATGTTCAACCATCGCGGTTTCAAGAACTGTAGCACCGTCATTGGTATTTACAACCCTGCCATCCTGATCTATCAGCATCTTATCCATCCCTCTCGGGCCAAGCGTTGACCGCACCGCGCCAGAGACTGCGAGTGCAGCCTTGACATTGCCGACTAGAGCGGCTCTACCAGAAACTCTGTCCGTGTCACTCAATGTCAAATCTTCTTCCGGGGTGCCCACATGTTGTCGTGAGTTGGTCGTATTATCAATGGATCTCTTTGTCGCACTACAATGAGATGAGCAAATCGAGCGGGGGATTCATATAGTACATGTATGTAGGACTATACAACCTAAGGTTGAGTAGTGGTTCAATGACCTTCGACAAAGACGACTGGGAAAGGGATATGATTCGTGAAATGACCAAGGTATTCGAACAGATGGGATTGCCCATTGATATGAATATGCTTGAGAGCATGATGAAACAGCTAGAAGACCACTTTGAAAAAATGGGAATTGACACAAAATCAATTTCCAAAACAGACATATCGTTCAACGGCAAGGGAGATCCTGAGGAAATCCGGAAGAATTTGGAGGCCTTGATGTCAGGTCCGGGAGGCTTCGCTGACATGCTCTCGAGGATGGGGTTCGAGGTTTCAGTGAAATCTACGAGATCAAAAATCGATGATAGTGTGGAGATTGTCGCAGAAACAAACGACGATGACAGGCTTATCGAGATACCCGACTCTGACTTCACCCATGGCGATAATTTCGCCAACGTCACGATAGACATCAGTTCAATTCCGGAGGCCGATGATGGGTCTATCGACCTAGCCCTCGCAGATGGTGGGAAAATAATAGAGCTACTCAGGCACAATTTACTGAATCCCCTCAGAGGTTTTTCTCTGCCATTCGCTGCAAATCGAATTGAGGAATGGGAACTAAATAACGGTATCCTAGATGTTACGTTAACGATGGAATAAAAAAAGGAGATGAATGAATGAGTACACCCGTAATAGGTATTGATCTAGGAACGACCAACAGCTGCGTCGCAACACTCGAAGGGGGTCAACCTGTTGTCATACCAAACTCAGAGGGTGCCCGCACTACACCTAGCGTTGTTGCTTTCGGGAAGGATGGAGAGAGACACATCGGAATCACTGCAAAAAGGCAGGCCGTCACGAATTCGGGTCGAACAACCATGTCCGTCAAGAGGGAGATGGGCACGGACTGGTCCACAGAAATCGACGATTCTACATACACTCCTCAAGAGATGTCAGCCTTCATCCTTCAAAAATTGAAGACTGACGCTGAGGCATACCTAGGAAAAGAAATCTCCAAGGCAGTTATTACTTGTCCCGCCTACTTTACAGATGCACAAAGGAAGGCCACAAAAGACGCCGGCAGAATAGCCGGACTGGAAGTACTGAGAATCATCAATGAACCTACAGCCGCTGCTCTTGCGTACGGCGTAAACAAAGAAGAAGACCAAACTATACTCGTTTACGACCTAGGTGGGGGGACATTCGACGTCTCTGTCCTAGAGATATACCAAGTTGATGGACAACCTCAAATTGAAGTGAAAGCTACATCCGGCGACAATCGCCTGGGAGGGGACGATTTCGACGAAATTATCATCCAATGGATCGTTGACGAGTACAAAAAAGATACAGGCATAGATTTGTCAGCGGACCCCCAGGCCATGAGTAGGCTGAGGGAGAATGCAGAGAAGGCGAAGATTGAGTTATCCGGATCCGGATCCTCACAAATAAACCTACCATTCATCACAAGTCGCGACGGACAACCCGAGCACCTTGACATGAGTCTCTCGAGAGCCAAGTTCGAAGAACTAATTGAGCCTTTGATCAAAAAGACCCTGTCTCCGACTCGTCAGGCCATGAAAGATGCAGGCCTGTCAAAGGGAGGGGTGGACAAGGTGATTTTAGTAGGCGGATCTACCCGCATACCGGCTGTACAAGCTGCGATAGAGAAGGAAGTTGGTAAAGCCCCATTCAAGGGAGTCAACCCGGATGAGGCTGTAGCCATGGGCGCGGCATTGCAGGCAGGGATAATCGTAGGAGATTCTGGCGTCACTGATGTCCTTTTGCTCGATGTAACACCCTTGACATTGGGGATCGAGACTCTGGGAGGAGTGATGACCACAATGATAGAGCGAAACACCACAATACCCAGTAAGAGATCTGAGACATTCTCGACTGCTGCCGACAATCAACCCGCAGTAGAAGTGCACGTACTTCAAGGAGAGAGACAGTTTGCCAAGGACAACATAACCCTTGGAAGGTTCCATCTAACTGGAATCCCTCCAGCCCCCCGAGGAATACCTCAGGTCGAGGTGACCTTTGACATTGATGCAAACGGAATCGTGAACGTGTCTGCGAAAGATCTCGGAACTGGGAAAGAACAGAAGATAACGATCGAGAGCCAAACCTCCCTGACCGAAGACGAAATAAAAGCAAAGATCGAAGAGGCTGAGGAATTTGCTGAAGAGGATCGCAGAAGGAAAGCCAGAGTTGAATTAAAAAATCAAGCAGAAAGCATAGTCTACCAGACTAGGAAGACCATTGAAGAAGCCGGTGATAAGCTTGAGGATTCAGATACTAAGCCAGTTTTGGATAAACTTAGTGAGTTAGAAGCACTCATCACAGATGGCAGTGAACCAATCGATGTCGAGGAGATAGACGAAGCCGCGGTTCAAGCGAAAATCAGTGAGTTAGAATCTCTAATGCAGAACTTATCTGTCAAACTCTACGAAGCAGCCGCAAAAGATATGGAACAGGAATCAGATGACCAAGAATCAAGTGATGGTGTCTATGAGGCTGATTTCGAAGTTGTTGAGGATGAGGAAGACTAACTGGCGTTATCTTGGCTCACCCTCACTCTCCAAAATAGGAATGGTATCACCACTAGGTACATCATGACTCCATAGACACCCGAAGGTAGACTTAATGCTGAAAGTGACGAACCAGTTTCTGGTGCCATGATCAAACCGCCGATCGTTATGCCCACAGTCGCATTCTGAATTCCACTCTCGATGGACACCGTCATAGCCTGATCCTTCTTCAAATTCATGAGCGTTGAGCTACCTAAGCCGCTACCAAGCATTACTACGTTGAGGAGAATTACCGCCGGCCCAAGTAGCGCGATATTATCCATCAGTGTGTCAAACTCACTAATAATCGCGGCAACTACTATCAGCACGAATAATATGGTTGCGACATTGTTTATGACTGACTCCGCCTTTTCCGCGAAAGGAGTTATGAAATGTCTTGCAGCCATGCCTAATGTAACAGGAATAGTTGTCAGAAGAAACATCACCAGACCAAGCTCCATGACTTCAATTTCCGGCGCCTCCGAACCCATGAAGTGCACGATGGAATATCCAACGATCAAAGGTAATGTCAGCACTGAAGTGACGCTGACAACAGCAGTATACGAAATGGAAAGTGCAGTGTCCCCCCCAGAAATCTTCGTTAAGATATTCGATGTGACACCTCCTGGGCAGCATGCGAGAATCATGAGGCCGACTGCTATCTCTCCAGATAAACTCAACATGCTTGCAATTCCAAATGCGACAATTGGAAGGATAACCATCTGATTGATTAGGCCCGTGGCGAATGCTCGTGGACTAGTAAAAATGGAGGAGAAATCTGATACCCTCAAACCAATTCCAAGAGAGAACATTATGTAGGCAAGCGAAATAGGTAGAACTACATCAACTATGAAATTTGAGTCATCTTCCACTTGATTAGGGTCCTGTCCGGATACAACAAAGGATGATACGGATAACAGAATCAATGAGATCAGCACCAGGCTGGTCAGGGGTCTCATATTTTGACCAAACAACATTGGTGATTATAGAACAATCCCCTCGTTAATGTATTAGAATAGGATTACTTCAACATCCCTTGGGGCTGGGTGGTTAGTCACCATCTGAGATCAAATGGTGCAGAGTCCTGACGTGCACTCCGGACGTACCTTGTTTGAAGAATGGGTTTTCACGCTCACTGCCTGCCTTTGAACCAGGCCCCCATGCAGTTCCTGCGATGTCTAGGTGAACCCAAGGTATTTTTTCTTCCATGTTATCGCTTCTATGGGGCACGAAGAATTCCAAGAAAGCGGCTGCACCGTTTGACGATCCCGCCCTGCCGCCGCTAGATCCGTTGCGAATGTCAGCGTACGGTGTGTCGGTCATATATCTCCTAAATTGGTCATTCAATGGCATCCTCCAAACAGGCTCCCCGGAGATTTCTGCAGATCTTTTGAACCTCTCAGCCAAACTGTCATCATTACTCCACATCCCTGTCAGCTGATTCCCGAGTGCGACAACGACAGCCCCAGTAAGGGTCGCTAGGTCAATTATGTATTCAGGGTCAAATTCCCCAGCCTTGCAAAGACCATCTGCGAGAACATTCCTTCCTTCTGCATCAGTACTGTATACCTCTACAGTTTTACCTGAATAAGTCCTGAAGACATCTCCCGGACGATATGAGCCTGGTCCGGGCATGTTTTCCGCCAAACAGGCGATGCCGGTCACTCTTCTCTCATAACCAGATGAATGCAGTGATTGCATCAGGCCGAATACAGTCGCTGCACCGCACATATCATACTTCATATCCCACATTCCCTGTGTGGGTTTGATAGAAATCCCTCCTGTGTCGAAGGTGATCCCTTTTCCGACAACGCAGGGTCTACGAATATCTTTATCTGCATCAGGATTCAAGTTGAAAATCACCATACATGGCTTCCTATCGCTTCCTTTACCGACATTTATCAAGCCCCCCATGCCGAGCTTCTGAAGATCATCCCAATCATAGATTTCTACTTCGACTCCTTCTCTGTCCTTGCTCCATTCTAGGGCCCTTCTTGCGTATTCCATTGGATAGAGAACATTCGCGGGCTCATTTCCGAGATCCCGGGAAAGATGGACGCCGCTAACCACTGCCTGAGTTTTACTCAACTCTTCCACCAACGCTTCATCATAACGACTTGAGACCTGGAAATTGATATCCCATTCATCTTGAATATGATCTTCGGACATTTCCTGATGCTCAAGGAAATCATAATCCCTCAGCATCATTCCTTCAGCGAAAGCGGTTGTAGTTTGGAGGTTCCAACCCTTGGTCATTCTAACAGTGACATTGACTCCTCCTTTTTTGTCGAGCATAGACATAGTCCTCGCCCCAGAAATTCTTGCTGACTCGGCGTCGAATTTACTGATCGGCCCCATTCCTAGGAGCAAAATTCGGCAATTGGGGGTCCATATCATTAAGCTAGTCCCTTTTTCACCACCGAACTCATCTGAAGAGATAGCTCCCCTGACCAGACTCGAATGCCTTCTTTCCAAACCAGAGGTAATGCCATTGGGCAATCTTTCCAATCCCTCAAATAATGGGAGTATTAGTTGTTGGCCGATCTCCCCAGCCTTATTGCATCGCACGTTCATGATTAGCGTACACGGACTAGGTTTTCAAACGATATGGTTGTCATGTTCGCCGCAGAGTTTCAGAATCAAGCTTCCTTGACGCTGAAACCAGCTAAATTAATTATCTCTCTGAGATCACTTTCCTTGACTGAATGGTCTGTTTGAATTAGTCCTTGACCAGACTCATGAGATATAAGCGCACTAATTACCCCTGGTCGCCCCATCATTACCTTGGTCAACCTAGCGGAACACCCTCCGCATGTCATCCCTTCAATCGTAAGAATAAACTCACTTGTCATAAGTGGACATCACCCTCCCATAATGCTGTATTCTCTCCGGTCAGCCAGTTGATAAATAGGTTGGTTTCCATCTTCGAAGTAACACAGAGTTCCCTACAACACTGACTGAGGACAAGGCCATGGCGGCGGCTGCAAAAGAAGGTGGAAGAAGCCAACCAGTCCAAGGGAATAACAAACCCATTGCGAGAGGTATCCCCATTACATTGTATGCAAATGCCCAAATGAGATTCCCCTTTATCCGACTAATAGTCGCCTTGCCAAGGTCGAGTGCGGACACTGCATCACATAGATCATTTCCAACCAAAACGATATCAGCACTCTCGAGCGCAATCTCACTTCCAGCTCCCATGGCGATTCCAATATCAGCAACAGTGAGGGCCGCTGCATCATTGATGCCGTCCCCAATCATTGAAACAATCCCCTCGCCGCGTAATTGACTCACAAAATCGGCTTTTTCATCTGGTTTAACCCGTGATATTACTCTCTCAATACCGACTGATTTGGCAACATGGCCTGCAACTTCGGATCTATCACCAGTTAGCATGATTACTTCAATGCCGGCCTTCTTCATCTCATTGATCGCGAATTCGGAGGATTCTCTGATGCTATCCTTCACTTCAACCCAGCCGATAATGTGATTATTCTTTGCCACCAAACTAATCGTCGATCCAGATGCACTCAATTCTGAGATCGAATGTTCCACTTCTGGACTAATTATTGCCCCCATTTCCGCCATAAGGTCAGAGTTACCAATGCCCGCAGACACACCATCAACGAATCCGATTATTCCGCACCCTGAGATCGTCCTCACGTCTTGTACTGGTAGCAGCTCCCCCCCTGTTTCAATCCAAGCAGTATTTATCGCCTCAGCCACAGGATGTCCCGAATCATGTTCCAATGATGCAGCGATACGCATGACTTCCCCACTATCGCAATCAAACTCCTCGACGTTGTAAACAATGGGAGTGCCTTCAGTAATGGTACCAGTTTTGTCAAGAACGACTATGTCGGTTTTGTGTACGAGTTCTAGTGCTGTTATTCCTTTAATCAACAACCCGTGTTGGGCTCCAACTCCGGTACCGACGACCAGAGCGGTAGGCGTCGCAAGCCCCAAAGCGCATGGGCACGCAATCACGAGGGTGCTAACAAGAACCATCACGGAGATTTCAGTTGAGTTTAGCCCCACCTCTGGATTGCCGACTACGAAATCACCTGCAAACCACCAAAAAGATGCTCCAAGAAGTGCTAGCAACAATACCAAGGGGACAAAAACACTGGCTACCTTATCGACGAGTCTCTGGATTGGGGCCTTGCCCATCTGTGCTTCATCGACTAATTCAATCACTCTTGATAGCATTGTGTCATCCGAAATCTTCGTCGTTTCGACAATGATTGAAGAATCCAAAACCAGTGTACCAGCAACTACAATATCGCCTTCAACCTTACGAACCGGAAGAGATTCACCAGTCATCATCGACTCATCAACTGAGGTTCCTCCCTTGCGGATCATGCCGTCCAAAGGGATAGTTTCCCCAGGGATGATTTTGATCAACGATCCAATTTCGACATGCTCCACAGATATTGAGTTTGTCTGATCTCCCTGCATAACTCTCGCTTCCTTTGGCTGCAATTTCATTAGGCTGTGAATTGCATCCGTGGCTTTGAGTTTGGCGCGTCCCTCGAGGTAGTTCCCTAGCAGAACAAATGAAATTATGAATGCCGATCCATCGTAAAAGACGTGATCTGCGGATGTTATGAACTCAGGCAGTCCACTCAAAACAGGAGCAATAGTAACCAAGCAGGACCAGAACATGGCAACCGTGGTGCCGAGATGAACCAAGACATCCATATTCGCCGTTCGACCGATAATAGACTTCCAAGCATTTTTGTGGAAATTGAAACCAGATATGAGGTAAACTGGAAGTGAAGCGATCATTGCCAATAAAAGCCTAGTATCCAATTGGTTCCAAGTACCCATATCTTTGACAACCATGGTAAGAACGAATACTGGAAGAGTCAGTAAGAAGGCCAACACAACGAAATAAAATTGCCTTTTTACCAACATCTCGTTCTTGGCTCTGACCTTCAACGATGGTACAATCTCGGAAGCTTCAAAACCTGCCATTTCAATGGCCGCGATGCAACTGTCCACCAGATCATCCGTCATATCTGCGTCAGAGTATATTACAGCCTTTTCCAACGGTAAGTTAACACTAGCTGCCCTGACATATTCGACCCCAGTCAACACATTTTCTACAGACGAAGCGCAAGCCGCACATGTCATCCCAGATATGCTCAGAGATATTTTTCGCTCACTCAACCCCAAACCTCCCTGAGTTGCAACACTCCATGAGCTTCCATTGCCCCTGATCCAGATTTATACAACCACAACCACATGTGCACATCCAGCCGATACCATCCCAGCCCTTTCCACCCTCTGATCTTATGTATAGGCGCTTCATTTTACAATCACAATCGCAAATCTCGGCCCTGACTCTCGACATGTTGCGTAATTTTTGTAGTCAATATAAAAATATTGACTACAAAAAAAATCACTCTGGGGTTTTCATATACATGCCATATGAGGCAGGCTGAGTCGGTTTAAAACCCCATTTTTCGTAGAAACCACTCACATCCGAAATTAGGTTTATGTAGGAATCTGGGGGTGATGAGTCTTCGATAAATTTCATGACTCTGTCCATGATCAAGGAACCGCCCCCAAGTTTTTGATACTTTTTTATGACCGCCATGTCACAAATGTGGAAAACTGTACCTCCGTCGCCAACAACTCTGGCCATACCAACAATCTCTCCTGAATCTACAAGTTTCAAAACGACGCAAAACAACTCATTTCCAAGTCCAATCAAGGCACCGTCCTGCGACCTACTCCCCATGCCCGAATTCCTTCTCAAGCGAAGGAATTCCTCTGGAGTAGGAACAGTCAATTCTAGGTAAAACAACTATCCTCCACTCCGTATCTGGGCTACATAAGATGCCAAAACCACGGCAGCTAGGCTTGCTGACGTGAACTGTGTGATTCCGTAGTGGTCTGGGACTATTTCTGATATGTCGGACCCAACGACCTCCCCACTTCCTGTGAAAATTTCTTCAATAATCTTGACAACGAACCAGTAATCCAGACCACCGGGTACAATGGTACCTGTGCCAGGGACAATACCAGGGTCAAATGCGTCGATATCAAGACTTATCCATACCGGGCCTTTGATTTTCGAGATATGTCTTAGTATCTCCTTTTTCACTGTCTCGCTTTCACTGACTCTCCTTGCGGTCCAGTACTGAATCCGACTATCCTCTTCCATCATTTTTGCCTCTTCATTTGAGTACGCCCTGACTCCGATCTGGATCACTTTTCCCAGACCGTTATCCAAACATCTCCTGATCACAGTTCCGTGACTGTAACTTTCTCCATTCAACTCATCCCGAAGATCAGCATGAGCATCTATTTGGATCAACGTCAGATCCTTCATCGAGTATTTTCCCAATCTGGTGAAACCTCGGAGAACGGGCAACAGTATTCCATGTTCTCCACCTAGTACGATAGGGAATGTAGACTCGGTCACATTGGAGAATACATAAGAATTAATGGAATCCAAGAAAGACATGAGATTAGGTCCTTCGAAGTTCCATGGATCTATCGTCCTTAGGTTGAGTCCAGCAGGTAAGTCCTCGCCAATTAATTCAGAATATGTCTCAACCTGCCGAGAGGCCTCAATCACAGAGGATGGACCTTTCGCTGTCCCGCTACCGTAACTAACGGTCATCTCGAACGGAATTTGCATAATAACAACATCTGCTGGTTTTCTCCAGTCTTCAGTAAGCCCCAGGAAACTCGGTCGATCAATGTCCGTCATAACACCCCGTGGGGGGGAGGGTATTCGACGCTTGCGCGAACCATGTTGAAATAATCAACCTGTTGTGGTCGACCCACAAGGTGACACTCGAATGGGGCTCAAACTACAAGATCTCACCCAAGCCATCCGAAATCGAGTTGATGCAGATATGGAAATTAGTGTCGCTGAGTCAATAGCAGAACATGCGCTGGGATTTTTCGGTTTTTCAAACAGGATTATCGACAATGCATTGGAACCCAATGACAGAAACTTGTTCTACCAACTTCAGGATTATGACCTCCTAACCACGGAATCAGAGGAAACTACACTCTGGGACGGAAGAGAATGGAGGATACACTACTGGAAGTTCAAGCCAAATGCTAGCCAATATGCTGCTAGAGGCGATGACGACGATGAAGAAGAGGATCCTTATGCCGGACTGTATGAGGATGTGCCACAAACTGTTTGGAGAGAAAAAGCCGGTGAAGAGGACGACTGGGACGAGCCCTTGTTTTGATGCCGATGGCCCACAGTATGTTATAACAGTCCCCCGGTAACGCACTTCATGGCATATCCGAAGCGGGTTGTGTACTTGCTTGTGCTCATGCTCTTATCCATCCCTTCTTTAGTTGCCACATCGTCAGCCCAATCCTTTCAGGACAATCAATCAAGAACATGTGAAATATACGCAGATTGGAACTTCTCTCAAGTAAACCAAGAAGACATCCTAACCCATTCCTATCGAACCTCTTTTCATCCCGATTTTCCTGCATCCGTAGATCCTACGAATGTAATGGTCAACGCAATCCACATGAGTTCAGAAAATCTGGAAAAGGGCACAGCACTGGTAATCGTGGCCGGCGGTGAAATTGACATCCAAATGACAGAACCACCAGATTACGGAGACTCCATAACCATATCCGTAGAATCATCAGAGGCATCCTGCGATAGATCATTTGATGTTAGCATATGGAATCAACCTTTACGAGATCACGAAGTTACCCGCGAAACGTCATGGTCGATATCCTCGGAAGACGAATTAACATCCCTAGCAGTGATTGCAAGAGGATGGCAAGAACGTCAAGGTGAAACACTTGAAGCAAATGAGTTGGGCAATGGGTCAATAAATCTAAATCTTGATGATGAAAACAGACAGATCGATGTGGATTTAAACATAACCAAGGCATGGTTGAATGAGACGTGGAATGGGAGCAATCTCATCCGGCAAACATTCGAATTAACAGGGTCTGGCAACATACATCTTCAGTTGGATGATGGTCTGAGCGGTATCGACGCTGAGGGCACAGTCCGAGCGGCAAAATACGAGAGAATACTACAGGGAGGTGTCGTTTCTGAAAATCTGGAACTAGAGGCCAATGGTACGCTATTTTTGAATTCTGATGAAGATGGTAGAACAGACCTCACAGGGGAAATCTCCCTATTGCGGTTTGAAACATCGGATATCGACGGTCAAAGAGTCCTTCAGGACATTTGGATAGAAGCAACAGCTTCAGCTATTATTGAGTTTGGATCTGATAAAATTGAATTTGAGCTAAACGAGTTCATTTTCCGAGAAAAATGGGAAAACTCCACTCGAACAGAACAGCATTTGAAATTCAAAGGAGATGGAGAATTTGATGTCCTAATCGAAGATGAAGAAGGAATAGAAATTGAGGTAAATGGTACAATAGACAAAATTCACACCGAACAAATCAATGGAATGTTGATAGAAGATACCCTGCTTTTAGACGGTGAATACACTGGGACTGTCTCTGGAACCTTCGGATCAATAAGGGGCATTTCCGACAATGGGACACAAGTCAATTCTTCAGGTATTGAACATCATGTCCTTGTCATTCGGGATGAATACTGGTTCAATGTCTCCGGGTCAGAGGTCACACTTCCGGGGCAAACATTGTTCTCTGAGCATAATTTGACGTTTGAATACAGGACTCCAAACATAGACTGGGAATCACCAATTGTGAGATACAGATACGTCGAGGACTCTGGTGAGGTAAACAATGAATTTCCTCAAAACAGTCCAATAATCTTAGATCCCACACCGCCCACAGCATCTTCAGTGCTCAATTCGAATGTCTCCAGAGAATCAGGACTTTCACCTGATGTCCTTGTTCAAGGCGACCGAATAGATTTGATTTCTGATCAACAGCTCTCAATGACATTGATAGTAACGAATGAAACAGCCAGCCAGATAGATGGACACCCAGTAAGATCTGTAAGTTGGTCCGGGTACTATCCAGGCGGAGGAACGGCAAACGGCACCACTGTCAACGAGGGAATTCTGGCTGGCACAATAATATCCTGCTCCCGATCGATACCACTCCAACAAGATCAGAACGCGTCAGCCTACTTCACAGAATCACAGTCTATTGTCAGGGTCCTCCGGCCATCTGTAATCACAGAAGCTGAAAATACAATTCCAGAGATAGTAGAAGTCTCTTACAGGGAAGGAGATTGGTATGCGGAGGGTGGCGAAGTCCACCTTGAGATAACGATCCACGACCCTGACACTGATGTAGTGAGTGTCGCAGTCGATTTCGGGGAACTCGGACTTGGCTTAGTTGAAATGTCAGACTCAGGTTTACTGGGTGACCAAAAGATTCAGGATGATACTTGGACTTTGAAGGTCAAATCAATAGGAACAGTCCACGGGGACATTGAGGTATCGGTAACCATTGTCGATATTTGGACCACAGTCTCCTATGATACGTCCCTGATCTTGACGAATCCCGGTCCAAGGATTTTGGACGTCGACCAAAACCCGTATCGAATATTGAGAGGCGACGTATTTTCCCTATCTGTGACTGCTGAAGATTTGCATGGGGTTTCTGAAATATATATTGATCTTAGACAATATGGAGGAGAAATCTTCTACTTAGAGAAAGATAGTGAACAATGGAGAGGCAGCACATACATGCCTCTTGGGATCAAACCAGGCGAGGTCGGATTAACAGTCGTCTTGATTGATAATCTCGGAGCGAGGTCTATTTATTCTGCGAGTGAAGGATTGTCGCCCTCATTTTTAATTCAAAATGAGCCTCCTTCCTTCTCTATAATCCAGTTCCTAAGACAGGATAAAATCGCAAATGAATATCAATTAACCGAATATCAAGTTTTCACGAGCACGGAAGAACCAATTTCCCACATTCTAGAAGTCAGTGTGACAGACCCAGACGGGATTTCCGTTGTACAGGCTAAAATTGGTAGATTGGCCCCCATAGGATCATCAGATAAGTGGTTAAATCTTAACGACAACGGTTTGGATGGAGACAGATTGAGTAACGACGGCATATACACCTTGGAATTCGACGTGAGAACAAGTATCGAGCCTGGAACCATGGATATACAGATTCGTGCATTTGATTTGTATCAATCCATGACTCCTGAAGATCACCAGAGACATCGGTTGACACTTGTGAGCAACGAACAGACCTTGGATTCAAACTGGCTGGAAGATAATGCCGGAAACATCTCAATTCTGATCGCTTCCCTTCTGCTCATTGGAGCTACCACTGCGATTGTAAGAGTCTTCGTGTTGGATGATAAACGGTCTTAATTGGTGCGAGCGCCGGGATTTGAACCCGGGTTCTGGCGTTGGCAACGCCAGGTGATAACCACTACACTACGCTCGCATCTGAACGTTTACGGAAACCCCGCCTTTTGTAGGGTTCGGTTATTCATTGAATTCCAAATTCTGGATTTTTTTTTCTATTTCATCTCTGATGAGTCTGAAAAAATCCCTTTTCTGTCCCAGAGGATCATCAAGATTCCAATCTTCATCGATCGGAATGTTCGGGCATTCTACACCACACCCCATGCTGATAATTTTTTGATAGTTATTCGGATATACTTCGTCCAAGGTCTTTGTATGCAACCCATTTGTTGGATAGCCCAATTCGTCCAGGACAGAAATCGCCTCCTCAGAGACATTCCTCTCGGGCATGGTACCTGCAGAGTAAGCATCGAGTCCATGATGTCTGGCAATGGACTCAGCCATTTGACTCCTGCAAGAGTTTCCAACGCACACAAACAAGATCTTCATCAGACAGAAACAATATGTCCACGGTATTGAAATCTACGTTTGGAAACATTCCACATTTAGACTCAGTTTCAAGTATCTGATACAAAATCAAATGTCATGGCGGGGGGCCCAGTTTCGTTTCACTCTGGCCAAGTACCTCCCAAGAAAGATGAGAATGCTGCCACCTCAGAACAGACAGCGCAGATGGAACAGGCATACGCGCAAATGCGGCGAAAAATGCGTATGGAGATGATGGACAAGTCTATCAAACACAAAATTATGGTCCTCTCCGGCAAAGGAGGAGTGGGCAAATCAACTGTTTCTGCTGGACTCGCTTTGACACTGGCAAGAAGAGGGATGTCGGTCGGTATTATGGATATCGACATCACCGGTCCTAACATCCCCAAGATGATGGGATTGGAAGATGCAGAATTACACGTAGAAGAAGGACAAATATTCCCAGCAATAGGCCCGGAAGGAATTAAAGTGATATCCATGGCATTCCTTATCGAAGACCCAGACAAACCCGTAATATGGCGGGGGCCGATTAAACTCGGGGCTATTCAACAATTCATAGGAGATGTGGCATGGGGAAACCTAGATGCTCTAATCATCGACTTCCCACCAGGAACCAGTGATGAACCTTTGACAGTATCACAGAACCTTCCGGGCATAGATGGGGTGGTCATCGTTACAACTCCCCAGGAAGTTGCTCTGCTCGATAGCAGAAAATCGATTAACTTTGCCAAAACAGTATCGCTTCCAGTCATAGGGGTAGTCGAAAATATGAGTGGCTATTCACTGTCTGGCACCGCTCCACCAGGATCCCCCATCACAATAAACGGACCAGGCGGGAAGAATGTCGAGGTTAATTCGAATTCCGAGGGTAGGTGGGAGGCAGTTCTTGATGTGTTCAAATCCGGTGGGGGAGAAGTAGCTGCGCGTGACTTAGAAGTCCCTTTTTTGGGAAGAATTCCCTTCGACCCAGGAGTAGTGAGGGGGGGAGACGATGGAGTCCATAGAATCGTCGCAGATCCAGATGGAGTAACAGCCAAATCCTTCGTTGGAGTAGTTGACAATATCATGGAAATTGTAGAGTCAACAGACCGCACTCCTGTCAATATTAGATGACATCAATGTAAGGGTTTCATTCATGATGTAGATCCGACTCGCATGGTGTAGGTAATGGCTCAGACTGGAATATACTTGACTTGGGTGACTGCTGCAATTTTGTGCAGTGTAGCACTAATGCCTGTCCTCAAGCCTAGGTTCGTTAAACACTCTTGGAGTGCTTACGTTGACATGTTTAGAAGATATTGGTTCCACATGCTGATTGTTTTCTCAGTCTATCTTTGGAAAGATCCTCTAGATCAAATCGATAGGGCATTAATGGCGAGCACCAGAATCGAGATCACACCCTACATCTATGCCATAGAGGGGGATGTCGTCCTATGGATCCAAAAAGGCTTCAAATCAGACTTTCTGACCGAGGTTCTCACCCACTTCTATGTAATGGGGTATATGACAGCGATTTTTTCCGCTTTCATATATCCAATATATGCCGATGACAGGTACATGGCTGACAGGATAGCACTCACGATGTTCTATGTCTACATACTCGCTATCCCATTCTACCTATTCCTCAATGTCAGGGTGACTGGTGATGTGATACCCGGCATGGAGACGTTAGCATACGATTTGACCCCTGAGATCAGAAATTGGTTCGTCCAGATAGATCCTTTCACGAATGGGATGCCGAGTCTTCACATCGGAATGCCTTTTGCAATATGGTTGGCATTTGTTCGGTGGGACGAAGATGGACGATGGAATAGGTTCGCGAATGTTCTTGCGGTTTTTGTTATCTTGACAGCCTTTACAATCGTGTATTTGGGAATACACTGGATCTCCGATATGCTCGGGGGACTCCTTATCGCCCATTTCGCTGTAAACCTTGCCGACAAGACACGAGTGGCAGTTTGGTCCGCGTTTGACGAGCGCCTCATCGGTCGTAGATTTGCCTACTTTGTGGACAATCCAAGACTTGCTTTGAGAAACGCTAGGACGATACTACAGCGTGCCGTTGAGCCTTACAGACAGGCATCGAAGAAACAGACATCTGTTGCTATTATCACAGTCCTTCTCCTTACTACGACGATTCTTGTTTATGATGCAACACACCAATCATTCCCGCTTGAAGGGGTGGAGGTTCCGTCCGGAGCCACAGGGGATGGCGATTGGATGATAGCCGTAAATGAAACTGCAGGTGAGAACACGGCAATTATTGCATGGAATCTGAGCACCACAGAGTCCTATGAAGTGGGAGGAGCACCGTGGGATGCACCTCCTTCTGTTGAGATCTCAGGAGAAAAAATGGTCATTTACAACGGCTCAAGGTATGATTGGTTCAAAATCGACCCATCTTTTGGTAGAATAACGCCAGAATACACAACAAGCTTGCCATTGGAGATTGAGGGCCTGGGAATAGGATCAACTCTGGATGGGACAGCCTACGTCGCACTTCTCAGCGATCAGGGGATAATTGTGAAGAGCCCCAGTGGCGTTGACATCCTCAGGATCGAGGATTCCTCGGATGCTACGGCTTTGACCGTCAGTGGTGATACGATAGTATGGGGTGCAAATGGATCAGACGGGCCTGAAATAAGTATGTACTCAGTCTCAGGCGAGACTCGTCAGAATTACTTTGTGAACGCCTCATCTGATTTAGAAACCGAATTAACTTTGCTGGAAGCTAACATTGACGTCGATCCAAGAAACGGCACGATCACGGAGATATCGGCAGACGGGACCTCTATCGCTGTAACGGTCGACGTCGGAGCACTAAGGCGGGTTATGTTGATTGATAGAGTGCTTGGAAATTCAGAGATTATATCCGAACCCGCATGGGATGCGTGGAGTCCACATCTGACGTCAGAAAAGATAGTGTATCTTCAAATCACCTCCTTCTTTCCGTCAGACGATCCATACGAATCCAACGATGTATACCTTTACGATAGATCAACATCTGATAATGTAAGACTGACAAGTGGATCATCATCGGTTCACAAAGACCCAAGAGTTGTATCAATAGGGGCTGCGTGGTTGGTGACAGACGGCGATGAAAACCCAGTGCTGGAGATATACGATATGGAGGAAACTTTCGAGCCATACTCGAGGGTACTTCTGCAAGCAGCTGTAGTTATGTTGGTCCCCTTGTTGATGGTATGGACTGTTCAAACAGCCTCAGAGAAAAGGGCCGGCTAGCAGTCAGACATAGCAAACATCTGGTCGAGAGACATCCTTGCCCTCGTTATCACTGAATCTTCGATTTCAATTATCTGGTCAGCGTCAGGAGCCTCGATAGATTGCAGGATGTCCTCGAGATGAGTCCTCTTCATGTGCCTGCACATGGTACAAGACCCCATTAACTCGATTGGATGATCTGATTCTGCTATGGCTCTTTCAGCCGTTCCACATTCCGTAATCATCATTATCGCAGCCCCCTCGTCTCTGCTTGCCCTCTTGGCTTCTATGAGGATTTTTTCAGAACTGCCGACAAAGTCACTCGCATTCAGTACATCCTCTGCGCATTCGGGGTGAGCTAGAACCCTGAGGTCAATCCCCCGCTTTGCTGCCTCTCTTCTTTGGCGGTCAATGGTGCTTGCAGTGAATGCGGCATGTACCTCACAATCCCCCTCATGGAGAAAAACTGTCTTCTTTCCAGCGAGGTGTTTCTTAAGGTGCTGTCCCATCAACCTATCCGGCACGAATATCAACTGGTCACCCGGCAACTTCTCGGCAATTGCGAGATAATTGCTACTGGTAACACAAACGTCACATTCGGCCTTCACAGCGGCCGTTGTGTTGATGTAGCACGCGACCGGAACCCCAGGGTGCATTTCTTTCATTGCTATTACATCTGCTGCGGTAATCCCTTCAGAGAGTGAGCAGCCTGCCTCGGGAGAAGGATGAATCACCCTTTTGCCCGGGCTGAGAATTTTAGCAGTTTCAGCCATGAAACGAACGCTTGAGAATAAAATTGTTGATTGAGGTGCGTCTCGTGCTATCTTAGACAGACTGTAACTGTCCCCGACGGCATCTGCAACACCGTAAACGATATCTGGAGTCTGGTAAGTGTGTGCGATTAAGATCACATCCTTCTGTTGTTTGAGTCGGTTTATTCGCAGTGTCATGGGTGCTATGGTCTTACACGCTTCCAATGTCCACCTCAATCTTTGACCGATTCTTTCCATTAAGCGATTTGCCTCATCGTTAATCTCTTGCGAAGTAAAGTCCGGATCACTGGTGATCCTCGGCCTCATGGGCAGAGGTGGCATCTTCATCGACATCTCGGTGTTGTCTCCGACCAAGACCATGTTGTTAACAGGTATCCAAGTTCAATATGAATGGATGTTTTGGACGCTGCCAATAATTTTGTCATTGTGACCGATAGGGATCGATACATCTCAGAAACCTCGCATCAAAGTAATGCCTTTGAAGGCGACTTCCCTAGGGTAACCATGACGGACAGCACATGGTCGCCCTGGGTTCCGGGAGACACACTCCACAACGGTGCTGAAGCCGTAGTGACTTCTGGTTATTGGCTCGGTGATTCAGCTGTGTTAAAGAAGCGGGTGACCAGAGGTTACAGACATCCAAAATTGGATGAGAGTCTGACAAGACAAAGAATTTTTGCAGAGGCGAGAATATTATCGAGGTTAAATCGAGTCGGAGTTCAATCGCCGTTATTACTTGCGATGGACCCCTATGAGGGCTGGTTAATGATGAGCATGATAGAAGGCCCTAGTTTGTCCACAGCTCTCAATGACGGTGCGAGTGACCAGGCAGAATTTATGTTGGGAGCGGCACTGAGACAACTTCACTCATTGGGAATTTCTCATGGGGATGTGACCACGCTGAATGCGATACTCACTGAGCACGGGGTTACATTGGTTGATTTTGGATTGGGGCGGCTTGTTGCGGAAATCGAACATCAGGGACTAGATTTACATTCAATTTATGAATGCCTATCAGCACATCATTCTGATCGGCCAGATGCAATGGACAGAGTACTAGAGGGCTACCGAGATAAGACAATCATCGATAATTATGATCCATCTGATGTTGTTCTTCGCTTTGAGGAAATCAAGGGACGGGTGAGATATCATGCATAACGAAGATCATGCAAGCATTTTCTTCCACAGCGGAAATAAAAACAAGATTTCAGAGGCATCGCAGGCTCTCAACAGATTTCACGCAAAAGTAAGACCATTCGACGAACTTCAACAAGACGTTGTGGTCATAGAACCACAAATGGATGAATTCGAGGCGATAGTTAAATCCAAGTTGAACCAAGTGCTCAGCCAAACCAACCCCGATCTGAAAGATAATTGGGTAATGGTCGAGGATTCGGGTCTTGTCATCGATGAACTCGGAGGTTTCCCGGGCCCTTACTCTTCCTATGTGTACGCCTCTATTGGTGTCGAGGGTATAATCCGACTCATGACAGGCGCATCCACCCGGTCAGCGAGATATATTTCCTCCCTTGCAGTATGGAACGGAAATGAAGTCCACCAATTCACTGAAACCTGCGAAGGTAAAATATCATTGGAACCTGCAGGAGAAAACGGCTTTGGTTATGACCCAATATTCATCCCAAGGGATGGAGATGGACAGACCTTTTCACAAATGAAATCAAACCAGAAAAATGAGATTTCACATCGGTCCAAGGCCCTCTATTCCATGGCCAACACATTGCTTCTTCCGTCAATCTGAATATATATCGCTTCGACGACACCTCAGATGGCATCGATCCTCAGGCTGTCAATCTGGGCATTATTCATACTGGGGGTTCCATCTTTCCTCGTCTTGCAAGGATCGTTTACCCCGGTCATTCGGATAGCGGGTGCAACTACTTTGCTAGCCTTGCTTTCGGTTTTGCTTTTCACAGGCAAACCAAAACAGGATTCAATTGCAGCCATTTCTAATCTCCAAACAAAAACTGCTGTGGTAAATAGCGAACAAAAATACGACAATGAGCCAACAAAAATTGAAGCCACACCTACTTCAGAAAAGGGCTCAGAAGTCAAAGAAGTCACACTCAATAACACAGAAGATCAAGATTTCCAAGTCATTGAACCTTCGCCTGCCCCCTCCTCAAAGGTGGCGGAAAAATATGCGGTCATCAGTGATGCTCAGATTGAATTTGAGGACCAGGTTGAGCGATATGTCGAAGACCGCCGGGAGAGGCGATCTGAAATCAAGGAAAGAATCGAGAGGGAGAGGAGGAAGGCACTAGCTCCGATGAGAGCACGAAGATTAAGGGAATGGGCCCAGCAAGAAGACGGTGAAGGCTTGCACGATCTAATCGAAACCACCCAACACGGACTTACAATTATTGAATATGATACCAGTAGTAAAAATAAAAAAAACAAGGGTTCAACCTACATTCGTCTAGATGAGGATAGAATCCTCAAAATATCTAGGGATATAACATTCCAATCAACCAAAAATCCAGGACAGAATTCTGAGATGGTGGAATCCCAGCCCTCAGATCGAGTTAATGACAACCCGGGAAATCCACCTGCTCCTCCCGAAGGAATGCCGCCACCACCTCCTCCCGAGATGTAATCACCGAAGGAGAAGTTGAACTGTGAGTAGCCTTGCCACCTGATATGACCAACGATATGCTACTGACAGATAGGATCGAAATTCAGACACATCCCGAAGGCGGAGTCATTGAGATTTGGACCTTGAATAGACCTGAAAGACTCAATGCTTTGAACTGGGCCACACATGCAGAGCTAATCGAAGCCTGTGAGCGAGTTGAATCCGATGATTCGGTCAGAGTTGTGGTCATTACTGGATCTCAGCCCATTGAAACTAGTGGACGTCAAAAGCCTAAATCATTTGCAGCTGGCGCTGATATTTCGGAATTTTCAGGCAAGAACTCAGACGATGTGAGGCCAAAATTTGAAAATAATGCTTGGGAAAGGGTATGGAATCTCTCGAAGCCCACCATCGCAATGGTAGATGGATTCGCTCTGGGTGGAGGGACTGAATTGGCTCTATCATGTGATATCAGGATAGCATCCGAAGAATCGAAGTTCGGTCAGCCAGAAATCAACCTCGGTTTGATACCCGGAGGCGGAGGCACTCAGAGATTAACACAATTGGTTGGGTATGGGGTATCAATGGAGATGATTCTCACCGGTGATATGATCACCGCTGAAAGGGCTAAGGATATTGGTCTGGTAAATAGAGTGGTCCCTTCATCAGAACTGATGAACGTAACATTGGATATCGCGATGGAAATTGGAAAAAAATCTCCAGCGGTATTGAAAGTTGCTAAGAGAGCTGTCAGATCTGCGTTGGACTTGCCGGTCTCGCAGGGAATCTTGGCAGAGCGGTCAGAATTCGTTGCCTTGTTTGATACAGAGGATACCACCATAGGCGTTGAAGCATTTCTCTCCAAGAACAAACCAGAATGGGTTGGAAGATAGCGCCGTGACAATCAATAGCCACCAAACCCACAGGCGGACATGGCAGACAACCGAATAGTTGTACTCTCAGGTCCGCCAGGGTCAGGTAAGGCAAAGGTCGGCGAAATACTCGGTTCGCGCGGGTGGGAGGTAATCTCGCTGGGCGATGTTGTCCGGGACGAAGTCAAGTCCAGAGGCCTTGAACCCACATCAACCAATATGAGCTTAGCCGCAAAAGAATTGAGAGAAGAATTTGGCCCTTCAGCAATAATGGAAAGAGTCTTACCCAAAATAGACGCAGTCTCCGAGAACAATCACACTGTTATCGACGGTATACGCCAGATAGAGGAGCTAGAAAGACTGCAGTCATCGCAGCCGCGAATTGTAGTTATCGCGATTGATGCATCTGAAGAGATCAGAAGGAAGAGAGTAACAAACCGAGCAAGGTCGGATGATAGTCACTTCGAAGATAGAGAAGAAAGAGAATGGGGATGGGGGCTGGAAATAGTCATGCAGTTGGCTGATATCACGATCGAGAATAATGGCACAGAGGGTGATTTTGTGATTAAAATAAACAAAGCATTGCAATCAATTGGAGTGATTTAACCTATCAAAAAATCGTCCAATCCAACCGACTGAATCAATAATGCCGGACAATGTGTAGTATCCATGATTTCACTCGGATCTACTCATGTGTAGATAACCCGAGTATCCCATAAGTGCCAAGAGAACGAGGATGGGGGCAAACTGAAGGACTGGAACATAGTATTCATTCGTTCCGGAAAGGAATAACAGGACTGGGAAAGTTATTACCAATGTCAATCCCGACAACAAGGCTACCTTTGCAACCCCTTGCTCATCTAACATCAAGGCGGATCCGATAGCAAAAATACCATACGGGATGCCGAATATCCCCCAACCTTCTTCATACCCCGTGGCAATTTGCAGTTCACGATCCGATAGAGTACCATAATGGTCCTGAAGGGCGGTTTTTGCAACTTCTGAGGCTTCAACAAGGTTGTACAAACTGAAAAGAATGTTAACAACTCCGAGTCCTAACAGCCAATATTTTGGGTTCATTAATTTCATCATATCCATAGTAAAACACCTGATTTGTGATGGCTAAGTGGTTTTGAGCAAGGGATATGAACTATTCCCTTTTTATTTACTCTGAACATCCAAAAAACATCTTCAACCATCCCCACGGATGAATAATAGAGCGATGATATGATTATATCTAATCACAATTACCATCAGATATGGAAGATAAACCTAGTTCAATAAGATTAGTTGACACAGATCCTACCTATCGTGATGTGGAAGCCACCGCAATCAATGGTTTTTTGGGTCTGGCAATGCACGTGGCCTTGACTTTTCTAAATATCGTCTTAACAGTCTTATCAGGGGCATCCAGTGGGCTCACGGTCATACCGCAATTGATTACTGTCCCACTCTGGTTCGTTATGTTCAACAGCTATGTTATCGTCAATCCGAATGAGGCTGTAGTAGCCCAATTTTTTGGCAAATACGCTTCGACTCTTAAGAAAGAAGGCTTCCAGTTCTTCCTCAATCCACTATACCAGAAGACTAAGATTTCACTGAGAATAAATAACTTCGAATCGAACAAGCTGAAAGTAAACGACGTAAATGCGAATCCAATTGACATTGCAGCAGTGGTTGTATGGAGGGTTTTTGATGCTGCAGAGGCCCTTTTTGAAGTAGAGAATTACGATCATTATGTACAGATTCAAAGTGAAGCGGCACTCAGAGAGATGGCGACGAAATATCCGTATGACGCCATAGAGGAAAAAGACATCGGGGGGATCACGCTGTCAAGCCATCAAGATGCCGTGGCCGAGGAACTCCAAATCTCAGTTGAGGCGAGGCTGGCCAGGGCAGGGATTGAGGTTCTCGAGGCCAGAATTAGCTATCTGGCATATTCCACTGAAATAGCCCAAGCCATGCTACGCCGCCAGCAGGCCGCTGCAGTTGTAGCAGCACGAAGAGAGATCGTGGACGGTGCTGTTGGAATGGTAGAACTAGCACTCGAACAACTAAGTGCCAAGAAGATAATAGAACTTGATGAGGATAAAAAAGCTACAATGGTGAGTAATTTATTGGTAGTATTGTGCTCGGAGACGGATACAACTCCTGTTGTAAACACTGGTTCCTTGAATGGCTAGGTAGTTCGGGAAATCAGATTTTAGAATCGATTTATTTGTTCTTGGAAGTAATATCAGCAGGAGGAAAACGGCCTTGCACATGTATTCAACCCTGCGTGTTTCTGCAATTACAGTAATCATGCTTACAATTCCATTATCGGGTTGCTTAAAGAATACAGAATTTGTAAATGGCGATGAAAATATTGATGTAAATGAAAATTTACGTATAAATCACATCCAAACCAAGGGCACCCACAACTCATACCACTTAGAACCCCTGATCTCTCCTACGAGGGAATATATGTATTCCCACGAGACGTTGGACATCCAAGCGATGAATCAAGGAGTTAGACAGTTTGAGATCGACGTATGGTGGGATCTCAGAGACGGACTTAGAGTATATCACAATCAATACGACTCCGGGACCACCTGTGCTACTTTGGAGATCTGTTTGAGTGTACTACTGCAATGGTCATCCAACAACCCCAGCCATCATACAATATTCATTTGGATCGAACCGAAAGATTGGCCAGAGCAAACTGCTGGCGTTACTACAACTGTGCAATTCACAGAATTATTAGGCGACATAGAATCAGAAATTGATGAATTTTGGCCTAGGAATAAATCTATTATTCCTCAAGACATACAGCAAAATCACTCATCACTGGGCCAAGCCATCATCACTGAGGGATGGCCGTTGATAAGCGAGTCCAGAGGCAAGGCAATGTTCATTTTACTGGCTACAGGAGAGATGAGGGATTTGTATATTCAGGAATACTTTCCAGATGGAATAATGTTTCCTATGTTCACATCCGTGCAAGAGGCTCCTGTTGAGGCGCGAGCCTTCTTCTCATTAACTGACCCTATCACCGATCAATCAGAAATCCAACAGCTAGTTGATGATGGATTTATTGTCAGGACCCGAGCGGATAGTGGTGGCCAGGAAGCTGATGATAATGACAACACTAGGTTGATGGCAGCACTGAGTTCAGGCGCGCATTCTATCTCTACTGATTACCCAGCAAAAGTTGAAGATTTGGATTACTGGGTGGACATTCCCGGTGGAAATCCCAGTCGCTGTAACCCAGTTTCAGCACCCCCAACATGCAGTTCGGAGGATATAGAATCCATTCACCAAGAAATAACATAATTGCAAAATCGTAAAACTGTAGATGTGAGAAAATCCAATGGGGAGCCAGCATATGGATGAAGTCGTAAATATCGCTGGTTACAGGTTTGTTGATTTACCAGATTGCTACAGAATGCGAGATCCTTTACTGGATTTTTGTCTGGAGAACAAGCTGAAGGGATCGATAATACTCAGTATGAATGGGATAAATTTCTTTCTGTCCGGATCAGATGAAGCGATTGAAAAGTTCAGGTCGCGTCTAGAATTAGATCCAAGACTTTCAGGCATACCAATGAAGTACAGTTACACAGAATATCAGCCATTTAGGAGGATGCTTGTCAAGGTGAAGAAGGAGATAATATCGCTAGGAATGGATGATATTAGGCCATCAGAGTTCACTGGACAGCATGTATCCCCGATAGAATTCAAATCTATGTTAGATAAAGACAAAGAAATCATTGTATTGGATACCAGAAATAATTACGAAACTAGAATAGGGTCATTCAAAGGCGCTGTAGAATTAGACTTGAAGTCCTTTAGAGGCTTCCCAGAAGCAATAAAAAATCTGCCCGCTAGTTACAAAAAGAAAACATTGGTGTTATATTGTACAGGCGGAATCAGATGCGAGAAAGCGACGTCTGTAATGTTAAAGGACGGATACGAAGATGTTAGACAGTTAGATGGAGGCATCCTTGCTTATCTGGAACAATGTGGTGGATCTCATTGGGAGGGTGACTGTTTCGTTTTCGACCAAAGAGTTGCAGTGGATGAGAACCTCAATGAATCTGAAATAGAAATGTGTTTCAGTTGCAGAGAACCACTTTCAGTAGAGGAGCAAAAATCGGAGAATTACGCTTTCGGAAAGTATTGCCCGTACTGCTATACGGGGCATGAATGACCTCGGTTATCTTTCAATTGGTTTCTGTATTGATTTGACCTCAAGAAACTCCTCAAATCCGTGAATCCCCAATTCTCTTCCGTTGCCGGATTTTTTGTACCCCCCGAATGGAGCGCTCACATTGAAAGGGCCACCATTGACACTGATTTGCCCTGTCTTCATCTTCCTTGCGAATGTAATTGCTCGGTCGATGTCCTCTGACCAAACACCTCCTGATAGACCATAATCCGAATCGTTTGCGAGCAAAAGGGCCTCTTCCTCGGATGTATAAGTGGTGATGCTGAGAACTGGCCCAAAAATCTCCTCTTTCCATATCCTCATACTTGGTAAAACCCCAGAAAATGCGGTCGGCCGCACGAAATAACCGTCTTCCAGACCCTCTATCGGGTCCGGCCCTCCGGCAATCAATTCTGCACCCTCTTCAATTCCTGAGTTTATGTACTCCAACACACTTTCTTTTTGCTCAGAGGACACCATCGGACCGCATTTTGTAGACGGATTCATTGGGTCGCCAACTTTGTATCCCTCCACTCGCTCTTTGACGAGGGGTATTATCTCTGAGATTCTGGATTCTGGGACTATCAGGCGAGTCAATGCAGAGCAAGTCTGACCTGAATTGGCGAAGCATGCCGAGATAGATGACTTAATTGCCTTGGATAAGTCTGCGTCTTCGAGTATCACGTTAGCACTCTTCCCGCCCAATTCCAAAGTCACCCTCTTCACACTTTCAGCAGCTTGCTCAGTAACTTTTACTCCGGCATTTGTAGAACCTGTGAAAGAAATCATGTCCACTCCTGGGTGAGAGGACAACCTACTACCCACCGACGAACCACGACCGCTCACGAGATTAAAAACGCCATTCGGTAAACCAATTTCATGTAACATATCAGCCAGAAGGAAAGCATTGAGAGGCGCCTCTCTCGAGGGTTTCAAAATCATTGTACACCCTGCCGCTATAGCTGGAGCTACCTTTCCAATTATCTGATGGAGAGGAAAGTTCCACGGTGTAATGAACCCACAAACTCCTATCGGCTCTTTCACTATCAGGGAATTTCTGATCTGGCTTTCCCATTGATATGAATCCAGTAATTTTGCATAACTCTTGGCGACAACTCTGGGCGTTCCAACCATTGCAATTTTTGAATACTCAATGGGAGTACCCACCTCCATCGTGATAACCTCTGCAAGCGTATCAGATCGAGCTTTGAATGACTCCGATAAATTAGTTAGAACTTCAATTCGATGTTCCACACTTGACTCAGACCAGATAGAGAATGATTTTCGCGCGGCTGAAACCGCTGCATCCACATCCGCTAGAGTTCCGTCTGGAACCGAACCTATGATTTGACCATTTTTCGGATCTTCTACCATTATCTGATCAGTACCTGTTGAACGCGTCCATGAACCGTCGATGTACAGTTTGTCCCTATTGATCATGGCATGTCCACGTGGACGACCCCTTATCACGTTCATGGAGTTCATACGTGTAGCCCTCTACCATTAGTCATGGTACTCACTGTGGATAGGCCAGTACCTGGAGTTGCATTGGTACAATTGTCAGAAAAAACTTCCAGGGACACTTTTTCATCAGGTACAATAGAACACGTCGTGGAAACATTGGACGGATTGATGCTGGACGAGGAAACCAAAGCTGTTGTCCTTAGCGGAACCGGGAAATTTTTTTCAGCGGGCGGACCAATCGACAAATTCGAAATTGCAATTAATGACGGAACAATTTCAGATGTGGTTGAGGAGATGACGGGTCAGCTGCACCCGCTGCTCTTGAGGATTCGAAGATCTTCAACTATTTTTGTTGGAGCAATAAACGGTGCAGCCGCCGGGGGCGGACTTGGCCTTGCATTGAGTATGGATTATCGCATTTCGTCCGAAAAGGCAAAATTGGCAGCATCCTTCTTCAGACTGGGTCTGTCTCCAGACGGTGGAACCACTTGGCTGTTGCCTAGGCTGGTGGGTCTTCAGGAATCAAAGAAATTCTTCTTTCAAAATAAGATCTGGAAAGCTTCCGAAGCTCTTGAGAAAGGAGCCTTGGATGAAGTTGTGAAGAGTTCAGAACTAATCGAGCGTGCGATAAAAATTGCTTCAGATTGGGGATCTTGGTCAGAAAGCAGCCGCAGAGGAACTAAACAACTGCTTGACGCGTCCACAACCACTTTCTTCGAGACTCAGTTGGAATTTGAGCGGCAACTTGTAGTTGCATCCTCTCTGACACCGGACTTCAAGGAAGGTGTGACATCGTTCCTAGAAAAGAGAGATCCTAACTTCAATAACCAGAATTAGAAGATCTGAGTCTAATCACCCCAATTATGATTGAGAAAATACACGCCAATGCAGCAAGGTTAGCAACTATTATTGAAGGAGAACCTACAAGAATTCCGTACATCAACCAGGTTACTAGAGCCGTGGCCACTAGACCAAATGTAGGCAGGGATATCCCCTCCTGTTGTTCTTCTATCCAAACTTCCCTAATTTGTGGGATCCATGCTACAACACCCAGAAAACCGGCAAAGAGACCTAGCCCCTCGATCCAGATGTCAACCATTTCAATCCTCCAACGGCGGTATTACTCTGCCTTCCATGCCTCCGGAAACTTCGATAACTTGACCGGATATGTGGCCGCTTGAATCCTCCGAAAGGAGGAAAGCGACGGCTGCTGCGACATCATTTGGAGTAGCCAGCTTCTTTATTGACATGGTCCTCTTTGCATTCTCTGCAATGGTTTGATCGATGCCTTCCTCGATTCTAGATTCAGTTAGGGTCCAACCAGGAGCGACCGCATTTACTCGTACTCCGGAACCCGCTATGTCGTTCTTCATGGTCTTGAGGAGACCACTGGTTATAGCTCCCTTTGCAGCAGCATAGTCCGCATGACCCTGCTCACCGTAAATTCCAGCCGTTGAAGATATGAGAACGAGGGAACCTCGACCGCGATCAACTGCTCTTGCGAGGAACTCTTGTGATGTAAATAATGAAGATTTGAGATTGGCGTTTAGTGTCTGGACCCAGCGAGCCTCATCAATTTCCCACACTGGCAAGGATTCCTTGGGGTATCTACCAGCATTTGCAACACATGAATCAATTACACCCCACTCAGACTCAAGTTTCCCAAACATAGCTTTGACCTCTGTCTTTTTTGTGAGATCAGCATAAACTGAGATACCAGAAATGTCACTAGCCAGTTCCTTCGCCTTTGCTTCGGAACGAAAATAGTGCACGGCAATGTTTGCCCCCATGAGATGTAGTCGACGACATATTCCAATTCCGATTCCGCCTGCCCCTCCTGTGACGAGAATGTTTTGTCCAGATAGATCCATCTTACTCACCTCGCAAGGTCATCTCTTTCGTGCTTCACACCATTCTCCCAACTGTAGATACCAATTCCTGTCTTCTTACCCAGAGTCCCCTCACTCACTAGACGATCCAATAGCGGGTGAGGAAGGTACGAATCGTCGTTGAATGATTCAGCCAACCCTTTCAGTATGTCTCGTCTGACATCCAACCCGACTAGGTCTGACAACTCGAGTGGGCCCATTGGATGTCGATACCCCAATCTCATTGCAGTGTCGATATCCGAGGCAGTGGCGACACCTTCGGCTAACATTCTGATTGCCTCATTACCCAAGACAACCCCCAATCTGCTGGTTGCAAAACCCGGCACGTCGTTCACGATGATGGTGGTCTTGCCCAATAGACGGCCGATTTTTTCCACCTCGGTGACAACGTCAGCACTTGTCCGTTCATGTCGTACAATCTCTAAGAGCTCCATTATTGGAACTGGATTGAAGAAGTGCATTCCGATTGTATTTTGAGGCCGATTGAGGTCTTTCGCAATCCTCCCGATAGACAGGCTGGATGTGTTACTCGCCAGAATTGAATTTGGTTTACAAAATCCCTCTATTGCCAGGAATATGTCTTTTTTCAGTTTCAGGTCCTCCGGCACAGCCTCGACAACTAGGTCAGCCTCATTTACAGCAGATTCAAGATCATCTACGAATGATATTTTTGAAGACCACAAGGCCTTTTGATTCCTCGATATCCTACCCTTTTGGATTCCCCTGTCCCAAAATTTGTAAATTTGTTTTCTTCCCTTTTCCAAGCTCTCGGGATATTCATCAAACAACTTCGTATCGAAGCCCGATTCTGCGCATATTTGTGCTATACCGGCACCCATCGTGCCGGCTCCGACGACTCCAACTCTCTTGACTCGGTCGCTACTCATGGCATGGCAACCCATGAGTTAGGACTTCAGGCTTCTCGACCATATTGGGCAATTGCTGCCTGAAAGAGCCGTTGTCTTGGCACGTCATGCTCCAAGAAGCAGGTAAACGGAGCTAGATCCTTGATCAGCTCAATCGTGCCTACGTAAGCTCCGTAAATGAATGGATCTGCTCTTTCTGTGTCAGGAATTTCAAAGCCGAGTCTCTTGAGCCCGGCACGTGTGTCTTGGTCCCAGATTGTGTAAGTGTGGCTTGTGAAATGCAAGTATGCAGATATTCTTCGCACATCGTCTGTTATGACGTCATCTAGACTTTCAAGAAGGAGAGTATCTGGGTATCTTATTGCGAGTAAGAACAGTCTTAGCATCATCTCTTGGTCTTGGTTTAGACTTCTGTGTTCTATTCCCATCCAATCATCTATCATGTCCAGCATCTCGCCTGTTAATGGACGATGAACCTTGTACAGCAATTCTTCGTAAATGTCAGGTTTAGCATCTGGTTGGTTGTGATATGAATCGAATAGTTCTGGGACTCTTGCGAAAAAGGGTGAGAGCAAGTCTCTGTTGACATTCAATAGTGCGTGAGTTTGCATATTCCTTCCCCCTGAGAAATCAGCCTTTCCATTCCCTGTATTGTATCCACTCAACGCCTGGAGCCATATATTCCTCCATCAGTTTTCGCTCATCCTCATCCGAGGGCAATACATCAGCGAGGTATGCTTGATATTCCTCAGCAGACCCTTCAAAGTCGTGTCCATCAACGGTGTACATGCCCGAGGAGAATTTACCTATTCCACGGTTAAATTTGTCAGAAGGAATGTATAGGGCGGGTTCACCCTCTTTTCGACCTTTGCTGATTCTGGCCATTTCTGCTTTTAACTCGTCAAAGTATAACCCGCGACTAGCTTCATTCAGGTGCTCTCTGTCGGCTTCATGTTCCGATTCGCGTTCATTGTACCTACCTTTTACGCCATAGACGTAGGCCCATTGGGCAGAAGTGGATTCATCAGTACCGAAAAGGTCCAATCCCGTGCTAACCCACTTGTTGATGTATTTCTGAAGGAATGCAACCGGAATGACCCCTGCTCTAACAATCCTTCGTAGTCCGTTTGCACCAGTTCCTAGGTGGAATGACTCCTCCTTGAGCATTGGACCCATTGATGCAGAGAGCGGCTGAAAAGAACTCGTGGATAGCATTTTCAGTTGATACTTTCCATCCCTGTCTATGAAATGGGTGAAACAGAAGAAATCAAGCCAGTGATCAATTGGTGCGTTGAATGACCCGAGCAGTCTTGTACCATCCTGTGCGTTCCTCTCAAGGAGTTTGGCAGCTTCTCGAACTCCCTGCTCTCCAAAATAGGTACACAACAGGTAGGCCATTTGCCAACCATGTCGTTGTTCTTCGCACATAATTCTCAGAGCAGACTTCCGATCATATTCAGTTGGGGCCGTGGCGAGGAGGTGATTTTGTTGTTCAACAGATGCAAATTCTGTGTCGCCCTGAACACTTATCATATTGATAATGGCGTCACGGATGTTCTGTTGCGGTATCTGCATCCTGCGACTCCATTTCGGCATTCCTTTGAAATCCCCGAACTCAATCTCCTTCCCCGCAGAATCCCAATCAAACCGGATTTCAAATCTGTAATCCCCCAGCCACGCGGGATCAAACCCTATTCTGGTTTGCCATTCATGGAATTCTTGAACCCATCCTTCAAAATTAGGTGTGTAGCCATCGACGACCTCGGTCTTGCTCATGATGTTAGGAAGCACATGTCGTATTTCAAGTTCAGGCTTGCCCCACACTGTGGCCCACGAGGACCCGTGCCTCTACATTCCACTGAATTTAGGGGTTTTCTTGTCGACGTATGCGGCGATTCCAGCTTTTGCGTCCTCTGACTGAAACAGGTCCGATTGAAGTTCCCTCTCGAGAGCCAAGTGATATTCCAGGGGAATTTCCAATCCACTCTGAACGCTTCTCTTTATGTTTCCAATGGCCTTGGAAGCAGCAAATGGCAACGAAAACTGACCAGAATAATCCAGAACATCTTGTCTAAACTCATCTATACTCATGCTGTCATATATGTCGTGGATAAGTGACATATCTTTAGCCTCTTCAAACTGGAATTTTCTTCCTGTGACCATTATTTCCATCGCCTTGGCCTTGCCCACCAATCTCGCAAGTCTTGCAGTTCCACCTGTACCGGCGAGTACTCCGAGCGACACCTCGGGTAGACCAACCTGGTAGTTCCCCTTCCTAGCAATTCTGATATCTGCTGCCATGGCAATCTCAAGTCCTCCACCAACCGTATGGCCGTTTAAGGCAGCAATTACGAGCTTCGGAGTTTGTTCTAGTCTGCTTAAGGTTTCATTCGCGTGTAGACAGAAGAAGTATTTGTATCGTGGACTCAGCTTATTCAGGTATTTTATGCTGGCACCTGCTGAGAAGAATTTGGTCCCGTGGCCTGTGATTAATATCACGTGGACATTATCGTCGAAGCGAGCGCTGAGAATGGCATCGTCTATGTCGTGCCACATTTCCCTGGTGTAGGTGTTGACTGGAGTTTTGCCTTCTTTGAGAGGTGCACCCTCTGAATCCGAGATCAGCTCTATTATTGCGATCCCATTATCTGTGACACCGTAATTGACTAGATTATTCTTCATGGGGGTGAGTTCGGGCCATTCAACCATAATACGCCGGGGATAGTGATCCATATCAACCAAGCGATTGGATTGTCCCACCAGTGAGAGTTGAATTCACTGATCAGATGGCTTGAAGGATGTCCTACCCCCGTCCCTTTGAGTTTTCTTCCATTTGGTTGATACTTCCTGAGCGGCAGTACTCGGAGACCATTCATCTCTCCTTAACGCCTTTCTGAAAGGCATCCTGCGGTACGACCTTCCGTCAGGAGTGGTTCCCTTGGTTAACATGCTTGCGCTGACGAGGGGCCACATCATCCGCCTGATGAGGCCGGGCTGGTATATCCTCCTCATGAAGTTCAATCCGTCACCCGTCCTTTTTTGATCTCTCATCCAGTACCTGGCAACTGCTTTGAATCCCCTATCACCCATCCTATTCATCAAAAATCTATTAGTCGCACTGACCTTTACCAAGGGCAACAAATTGGAGCGTACCTCCTCTTCATAGCTAACTTCCCCAAGCATGGATTTCGCAGCCATGACCCCGCTTGTTATGGCGTACCGCATACCGAATCCCCACATAAAATCTTGAAGTCCTCCAGCCTCTCCGACGTAATACCGTCCGTCTGTGTGATATTTTTCGGGTATGGAAAAATCTCCCTTACCACCCACTCGTTTTATTGGAATTCTGTCGAGTTCGTAGTTACTCTCATACCAGGCCACAGTCTCATCAAGGAAGCGGCTGGTGTTCTTTTGCTTCCTCCACAAACAGGTGCAAATCAGACCTATCCCGTCAATGATTATCATGTAACTGTACGCTCCCGGGGCCAACTTGTCATTCAATTGGAAGGCCACGTGGTTAGGGTGGCTTGTGTGAAAAATCTCACCAAAAGCAACTGCACTGGATTCCTTGGGACCAGCGGCGATTATATCGCATTTCATGGGATCATATTTCACACCATAGTGGATTTTCACACCTGCGTCGATAGCCATTTTTTTGAAACCTTGATCGATGCAATGACTTCCAGTTCCCCTTTCTACGACCCTGAAAGCGATACCGTTTGTTACAGGATGTGTAATTTCATCATCAGGATGTATAAGATCGACCTTACTGAAAGCATCCGATTTAAACGAATCTGGGTCAATTCCCCATTCACGCAGCTCATCAAAAAAATCTCTCTCTGAGGTCCAATTCTCTATCCCTTGGAAGTCACCGTCAAATCTCGCGCCGCTATCACTCCTTCTTTCATGAACATGCACATCCCTGCCAGATTTCGCGAGTAATATGGCGGCAGATAGTCCCGATAGCCCCGCGCCGAGTATGTCAACTCTGCCTGTCACGGATATTCCCTGATCCCATCGGGACATAAGCACTATGCCTACTACCCCCCCAGCGGTGCCATGACGGTGAGGATAGTCGTCACTGATCAGCCTTTGGACGTACCAGAACTTCTCTCGGTGGGCGGCAACCTAGGATCGGGGGCAATCGCCTCTTTCACAGGGCTTGTAAGACCAGAAAATGAAAAAGAAAGCGTTCTCAGTCTTGAGTTTGAGGCATGGGAGTCAAAATTGCCCGAGGTTTTGAACGATATAGCCGTGATTGCCTCAGAAGAGAACGACCTTGATTCCATATTGATAGCACACAGGACTGGAGTGGTTAAGCCGGGTGAGGCTATTGTGTGCATCCAGACTTGTTCGG
>CEUK01185973.1_pt1 | contig 45999 bp, 37 predicted proteins | sample 356451 | NCBI WGS metagenome assembly CEUK01 (sample SAMEA2622843, study PRJEB7988) | marine metagenome | isolation source: saline water (ENVO:00002010), including
CTCCTCAATCAACCAATGTTGCACCTGGTGATTCAACAATAATGAAACCTCAATTTTATTTTTCTTCTAGTGGACAAGCATCTTTAAGATATTATATAGTAAATAATTTATCTTCTTCAATTATTGATTCTGTAGATGTAACTATTAATTGTACGGTTGGATTAGATGAAAACCAACAAAATAATATAATCGAATACCCAAACCCAGTTAAAGACATATTAAATGTGAAAATAGTTAACTCTGAATCATCTGAAATGAGTTTTAAACTTTATAGAATTACAGGTGAGGAAGTGTTTTCATCGGCTTTAATTAATGGTGAAAATAAGTTAAATTTGGAAAGCTTATCTAATGGAGTGTATTTCTACACCATTTTTTCAGAAAAAAATATTATCAAAACAAAAAAACTAATAATTAGGTAATTAAATTTATCAATTCATTTATCCCATTAGAACCAGTTTTTTTAATTTGTATAATATCTTCAGGAACACTTATTTCGTTAGGATCTATAATATATCTTGAACAGCTTGCTTTTGTGGCGTGAATTAAACCTGCTGCTGGATATACCTGTAAAGAAGTCCCAATAATTACAAATATATCAGCTATTGAAACAATATTAAATGCGTCATCCATTTTTGGCACACTTTCTCCAAACCAAACAACATGAGGTCGTAATTGATATCCTTCAGGGCACATATCATTTTCATTCATTGTAGCATGATTTATTGGATATGTTTTATTTGTTCCTGTACTTCTAGATTTCATAATTTCACCATGTAGGTGAACAATTTTTGTTGATCCTGCTCTTTCATGAAGATCGTCTATGTTCTGTGTAACAATGGTAACATCAAAGTTTTTTTCAAGGGAAGCTATTTTAATATGCGCATCATTGGGCTTGGCTTCAATACAATTTTTCCTTCTCAAGTTATAAAACTCAGTAACCTTTTTTGGGTTTTTCAACCAGGCATCATATGTAGCTACTTCCTCAATAGGGTATTGATCCCAAAGCCCACCATTATCTCTGAAAGTAGATAACCCACTTTCAGCACTTATTCCTGCTCCAGAAAATATTACCAGTTTTTTCATTAACTAATTGACTAAGTAATGTGTAATAAAAATAATTATTAATCTCTAATTTGTTTGTAGATCATTAATTTAGCAAATCATATTTAAATTATGGCAAAAAAATCACTCAAAAAAGAAGCTTTAGAATATCATAGTTCTGGTAGAAAAGGTAAAATTGAAGTAGTACCAACTAAACCCTACAGTTCTCAAAGAGATTTATCTTTAGCGTATTCACCTGGTGTTGCAGAACCCTGCTTGGAAATTAGCGAAAATAATGATGATGTTTATAAATATACTGCAAAGGGAAATCTTGTTGCTGTTATTTCAAATGGCACAGCAGTTTTAGGTTTAGGTGATATTGGAGCTGATGCATCTAAACCTGTTATGGAAGGCAAAGGTTTATTGTTTAAAATTTTCTCAGATATTGATGTTTTTGATATTGAAATTAATGAAACGGATATTGACAAGTTTGTAGAAACAGTTAAAGCTATTTCTCCAACTTTTGGAGGAATTAATTTGGAAGACATTAAGGCTCCTGAAGCTTTTGAAATAGAAGAAAGACTAAAAAATGAATTAGATATTCCTGTAATGCATGATGATCAGCATGGAACTGCTATAATTTCTTCAGCAGCTCTACTAAATGCGCTTGAGTTAGCAAATAAAGATATCAATAAAGTTAAAGTGGTTGTTAGTGGAGCAGGGGCATCTGCTCAATCTTGTGTTAAGCTGTATATTTCTCTTGGAGTAAACAAAAAAAATATATTTATGTTTGATTCTAAAGGATTAATTCATGAAAGCAGGAAAGATTTAGATAAAACAAAAAAATATTTTCAGCAAACGAGTGAAAATGTTGACTTAATTGGAGCTATGCAAGGTGCAGATGTCTTTCTTGGTCTTTCAAAAGGGGATCTTCTCGACAAGGAAATGATAAAGAATATGGCTTTAAACCCAATAGTTTTTGCTTTAGCAAATCCGGACCCTGAAATAGATTACAATTTAGCTATAGGCGTAAGAGATGATTTAATTATGGCTACAGGTCGGTCTGATCATCCTAATCAAGTTAATAATGTTTTGGGATTCCCCTATATTTTTAGAGGGGCACTGGATGTAAGAGCAACCACGATTAATGAAGAAATGAAATTAGCTGCTGTAAGAGCAATTGCCGAACTTGCAAAAGAGCCAGTTCCAGATGTTGTTAACGAGGCTTATGACGCAAAAAGCATTTCCTTTGGGCCAACTCAAATTATTCCTAAACCATTAGATCCAAGGCTGATTTATTGGGTTGCTCCTGCAGTAGCTAAAGCAGCTATAGAATCTGGAGTGGCAAAAGAGCCAATTACAAATTGGAAGTCCTATGAATTACAATTAAAGAAAAGACTCGGATTAGATAATAAATTAATTAGAAACCTAACTTCAAAAGCGAAAAGAAGTCCTAAAAAAGTAGTTTTTGCTGAGGCGGATCATTACAAAATATTGAAGGCAGCTTTAATGGCAAAAGATGAGGGAATTGCAGAACCAATTTTATTGGGTAAAAAACAAAGAATAGAAGAAATAATAGAAGAATATAATCTTGATTTAGCAGATTCAATTATTATAGATCCAAGATCAGATGAACAAATTAAAAAAAGAGATGAATTTGCAGAAATCCTTTATTCAAAAAGGAAAAGACGTGGTCTCACTTTGTATGAGTGCAAAAAAATGATGAGAGAGAGAAATTATTTTGCTTCAGCAATGGTTGAAACTGGAGCAGCTGATGTTATGATTTCAGGAATTTCTAGAAATTACAGAGATTCTATTAGGCCAGCACTTCAGGTAATAGGAGTTGAAGACGGAATAAATAAAATAGCAGGAATGTATATTTTAATAACTAAAGAGGGGCCAATATTTTTTGCAGATACAACTGTAAATATTAATCCATCAGTTGAAGAATTAGTTGATATTACATTATTGGTGGCTAAAACAGTTAAACAATATAAAATTGAACCCAATATTGCTTTGCTTAGTTATTCTAACTTTGGATCCAACGAAGGAGAAGATGCTTTAAAAATGAGAGAAGTGGCGAAAGTTATGCATGAAAAATACCCTGAAATAACAGTTGATGGTGAAATTCAGGCAAATTTTGCTGTAAATAAAGATTTAGTGTCAGATTTTTTCCCTTTTTCACCATTGGCAAATAAAGGGGCTAATACCTTAATTTTCCCAAATTTAAGTGCTGGAAATATCGCCTATAAGCTAGTTAAGGAAATGAGTCAATCCGAAGCAATAGGGCCAATTTTATTAGGAATGAAAAAACCAGTTCATGTTCTTCAAATAGGTTCATCAGTTAGGGAAATTTTAAATATGATAACAATTGGAGTAGTGGATGTTCAAAATAGAAAGTAAACAATATGATAGCACACATTGATGGAATATTAGAGACAAAAATGCCAACTTATGTTGTTTTAGATGTAAATGGCATAGGGTATCAATTATTTATATCCTTAAATACTTTTGAGGAGATGCCTTCAAAAGGAAGAATTAGGCTTTTTACTCAGTTAATTATTAGAGAAGATGCTCATATTCTTTATGGGTTTTCTAGTCTTGAGGAAAAATCTATGTTTAAAGAATTGATTAATGTTTCAGGAGTTGGGGCTAGTACAGCTCTTATGATATTATCATCAATGAAGCCTATTGATGTTGTAAATGCTGTTGACAACAGCAATGTTGAAGCTTTTAAAAGCATAAAAGGAATAGGTCTAAAGTCAGCCCAAAGAATTATTGTTGATTTAAAAGGAAAATTAGATCAGATTGATGGAAATACAAAAAAACTTCTTGATATAGACAATACCTTGAAGAAAGAAGCGTTATCTGCTGTAACTGTTTTGGGTATTGATAAGAAAAAAGCTGAAAAAACTATTGATGAGCTTCTAAAAGAAGGCAATATTAACTCTGTTGAAGAGTTAATCAAAAGAACTTTAAAGGCAGTTTAATTAATCAAGATTTTGTTTAAAATCAACAAAAATATTTATTTAGTCTTTTTTGTATTTGGACTTACCACAATTTCTAAAAGTTCATTAGCAAGCTTTGATATAAAAGAATATTCTGCAGTATTAGATTCACCAGAAGTTAATCTTATTTATCCTATTTCAGATCCATTAGATCCTACTAATTTTACTCAAGGGTTGATTGATTTTCAATTGCCTTTAAATATAACGAATAGCATACAATATGATCCTCTTACAAATCAATATATTTTTAATTCATTATTGGGGGATTCAATGACTTTTAGAAATCCTAGCACTATGTCATTAGAGGATTATCTTAATCAGGAAACTGAAAACGCTATGTCAGATTTTTGGAAACAAAAATTAAATGAACAATCGGATTATAAGTTTGACAATGAAGAAGATGCCCCAGAAATTAAATTGCCTGATACTAAACCTCTTTTTGGTAGTGATTTTGTTGAGATAAGACCCCAAGGTTCAGCAGAATTAAGTTTTGGATTAAACTCTTCTAGAACTGACAATCCTGTACTCCCTGAAAAACAAAGAAGAATTACCACGTTTGATTTTGATCAAAAAATTCAAATGAATTTAACAGGTAAAATAGGAGACTTAATGGATATAGGATTTAACTATAATACTGAAGCAACTTTTGATTTTGAAAATCAATTAAAATTGAATTACTCTGGTGAAGAAGATGATATTGTGCAAAAATTAGAGGCTGGTAATGTATCTCTTCCATTAAATAGTTCTCTCATTACTGGAAGCCAAAGTTTGTTTGGGGTTAAATCAGAATTAAAATTTGGTAGAGTTACAGCTACAACTGTTTTGTCACAGCAAAAAGGGCAGAAAAAAGAAATTGAGGTTGCGGGTGGTGCTCAAGTGAATGAATTTGAAATTAGTGCTGATAATTATGAAGAAAATAGACATTTCTTTTTGAGTTTTTATGCACGAAATAATTATGATAAATCAATGGAAACATTGCCCATTATAACTTCTGGAGTACAAATACAAAGAATCGAAGTATGGGTAACTAATAGGACAAATAATTTTACTAATACAAGGAATGTATTAGGTTTTACTGATTTAGGAGAGCCTTCAAGTAATAATATTGAAAATCAATTGTGGGCAGTTTCAGGTGCTTCAGTACCAGATAATGTTCACAATACCCTTTACAACACAATTAAAACCAACAGTAGTGTTAGAAACTATGTAAATGCAAGTAATGAATTAACAGGTCCTAATTACAATATGGTACAAAGTGTAGAATTTGAAAAGTTAGAAAATGCAAGGTTGCTTAACTCAAATGAATTTACTTATAATGCTGTTTTGGGTTACATTTCTTTAAATCAAGCCCTTAATAATGATGAGGTTTTAGCTGTTGCTTATCAGTACACTTATAATGGGAAAACTTATCAGGTAGGAGAGTTATCTACAGATGGTATTGCAGGACAAGAAGCTTTGTATTTGAAATTGTTAAAATCAACGGTCAGAAATCCTAAAGTAAAACTTTGGGATTTAATGATGAAAAACGTGTATTCATTGGGAGCATATCAAGTTGACCCTTTAAATTTTAGGCTTGATATATGGTACAATAACCCTTCAAGTTCCATTGATATAAATTATATTCCAAAAACTGGAGTTGACAATAAATTATTAATTCAGTTATTGGATTTAGATAGGTTGAATCAACAAATGGCTACATATGCAGACGGATTGTTTGATTTTGTTCCAGTGACAGCTAACCAGGGAAAAATACCTAATGGTGGGACCATTAATCCTAGAAATGGAAGACTTTATTTTACAACAATAGAACCATTTGGAAAAACTCTTGACCAAAAGCTTTCAGCAGAAGGGATATCATCATCAATTAGAAAAACAGTTGTTTTTCAAGAGTTATATGATAGTACTAAAACAGCAGCTCAACAAATTCCAGAATTAAATAGGTTTAAAATAAAAGGAACATATCAATCATCTGCTAGTTCTGATATTTCACTAAACTCTATGAATATTCCTCAGGGTTCTGTGGTGGTCACAGCAGGTGGTCAAATATTAACTGAAGGTGTTCAATATACTGTTGACTACAATTTAGGAAGAGTTAAGATTTTAGATGAGGGAATTTTGAGTTCAGGAACTCCAATAAAAATTTCTCTTGAAAGCAACTCATTGTTTAGCGTTCAGTTAAAATCTTTAATGGGAACTCATCTTGACTATAAAATAAGTAAAAATGCTAATGTAGGAGCAACTTTAATGAGGCTAACTGAAAAGCCATTAACACAGAAAGTAAATATTGGTGATGAAGCAATTCAAAACACTATGTTAGGTGTTGATGGGGCCTATAAAACAGAAATTCCTCTTATTACAAGATTGGTGGATATGCTTCCATTTATTGAGACTAAAGAAAAATCTATGATTAACTTTTCGGGTGAAGTAGCTGCATTAATACCTGGTCATAATAGTGCAATTAGTGTCCCTGGAGAAAATGGAACATCTTATATCGATGATTTTGAAGGTTCTCAAAGTACAATCGATATAAGAACATTTAACAATTGGGTACTAGCATCTGTCCCACAAGGGCAACCCGATTTATTTCCTGAAGCATCTCTTTATAATGATGTTAATTATGGTAAAAACAGAGCTAAATTATCTTGGTATGTAGTTGACCCTTTATTTCATAATAATAATTTTGGTTTAACACCATCTCACATAAATGGCAATGATATTATTCAACATAACCATAACATGAGACAGGTTTTAGTAGACGAAGTATTCCCTGGGACAAACCTTAGTACGGGACAACTGACAAATGTTCCTGTTTTTGATATTTCATATTTTCCTTCTGAAAGAGGACCTTATAATTATGATGTTAATACTTCTTTTTACAGTGATGGAGTTGATCCATCTAATGGAAATCTTCTTTCTCCAGAAAATAGATGGGGAGGGATAATGAGAACATTAACTACTAATGACTTTGAAGCAGCTAATATTGAATTTATACAGTTTTGGATGATGGATCCTTTTAGCGAAGGTTCAATGAATGCGTTAGGAGAGCCAGCAACAAATGAAGATTCTCAAAATAGCACTGGAGGAGCATTGTATTTTAATTTAGGAAATATTTCTGAAGATATTTTAAGAGATGGAAGAAAAGCTTTTGAAAATGGATTGCCAGCAAATGGAGATTATTCAAATGCTGATATAGATTCAACATCTTGGGGATACGTCCCTACGACACAAGTTATTGTAAATGCTTTTGACAATAATTTATCCTCAAGAATTAATCAGGATGTTGGATTTGATGGAATGTCAGATGAATTGGAAAGACAGTTTTTTAGCGATTTCATTAGTCAGGCTCAAACAGTTATTTCTGATCCTGTTGCTTTGGGGAAAGTTATTTCTGACCCTTCTACTGATAATTACAATTATTTTAGAGATGATGATTATGATTCTCAAGAGATTGATATTATTGGCAGATACAAGAACTACAATAATCCAGATGGAAACTCTCCTACATCTGAAATGTCTGATACAATTAATTCACAAGGATTTCCTACATCAGCATCCACATTGCCAAATGTGGAAGACATTAATCAGGACAATAATTTGAATGAAACAGAAAGTTATTTTCAATATAAAATAGAACTTAAGCCTCAAAACATGATTATTGGTAAAAATTACATTACCGATAGAATATTGTCTACACATGAAAAATCTGGCAAACAAGTTTATTGGTATCAATTTAGAGTTCCTTTAAGAGAGTTTTCAAAACAAGTAAATGGGATTCAAGACTTTAGGGCTATCCGTTTTATAAGAATGTTTATGAAAGGCTGGAATCAAGATGTAACGCTAAGGTTTGCAAGACTAGAGTTGGTTAGAGGGGAATGGAGAGCTTATTTAGGCTCATTATTAACTAACGGAGAGTATTTACAACAAGAAGAGACAAACACTACATTTAATATAAGTGCTGTAAATACCGATCAAAACAGCAATCGGGAGCCAATTCATTATGATTTACCTGATGGGATTCGTCAAGAAACAAATGCTCAAACTGCCAATTTTGCTTTAATGAATGAACAAAGTATGGTGATGGATATTTGTGGGCTTCAAGATGGTGATGCAAGAGCAGCATATAGAAATATAAATTTAGACATTAGAAACTATAATAAAATCAAAATGTTTGTTCATGGCGAGTCAAATTCAGCTATAGATCAGGTATATGACGATGATGTTACTGTTTTTGTTCGCTTGGGGACTGATTTTGTTTCTAATTATTATGAATATGAAATGCCTTTAAAAATTTCTCCTTGGCATGTTCATACATCTTCATCTATTTGGCCTGATGAAAATAAAATGGTTATTGATTTAAACCAACTTAAACAAGTTAAAATGAATAGAAATAGTTCAGGATTTTCTATTTTAGAAAGGTTCACTCAACAAGATTTAGAAAACCCTTCATCAAACATTTCTGTAATTGGGAATCCAAATTTACAAGGTCTTAGAACTATAATGATTGGTGTCAGGAATCCAAAAAGTGATGATGTGGACAATCAGTGGCAACCTGATGATGGACTAGAAAAATGTGTTGAAGTTTGGGTAAATGAATTAAGATTAAGTGACTTTAATGAAAGTGGGGGTTGGGCAGCCATTGGAAGGCTGAATGCGAACTTAGCTGATTTTGCAGATCTTTCATTGGCGGGCAATTACTCAACTCCAGGTTTTGGAAGTATTGACAAGAAAGTTGGAGAAAGACAGCAAGAATTTATATATGGTTTTGATGCCTCAAGTACAGTTAAATTAGATAAGTTTTTTGGGGAAAATTCAGGAATTAATTTACCTATGTATGTTGGGTATTCTAAAAACGTAATCAAACCGCTTTATGACCCACTTAATCCAGATCTTATTTTTGAGTCAGGAGTTCAAGAGACTCCTAGCGATTGGTCAAATCGACTTCGAGATGGCTTAGACTTAACTGAGAGAAAATCCATTAATTTCACCAATATTACCATTAATAAGACATCAAAAAAAACCAAAAAACCTGACCCTGGTTCAAGAAAGTCTAAAACAGAAATCAATGATGAAGAAACAACTAAACCAAGAGAAACTAAATTGCCAAAATCTAAAGGGAAAGCACTAAAAATGCCTTGGGACATTTCAAACTTTAGTTTAACATATTCATTCAATGAGTTTTTTCACAGAGATATAAACACAAGACAGGATTTACAAAGAAACTATCTAGGGAACATTAATTATACCTATAATAGTGGGGTAAAGCCTTTTGAGCCATTTAAGAAAAATAAATTTTTAAGAAAATCTAAATGGTTAAAACCAATATCAGATTTTAATGTTTTTTTATTGCCCAAACAAATTGCAGTAAGATCAAATATTAATAGAACTTATAACATCTTTTCTACAAGATATAATTTTCCTGGAGGTGAAAACATGGAGGTGCCACAATATAGCAAGCAATTCAATTGGGACCGCCTATATGATTTTAAATATGACATTACTAAAGCATTAAAATTTGATTTAAAAGCCACTAATAGAGCATTTTTAAATGAAACACCCGGTAAAGTTGATTATGGGATTTTTGGTTACAACCGAGAAACTGCTCAGGATTCAATAATGTCAAGTTTTAGAAGTTTTGGAGAAACCATGAGTTATAATCATGTTGGAAATGTAACTTTTCAATGGCCATTTAAAAAGTTTCCATTAACAAACTGGATATCTTTGACCACTAGATATTCTGGTAACTTTGATTGGACAAGAGCTCCCTTGGCTTTAACTAATGATACATTAAATGTTGGAAACATAATTCAGAATTCAAGAGTCGTTTCTTGGAGCGGAAAGTTAAACTTCATTACATTATATAATAAGGTCCCATATTTAAAGAAAATAAATAAGAAATATGGTAGAAGCAGCATTTCTCGAAGGTCTAGTAGGACAACAAAAGGAGGGTCTAAGTCTGTTAAGTCTGAAGAGGAGGAGGATAAGAAAGGAGGAAATAAGTCAAAGAAAAAAGAAAGTAATTTTAATCTACTTGATCAATTTGCAAGAGTTATAATGTCTGTAAAAAGTGTGAATGCTACATTTAACACAAATGATGGTTTATTGTTGCCTGGTTATTTGAACTACACCAATATGATGGGAATGGATGACGATTGGGGAGGGCCAAGTTTAGCTTTTATAAGTGGAGGTTATCAAGAAAGGGACATGCTAGGGAATAAAACCAATAGAATTTTTGCAAATGATGTATATCAAAATAGCTGGATGGTTGATTCTTCCAATTTTAAATACATCAGCACTCAATACACAGTTAATCATACAGAAAACATGAACTTTAAAGCTTCAATTAAGCCAATAAATAGTTTAAGAATAGATTTAACTGCTGATAGGAATTTGATGGAAAACCGAACTGCGAATTTAGGGATTGAAGATGATGAATTTAATTTATTAAATAATCAATTTAATGGGTCGTTTAGTACCTCTATTATTACATGGAAAACAGCTTTTAGTCAAGATAAAATAGTTGATAGTACTTTATCAAATGCTATATGGGAAAATTTACAAAGTGTTAGACCTGAAATTTCTCAATTACTTGGTCAAGAAAACCCTTATTCTAATAATGTAGCTAATGAAGCTAATTATGCTGGAGGATATGGAAGTTCACAACAAGACGTTATAATTGGAGCGTTTTTAACAGCATATCAAGGGCTATCTCCTACGTCAAACAACATAAAACCTTTAGGGCATAGAATCCCTTTACCCAATTGGAGAATAACATTTGATGGAATTGGTAAAATAAAAGCATTTAAAAAAATAATTAAAAATTTGTCCTTTACTCATGCTTATCGCTCAAACTTTACTCTTGGAAATTACACTACCAACCTTAGTGGACAATGGGACCAATCAGGAAATCCAACAGAATTAGATATTACAGGAAATTTCATTTCTCAAAAGCAAATCATGTCTATGTCTATTTTAGAACAATTTGCTCCTCTTTTGGGTATGGATTTAACGCTTGCTAATAACATTTCTGTAAAGCTTGAAATTAAAAAAGATAGAAATATTGCGCTCAGTTTATCAAATAATCAAATTACTGAAATAAAAGGAAGTGAAATGGTTATTGGCTCTGGATATACATGGCGATCTTTACAATTACCATTTAAAATCAGCGGAAAAGCTATTGAACCGAGTGACCTTAGAATGAGGATAGATATTTCCATTAGAGATAACAAAACAATTACAAGAAAAATAATTGAAAATCAAAATCAAGCAACAGCTGGACAAAGAATGACTTCTATCAAGTTTTCTGGCGATTATAATTTGACAAAGCAATTAATGCTTAGGTTATATTTTGATAGAATAGTTAATACACCATTTGTTTCTACTTCTTTTCCAACAGCTAATACAAACGCTGGATTTGCTTTAAGATTTCAGTTGTAAGAGAAATTTTAATTTTTGTAAATTTTACTCCTATTTTTTGTTTATTTGTATAAATTAAAAACATGACAACATGAATGTTCCAAAAGATTTAAAATACACTAAAGACCATGAATGGGTGAAAATTGAAGACGATATTGCCATTGTAGGGGTTACTGATTTTGCTCAAGGAGAACTTGGGGATATTGTTTATGTTGAGGTTGAAACTGTTGATGAAGAACTTGATAGAGAAGAGGTTTTTGGAACGGTTGAGGCCGTTAAAACTGTTTCGGATTTGTTCATGCCTATTTCTGGAGAAGTTATAGAGTTCAATGAATCTCTTGAGGAAACACCAGAAAAAGTTAATGAAGATCCCTATGGCAAAGGTTGGATGATTAAAATAAAAATTACAGATTCATCTGAACTAGAAGATTTGCTATCTCCTGAAGATTATGAATCATCTATTTCTTAGATAAATTTGGCATATTTTTTTCTTAAGTAGTTATTAGAATATATACTATTTATACTCATTTAACGTTTTTATTATTGAAAAAGGAAATTAATTATTTAAATTTACAACATGGAAAGTAAGAAAAATCCAAAAGTTGATAGTGGAGATTTACAATCAAGATCAGTATTTGTTTTAACAGGACTTGTTTTGATTATAGCTTCTGTTCTTTGCATGTTTGAGTATAAAAAGATAGATGAACTTGCTTCAAGTATTGAATCTTCTTTGTCTGCTCTTGAAGATGAAGAGATACTGGAACTTAGTCAACCGGACCAACCACCACCACCACCACCACCACCACCACCACCAGCACCACCTGAAGAAGTTGAGGTTTTAGAAGAAGATGACGAAAGAGAAGAAACCCAAGAAATTATAATAGAACAAGAAGCTGAAGTGGTAATTGTTGTTGAAGAAGAGGAAGATGAGGGTCCAGTTGTTGAAGAAATTTTTGATGTTGTTGAAGAAATGCCAGAGTTCCCAGGTGGTGCAGCAAAACTTTATGAATACTTAGGCAAAAACATAAAATACCCTGAAATGGCCAAAGAAAATGGGATTCAAGGTAAGGTATTTGTTAAATTTACTGTTATGTCAGATGGTAAAATTAAGAATGTAGAAGTTGTAAGGGGGGTTCATAAAACACTTGATAACGAAGCTCTTAAGGTTGTCAAAGAAATGCCAAAATGGACACCAGGAAAGCAAAGAGGAAAAGCAGTTAATTGTAATTTTACAATACCAATTAAATTCAAAATTAGTTAAAGAATCATCCCCGCACCGACAGTGTTGTTGGTGCCTTCATCAATTAGTATTAAGCTACCAGTATTTCTATTTTTTGAGTAATTGTCAAAAAATAAAGGTTTTGTTGTTCTTATTGATATTCTAGCTATATCATTAGCGCCAATTTGTACTCCTTCTTCAATGCGATGAAGTGTATTAATATCCATTTTATATTGAATATTTTTAACCATACATCGAACTTCTTTTGAAGTATGTTTAATAATATATTTACCTCTTAACTCTAAAGGTTTTTCATCCATCCAACAAACCATTAAATCAATATCTTGAGAAGAAATAGGCTGATTATTTTCTCTAACAATCATGTCTCCTCTGCTTATGTCAATGTCGTCTTCCAAACAAATAGTAATTGACATGGGAGCAAAAGCCTCACTAATTTCTCCATCAAAAGTATTAATAGATTTTATGATAGATTCAAATCCAGATGGAAGTATGGTTACTTTGTCACCTTTTTTGAAAACTCCTCCAGCAATTCTCCCTCCATATCCTCTAAAATCATGAAATTCTTTTTTTTGAGGCCTAATAACATTTTGAACCGGAAAGCGACAATCTATATGATTATGATCTGAAGCAATATGAATATTTTCTAATGTATGAAGCAAGGTACTGCCTTCATACCAAATCATTTTCGATGATCGATTGACTACATTATCACCATTTAAAGCACTTATTGGAATGAATCTAATGTCTTTAGTTTTAAGTTTAGAGCTAAACCCAACTAAATCAGATTTTAATTTTTCATATTTTTTTTGATCGTAGTTCACTAAGTCCATTTTGTTTATACAATAAACAATGTGTGGAATTCCAAGTAATGCAGCAATAAATGAATGTCTTTTGGTTTGTTCTACAATCCCGTTTCTTGCATCTACTAGTATTATGGCTAGATTTGCAGTACTTGCACCGGTAACCATATTTCTCGTATACTGGATATGGCCTGGAGTATCTGCAATAATAAATTTTCTATTTGGAGTAGCGAAATAACGATAAGCTACATCAATGGTAATTCCTTGTTCTCTTTCCGCTCTTAATCCATCAGTAAGAAGGGCTAAATTTACGTTTTCTTCTCCTTTTTTTTCACTTGCTGTTTCAATGGCCTCTAGTTGATCTTCAAAAATTGATTTAGTATCATACAAAAGTCTACCTATAAGGGTGCTTTTCCCATCATCAACACTACCGGCTGTGGTGAAGCGCAATAAGTCCATATTTAAGTAATTATTCTCCATTTTAATTTTAAAAATATCCTTCTTTTTTTCTGTCTTCCATTGCTGCTTCAGATCTTTTATCATCAGATCTTCCTCCTCTTTCTGTAATTCTTGATGCAGCAACTTCATCAATTATTTTATTTAAATCATCAGCATTTGATAATGTAGCACCAGTACAAGTTGCGTCTCCAATGGTTCTAAACCTTATTTGCATTTCTGTAATGTGTTCAGACTCTTTAGTTTCAACAAAATCTGTTTTAGCCATAATTACTCCATCTCTTTCAAAACAAGGTCTTTTGTGGGAGAAGTATAAACTTGGTATTTTTATGTTTTCAGCCAATATGTATTGCCAAATGTCCATTTCAGTCCAATTACTAATTGGAAAAGCTCTAAAATGTTCACCAAAATGTTTTTTCCCATTAAATAGGTTCCATAGTTCAGGCCTTTGGTTTTTAGGGTCCCATTGTCCAAAATCGTCTCTATGAGAAAAGAATCTTTCTTTAGCCCTAGCTTTTTCTTCATCTCTTCTCGCTCCTCCCATAGCGCAATCAAATTTATGTTCTTCAATAGCATCAAGAAGTGTAGTGGTTTGCAATTTATTTCTACTCGCATTTATGCCTTTTTCTTCAACAACTTTACCTTCGTTAATAGATTGCTGAACAGAAGCAATAATTAGCCGCCCTTGTGTTTCTTTAATTAGCCCATCTCTAAATTCATACAATTCAGGGAAATTGTGACCAGTGTCAATATGCATTAAAGGAAATGGAACATTAGCAGGGTAAAAAGCTTTTCTGGCTAAATGATAACATACTATTGAATCTTTACCCCCAGAAAATAAAAGTACTGGATTTTCAAACTGCGCAGCAACCTCTCTTAAAACATAAATTGATTCTGCTTCAAGTTCTTTTAGATGTGTTAAGTTGTATTTGTTCATTTATTAAATGATATTTTTGGGAGTATAGCGTTTATAATTTTTTGGCTCGAGGCTGCAATATTAGCACCTTCAGTTTTAATTTCCAAAGAAGGTAATTTTGGAGCCTCAAATGGAGCAGAAATTCCAGTAAAGTTTTTCACCTCCCCTTTTCTAGCTAATTTATATAGCCCCTTAACATCTCTTTCTTCACAAATATTTAATGGAGTATTTATGTAGATTTCAAAAAAATTATCTTCACCAATTATACTTTTAGCTAAAGATCTTATTTTTTCTGTTGGACTTACTAAACAGCAAATAGTAATTACACCACAATCAACAAAAAGTTTTGCTATTTCAGCTGTTCTTCTAACATTTTCTTCCCTGTCTTTTGTTGAAAAAGACAAGTTGTTGTTTATACCAAGTCTAATGTTGTCACCATCTAAAACTTGTGTTAAGAACCCATTTTTGTAAAGATGTTTGGAAACAGCTTTAGCAAGTGTGGTTTTCCCAGATCCAGAAAGACCTGTCAGCCAAATTACAATTCCTTTTTGATTTAGTAGTTTTTCTTTTTCAGTTCTAGATAGTAGGTCTTTTGAGGTAGAAAAAAGGTGTTTATTTGAAGATTCCAATGGGTTATTTTAAAAACTCAAAGCTATAAAGATTTGAGAATAATTCTTATAATAACCTCTGATTTATTACATTTGAGTAAGTAGTATAATTTTTAACTTAAGAATAATGCTAATGAATATGATAAATACACCAAAGGTTGACAAGGTTGGTATTGAGGATAGAATATCCAGAATAACCAAAAGAAGTTTAAAAAAAGAGGCTAAAATGGAAGGCCTTAAAATGGCTTTAAATATGGTTGATCTTACTACTTTGGAAGGCATGGACACCAATAATAAGGTTAGTCAAATGTGTTACAAAGCTATGCATTTGCACGATGAGCATCCAGGATTGCCAACGGTTGCGGCAGTATGTGTTTATCCTAATTTTGTAAAATTGGCAGTAAACTCACTTAAAGGGTCTGGAGTGAAAGTAGCTAGTGTTGCTACAGCATTTCCAAGTGGACACTCAACATTAGATATTAAAATAAAAGACACAAAACTTGCTGTTGATAGTGGAGCAAATGAAGTAGATATGGTAATAAGCAGAGGTAAATTTCATTCTGGAGATTTTAATTTTGTTTATGATGAAATTGCCTCAATTAAGGAAGCATGTGGTAAAGCAAGGCTTAAAGTTATTTTAGAAACGGGGGAATTAGGAAATTTAGATAATGTTAGAAAAGCTAGTGATATAGCGATGCTAGCAGGGGCTGACTTCATTAAAACATCAACTGGTAAGATTAAGCCTGCTGCTACTCTTCCGGTGACTTTAGTTATGCTCGAAGCCATAAAAGACTATTATTACAAAACAGGTATTATGATAGGCATGAAGCCGGCTGGTGGAATATCAAATGCTAAGTTAGCTCTACAGTATTTATTGTTGGTTAAGGAAACTCTTGGAATAAAATGGTTAGACAATCATTGGTTTAGGTTTGGAGCAAGCAGCTTAGCCAATGATTTACTTATGCAAATAATGAAACAAACAACAGGCTCATATCAATCAGCAAACTATTTTTCTAAAGATTAATTTATGAAGCAAAAGAACTCTAAAGGTGAAGCACTTAAGTTTTCTGGAAAATGGGATTTAGCTCCTGCTCCAGAAAGTACTGATCACATAGAAATAAAAAAAGAATATCAACTTTTTATAAATGGAAAATTTTATAAACCAAGTTCTGGTAAATATTTTCCATCAATAAATCCAGCAAATGAAAAGCATTTGTCTATGATTGCAGAGGCAAATGAAAAAGATGTGGATAGAGCTGTAAAAGCAGCAAGGAAAGCCTTTGATGGTACTTGGTCAAAAATAAGTGCTAAGGAAAGAGGAAAGTATATTTACAGAATCGCAAGGCTAATTCAAGAAAAAGCAAGAGAATTAGCAGTTATAGAATCTTTGGATGGAGGAAAACCAATTAGAGAGGCTAGAGATATTGATGTTCCAATAGCTGCAGCGCATTTTTTCTATTATGCTGGATGGACAGATAAGTTGAAATATGCATTTCCAAATCAAAGCCCTAAAGCCGTTGGAGTTGCAGGCCAAGTTATTCCTTGGAACTTTCCACTTATGATGGCAGCATGGAAAATTGCCCCTGCTTTAGCAACTGGTAATACGGTTGTTTTAAAGCCAGCAGAAACCACATCATTAACAGCTTTAAAGTTGGCAGAAATTATTCAAGAAGCTGATCTTCCTCCAGGAGTTGTGAATATTGTTACTGGAGCAGGAGCTACTGGTGCTGCAATTGTAAATCATTCTGATGTTGATAAAATTGCATTTACTGGTTCAACTGGAGTAGGGAAGGTTATCATGAAAGCAATTGCTGGTACTGAAAAAAAATCTACCATGGAGCTTGGAGGAAAGGCAGCCAACATTATTTTTGAAGATGCTCCTCTTGATCAAGCTGTTGAAGGAGTCATTAATGGTATTTATTTTAACCAAGGGCACGTTTGTTGTGCTGGTTCTAGATTGTTTATTCAGGAGTCTGTTTATGATGTTGTGTTAAGAAAGCTTAAGGATAGAATCCAAGCATTAGTTTTGGGAGATCCGTTGGATAAAAATACTGATATTGGCGCTATTAATTCAAAGGAGCAGTTAGCAACAATTAACAAGTATTTAAAAATCGGACAAAAAGAAGGAGCAGATATGTTTCAATTGAGTTGTGATATTCCCAAAAAAGGCTTCTGGTGTCCACCAACATTATTTACTAATGTCTCTCAATCTCACGCTATTGCTAAGGAAGAGATTTTTGGACCCGTTTTAGCTGTTCAAACATTTAGAACAATTGATGAGGTTATTACAAAAGCTAACAATACACCTTTCGGTTTATCTGCCGGTGTATGGACAGATAAAGGCTCTAAGATTTTTAACCTCACCTCCCAAATGAGAGCTGGTGTTGTTTGGGCAAATACTTACAACAAATTTGATCCTACATCTCCATTTGGCGGTTACAAAGAAAGTGGTCATGGTAGAGAAGGAGGATTACATGGTTTATTACCATATTTAAATATATGATATGTCAGAAAGAATTAATGTATTAAAAACGTATAAAATTTTTATTGGAGGAAAATTCCCTCGAACGGAGTCCGGAAGGTATTATCAGCCTAAAGTTAACGGCAGTCCAATTGGTAATATTTGTCTATCGTCAAGAAAAGATGTTAGAAATGCAGTAGTTGCTGCAAGATCAGCTTTTGAAAAGTGGTCTGGAGCAACAGCATATAATAGGAGTCAAATATTATATCGAATAGCTGAAATGATAGAGGGAAGAAAAGCTCAATTTATTGAGGAATTAATTATCCAAGGAGAAACAAAAAAAGCAGCAGAAAAAGAAGTTGACACAACCATTGATAGAGTAATTTATTTTGCTGGTTGGGCGGATAAAATTAACCAGGTTTTTGGTTCAGTAAATCCAGTAGCCACAAGTCATTTTAATTTTTCTATGTTAGAACCAACTGGAGTTGTTGGTGTTGTTAGTTCTGAAAGTTCATCCTTATTAGGTTTAATTTCTTCAATATGTCCAATAATAGTTTCTGGAAATACTTGTGTTGTTTTCATTTCTGAATCAAAGCCTTTGTGTGGAGTAACTTTGTCAGAGGTTTTAGCTACTTCTGATGTGCCTGGAGGTGTAGTTAATATATTAACTGGAAAAAGAAAAGAAACGGTGCCACATCTTGGTAAACATATGGATGTTAATGCTATATACTTAGCAGATTCAGCTTCTGAGTTCAAAGAATCTCTTCGACTAGATGCGGTTGATAATTTAAAAAGAATAGTTGTTGGTAAAGAATCAGATTTATATTCTAATAAGTTTGAAAACCCATACATCGTAACTAGTTTCATGGAAACTAAAACCACTTGGCATCCTATTGAAATCATTTCTGGTTCTGGAAGTGGGTACTAATCAACAAACTTATGGAACAAAGTAAAAAACGACACATTGCTAAGACATTAACTTGGAGAGTCACTGCAACTTTAACCACAATGATTATTGCATGGATTGTTAGTGGAGACCCTTTGACAGGCTTAACTGTTGGGGGGATCGAATTCTTTGTTAAAATGCCAGTTTATTACATACATGAAAGAGCATGGTATAACTCTAATTTTGGATTAAATGATAGAAAAAGAAAAAGAAGCTGAGTTGCTTAAAACAGCAATAAATGCAGCAAAATTTGGAGGTGAGGAAATCATGAAAATCTATGCTCAGGAATTTGAGGTTTTTAATAAAGAGGACAATTCTCCTTTAACTATAGCCGATCAAAATGCCAATAAGGTCATTGAAAAATTACTCAAAGAAACCAACATTCCAATTTTAAGTGAAGAAGGAAAACACGCAGATTACAATGAAAGAAAAAATTGGAAACAATTGTGGATTGTTGACCCTTTGGATGGAACCAAAGAATTTGTTAAGAGAAATGGTGAATTTACTGTCAATATTGCCCTTGTCGAAAACGGTGTTCCTATAATGGGAGTGATATATGTTCCTGTAAAAAATTGGTTGTATTACGGTTATTCAAATGGAGCTTTTAAAACAGTTGATGGAAAAACAGAAGAGTTGCCAATAAAAACTACCAGAACTAGCATGGTTGTTGTTGGAAGTAGGTCTCATCCGTCAGTTGAAACGGCTCAATATTTTGATGAGTTAAAAAAGAAACATGGTCAAATTGAAATAGTTTCTATGGGAAGTTCTTTGAAAATTTGTTTAGTAGCTGAAGGAAAAGCTGATATTTATCCCAGGTTTGCACCAACTATGGAATGGGATACTGCAGCAGGACATGCAATAGTTAATTATGCAGGTAAAACACTTTTAGATGTAGGTACAAGTCAAGAAATGATTTATAATAGGAAGCAATTAAGAAACAATTGGTTTATTGTTAAATAAAATGAACAGAAAAGTAGCTTTAATAACAGGTGTGACAGGTCAAGATGGGGCATATTTAGCTGAGTTTTTATTGTCTAAAAATTATGAGGTTCATGGAATTAAAAGAAGGGCATCTTCATTTAATACACAAAGAATTGATCATTTGTATCAAGACAAACATCAAGAAAAAGTAAATTTTTTCCTTCATTATGGAGATTTAACGGACTCAACTAATTTGATAAGAATAATTCAAGAAGTTAAGCCTGATGAAATTTATAATCTTGGTGCTCAGTCACACGTTAAGGTATCTTTTGAAGTACCTGAATATACGGCTAACTCAGATGGTCTGGGTCCTCTAAGAATATTAGAGGCATTAAGAATATTAGGAGTTGAAAAAAAAACAAAGTTTTATCAAGCATCAACATCTGAATTGTACGGTAAAATTCAAGAAGTTCCTCAAAATGAAGAAACGCCTTTTTATCCAAGAAGTCCTTATGCTGCAGCAAAATTATATGGGTTTTGGATTGTCAAAAACTATAGAGAAGCATATGGAATGTTTGCCTGTAATGGTATCCTATTTAATCATGAAAGTCCAATTAGAGGTGAAACTTTTGTAACAAGAAAAATTACCAGAGCAGTAGCTAAAATTGCTAACGGTTTGCAAAAAACTATTTACCTAGGCAATCTTGACGCACAAAGAGATTGGGGACATGCTAAAGATTATGTTAAAGGCATGTGGTTGATGTTGCAACAAGATTCTGCTGAAGATTTTGTTTTAGCTACGGGCATTACTACCACTGTTAGATCTTTTTGTGAAATGGCTTTCAAAAATGCAGGAATAGATGTTGTTTGGAAAGGAGATGGAGCTGATGAAAAAGGAATAGATGTTAATTCAGGAAATGTTATTGTAGCTGTAGATGCAAATTACTACCGTCCAACTGAAGTAGATCTATTGATTGGTGATGCATCTAAAGCTAAAGAAAAACTAGGTTGGGAGCCAACATATACTATTCAAGAACTAGTGAAAGAAATGGTTCAAGAAGATTTAGAACTTATTAGAAGGAGGGCATATCTAAAATCGGGTGGGTTCGGACTTAAAAGTCATTTTGAATAATGGATTTTAAAAGTATAATATATGTTGCCGGACACAACGGAATGGTAGGTTCTGCGATATGTCGTAAATTAAAAAATGAAGGCTTTACTAATATCATAACTAAATCTTCTAAAGAATTGGATTTAAGATCACAAAATGATGTCAATATTTTTTTTAATAAATATAAGCCAGAATATGTCTTTTTAGCAGCTGCAAAGGTTGGTGGAATTCATGCAAACAACTCATATAAAGGGGAGTTTATTTATGATAATTTAATATTACAATGCAATGTAATTCATGCTGCTTTTAAATACAATGTAAATAAACTGTTGTTTTTAGGTTCTTCCTGCATTTACCCCAAAATGGCAGATCAACCCATTGTTGAAGACGCATTGTTGACTGGAGAGCTAGAAAAAACTAATGAACCTTATGCCGTTGCTAAAATTGCAGGGTTAAAACTTTGTGAGTTTTACAGAGAACAATACGGTGTAAATTTCATATCTGCAATGCCAACAAATCTATATGGGCCAAATGACAATTATGATTTATTAAATTCACACGTTTTACCTGCATTAATTCGTAAATTTCATGAAGCAAAAATGGAAGGCTCATCTCAAGTTGAAATTTGGGGTTCAGGTAATCCAAGAAGAGAATTTCTTCATGTTGAAGATTTGGCAACAGCTTGTATACTTTTAATGAGAATTTACAATGGTAATGAAGCGCTTAATGTTGGAACGGGAAAAGATATTACCATTAAAGAGTTGGCATTGATGATTAAAAATGTTTCCGGATATAAGGGTGAAATAGTTTTTAATACAGAAAAGCTTGATGGAACACCTAGAAAATGGTTAGATATTAGTAAAATCAGTAAATTAGGTTGGTCTCCAAAAATTTCATTGAAAGATGGATTAGAAAAAACGTATACAGATTTTGTTCAAAATAAAGCTAAATACCTTCCCTCTTAAAGGACTTTTACACTTTTTTGTATTAGTTTTTTTTTCATCCTATCTATATTCTCAGAATATAAACCTTCCATTTGAATTTTATTATCAACAAAGAAATAATTCTAAATTAATTCATAGTTCATTACAACCAATTCATGAATCAATACAGGTAAAATTAGATTCAACTTTTGATTCAAACAAAAAAACTAGAAAAACCAATATTGGAAAAAAATGGTTTGATGAAAGTTTGTTAAATATTGAGGAAGAAGATGTGAAAATTTCAGCCGATCCATTGTTTAATTTTTCAGTAAGTAAGTATAATCAAGATTTTGAATTCAGGTATTATTCTAATGTTAGAGGTTTTAGGGTCAAAGCAGATATTGGTCCCAAAATTTCTTTTGAAACAAGGTTTTATGAAAATCAATTTTTTTATCCTGATTATTTATTAAAAAGAGCAAAACAAAGAGCCAGTCCATTTCCAGATATTGATGGTATAGCAATCGGAATTGGAAGAGCAAAGTTTTTCAAGAATGATCAATACCCATCTAAAGCTTATGATGCTGGACTAGCAAACGGATACCTAAGTTTTTCACCTTCAAAAAGTATAAATTTTCAATTGGGTCATGGCCGACATTTTTTTGGAAATGGTTATAGATCATTATTGCTTTCGGATTATGCTCCAGACTATGCCTATTTAAGTGGGCAATATATAATGAATGATGGAAAGATAATGTATAGGCATGTAAATGGGTGGATGAATACTTTAGATAGAATACCATACTCATCAACACCAGAGGCATTATTTAAACCAAAAGTTTCTAATTTTAACATGCTTTCATTTCATCCAAATGAACAATTTCAATTTTCTTTTTTTGAAGGATTAATTTATAAGAAATATGATCGTTTTCAAGGTGTGATTAGGCCAGAAATTGGATTTTTCATACCCATAATTGGCAAAGGATTAATTATGTCAGACTCATCATCAACTAATTTAATATATGGTGTAAATTTATCTTATAACCCATTTAATAACCTTATGTTTTATAATCAATTAGCTCTTCAATCTGAAAATAGAATAGGTGCTCAAATAGGTGTAAAATGGACAAATTTTCTAAACATGAAAAATTCCTTTATATGTTTAGAATACAATAGAGTAGCTAGTGATTTATATGCAATGGATAGTTCAAATTACATACAAAATTATAGTCATTTATCTCATGAGTTAGCCCATCCATTAGGTTCTGGGTTTAATGAAGTTTTAATAAAAGGATTGTTAGAGTATAAAAATTATTTTTTAAGATTTGGTGGGAATTATGCAAATGTTGATTATCATTCAGATATAGGCTGGGCAAACAATATTATGAACACTTTAGAAACCTTGCCTAATCCAGAGAGTAAGGTCAAATTGATGATTATGAGTTCTTCTTTAGGGTATAGATTTAATAAAGCAACAAGAATGGAATTATCTTTAGGATTTCTATATAGAAAGCAGGATGTTTTAAGTGAAAGTTACTTTACATTTACTTGGAGAACATTTTTAAAAAACAATTATTTTGACCAATAAAAATTATAATGTCAGATTTTAATACTTTAATAATGGGTTTTATTACCGCATTTTTTGTGGTCATGATATCAATGCCTTCTTTAATAAAGGTTGCAAAATTAAAGCACTTGGTTGATTCTCCAAGTGAGGAACGAAAAATGCATCGTTGGAGTATACCAACTTTAGGGGGAGTTGTCATTTTTGGAGCTATAGTTTTTTCTTATTCGTTATGGTTTCCTAATCAATCGATTGACTCTAGAGAGTTCGTTAATGATTTTAAACATATAATTGCCTGTCTTATTTTATTGTTTTTTATCGGAATAAAGGACGATATAATTGGCACAGCTCCAATTAAAAAACTGATTGCCCATATAGTAGTTGCTTTTATATTGGTGATTATGGCTGACATTAGAATTGAATCGATGCATGGGATTTTTGGAGTAAATATTAAACTAGCTGTTTGGTTAAGTTACTTGCTTACTTTCTTTGTGTACATAGTAATTATAAATGCAATAAATTTAATTGATGGTCTTGATGGTTTAGCAGGGAGTATATCCTTTATTTCATCTTTAACTTTTGGTATTTTGTTTTATTTTGTTGGTGATATTTCTTTAAGTTTATTGGCGTTAGTCCTTTCAGGTGCAATGTTGGGATTTATATTTTTTAATTTTCCTCCTGCTCGTGTTTTTATGGGAGATGCAGGCTCACTTTCAATTGGTGTTATTTTTTGTTTACTAGCCATTAATAGCATTAAAGCAAATTATGAAGCAGCCCCAATTTGGATACAACAATTAAATAAACCTGTTTTAGCTATGAGCATATTGGTTTATCCTTTAATTGATACATTACGTGTTTTTTCAGTTCGTATATTTAAAGGAGTTTCTCCTTTTAAAGCTGATAAAAATCATATACATCATAAATTAAAATCTTTAGGTTTTGGACATGCTAAATCAACTGTATTTCTTGTTTTTTATAGTTTATTTGTTTTAAGCTGTCAATTAATATTGCAATTGTATTTTAAAATTAAAGATAGCACTTTAATTTTTTTACTTCAAGTTGGAATTGCTATTGGATTTTTACTAATATTTTTCCTGTTGGCTTCAAAATTTATTAAATCTAAAAATTGAAACTTTTTTTTTACATATTGTTGTCTTCATTTTTTGGAGTTGGATTTTCACAGAGTTATTTTTTTGCAGATCATTTGAGTAGATATCAATTTGACAAGAAAATTTATAAAAATGATAATAGACATTCAGGAATCAAGCCTTATTTCATAAATAAAGAAGACACTCTCATAAGACAAAAAGGCATTTGGGATTACGCTAGTAAAATTGACACAACAAAACTTAAAATACTTCCAGTCATAGGCTTTAGTTTGCAAAATAATCCTTCTTTTCAATCTGATAAAGAAATTTTTAGCTCATCAAAAATTGGAGCTCAAATTAACTCATCAATTTCTGAAAAAATTTCATCACAGATTCGTTATAGTTATAATTCGGGCAAGTTGTCTTCAATTGTTGACTCTAATGTTTTAAAAAGGCCGTACGTTCAAGGACTTGGATTGTTAAATGACACTTCTGAAAGAACATTTTCTTTGTTTGAATTAGATGGATATCTTTCATACAATCCGAATCGATACTTTGTGTTTAGTGCGGGTTTTGGTAAGCATTTTTTTGGAGACGGGTATAGATCTCTTTTATTGTCTGATTTTGCTCCGTCTTATCCATTTATTAAAATGGAATCTACTTTTTGGAAGGTTAAATATGTTAATTTATTGTCAGCACATAAAGACTTTAATCATCCTTTAATTTCTAAAAACAAATTTTCTTCTTCTCATTTATTAAGTTGGAATATTTTAAAATGGTTAAACTTAAGTGTCTTTGAATCTGTAGTTTGGCAAGGAAAAGATTCTTTGAATAACAGAGGATTTGATGTTAACTACTTAAATCCATTCGTCTTTTTTAGACCTGTTGAGTATTCTATTGGCTCTGCAGATAATTCATTTTTTGGAGGAAGTTTAAAATTTACGATTCAAAAAAATCATATTATTTACGGGCAAATGCTTTTAGATGAATTTTTGCTCAGTGAATGGAGAAATAACAATAATTGGTGGGGAAATAAATATGCTATTCAAATGGGGTACAGAAGTTTTGATTTATTTAAAGTTGAAGGGTTACATTTATTAACAGAATATAATTTAATAAGACCTTACACCTACTCCCATTTAACATCATTACAAAATTATGGTCATTTAAATCAGTCTCTTGCTCACCCTTTAGAGTCAAATATGAAAGAATTGGTTACAAGGATTGGCTATCAGAAAAAAAATATTGATTTTTTGATTCAATATAACTATCAAGTCTTTGGGCTAGATTATCAAAATAATAATTTTGGTGGCAATATGTTTAGTGGTTACGACTCTAGAGATGGGGATTATGGGCAAGAAATCACTCAGGGAAAAAAAGTTAACCAACATTTATTGATTTCAAGAATTTCGTTTATGCTTTTTCCGTTAACCAACACCAAATTTTATTTTGAATATATGTATAAAAAATCTAACATTAGATTTAACGATTCAATGAAATATAATGGATTTTCTTTTGGTTTATCATCTAATTTGTGGGATAGTTATTACGATTATTGACTTAAACCTTCAACACCTTTTTAAAAGGTTCATAAAATAGATTATTTTCGCGCTTAAATGAAAGATCAACTTACAGATAAAACTCTTTTTTACCACGATTTTTTCACAAAAATTAATGGGTATAAGGATTTAATGAAACTAAGGTTGTCATCATTAGTGGTCTTAAGTGCTTTTTTTGGTTACTATATTGCTGGTGGAGGTCTAAATTCTATAGATTTATTTTTTCTTTTATTTGGCGGGGTTTTAGTAACGGGTTCCTCTAATGGATTTAATCAAATGTTAGAAAAAGACCTAGATAAATTAATGGAAAGAACAAAAAACAGACCCCTTCCAACAAATGTGCTATCCACTAAAGAAGCTTTTATTTATAATTTCACAATCGGAGTTCTTGGATTATATTTTCTTTTTTGTTTGAATGAAAAATCGGCTCTTATTGGCTTAATTGCTATGGTTTTATATACATTAATATACACCCCATTAAAAAAAATTACTCCTTTTGCTGTATTTGTTGGAGCTATACCTGGTAGTATACCTCCATTGTTAGGTTATGTTGCCTTTAAAAATGATTTTGATCTTACAGCAGGTATTCTTTTTTTGATTCAGTTTTTTTGGCAATTCCCTCATTTTTGGGCACTTGCTTGGAAATTAGATGAAGATTACAAAAAAGCTGGATTTAGACTTCTTCCTTCGGGAAATAAAGATCAAAAAAGCGCTTTTCAAATTATGCTTTATTCGGCTTTTTTAATTCCTGTTTCAATGTTGCCTTGGGCAGCTGAAATTTGTGGAATATATTCAATGGTTGCAGGGGTTTTATTAAGTGTGATTATGTATTATCCAGCAGTGAAATTATTTTTCACTTTAGATACAAAGTTTGCTACCCGCTTGATGTTTTTTTCATTTGTTTATTTACCATTAATATTCTCAGTTTACTGTCTCGACCTAAATTTAAATTAAGCTATGAAAAGATTCGACTCTAACAAGCAAAAAGAAAAGGTGTATTCATCATTGGTTTTAGTAGGCATAATTTCAAGCATTATGCTTTTTGCTGGTTTTTCAAGTGCAGTGCTAGTAACAAAAATGGATAAATTTTGGGTTAATATTCATTTGCCAAATGAATTTATAATTAGTACTATTTTAATAATTATCAGCAGTGTGTTTTTAATTTTCGCATTGAAATTTGCAAAAAAGGGCTTAATGAAAGGATTAAAAACCTCTGTCTTATTTGCTTTGATTTTCGGCTTGGGTTTTGGATATTTTCAAATTAAAGGTTGGTATAGTTATTACAATAGGGGAAATGCTTTAAAATCTTACATTACATATGTTTATGGAAGATATGGGGAAGAATATAAGGTTTGTCACAATAAATTTCCAATTGAATATGATGGTGAAAACTATCAATTAAGAAATAAAAACATTTCAAAAGAGCTCCTTGATAGCGTAAAATTATTTGTAAAGGAAATTGCAAATAAATCTAATTACAATAATGGGTCTAAGTTAAAGATTAAAAATTATTCCAACCCATTCACAATTTACAATGTTAGCAAAGAGGAGTTTTTGAAAGTTGATGAAAATGATTTTCTTTATATCAATGGTGAGCCATTGACAGAAAGCGCAAAAGAGGAATTGTTTAAGTTTGCATTTGGCTTATTTAATGATCAACCTTTTTTTATGTTAAAAGGTAAATATGGGGAAGATTTTTCCATAACTTTAAATGGGGAAGAATTGACTTTTGAAAAGAAGAAATTGTATTTCCCGCAAAAAGAATTAAATCCTGAAGAAAAACTGGCTATAGATTATGTTTATTTTGATCCTACACTGAAACAAGAGTACATTTTAGAAAATGGAAAGGTTTTTTTAAATGGTAAAGAATTTAATGATTCCATTAAAATTGAGCTAAATGATGGGATTGTTTTAAATATTGATAATGGGGTTTGGACTAGACAAAAAGAAGAACTTAACCCCTCTCAGTATGGGTTGTTTTTTTCAACAGCAAATGTTTCAAGCAGTTTTGTATGGATATTAACAATTATTCATTTCATTCATTTATTATTTTCATTAGTTGGATTAACTGTAGTTTATAATCGTTCTAAAAAAGGATTTTACGGGGAAGAAAATGTTGCTGGCTTAAAGGCAATGATTATTTTTTGGCATTTTGTTGGTCTTTTATGGCTATACCTTTACATATTTTTAGAATATATTAATTAAACTTGTAGTCGGAAATTATTTTATCTATGGCAGGAAAAGTAGAAAATATCAGTTCAGAAAAGCTTTGGGGAGGAGATGGGTCACCATTTAGAATCTCATATGGTAAGCAATGGATGTGGATGTTTTTGGTTTCAGATGCATTGACTTTTGGTGGTCTATTAACCGCCTATGGTTTTGCTAGACATCAAGCTGACGCTTGGCCTATTGGTGAAGAAACTTTCAATGCCATGCCGTTTTTAGGAAGCGGATACCCTTTACTTTATGTGGCACTTATGACATTTATATTAATTGTAAGTTCAGTCACTATGGTTCTTGCTGTTGAAGCTGCCCACAGATTAGATAAAAAAGGGGTTACAAAATGGCTTTTACTTACTGTTGTAGGGGGCTTTTTCTTTGTTGGTTCACAGGCCTGGGAATGGTATCACTTTATTCATGGAACTCACTACGGCAGTATTTTAACTACTGAAGGTTGGGCAGTTGTTGATTATGTAGGTGAAGATCTTGTTTTGAAGTTTGGCAGAGGAGTAGAAGCTATTGGGGAGAGGGCTCAGGAGTTATGGCAAGGAGCTATTGCACTATCTGGTTCTAGCGAACCTTACACGATGCAAGGGGCTAATTTGATAGAAAATGAATATGCTCCAATGGTTCCACAATACGCTGACTTCTTTTTCTTCATTACTGGATTTCATGGATTTCACGTATTCTCAGGTGTTGTTTTTAATCTGATTATATTAATAAATGTTGTAAGAGGTGTTTATGACAAAAGAGGGCACTATGAAATGGTTGAGAAAGTTGGTTTATATTGGCATTTTGTTGATTTAGTTTGGGTTTTTGTATTTACATTCTTTTATTTAGTTTAACATTATGGAAAGAGACGATTTAATTAGAGACCACGAATATTCTTTATTGGCAAATCATGATGAAGAGCATGGAAAAGAAATTAGAAAAAAGATATGGGTAGTTACTGCTATTTTAACGGCAATAACTGTTGTGGAAGTAATTATTGGTGCTTTTATAAAACAATATGATTCAACTGGTGGAGATAACAGTTTATGGCCATATGTAAAGTTAGGTTTTATTATTCTAACGGTAGTAAAGGCTGCTTATATTGTGTTAATTTTCATGCACTTAGGAGATGAAAAGAAAAACTTTAAGTGGGTTATTTTAGGCCCTTACATTTTATTCATCATTTATTTGATTTTTATCTGCTTAACAGAAGCAAGCTACTGGAATGCTGTATTTGGGGCGCCAGGAAGTATTGCGTCATAAATATTCCTTCTCATGTTCAGGAGAAAGGGATTTATCATTTTAGGATTTATTTTTGGAGGATTTTTATGCTCTCTAGCATTTTTACTTTTAGGAAATGCAGAGTTTAAAAAACAACCAAACTTTGGAACAATTAATGCTCCTTTTAGTATAGTTGATTTTAAAGGGGATACCATATCGTCTTGTGATTGGAACGATAAAATAGTTTTATATAATTTTATTTCTTTAGATTGCCCAGATAATGTTGAAAAATGTCCAATCAGACTGGAATGGTTTAAGATTAAAATTTACAATGAATTAATCTCTAATAAAGGGTTTGATGATGTAATTGTTGTTTCTTCATTTATAGACAATGTTCCAGACATAAATAAAAAAATTCAACAATTTAGAAATCATAACAAAATACAATCAGATAAGTGGATTATGACATCAACAAAATACAATCCATTTTTTGATAATGATTTTCAAAAGGGAAATCCTTGGAATAAAGAAGACAGTTTATATGGATTTAATAAAGAAGCATACTTAATGACTTTATTAGTGGATAAAAATCAAAATATTAGAGGAAAATATTTGACATATAACTTCGGTGAAGTTAGAAGGATTACCAAAGAAATAAGTTTAATCATAAAAGAGGAGCAGCAAAATAAATCTAAGACAGAAAAACTTCCTGTTTTAGGACAAAAAGAATTTATTCCTAATCTTGATGAAGATACAATATTTCATACGGTTCCTTATTGGGAGTTTCAAAATCAATCAGGACTGACCATAAGCTCTGAATCTGTGGATGATAAAATTCATGTTGTAGATTTCTTCTTTACTAATTGCCCAACTATTTGCCCAAAAAAAACAGTAAATATTAAAAAAATACAAGAGACAATTCAAAAAAAATGCATTCCTAATGTTGAGTTTTTATCCTTTTCAGTTGACCCTGAAAGCGATTCAATAGAAAAATTAAGATACTATGCCATGGACTACGAAGTGAATACTTTAAATTGGAATTTTTTAACTGGAGATAAAGATGATATTTATGAATTAGGTGTAAAAGGGTATTTACTTCCATGCCAAGAAGATCCTTCTGCTGAAGGAGGCTTTCTTCACTCTGAGAAAATCATTCTTGTAGATAAAAAAAGCAGGTTAAGAGCACAATATGACGGAACTAATTATGAAGACTTGAAAAGAATAGTTAGTGATATCCAGCTTTTACAAGAAGAATAAACAAATTTTATTTTTTACTTTTTTACCCTTAAATTTATTGTCAATTAATAAAAAATGAATTACCCAACGGCATCATTCACAAAAAACGATAAAAAAGCAAATATTATTATTTGGAGTGTTTCACTAGTTGTTTTTTTAGCAGTTGTTGTTTTGCATGAATTGAAAATAAAAGTAACATTAGATTTTGATGTTCATATTTTTGCTAAAATAAATGCCATCATTAACGGCTTTGTTGCGCTTTTATTATTATTAGGATTAGCACTTATAAAAGCAAAAAAGTTCATTTTGCATAAAAAAGTTATGAATTTAGCAATTGTCCTTTCGGTTTTGTTCTTACTTTCTTATATAGCTCATCACGTATTAGCAGACAGCACCACTTTTGGAGGAGAAGGCACTATTAAAACCATTTATTATATTGTTTTAATTTCTCATATATTGCTTGCTGGCCTGTCCTTGCCTTTTATATTGTTTACCAATTATCGAGCTTCCATTGCTGAGTATTCAGCACACAAAAAATTAGCTAAAATTGTTTTCCCTATATGGCTTTATGTTGCTATTACGGGAGTTGTTGTTTACTTAATGATTGAACCGTATTATTAATGAATATCTTTAATAAGATACTGCCCTTAGTTTTGTTTTTATTTTTCAAAATTTCTTATTTAGCTCAAGGTTGTTCTCAATGTAGAGCCCAAATTATAACTAGCAATAAAGAAGATTTTAGTGTTGGAAATGGATTAAATACAGGTATTCTATTTTTAATGATTGTGCCATATATTATTTTGTTTTTTTTATTTAGAAAGCGAATAGTTAAATTCTTCAAGGCAGAAAGTTAATTGGAAATAACTTTTCTTAAAATATAGTAACTATATTTGTCTCAGTTCTTTAAAACTTATCAAGAAAGGTGGAGGGATAGGCCCATTGAAACCTTAGCAACCCCCAAAAGGGAAGGTGCTAATTCCAATTAAATTAGAATAAAGATAAGAGATAAAGCAAACTATACTGACTTATCTCTTTCGTTAACTCGAAAGAGATTTTTTATATATACAAATGAATAAAAAGTTATTATCAATTGCATCAGAAAGAATTCTTGTTTTAGATGGAGCAATGGGAACTATGATTCAACGTCATAAATTAGAGGAAGATGATTTTAGAAAAGGCTGGTTTGAAAAACATAATCAACCTTTGAAAGGGAATAATGATCTTTTGTCTTTAACACGACCAGAAATTATTAAAGAAATACATGCTCAATATTTTGCATCGGGGGCAGATATTGTTGAAACAAATACTTTTTCAGGAACTTCTATTGCTCAAGCAGATTACTCCCTTGAAAAATATGCTTATGATATAAATTTTCATGGTGCTAAAATTGCAAAGGAAGTAGCGGTAGATTTCACAAAAAAAGAACCAAATAAACCAAGGTTTGTTGCCGGTTCAATTGGTCCAACTAATAGAACAGCATCTATTTCACCTGATGTTAATGACCCAGGTTTTAGAAACGTTTCTTTTGATGAATTAAGTGTTGCTTACCAAGAGCAGGTTAAAGGTTTAATAGATGGAGGTTCTGATCTTTTGCTAGTCGAGACAGTGTTCGATACGTTAAATGCAAAAGCTGCATTGTTTGCTATTGATAAGGTTTTTAAAGAGCTAAATATTGATTTACCAGTAATGGTGTCTGGAACGATTACTGATGCTAGTGGAAGAACATTAACTGGACAAACCACTGAAGCATTTCTTATTTCTGTATCTCATTTTCATTTATTTAGCATTGGATTAAATTGTGCTCTAGGAGCAAAAGATATGCAACCGTATTTAAAAACACTTTCAAATAAATCTAGCTTTATGGTAAGTGCTCATCCAAATGCTGGATTGCCAAATGAATTTGGTGAATATGATGAAACTCCAAAAATGATGGCTGATCAAATTAAAGTGTTTTTAGAAGATGGTTTGCTTAATGTTGTAGGAGGATGTTGCGGTACAACTCCTGAACATATAAAGGAAATTGCAAACCTTGCTAGCAATTATTCACCAAGAAAACTAATGCAATAATTAGATTACATAATGAGTATACACCCAAACTATAATTCAAAATATTTATATAAATGGAACGATTATCCCTTTATGAAATTAAGCGGTTTAGAACCATTGGTGTTTTCTCCAGAAACTAATTTTGTAAATGTTGGAGAAAGAACAAATGTTACTGGATCGAAAAAATTTTTAAGATTAATAAAAGAAGGAAAGTATGAAGAAGCCATTGATGTTGCAAGAGACCAAGTTGAAGGCGGAGCCCAGATTATTGACATAAACATGGATGAAGGCTTGTTAGATGGTGTTGAAGCGATGACTCGTTTTTTAAATCTTATAGCTGCTGAACCAGATATTTCAAGGGTTCCTGTTATGGTAGATTCTTCTAAATGGGAAATTATAGAAGCAGGATTAAAATGTATTCAAGGAAAAGGTATAGTTAATTCTATATCTCTAAAAGGAGGCGAAGAAGAATTCATTAACCAAGCAAAATTAATTAAACAATATGGGGCAGCTGTTATTGTTATGGCTTTTGATGAACTTGGCCAAGCCGATAATTATTTACGTAGAATAGAGATTTGTAAGCGATCTTATGATGTTTTAGTTGAAAAAGTAAACTTTCCTGCGCAAGACATTATTTTTGATCCAAATATATTCCCTGTTGCAACAGGGATGGAGGAGCATGTTGATAATGCTACTGATTTTTTTAAAGCAACAAGATGGATTAGAGAAAATTTGCCAGGGGCCCACGTAAGTGGAGGGGTTAGTAATGTTTCTTTTTCATTTAGAGGAAACAATACGGTAAGAGAAGCCATGCATTCTGCCTTTTTATTTCATGCAATTAATGAAGGCATGGACATGGGAATTGTAAATCCTACTATGCTGGAAGTGTATGACAATATTCCAAAAGATTTATTAGAACATGTGGAGGATGTTTTATTAAATAGAAGGAAAGATGCTACTGAAAGGCTTCTTGATTTTGCGGAAAATGTAAAAGGGGATAAAGTTAAAGAAACCAAAAACGAAGAATGGAGGCAATTGCCTGTAAACAAGAGACTAGAGCATGCTTTAATTAAAGGAATCACAGAATATATAGATGTTGATGTTGAAGAAGTAAGAACTAGTGTTTCAAGACCTATTGAAGTTATTGAGGGACCTTTAATGAGCGGAATGAATGTAGTTGGAGATTTATTTGGCTCAGGCAAAATGTTTTTGCCACAGGTTGTAAAATCAGCACGTGTAATGAAAAAAGCAGTTGGTTATTTAACTCCATACATTGAAGCTGAAAAAAGCGGTGGAATTAAAAGCAATGGAAAAATATTAATGGCAACGGTTAAAGGTGATGTTCACGATATAGGTAAAAATATAGTTTCTGTAGTATTAGGTTGTAATAATTATGAAGTTATTGATTTAGGAGTAATGGTTCCAGCAAATAAAATCATTTCAACAGCCATTGAAGAAAAGGTTGATATTATTGGTCTGAGTGGTTTAATTACTCCGTCCTTGGATGAAATGATAGACGTTGCTAGAGAAATGGAAAAAAACAATTTGAATGTTCCATTGCTTATTGGAGGGGCAACAACTTCTAGAGTACATACAGCGGTTAAAATTGAAAAAGAGTTAAGTGTAAGTTCAGCAATTCATGTTTTGGATGCGTCTAGATCTGTGCCAGTTGTCGGAAAATTGTTAGGAAATCAAAAGCAACAATTTGAAGAAGAAATTAAAGTTGAATACAATCGAATAAGAGAAAATCATCAGAAAAAGAAAATAAAAAAAGAATATATAAGTATTAATGAAGCTAGAAAAAATAAATTTTCCATAGATTGGGAAAATTATAGTCCTGTAAAACCTAAGAAAATGGGGGAGCATCATTTAGATAATATTTCTATTGATGAGGTTAAAGAATATATTGATTGGTCACCGTTTTTTCAAGCTTGGGAATTACATGGAAGATTTCCGAAAATTTTAAAAGATAATGTTGTTGGGGAAGAGGCAACAAAGTTGTATGCAGACGCATTAGAGATGCTTAAAAAAATAATAGACAATAAATTAATTACTATACAGGCGGTATTTGGATTGTGGAAAGCTGAAAGTTTAGAAAATGATAGCATTAATATTTATGATTCTAATGAGCAATTAATAGCCGTTTCTCACACCTTAAGACAACAAACTAAAAAATCATCAAATGCTAAAAACATTGCTCTTTCTGACTTTATTGCCCCAAAAACTCAAAATGTTGAAGATTATATAGGGGCATTTGTAGTGTCTGCAGGAACAGGAGTTGAAGAAATGGCAAAACAATATGAGGCTGAACATGATGATTATAATTCCATTATGATTAAAGCCATAGCCGATAGATTAGCTGAAGCAACTGCCGAATATCTTCATGAACTTATAAGAAAAGATTATTGGGGATATTCAATGGATGAAGATTTGTCAAATGATCAACTTATTAGAGAAAAATATACAGGCATTAGACCAGCACCTGGTTACCCTGCTTGCCCAGATCATACTGAGAAAAAAACCATTTTTAAGTTATTAAATGCAACTGAACATACAGGTGTAAGTTTAACAGAATCGTTAGCAATGTATCCAACTGCTTCGGTTTCAGGATGGTATTTTGGACATCCTTCATCAAAATATTTTGGATTAGGAAAAATAGCTATGGATCAGGTTGAAGATATAAGTAAAAGAAAAGGGGTTGAATTGGAGGTTATGAAAAAATGGCTTTCTCCTAATCTTGATTAATTGCTATTGAAAAATCTTTATAAAGGGGGATGCAAGTTTGTTCATTACAACACATGTAACTTATGTTTCCCACAATTTTAAATCTAGAATCATTGCTAATCTTTATTTTTTGCTTGAAAGACGCTTCATTTTCGTAGTAGCTCACTTCCACGCCAAAATCTTTATCAAAATGTGTAATGGGTGGGGCTTGAGTTACGGAATCTTTTAAAGAATAATTATTTGATTTGTTAAATTCAAATATAGTAGGCAATGGTCCATCATTTGGACTTGGCAAATACACAGCATAAAGGTGCCATTCTTTTTCGATTTTTGCCTCAAATAAAATGGAGGAATCTGAAAGCTTAATGTTCCAATTCACCGGATTATTTTGAGAGAAAAAACTAAAACAAAATAAATTTAGAAATAAGGCGAATAAAGTTTTATATCTATTTTTTTGCTGCATTCGACAACAATTGAATTTATATGATATTAAGAAAAATTGTCATTTTTCATGATTTCATGTAAAGCTACTATTAAAGTAATTGTTGAATTTTTTAAAGGCTTAATTCTTCTAACCCTTCTTCAAGCCAAGCTTTAAATTTGTTTGGATCTCCATGATTTCGATAATCTGCAGAACCATTTTTTAAATCTTTACCATCAGGAGTTTGCATTATATAAAAAGGCTGAGAACTGGTTTTGTATTCGCTCATTTGTTTATAAGTCCATTTATTTCCTACATTTAAAATATCCATTTCACGGCCATTTAAGGTTACCGTTTTTTGTTCTTCTTTTGGTAATTCTGTTCGCTCATCAACATAAAGCGAAACAATAACAACATCATTTCTTAAATGTTCAATTATTCCAGGTTCACCCCAAACAGTTTGCTCCATTTTACGACAATTTACACACCCCCAACCTGTAAAATCAACAAACAAGGGTTTGTTTACTTTTTGGGCATAAGCTTTAGCTTTATCGTAATCTTTAAATGCCATAATCCCCTGAGGTCCTTTATGCATGCCGTCAGTATGGTTCGTCTCAATAGAACTGTTATTCCCTTGGATGATTCCACCAGGTGATTCTGCATAAAAATCTGGGGGCAAAAACGCATTTACCACTTTAAGAGGAGCCCCCCAAAGGCCAGGTATTAGGTATATAGTAAAAGCCAAAACAAATGTGGCCATCATTGAACGACCAACTGATAATTTTTCAACAGGGCTATCATGAGGAAGTCTTATTTTCCCAAATAAGTATAATGCTAATGCCCCAAATACTGCAATCCATATAGAAATAAAAATTTCTCTTTCAAGTAAGTGCCATTGCATGGTAGTATCGGCAGTAGATAAAAACTTAAATGCTAATGCTATCTCAACAAAACCAAGAAAAACTTTAACAACATTGAGCCAACCGCCAGATGAGGGCATTGAGTTTAACCATGTTGGAAAAATTGCAAAAAGCATAAAAGGAAGGGCAAGAGCAAGCCCAAATCCAAACATTCCAATCATTAAAGCAGTTGACCCACCATATGCAGAAAGGCCACCAAGTAAACTACCTAATATTGGACCTGTGCATGAAAAAGATGCAAGCGATAAAACAAGTGCCATAAAGAAAATACCAACAATTCCACCTTTATCTGCTTTAGCATCAGCAGAGTTTACCCATTTGGACGGCAATTGTATCTCAAATGCACCAAGAAATGATAACCCAAATACGAAAAGGATTAGGAAAAAGAAAATATTTAAATATACATTAGTAGAAAGTTGATTTAGCAATTCACCAGCCCCAGTAATAACAACAATTCCTCCTAACATTACATGTATTAAAACGATAGAACCACCATATAATAAGGCATTTTTTATGCCATTAGCTCTGGATTGATTGCTTTTGGTGAAAAAACTAACGGTCATAGGAATCATTGGGAAAACACATGGCATTATAAGGGCAATAAATCCACTTCCAAAAGCAGAAAGAAAGATAAACCACATTGATCTATTTTCTTCTTTGGAGCCATTGCTTTCAATGTTTTTTTCTTCTTCTTTATTAGTTTTGTTTTCAGAGTTTGGTTTTTCTTTTTCAGAAATATTTTCTTGGTTTATGTTTTTTTCAGCGTCACAACCATTTATTTTTTTCTCAAAGGGCGCTTCGTAAGGAACTAAACAATGTTTGTCATCACAAGTTTGAAATGAAAAAGAACCCTTTATCATGAAATCACTATCGCTATTTATATAAACAACTCTTTTCATTTCAAGTTGCCCATCGTGAAGATATAATGGTTCTTTAGCTAATGTGTCGTATTTGTAATGAGGTTTAGGTTCTATTATGCTATCCTCGATAGTGTATAAATCTGATTCTTCGACACTAATTAATGTTGGTATTGAAAAACAGTCTAATGGAAGGTTAGCGCCATTAATGTGCCAATTTTCTTTGACATCTATTTTAGCAATAATAGTTACTTTACAATTTTCTTGTTCAATAAAAATTTCATGATGGACCATATCTTCTGGGAATTCAATGCCTGAAACGTCTTCAGTGTTTTGAGCATTGAAAGAGAAAACCAAAAGAATAAAGGAAAATAGAGAGGCTAAATAACGCATATTTTTTAATTATAATTAACGTAAATTTAATCGTAAATTATTGGCATACAATACCTATTTACTTTTTTAAGCAATAAATAAGAGGAAAATTTTTATAAAATAACATCAACTATTCGGTTGATAGGGATGAGAACACCTTTTTTTAATACAATATTTCTATCTCCAACGGCCCATATAGTGGTTCTCACTTCTTTAAGACCTTCTTCATCTTTAAACTGTATTCTCATTTTGGTTCTATGTACATTGCCTAACATCATTGATCTACGAAGTTTTCTAACTAAAATTTTTAAATCTTCTTGTGTTTTTTCTACAGGAATTGAAGGAAAAAATAAAGAAGGGATGCTTTCTTTTTCAATGAGTTGAGGTTTTGTAGATATAGTCATATTTATAGGCAATTTATAAAGTCAGAAATATTAAGTTACAAAAAAAAATGTAAAATTTTGTTAATTATTGTTGATTTTTATTCTGCAATAATTATTTGTTTTAGGGGAAACTTTAAAATTATCGTTAATTATATACCCAATTAACCAAATTATTTCGCCTTTAGATTTTAAAACCCATATGTTTTTCTTTTTTTGAACAGAAACTTTTTTATCGATTAAAATATCGCTAATTTTTTTTGACCCTTTCATCCCTAAAGGTTGCATTACATCTCCATTTTTCCATCGGCATAAATGAAGCGGAAAGTTTAATTTGTCAAAATCTAACCATGCTATGTTTTTTTTTGAATATAATGAAGTTGGTTCATCTGTTTTTTTAGCAATTAATTCGAAAGGTTTTTTTATAAGTTCGTCTAAATACACTTCTTTATCTTCTTCATCTATACTATGGGTGATAGGAAATAAGAGCCAATTTCCACGGTTATTTGATAATTCATAGTTTTTAGAATAAATAACTTTTCCAGATTGATGTTCATTATTGGTCCATTTTAATATTTGTGAATAGTTGAATCCAAATTCTTTAAAAAAATGAAACCAAATATGATTGGAGATTTCGTTGCTGTTTTTAATTACATACCCATCTCCTTCTTTTTGAATTAAATCAGCCAGTTTTTTTTTGATAAGATTATTTAAAAGCTGTTTGTCCCTATTTATGTTTAAAATGGTGTCATTAATCTTATTATAAGCACCTTCAAATTTTTCATCAATTAAGGTTAAAATCTCATTTCTTATAAAATTACGTTTATAGTCTGATAGCGTATTGGTTGAATCTTCACCATAAGAAAGCTTATTTGCTTTGCTATAATTAATAATTTCTTTTTTATTTACAGATAATAATGGCCTAATAATATTATTTCTCTTGTTGGGAATACCCGTTATGCCACTTATACCAGAACCTCTTAATGCATTTATGAAAAATGTTTCAACATTATCATTTAAATGATGTGCAGTTACAATAAAGTCGAGTCCTTCTTTTTTTAAAATTTCATCAAAAAATGAATACCTGATTTTTCTGGCTTCAGTTTGAATATTTTTTGTTTTATCAATACTTGATGTGAAAATATAAAATGGGATATTCCATTGTAAACAATAATTTTTTAAAATTTTTTCATCTCTATCGCTTTCATTTCCTCTTAATTTGTAATTCACATGGGCTACAAAAACGTTTTTATTGCATTTTCTAGCCAGGTCTAAACAAACCATAGAGTCTATTCCACCAGAAACACCAACCAATAATTTGGCTTCAAAAGAGATGTTGTTCTCTTTAAAAAAATCTAGAAATTTATTTTTAATAGTATTCATTTTTATTTGCAGGCATTAAACAGTGCTTCAGCTTTAAGAAGGGTTTCTTCATATTCTTTTTCAGGTATGCTATTGCTTGTTATAGCTCCGCCTACATGAAAAGAAAGAATTTTATTCCTTTTATTGTATAGTAAAGTTCGGATAATTACATTGAAATCAAAATCTCCATTGGGGTGAATGATTCCAACACTTCCTGAGTAAAGTCCTCGTTTAGTGTTTTCTAGTTTTTCCATTATTTTTAAAACTTGAACTTTTGGTGCACCAGTCATTGAACCCATTGGAAATGTAGCTTTTAAAATGGAAGAAAATTTTGTTGAATTTTTTATCGTACAACTAATAGTAGAAATCATTTGATGAATGTTTTTAAATGTATACACCTTACATAATTCTTCTACCTTCACACTTTCTGGGTTAGAAATTTTACTAAAATCATTTCTAACTAAATCTACTATCATGACATTTTCGGCTTTTTCTTTTGGGTTGTTTTCTAAATCTGATATCAAATTTTTATCCTCTAATTTATTAGAGCTTCTTTTTTGAGTGCCTTTTATGGGTTTTGAAATTAATTTATCTCCTCTTTTTTGAATAAAAAGTTCTGGACTTGCACATAAAATTTGATGATTTTCTAAATCTGCATAAAAACTGTATGGTGGGTTAGTGTAAGAAATTAATTTTTTATAAACATTTTCACTATTAAAATTCACACATTCTGTCCACCATTCATAACAATAATTGGTTTCGTAAAAATTTCCAAGTTGAATGTGGTTTTTAATTTGCTCAACTTTTTTAATATATGTTTGTTTAGACTCCCTTGCTTGAAATTTTAAAGAGTCGCTTTTGTCTTTAATTTTGTCTTTAATCTCATAATTGGTTTTAACAACACCAGGTACAAAACAATATAAAAGTGGAAAGTCAATGTTATCTATATTTGAAGATTCTAAATTCTCAATATGATTTTTTAATTCATAAGATATAAAGCACACAATATGTTCCCCTTGGTGTTTTTTTATAAAAGAGTCAAGCTTTTCAAAAACATTAGCATCATCATTAGAACAAGATATTTCATCTAAAGGTGATGAATAACAAGTTTTATTTAGAATTACTTGCAAACTTATTTTGTGTAATCTTTAATAATTTTTGTTAGGTTTTCAGCCCAATCGTCAAAATCATTTAATGAAGGCACCAATTGAACTTCTTCACCACCGTGTTCTTTAAATAGTTCGCTATACTCTTCACCAATTTCAACAGTAGTTTCTAAACAATCAGCAACAAAAGCAGGTGAAAAAACTAAAATTCTTTTTTTTCCTTTTTTAGCTAGTTCTTCAACAACATGGTCTGTATAAGGCATTAACCAAGGGTCTCTTCCTAACCTAGATTGAAATGACGTAGAATGAGAAGAGTCATTTATGTTAAGAGCCTCAACTAGAAGTCTTGTAGTTGCATAACAAGTGGCTTTGTAACAATTTGTATTGTCGTCATTTATTTCATTTTCACAAGAATGGTCCGCACAAGGCTTCCCATCCAAATAGACTTTATCTACATGTCTTTCAGGAATTCCATGGTAAGAAAATAAAACATGATCGTAATCTTTTATGTTAAACTGTTTGGCTCTGTTTACGACAGAATCAATGAATTCAGGCCTATTGTAAAATTGACCAATAATATTTACTTCAGGTATTGTCCACCATTTGTTAATTATTTTAAATGCTTTTTCTATGGTAGAACCAGAAGAAGCAGAAGCATATTGAGGATAAAGAGGTAAAATGTATATTTCATCATAGTTTTTTAATCTCATTTCAGAAAGTACATTATCCATACTAGGTGATCCATATCTCATAGCTAATTCTACATCGTATTCATTATTGGAAAGGACATCTAATTTTTTTCTTAAACTTTTTCCATAGGTTAAAAGAGGAGATTTTCCATTGCCTATTTTAAATAGCTTTTTGTATTCTTTTGCCGATTTTGGAGCTCTAAAAGGAACAATAATTAAGTTAACTAACAATAGTTGAGCAATTCTTCCAATGTCAATGACCCTAGGGTCATTTAAAAACTCTCTTAAATATACTCTTACATCTTTTACAGAAGGACTATTTGGAGTTCCAAGGTTAAGAATTAATACGCCTTTTTTTCTCATGATTAAATATGTAGAGGCCTTTCTTCAGCAGCTGACAATGCGGCTTCTTTAACAGCTTCACTATATGTTGGATGAGGATGACATATCCTTGCTATGTCTTCTGCACTTGCTCTGTATTCCATAGCCACTACGGCTTCCATTATTAAATCGGCTGCTCTTGGAGCAATCATATGAACGCCTAAAACTTCATCTGTTTTTTTATCGGAAATTATTTTAATGACTCCTTGAATATCCATAGAAGCTCTAGCTCTCCCTAAAGCCCTTATGGGAAATTGCCCTACTTTATAGTCAGCATTTTGCTCTTTTAATTCTTCTTCGGTTTTTCCCACCGCAGCAACTTCAGGCCAGGTATATACTACACCAGGAATTAAATCATGATTAATATGAGGTTTTTGACCAGCAATAAATTCGGCTACAAAAACACCTTCTTCTTCTGCTTTGTGAGCCAACATAGCTCCTTTAACAACGTCTCCAATGGCAAAAATATTTGGGTTTTCTGTTTGGAGATGGTTGTTAATTTCAATTCTTCCAGCTTTGTCAGTTTTAATCCCTACCTTTTCTAAACCTAGCTTTTCTGTATATGCTTTTCTACCAACAGAAACTAAACAATAATCACCTTCTAAATTAATTATATCTCCTTTTTTGTCTTTCACTTCAAGAATTACACCGTTTTTAGTTGATTTTACATTTTGAACAGCGTGTTTAAATAAGAACTTAAAGCCTTCTTTTTTTAATATTTTCATCAGTTCTTTCCCAAGAGTTTTATCCATAGTTGGAATAAGAGAATCTTGAAATTCAACCACTGTAACTTTTGACCCTAATCTTGCATAAACTGAACCAAGTTCTAATCCAATTACTCCACCACCAATAACAATCATGTGTTGTGGGATTTCTTTTAAACTAAGGGCTTCTGTAGAAGTTATTATCCTTTTTTTATCAGGCTCCATTCCAGGAAAATAATTTGGCTTAGAACCGGTAGCAATAATGGCTTTGCTAGTTTTTATTTCTGTCTTTTTTTCTCCTGATATTAAAATCGTGTTGGCATCTTTAAAAGAACCAAAACCATGGAAAACATCAATTTTATTTTTATCCATTAAAAATTTAACACCATCACATGTTTGTTTGATGACTTCATCTTTTCTTTCCATCATCTTAGCTAAATCCACTTTTGGTTCATTTATAACTATTCCATGCTTATCAAAATTATGTTTTGCAGTATGAAAATGTTCACTAGAATCTAAAAGAGCTTTTGAAGGAATACACCCCACGTTTAAGCAAGTTCCTCCAAGAGTTGAATATTTTTCAACTAATGCAGTTTTTAGCCCTAATTGAGCACATCTAATAGCGGCCACGTATCCTCCAGGCCCTGATCCAATAACGGTAACATCGTATTTATTCATGGTAAAATAATTGAAAGGCTAATTTAAACAATCTCTCTAAACTGAGTCATTTGTTTTATTAAGATTAAGTTGCTGTTTGTTTTTTTTATAGAAATAAAAATAAATAATACAAGTCTGAAGAATTAAAGGCTTAATGGCGTAATGAAAATCCTGAGGGATAACAAACCAAAAAAGTATAGTGCTAAAGATTATAATTAAAGAGGTAATTAAAAAAACACTTTTTAATTGAGATGCTTTTTTTGAAATCAATATATATATGGTTAACCAGTGAGTTGGTGTTGCCCATAATAAATTGAAATTATATTTAGTTGCTTGATGATCTGTTCCAAACCACATAAACATTAAAATAAAGCCTAACATGCCAAGAATAAATAAAGTTAAAGAAGACCAAATTTTAAATGCTAATTCAAGTTTTAAAATTAATAATACAATAGTAATTAAAAACATGGTCCAAAAAATATAGGATATGTCAGGATTTGATTTAGAAATTAATTTAGAACTCTTAAATAAAGTTTTTGTTTTTTGAACTAAATTTTGATTTTCGTCTAAACTTTTGATAGTAGTTTCTTTAAGAATTTTCTCAACGTATGATGGTAAGAACATTAAATTATGATTGTCAGCTTTTTTATCAATGGGACTTCCTAAAACTAAATTTATACCCAAACCAAGCCATGGCTTTTTTTCAAGGTTTTTGTTAATTATTTGACGAAAAGTCAATTGATTGGCATCAGAATTTTTAGCCCAAATGATTTCTGAACCAAAGATGGCATTTAAGTAGTCTCTAATTTTAGAAGAGCAATTGTCATAAAAAAATTCATATCTATATTTTCTATTTTCAGGCTTATAGTTTATTGAAAGTAAATCAATTAACTTTTGTTTCTTCTCATTGGAAAGGTTAAGGATTTGTTCACTAACTTTTCTATTTGTAGTTTGATATTCGTATAAAAAGTTTGCAGTTCTTTGAATTCCCATAAAGTAGGACAACCTTCCTTTTGCAAAATCATATCCAAACTTAAGTTGGTCGTTGGTAAATTCAAATAATCCCCAATTAACCACAATATCTTTGTTTTCATAGGGGTTGTTAATTCTTAGAGCACTGTGTCCAAAAAGGCTATAAATTTCATCACCTTCAGAACAGGTAATCACGCTAAATTTTGTTTTATCTAAATTTTGAAAAGAAAGATTAGCAAGTGAATAATTGCTAAAAAGCATGATCAAAAAAAAGGGTTTAATCCAAATTGAAAATTTCCAATGCATTTTTGGTGGTTTGCTCAGCAATATCATTGATTTTACAATTGTAAATTTCGGATAATTTTTCTGCAATATATACTAAATATGGACTTTTATTTCTTTTGCCTCTAAAAGGAGATGGGCTTAAATAAGGACTATCTGTTTCTAAAACGAGATGATCAAGGGAAATGTTTTTTAACGTTTTATCTAATCCTCCATTCTTAAATGTAACAACTCCACCAATTCCTAGTTTGAAATTCCCATAATTGATGATTTTTTCAGCTTGTTTTTGGGTTCCTGTAAAGCAATGAAAGACACCACTAAGGTTATTATCATTCATTTTATCTAAAACATTAAATATTTCATTGTATGATTCTCTTGCGTGAATTACTATAGGAAGCTTTTTTTCTTTTGCCCAGTTAATTTGAGTAGCAAAAGCATCTTCTTGAATTTTTAATGTTGATTTATCCCAATATAAATCAATTCCTATTTCTCCAATTGCTATAAAATCATTTTTATCTAATGTTTTTTTAATAGAAATTAAATCATTTTCGTAATTGGAATTTACAGAACAAGGATGAAGCCCCATCATTGGGAAACATGTTTTAGGATATAAATTTGAAAGCTTAAGAAGAGAGGGAATAGAATTTAGGTCAATATTGGGCAATAATAATTTATGGATAGAATTGGATAAACATTCCTTAATTACAACATCTCTATCCTCATTAAATTCTTCAACATATAAATGGGTATGGGTATCTATAAACATGATTAAGGCAATTTATCCAAAATAATCTATAATTTTAGTTTTATTTGGAATTGGAACACAAAACTTATTTTAAAAATTTAGACGCTACAAGAGCTTTGGCTTTTTTAATGGTGTTTGTAGGACATATGTTTATCAATTATGATGTTGATAAAAGCGCCAGCATTTTTTTTCAATTTTCTAACCTTGGAAGGTTTGGAGTAGATTATTTTTTTGTATTGTCTGGATTTCTAATTACATGGCCAGCTTTGATAAATCAGAATACCAACGTTTTTTCATATAAAAACTTTATTTTCAGAAGAATATTAAGAATTTGGCCCCTATACTTTATCATTGTATTTATTGGTTTTTTTATTTATTTTTTTTCTGATTCATTTGGATATCAAATTGAAGAAATTCCATCCGCAATTTTTTTCATTTCTTTTACTACAAACTTATACTCTGCTTCATGCGGAGATGAGTTTTTATTTTTTTTAGTAATTATTTGGTCTGTTGCCATAGAGTTCCAATTTTATGTAATATGGGGTTTGGTTTTAAAATACTGTCATAAATACATCTTTCACATTTCATTTTTATTTATTGTATTATCTCTTATTTTCAGATATTATTTTTTAAATATTAATCAAAATCAAGATCAACTTTA
>CEUK01055927.1_pt1 | contig 45591 bp, 35 predicted proteins | sample 356451 | NCBI WGS metagenome assembly CEUK01 (sample SAMEA2622843, study PRJEB7988) | marine metagenome | isolation source: saline water (ENVO:00002010), including
ATCTTCCGTATCGAGTGGGTGCATTTCGTATTGTGCAAGACGTACAAGGTTTCGAGGTCCTGCAAAGTCATCGAACATCTCATGATCACGAAGAACGTGACATGTGTTGACACATAGGAAACACTCAATGCACTCACGGAAGTGCTGCACACGGTCAGCTTCCAATTGGTTGAATTCCCAATCCATGGTTTCCGGACCGTTGATAGGAGCGATACGCTGAGCAACATCGTAGTTCCATGAAACATCCGTGACCAAGTCCTTGATGTGTGGGAAAGTCTTCATGGGTCTGATTTCGATTGGCTTGCCTTCTGGTGTTTCTGCAACAACATCGCTCATTCGAGTCATGCACATCAAGCGTGGACGACCGTTGATCTCTGCTGAACAGGAACCGCACTTGCCTGCCTTACAGTTCCAACGAACGGCCATGTCTGGTTCTTGTTCGTGTTGAATACGATGCATACAATCGAGAACGACCATTCCTTCATCGAGTGTGATTTCGTATTCCTCAAGATTGGTTCCTCCATCTTCTCCACGAGCGACTTTGAACGCTTGCTTTCTTCCTTTCAATGACATTAATTGTCACCTCCTTGTTCCTTGGCACGCTCAGCAATCATGGCTTTGACCTCCTTGATTGCATCTTGAAGATCGCCTCGCATGTCTTCAACAGGTTCCTGCCGAATCTTGATTTCACCATCCTCCATCCAGATGATGTTGAGGGTCTTGCCCCAGTATTCATCCTCAGGTGTTGGCATGTCTTCACGAGTGTGGCCTCCACGGCTTTCTTCTCGAGTGAGAGCAGCGAGTGCACAAGCACGAGAAACGTCGGCCATGTTGATGAGATCGAGTGCTTGGTGCCATCCCGAATTGTATCGTCGACTTGTACCTGGGAAGGAAGCCATTGCACGTTCTTTGAACGCTGTGAGGTCCTCCAGTGCTTCCTCAAGTTCGTTCTTGGTTCGAATGATTCCCACTTTGTGTTGCATCATTTCACGCATTTCATCGTAGATGAGTCCCGGGTTCTCGCCACCTTCTCGAGCAAGCGGTGCAAGCATGTCTTCAATCGTCTTCATCACTTGGCCATCATCAATGGCTGGTTGTGCAAGATCCATTGCTCGCTTTGCAGCATATTCACCAGCACGCTTTCCAAACGTGATCAAATCCGACAAAGAGTTCCCTCCGAGACGGTTCGCTCCGTGAAGTCCAGATGCAGCTTCACCGCATGCATAGAGACCAGGAACAGTTGTTTCTTGCGATTCAGCATCAACACGAATTCCGCCCATGATGTAGTGCGCTGTTGGACCAACTTCCATGGCGTCCTTGGTGATGTCAACACCAGCCAATTCCATGAATTGGTGGTACATCGATGGAAGTTTCTTCTTGATGGCTTCCTCTCCACGGTGTGAGATGTCGAGGAAAGCTCCACCGTGAGGGGAGCCTCGTCCAGCTTCAACTTCTGCCTTGATGGCTTTGGCAACAACGTCACGGGTCAAGAGTTCAGGAGGTCGTCGAACGGTTGCAAGTTTGCCACTCACGACTTCTTCGACCCATTGGTCGGCTTCTTCGATGGTTTCCGCATGGTCGCCCTGGAACATCTCTGGGACATAGTTGAACATGAAACGGTCACCCTCGCTGTTGGTTAATCGACCGCCTTCGCCACGAACACCCTCGGTGACGAGGATACCACGTACAGATGGAGGCCAAACCATGCCTGTTGGGTGGAATTGAACGAATTCCATGTCACGAAGTTCAGCACCTGCCCACAGAGCGAGGGCATGGCCATCGCCCGTATATTCCCAGGAACCGGAACAAACGCTCCAGCATCGAGTGCTACCACCTGTTGCAAGAACGACGGACTTTGCAGAAAAGGCGTGGAAGTCGCCATCGACGCGAGTGTAGGCAACACAGCCGGTGACACGATCACCTTCCTTCAGAAGGTGACGTACGGTGTATTCCATGAAGATGTCAATACCTTCGTGAATGCCTCTCTCTTGGAGTGTACGGATGATTTCGAGCCCTGTAGCGTCACCAACGTGAGCGAGTCGAGGGAAAGTGTGGCCACCAAAGTTGCGTTGATTGATCAGGAGTTTAGGTGTTCGGTCGAAGACTGCACCCCACTGTTCGAGTTCTCGGACTCGATCTGGTGCTTCCTTAGCATGGAATTCAGCCATGCGCCAGTCAGCAAGCCATTTGCTTCCTTTCATAGTATCGTGGAAGTGAACCTTCCAACTGTCACGAGGATCAGCGTTCTGAAGAGCTGCAGCACAGCCACCTTCTGCCATGACAGTGTGAGCCTTTCCGAGGAGAGACTTGGTGATGATAGCGGTTTTGGCACCGCTTCGAGCAGCTTCGATAGCAGCACGTAGGCCAGCACCACCTGCGCCGATGACAACGACATCGTATTCATGTTTGGTATATGTTTCACTCATCTTCTTCACCCCATCAAAACAAAGGCCATGTCACTGATGTGCCCTTCTGCGACGGCGATGGTCCAGAGGTCGCCAAGGAAAACGAAGCCGAGACTTGTCCAGAACCAGAATCCATGCGAACGATTGAACACACTGATTCGCTTGAAAAGACGACCACGGAAAGCAGAGATTCCATTGACCCAGCGGTCCAAACTACCACCAGCAAGGTGGCGAAGAGCGTGACACGAGGTCACGTACATGGTCAAAAGGAACGCTTCAGTTGCCATGATGAACGTTCCAAAGGAGAAGCCCCAGCCAGTATCAAAGTGCAAGGTGTGGGTTACATCCCACCACTTGATGACAATGATGATCATAGCAGCGTAGAGGAAGTAACGGTGGAGATTGTTGAAGATGAACAAGCGCTTCTCACCACCGTATCCGATTCTCTTGTTAATCTCAGGCTCATCGACCCAGCAACCGGTTGGTGATTGGAAGAAGGTTCGGTAGTAAACACGTCGCATGTAGTAGCAGGTTCCACGGAATCCGAATGGAATCCATAGAACCAGAATAGCTGCGTTGACCCAACTTGGGTGGTCCCATTCGTTGAGTCCGAACAAACTCCATTCGAGGATATTCGGTGAGAAGATCGGAGAGACAACCGTCGAACCTTCGAGTTTGTAGTAGATGCTTTCTGGAAACAGAATCAATCGCCATGCGGTGTAAACGAGCGCAGCGGTAAGAGCAAGCCCCATCCAAAAGGGTTGAGCCCACCAATTGTCGATTCGGTCGGTACGTCCAAGCCCGTTAATCACGGGGAGTTTGATGCCTTCTCCCATAGGTTCACCCTTGCCCCTCATCGGGGCTTATTCCTACCCAACAACTAGGGGTCTTTGAGGTTGGCCCTTTGTCCGCTTGCAGCGTTTGAAAGAAAACAAAACGCGTTTTGAACGATTAGACCAATTCGTCCCATCGTACTTCTGCTTCAACCATCTCGATTTCGTCAACATCCATCTGAGCAAGTTGCAATTTTCCAGAGAGTTCGTCGTTGACAGCATGCCAATAAGAATACGCTTCAATGACCCAAATTCCCGATTCTCGGGTTCCATTGCCGCTTCCTTTGACACCACCGAACGGAAGATGCGCTTCTGCACCGGTTGTGGAGTTGTTGATTCCAGTCATTCCAGCTTTGATACCAGTCTTGAAGCGATACGCCTCGAGTCGATCGTTGGTGTAGATCGCCGAGGACAATCCGTAAGGGCTTGCATTGGCCAAGTGAAGTCCATGTTCAAAATCATCAGCTTTGACCAACGTGATAGCGGGGCCGAACATTTCCTCATGGAAACAACGCATGTCTTCAGTCACGTCTGCATAGACGTGTGGCCACATGAATACACCGTCTTCTGCGGTTCCAACGAATCCTGATGGTTTGTTGTCCGAGGTGATTCGACCTTCGCCAAAGAGTTTGGTTGCCCCATCTTGTTCGCACATTTGAATGACTTCGAGGAAGTCTTTTGCGTACTTTTCAGAGAGCATTGAACCATACAAAACCCCCTCGTGCTCTAGGGAATCTCCGATCAACGTCGAGCGAACCTTATCCATTAACTTCGCAACGAATTCATCGTAGATGTCCTTGTGGATGATGAGGTTTCCAAGCGATGTGCAGCGTTGGCCAGCGGTTCCGAAACCTGCCCAATACGCTCCTTCAACAGCGTTCTCAAGGTTTGCAGATGGCATGATAACAAGGGGATTCTTTCCACCGAGTTCGAGTGAGCAAGAGACGAGGTTTCTTCCACAAACTTCTCCAATCATCTTTCCAACAGCCGTTGAACCGGTAAAAGAAATCTTGTTGACACGACCTTCATCGACAGCGTTGATGAGGTGTTGACCTGCACCACTTCCCTTGCCATGAACGAGGTTGATAACACCATCCGGTAGGCCGGCTTGGTGCATGATTCGAGCGAGTGCAAACGAAAGCAAAGGAGAGTCTTGAGGTGACTTCCAAACACATGTGTTTCCGCACATGATGGCTGGAATCATCTTCCAGAACGGTACAGCGGATGGGAAGTTGCAAGCGTTGATAATTCCACAGACACCGAGCGGTCGTCGATAGGTGAACAATTCCTTGTCAGGCAGTTCAGAGTTGACCGTTTGACCGTACAATCGTCGGCCTTCTGATTGGAAGAAGAGACAAGTGTCGATTGCTTCTTGGATTTCTCCTCCACATTCTTTCAGTGTCTTACCAATTTCTCGAGCTTGCAAGCGCACAAGATCGTCCTTGTGCTCCATTAACAAACGACCCATGTTTCCAATGATTTGTCCACGGGTTGGTGCTGGTGTGGCAGACCATGCAGGGAAGGCAGCATGGGCAGCGTCAAGTGCAGCATCGACATCTGCTTTAGTCGACAAGGGAAACGCTCCAAGAACGTCGTTCAGCAATGCAGGGTTGCGTGATTCAAAGGTTGCACCATCGCTTGAATCGGCCAATTGACCGTTGATGATGTTGAACCCTTTGACGCTCGGGCGATTCTTTGGATTGTTGGCTTCGAGGAACGTTAAACCTGCTTCAAGTACGTGGACCATGATGCAATCGAGTTCGATTCCCTCCATGAAGGCTACGATTCAACCGCATGAGAATTCATCGGGATTTTCGTAACTCATGGTTTTAGTACTCTCGGGACTTGGAAGAGACATGTCCGGCGAAGAAAACGAGGTATCTCTACGTGTAGCAAAAGCCATCCCATCCGATGTAGGCCATGGTCGAGCACGAATTTCCGGTGAACATGGTCTTGACCTTAAGCCAGGTGATATTGTTGAGATAAAGGGTGAGAAGCGCTCAACAGCAGCCATTTACTGGCGAAGCCGTCCAGAAGATTCCAAAATGGACATTGTCCGAATTGATGGTATCATTCGAAAGAACGCAGGTGTGAGTCTGGGCGATCGAGTCACGATTGCAAAGGCTGAGGCAAAGGAGTGCACCAAACTGACACTTTCTCCGGTTATGGCCAACAAGCAGAAGGTCAAGTTTGGTCCTGGCATCGAAGGCTTCGCTCGTCGAGGTCTCTCTAAGCGCCCTGTCATGGCCGGTGACCGCATCTTCATTCCGGGCATGACGCTGTTTGCTGAAGCATTGCCGTTCGCTGTGGTTCAAACAACGCCCAAAGGGATCGTCAAGGTCACCAGCGATACGGACATCATCATCAAAGACGAAGCGATTGACGACGAAGATGTTGGTCAATCGGAAGGTATCACCTACGAGGACGTTGGTGGCATTGGTCAGCAACTGCAAAAGGTTCGCGAAATGATTGAATTGCCACTGAAGCATCCAGAGTTGTTCCGGCGCCTTGGTATCGACCCACCGAAAGGTGTTCTCCTTCACGGACCGCCTGGTACAGGAAAAACCATGATTGCCAAGGCCGTTGCAACGGAAGTGAACGCTCACTTCAAAGCCATCAACGGTCCGGAAATTATCTCCAAATATTACGGAGAGTCTGAAAAGCAACTGCGTGAAATTTTCGACGAAGCCAGCGAAAAGGCACCAGCCATCATTTTCATCGATGAGATTGACTCGATTTGTCCAAAGCGTGAAGACGTCAGTGGCGAAGTCGAGCGACGCGTCGTCGCTCAAATGTTGACATTGCTCGATGGAATGCAAGGAAGGGACAACGTCGTTGTTATCGGTGCAACCAACCGTCGAGATGCACTCGACCCGGCACTGCGACGTGGTGGACGTTTCGATCGAGAAATCGAGATTGGGGTCCCAGACCGTGAGGGTCGAAAGGAGATTATGGAGGTGCACACACGTCAGATGCCAATTGCGGACGACTTCGAAGTCAATTGGGTGCTTGACAACACGTACGGATTCGTTGGAGCAGACCTTGCTGCACTTGTTCGTGAAGCTGCCATGAAGGCACTACGACGCTATCTGCCAGAAATCGATCTTGATGAGGAGACCATTCCTCCCGAAGTCCTTGAGAAGATGGAAGTGAGGATGACCGATTTCCGCGACGCCATCAAGGACATTGAGCCATCTGCTTTGCGTGAAATCTACGTCGAGGTTCCGGAAATTGCATGGGACGAAGTCGGTGGGCTTGACGAAGTCAAAGACCGACTCAAGGAATCGGTAGAGTGGCCGCTCACCAAGCCTGAGATTTTCGAGCACTTCAACATCAAACCACCACGAGGTATTGTTTTGTTCGGGGCACCTGGTACTGGTAAGACGCTCCTCGCCAAGGCCATCGCCAACGAAGCGCAAGCCAACTTCATCTCCATCAAGGGTCCTGAAATGATTTCCAAGTGGGTCGGTGAATCGGAGCGTGGTATTCGAGAGATTTTCAAGAAGGCCAAGCAATCCTCACCATCCATCATCTTCCTTGACGAGTTTGAGTCCATTGCAAGCATGCGCAACGCATCCAGTGGCGAGGGCAGCGACGTTGGCAACCGTGTTGTCAACCAACTTCTTGCGAGCATGGACGGTGTCGAATCGCTCGATGGCGTCATCGTTGTTGCCGCAACCAATCGTCCAGAGATGATCGACCCTGCTCTGTTGCGTAGCGGCCGATTTGAGCGTGTTCTGCACGTGCCTCCGCCAGATGCTGCTGCACGAGAAGCGATTTTCGACATCCATTCAACTGGCATGCCTCTCTCCAAATTCTCGTTGAAAGACCTCCTCTCCAACATGGACGGATTCACCGGTGCGGACATCGAAGCAGTGTGCCGAGAAGCTGCCCTGATCGCCATGCGAGAAGAGAAGAAGAAGGTGGCAAAGAAGCACTTCGATGAAGCCATTACGCGTGTCCGTCCAACGGTGACGCCAGAGATGCTGGAGTACTACCAGAAGATGGAAACTCGATTGACATCGGGACTCTCCAACATCAAGCGAACACGTGACTACGGATTCGGCATGGAAACGATGTGAGCACGGAAACGGTCAAGTCCTTTCTGTGCCGACGAATTGCCAAGGCGAAACCTATGACCTCCAGTTTTGGACAGGAAATGCTCGGACGTGTCGTCCAAGACAAGAAAGGAAAGGAGCTCGGAAAACTCGCTGATTTGGTCATCGATGTTTCCAATGGAGAGATTTCTGAACTTTTGATCCGTTGTGCAGAACACATTGATGCAAGCCGCCTCCCATTTCCCTTGAAAGAAGGGTCCGTCGCCATTCCAAGCACAGAAGTGTCCTCGTTTGGTCACGTCATTATGCTCAAAATCTGATGAGCATTTTTGCAACAGAGTTGGACAACCTTCTAAACCGATGTGAAACCGTGTCTGTATGAACGGTGTACTAGGGAGGTGGTGAAATGGCGGCCGAGCGGAGCAGAAATTTCAAGCGAATTGGTCTCCAATTTGCATTCTGGGCCGTTCTGGGTATCCTCCTCCTCACCATTCTTCAGAACTTCATCAACATCAGCCAAACCGACCAACTCTCAGCCTATGATGACGGTTGGGATGACATGTCTGCGTTCCGTGAGGACATCAAAGCAATGGGTGTTGAAACCAAATCCTTGGTGAGCAGCCCTCTCCTTCTTGCCGACATTGAAGATCCTCGAAACACAACGTTCGTCATCGCTGGTGTTGAGCGGGACACGCTCTCTTTCCCGCAATTTGATGAGGATGGCTTCATCACCATCGCGACCGAAGACGGTTATTCACCTTCTGAAGTCGATGCGATTGTCGAATTCGTCGATAACGGCGGAACGGTCATCGTTCTGGAAGACTTTGGCTATGCTGGAAGCATTGGTGAAGCCTACGGTGTGCGCTACTCTGGCTACCAATTGTACGATACAAACTACGTTTCTGAATTGGATTACAACTACATCTGGATGTGCGTCCAAGCAAGCCCATGTGGAATGAACGGAACAGAGCTTGACCCTGCGACCATCGAAGAACACGAGCGTTGGTCTTCCGACGTTGGCGAGCATCCATGCGCAGAACTTGACGGTCAATCGATGATGCGCAGCGAAGCAGGCGTCTGTTCGCACCATTGGGTGAAGAGTGCAGGTGATCTTGGACGAATTGAATACAATGCAACTTACACAATGCTCCTCAACAACGTTACCGGACTCGAAATCGTACCAGGCGTACGTGGCGCTCTCAAGGATGTCAATGTCCGTGCCATCACCAGCAACCAAGCCACTGTGGACGTAAACGGGGATGGTGAGCTATGGGTCAGCAACGAGCAAACCAGTGAAACACCAGATTTGTGGGGACAATTCAACCTCTCCATCGAAGCATGTGCCTCGTCAAGTTGTGACCCTGAAGAGGGCGGACGTGTGTTCTTCGTGGCTGATGGAAGTGCCTTGATTAATGCAATTTACGACTACGAAGGCTTCAATGCTGGTGAATACGGAAAGACGGACAAGTTCATCCCAGCCAACGACAATCGAAAGTGGGCACTCGATGTTATCGCCGAATCCCTCATGAGCACATTGGAAGGAGAAGAAGGCCAACCTGCAGAGAATGCTATGGTGATATTTGATGAGAGCCGCCACCCACAAAACGCGATCCTTGCAGATTCGTACAACACGGTTTATTTCCTTCTTGTCTACTTTACGGGAGAAGGTTTGGCCATGCTTGCACTCTTCGTTGTTCTTTTCATTACGTTTGAAGCCGTTCTTCTCAAGAAGCGAGACCCTGAACCGTGGCGCCACGTGTTTAGCATCATTTACTACGGATTTGGTGATGCCAATCGTTACACCTACTATGCCAAAACGGAGAAGATACGGCAGGTGTTCTTGTCGAAAGTTCGCAATCAAAATGGCTTGACGGTTGACGAATTTCATGCCATGTCTGCGAAGGAATTGGTCGGCCTCATCCAGGATCCGGTGTTGGCAAAGTTCGCAATTGAGCCTGGCAAATATTCTCTTGAACAATCGGTCGCTTTGGTCAAACGAATCAAGGCTTGGGGGCGAAGGTGAGCATCATGTGGACACGTAAAGCATCCTTTACCTTCACAGGTGGCATTGCACTTATTCTCATTGGAATGATGATCACCAACAACCAAATGATGATTCTTGGTTTGACCCTCATCACCTTCATCGTTGTCAACTCATGGGTTTCAGGCCATGGTGATATCGAAGTGCAACGTACACTCTCAGCAGATAACCTGTACAAAGGGGACGACCTGTACGTCGAACTCCTCGTAACCAATCGTTCAAATCGAAGAACTCAACTCCTCGATGTCTACGATAACATCCCTCACGAGATGAAGCTTCGAAGTGGTTTGAACCAAATGCGCCTCAACCTACGGCCAGGGGAAAGCGCTCGAATTCGCTACGTTCTTCGTTGTCCGCTTCGTGGGCATTACTCGATTGGTCCGGTTTCACTACGCGTGCGAAACACGTTCAACCTCGGTGTGGAAGACATGTACGTTGACCACCATTCCGATATCGTGATTTTTCCACAGATCAAAGAGGTCGAGGAAGCCTTCCTTCGCTCCCGTACACCGAAAATGTACACAGGTGCTACCACACTTCGAACACCTGGTCAAGGGTCTGAATTCTACTCTCTTCGAGAATACGTGCCTGGTGATCCATTCAAGAACATCAACTGGAAGGCATTTGCCCGCACAGGTGATTTGATGGTCAATGAGAAATGTCGTGATGCTGTTACCGACTTGTACATCCTTCTCGATTCGAGAGATGTGGCCAGAATTGGAACGGTTCTGAAGAATCCATTGGAGATGGGAACGGTCAGTGCTGCGAGTCTTGCAGCCTTTTTCCTGAAGCGTAGAGACAGTGTAGCACTCGGAATCTATGGGGATGGATTGGCCTATCTTCCACCAGATACCGGAGACAAGCAGTACTTCAAGATCCTTAGTTCCCTAGCGGGCGTCAAGCCTGAGGGAAGCATGCCACTCCAAGCTGTTACCAATTCACTCAGCGGTCGATTCAGCAGAGGTAGCCCTGTTTTCGTCATTTCATCATGCGAGGGCGATGGAACCGTCCCAGCAGCCGTTCGTGACCTCGTTGGACGTGGCCACGAAGTGACCGTGCTCTCACCATCGAGCATCGACTTCGAGCGACTCGTCTCTCGTATTCCTCGAATGTCCTACGAAGTTCTCAAACTTGAACGACAGAATCGACTGACAACCCTAGCAGGTTCTGGAGCACAAGTCATTGATTGGATGCCTGACATGGACTTGTCGCAGGCGATCATGCAGGTGAGGGGGTATTAGATGGCAGGTGAAGTCGACCCACAAAGTGATGTCTCCCTCATGGGAGGACGTGCCCGAACGCTTCACCTGAAAGCGTTGAGGAAGCAGTGGCAAATCATTACACTGCAGATTGTTTCCACAATCGCTCTTGTGTGGATGTATCTCGAGGTCGTTTCAACATACGTTGTCAACAGCATCGACCATACGATGCTTTTTGCTTCGCTTGAACAACTCGTTGGCGAAGTCCCGATTGGTGACTGGCTCATTGGCTCGGGTCGAACTGGACTGGCACGATTTTACGTTCCAATCGTTTTAGGGCTGGGTCTTGGTGGCTCCATGGCGCTCCTAGCGTTCCAGTCGCCTCGTGTTCAGCAACGAATCAAACTTGGATTTATCATCACGCTCATGGTTCTCCTCGTCGGACGACTCGTCTTGACTTGGATCCCTTCCATGCTCTTCTCGTGGGACCTTCGTCCTCCATCTGAGAGTGAGCTGAAAACGTTGGAATGGCCATTGTTGATGATTCTCTCACTTGTTATTCTCTTCATCTACCTCTTGCCTGTTATCATGGGTACCCGAGGCATCTGGGGTCTCTCACGCCGTTCCATCGGCTGGGCGATTGGATTCACGCTCCTCTTCTTGGGCATCCACGCCATCCTGACCTTCCCTCTCATCAAATCACAACTTGGCGACTGGGGTTCGAATCTGATCTCGCTTGAGTCCCAAGTGAGCGATCCAACGGTTGGATTCCTTGGATTTGATTTGGTCACTCCAGAACAATTCTCTCTGATTATGATTGCCGTTCTCATCATGGTCTTCCAAGAATCAGGCTTCGGTGTTATCCGTTATCTTGAGTATGCGTATCGACTCCCAGAATCGTGCAAGCGAGACCCAGAATACGTCCGACAAATGGACAACGTCCTCAACGGTCATCTGCGGCATACTGCTGGATTCCTAACGGTTACAGGCCTCGTCACGATGATTGCTCTCGGATTCCACAGCGTTTTGCTTGAAGTGGTTCGAAATTCCACAGGAAGTCAATGGGCTGCTCAGGTCTCAGAATCGATCGAATTATCGCTAACGTACGGGTTGGTCATTTCCGCACTTCTGTTCTTGAGTTTGGTCGCAGTTCTTCGATTCTTTGTGCCATGGCAACGTGTCTGGGGTCTGATTGAATCGATGACCAACAATCAGCCTGAACCGGTCAAAGAAAAGGAATTCTGATCACTTTCCTGCACGCAACATCTGAATTGTGCGTCCGATTATTTCGTTGAGAATCAGCATGCTCAATGCAAGTCCAACCGATGCAAGCCATTGGTACCATATCACATCGATGGATGACCATAGGATTTGATTGAGGAAAACGAAACCAACAATCGACGCAAGGAAAATGAGTTTCTCAAGAAACAAAGGATAAGCAGAACCCTTGGATTCATTTCTGCGCAGGAGTGTCTCAGACATCCTCTCACCTCAGAAGTCCAACTCAGAGAGTTGGTCATGAAGTGCGTCCAAACGAGGGTCGCTCTTGGGCTCCTCTACCTTTGGAGTACGGAGTTGTCGTTCCGCATCGAGGCGTGCGAGTTCTGCTTCGAGATCGGCTCGGTCCTCCTGAATAGGGATACTGCGTGTCTCCACAACGTCTTCTGTCGTAATTTCAGATTCAACAGGCGCTGGCATTTCTTCCCATTCATCGGACAGCTCGACGACCGGTTCTGCATCCAACGACACGCTCTCTTCGACGACAAGCGTGGGCTGAATGTGATCCATCATATCGTCCATCACCGGTGTTCGCTGGCCAACTGGGATGGCTGTGCGCTCGAATGGAAGGAAACCATCTCTTTGGAAATCCCACATGGCACCACGTGGAACGCCTTTTGTCAATCCAGAAGCATCGATTTGTGTCAACAACTCCTCGAGAACCTGGGCCGTTTGTTCAAGGGCAATGGCTTCACCAGCATCCCGCTGGTCAGCTTCGAGATAAATGTCATCGAGAGCGACTCGAATCAAACGTCGTGTTTCAACTGCAACACTTGGTAAAGCTTCAGGACGCATACAGTTCATACGAAGTGCTTCGATTTCTTCTGGCGGTGCACCAAGATTTCCAAGTTGATCAAGGACATTACGCATTCGTCGAAGCATGGTGATGGAGCGATCGTAATCTTCCAAGATGCCTTCAAGATCAAGAATTAGATGGCCTACAGTTTCACCAAGTTGATTCTCCAGTCGCTGTTGAACCGACCATCGAGCAAGACCACGTACTGCTCCAGCAGTTTGAGGAACTTGTCGTTCGAGGAGTGTCATGACTTCGCTACTCAAGAGGTGTCGAGGTGTCGCTGCAATGTGGTCGACCGTTGATTGCACAACCTGAAGTGCACGTTCAACGGCTCTGTCAAGAAGCACAACGGAGTAGCCCAAGGTACGTGCGTGCTCGAGCCGCTCGAGTACTGGACCAAGTCCACGGAATGTAGCATCATCGTTGAGAAGAGCCTGTGCAAGCGGTTCTTCGTTGAGTCGTGCACGTAATCGTTCCGCTTCAGCAATATCAGCAACGGCTTCTTCGTGAGCATCTGTTAATGCTTCAGCACGTGCAATCAAACCAGAGAGCTCAGTCTCAGCATTTCCACGGCGAGCTCCTAGATTACCAAGTTCAGTAAGGAGTTCTTTTCGTTCTCCCATCAATTCCCGCATTTCCGAATGGAGTTGCATTCGACGTGCTTCATCTTCAGCAAGTCGTTGTCGCTCTTCCTCTGCTCTGCGGCGACTGGCGAGTGTTTCGGCTTCGATTTGATCCAAGCGTGCTTGGGCGGCTCGAATCTTTTCTTCAGAAGCGTTGCTCTTTGATTGAGCACTTGCTTGTCGATCTCTGAGAGTGATGATTTGTTCCTCAAGAGAACGCAATCGACGCTCTTCAAGATCGATTTGCTCGCGTATTGAGGAAAGTTGTTGCGCATTGGACTCCAAATCTGCTCGAGTGGTCGCCTCCTTGCTGGAGAGCGTTTCGAGTTCATCACGCAATGCTGCGCTGCTTTCCGTATCACCGAGTGCTTTTGCCAACTCAGCGGCTCGTTCACTGAGTTGATGCTCAAGTTCACCAACTCTACGAAGAAGACGATCTGCTCGCTCTTCGGCTTGTTCCATGCGAGTTCTCGATTCAGACACAGTGACCTGAACGCGATTCAATTCATCGTTCTTGGATTGAATAGCATCGCTTTGTTCGCCCGATGATTGCTTGCTGGCATCAAGACGAACCAATGCTTCAATACGCTCCTTTTCAGCATCTTGGAGTTGACTCGTCAGACTTGCATTGGTTCGCATGAGCGTATCGGCTCGTCGCTCTGATTCTTCGAGTCGTCGGCGCAACCCAGCATCGACACCAGCAAGTGGTGCCGCAGTTGGTAGCGCTTGTGCAACCTCTTGTCCACCAACATGGATGCTTAATTTCGATCGAATGACTCGGACATCGTCAAGACCAATTTCAAAGCCATACATGCTCATCAACCGATGCATCATGGACTCACGACGCTTTTCTGAACGGGTTCGAACCGTTGATAGCGAATCAACAAATTGCTTGAGCGTGAATTCAGAAACATCGCCTGTAGACGATGAAACCATCGTACCTGAGGCAAGTCGATGCAACTTGAGGATACGCTTGCTTTCTGTAAGTCCCTGCATAGCCTCTTCAAACGACTGACCGTTTGCAGCCATAGCAACTGGAAGCCCATTGTTGAGGGCAAGCGACACGGCTTTGTCGCTTGCTCCTGCCTTGAGATGCCCTGTTACCCGCTCTTCAAGGGCAGCAGAAAGCATGGACATGACCGCATCTGCACCACCCTTTCCTTCACGTAGCACAAATCCATCAGGGAGCGTAGCAGAGCCTTCTGCATAAGTTCCAATCTCACCATCGAGTTTGGCTGCAACATCCGTCAGTAATCGTGCATGGTTGGCATCGAGTTCGGTCCAGATGGCCAAGACGATGGTGGAACTGGATGCAATGAGCAATGAGGCATCACCCATGGAGAGCGAGGCATAGCCATTGACATCTCCACCAAGCTTTGCTTGTTGAGCATTCATGGAATCGGAGAGAGTGGCAACGGTTGCAGAAAGTTCCTCAGCAGTTCCTGGCAAGTCGCCCATACTATCGATGAGAATCCCTTGATCCGCTGCAAGAGCACCTCGAACGTGCTCGTAATCGGAAAGTGCTTGAAGAACAGCAGAAATGTTTCGAGCGAACAATCGGTCCGTCAAAGAACTGCTCGCACCAAGGCCTTGCGTATCGGCTTGGAATTCAAAGGCCTCTGGAAGAAGAGCAGCAAGTTCTGCTAGTCCATGCAGCGAACACGTCGATGCAACAAGTCGATGTTGATTCTTTTCAGCCTCTTCCATCGCATTTCGAGCATCAGCACCGCCGAGGAGTTTGGTGGCACTCGAGCCCTCGCAGATCCACCCAACAATACGTCCGGCCCGCACCAAACGATGGCCGAACGGTGTTTTTCTGCGGCCCACCCAGGTCGTGATGAAGCCATGTTCGAAGGGTTGGATGGCTCCTACGGCTACATCCACTTCGTCGTCAAATCGTTCAATATGTGGTAAATCAAACATCATATCACCTTGGTTTGCTGTGCATTCCATTCTCGTCGCAGACGTTCAAGTTCGTACTTCCAAACGCCTTTCTTACCGTCTTTTCCTGAGAGATAAACGAACAAGTCGTTATCGAAGTGGTCCAAGAGTGTCAACCTTCGACCTTCCATCCATACCTCAAACAGTGGGCCGAGGCTGAGTTGTTCAGCGATTGAACAACATGTTGCCCATTCACTGCGTTGTTCTTCAACGGATTCTGGCCACTTTTTCGTGGTTTGGAGCATGCTTCCAAATTGATCCATGAAACGAACATGGCGTACGCCGTCGAGTTCGCAAAGTTGAGGAAACAACGTGTTTAGCATGCTTGCCCAAACCCTTTGACACCAACGTACCATTCAAGAACTTTGCCGAAACTCTTCCCCCGTAGGGGGATTTGGCGACGAAATTTAAAATTCCAACTGCGAATTTTCAAAAAGACATGCGCGGAGATGTCCTAAGAGTCCTATTTCCGCGTTCTGGACCCCGCCAGTAAAGTAAAATCGTGAAGAATAAACCAATTCAAATTTTAAAAATTCAATTGAAATTTTGTTTTCATGCAAGGGCCCAATCGGAGGCGTTTAATGCAGGTGTTGTGAGGAATCCACATGGCCGAGTCATCCCAGAGACCATTTCAAGCCCCGGCTTGTGATGTCTGTGGAAAGGATGCAGTGGTCGAACAAGCCTACTCAGGGCGTATTTTGTGTGGGTACCATCTTGAAAAATCGATTCGAAAGAAGGTAGCTAAGGAGCTTCGCAAGCAATTGCATCTCGACAAATCAAAACCAACAACGGTCTTTGTGGCCATCTCTGGTGGTAAGGACTCGGCAGTTCTGCTGACATTGCTTGTCGAATTGATCGGTATGCGACGAGATGTTCGAATCGTTGCTGGTTGTGTCGATGAAGGCATTGACGGATACCGCCCACCCTCAATGCAGTGTGCTATCGATTTGTGCGAAACACTCGGTGTTGAATTCATCTCAACAAGTTACGAACAGCTCGAGTTTCATCAGATGGATGAGGTTGTGAAACGTTTACCAGTCGTTTCTGAATCAAACGAAGGTGTCTCGATGATGCCTTGTTCTTACTGTGGCGTGTTCCGTCGACAAGGCATCAACGCATTGGCTCGACAAGTTGGAGCAGACGTGGTCGCTCTTGGCCACAACTTGGACGATATGGCCCAGACCGTTTTGATGAATATGACCAACGGGGACATCGACCGAACGTTACGACTTGCCCCTCACACGGATGCTCCAGTTGATGGCTTACCACCGAGAATCGTTCCATTACGCTGGATTCCTGAACAAGAGATCCATTTACTCGCCATGCACAAGCAATTGCCGCTTCATCATGAGGAGTGTCCTTACGCACAAGGTGCATTACGCTGGCGTTATCGTGACATCGTTGCTCAACTTGAGCAAGATGTACCTGGTACGAGGCATAGTTTGGTACGGATGTCGGACAACATCAAGCAAGTTGCTCGAGAAGGTACTCCGTCTGTCCATTCGCATCCAACAAAGTGTCAGCGTTGTGGTTCACCAACTTCTGGGACAACATGCAAAGCATGCGACATGCGAGACCTTCTCGATGTGGATTTAGATTAGATTGAGAATCAATTCATCCAAATTCTGCGGGCGCTGGCAATAGTAACAACGTAGCATTAGCGGGTCGGTCTTCGTAACGACCAGCCGATGGGGTAGTGGCTCTCTTGGATTCTGTGTGATGCAATTGGAGAAGGTACATCGAACAACATTTCGTACCTCTTTACCAAGATTAACATTCAATTTCTCTGCAACTGAATATGCACGGATGATGGCGATGCTTGAGTCGGGAGCAACCAGTGCCAAACGGTCGAGTTCAGATTGTGTTAATTCACGGTCTTCGACCTTGATGATGTCCTTCGATCCCATTTTCTTGGATGGAACATTCATCACCAGCGAGACAGGAACGGATGTATCGCCAGAAAGACTGAGTAATTCCAAGACCTTCAGAGCCTGTCCAGATGGAATGTGGTCAATGACCGTTCCGTTCTTGATTGCAGTGACGCGTCGCATGTTGTGTTCATCAGCCATCAGGCATCACCTCCTGCAATTTCAGCAGGGACTTCGATGTTTAACAGTCGACACAAGAGAGCCATTCGGGCGACAACGCCGTTGAAGGCTTGCTCAAAGTAACGAGCGTGACGTGTTGAGTCGACGCTTGGATGGATCTCATCAACACGCGGAAGGGGATGGAGAATGATCATTTCCGACTTGGTATTGTCGAGGTCTCGCGCATGCAACTTGTAGGCGCCCGCAACCTTGGCATATTCATCCTCATCAGCAAATCGTTCCTTTTGGATTCGAGTCATGTAGACAACGTCGGCTTGGTTGATGTTGCCAAGGAGGTCTTCGGTTTCCGTGACGTCTGCACCGTGCTCACGGAGGTCTTCAACGATCTCTGCTGGCATTCGCAGCAGTTCAGGAGATGCAAAGATCAAGCGGCAACCAAAGCGGACGAGCGCATGGGAGAGGCTGTGGACAGTACGGCCGTATCGAAGGTCTCCTGCTAGAATGACTGTCAATCCTTCAAGCGTTCCATGAGACTGCTGGATGGTGAACAAATCGAGCATGGTTTGTGTAGGGTGGTGTCCCGCACCGTCTCCACCATTAAGAATAGGCACACGTGCAGCATCTTGTGCATACCGAGCAGCGCCTTGTCGAGGGTGACGCATAGCGATAATGTCGGTGTACCCATCGACCATTTGGATGGTGTCAAACAGTGTTTCTCCTTTTACAACAGAAGATGTTTTGACATCGCCAAGGTTGACAACATCGCCACCGAGTCGCTTCATGGCTGTCTCGAAAGACATCCGTGTACGCGTGCTTGGTTCAAAGAACAGGTTGCCGAGAATCTTTCCTTGCAACAATGGAAGGTAGGTCTCACCACGTGCAACAGGCAAAAGTCGCTCAGCATCGGCAAGAATGCTGTGTATGTCGTCGTTGGTCAAATCGTCCATCGTGATGAGTCCTTTCATAGGATGTCCCCTTCTTCGCCTACCATCCAAGCACACCCTTGAACATTGTTGCCAAACAGTATGCAAGGAGTCGGTGGTTTCTTCATCAAAACCATCTGTGCTCAACTCATGCTCTGGGGGGATGTTGATGAAGCGATTAAGTCTGAACGCCTTCTTCGAGTCCAGAGAATCGAGCGATTAAGCACCGTTTGTGCCTTGTTTTGTTTGAGTGGAGCCATCTGGTTGGCTTGGCCGGTTCTCAAGGATGCCTTTGTTGGTGATGCAAGTCTACTTACAGGACTCGGTATGCCGGTTTTGGTGCTGTTGTGGGGTATCGCCATTCAGGATTTGATTCTCGACGATCCTCGTGCGCGAACACGAATCGGAGCAGCTACTAGCATTGTTTGGCCAGTGTTACTGATGTTTGCGCTCCGTGCATACTCATCAAACAGTACTGATATCGTAGCAACCATCCTCTTTGCATCACTGGGGTTCGCTATGCACCAATCCTCAGCAAACACATTACGTGGCGGCATTGATGTCATGCGGTTCCGAGCAATGATGACGAGCATAGGCGCACTTACTGTGGTGGGAATGCTTGTCGGTGATCGTGCAGGCGAAAAATGGATTGACGAGCCACAAGATTGGGCACATCCTCTTCTCAGCCTTTTCGTTGTAGGACATGTGTTCTATCTTTGGTTCATTGGCGATGATATGCGTGAAGAAAGGAAAGCCTTCCGCCAAGAATTGGACGCGATTGAGAACCGTCTTCTCGTCCTTCGTTCCGAAGGGGCAGCTGTTGACCAGGCTAGCAGCCTTGTGATGACTGCAAAGGAGGAGGGGCACATCGACCCTGCCTTTGGTATGCGCTTGCTTCGAGAAGCGGCTGAAGACATCGAACGTTCTCTTTCGCTTGCAACCGATGTGGATGTTGTACGAAGTGAAGCCCTACTCGTGATTCAACATGCTGAAGAATTGGCGCCACTGGCAAAGCGTCCACGTAAATCCTACGAGATGGGTGAGCGCGAGGCCAGTCTTGGATCGTTACGAGAAGCGGAAGGATTGTTCCGCCAAGCCAAACGCCGTGCTCAAGAAATCGTTACCTGGTGGGAACAAGCAGAAGAAGCCATACGCACGGCAGAAGAACTGCTCACTGGCCAATCTGGTGCAACCATCGACAACTTGCGTCAAATTGTACGTGATGCAAAGAAACAACTCGATCGTGAAGCACCGAAGAAAGCCTTCGAACTTGCTTGTGTGATTCCTGTTCAACTTCAGGCTGATGGTGACGCAAAGGAACGAGCTGTCGAAGTCCTCGGTGATGCTGCGAAGGCGCTCAAGGCTGCAGATGGATTCGATACGTCCGAACTTGAACACAGACTCGAACAAGCCGAAGCGGCCCTTGAAGCAGGTGATACAGGTCAATCCATTGGTCTGGCAGAAGGTGTCATTCGCGTCATTCAGGTCGAACGTGAGGCCATGGAAACCGTTCGACGCGCTCTTCGACAACGCAAGAAAATCACTGAACGATTCAGTGGTTTTGCCGATGAGGAGGAATGGATGATTCGATTTAAGCAGGTTCAGTCAGCAGCCGACCAGCGTCAATGGAGTCATGCTGCAACACTGCTCGAACGCCTCACCATCGATCTCGATGCCCTTGGTAATGAGCAAGGTGAGGCACAGGCTCTGCTCGACTTCGTCCGTAAGGAATGGTCTGTTTTGAGAAATCAATGCACGGCTTCGAGCATTCCGGTAACGGATGAAGACATGAAGCAAACCGAGGCTGCGATTGCACTCGCTGAAGAAAGGCTCATCGGCGGTCAAGTTGAGGCTGCCTTGGAACAACTCGGACAGGCAGATGCATCCATGGAACGATTACGACGACGTGTTTGATCAGACAAGGTTTCGTTGAACCAAATCATTGTGATTGATACCGCTCGGCAAACCAAGATCGACAGGCATACCAGCGATGGTCGTGATCACACCATAGAGGTGCAAGTAGAGTCCATGCGGAGGTTCATGTTCTCCATTGTACGGAATCTTCTTCCAAAGATTGGATTTCATCCAATACTTCGATACGGATTGATCCTTTGAGTGAACAATCCAGGCATTGGCCCGTCCTGCATGCTTTCTTGCCTGTGTTGAACCGAGTCGTGGTGAGATGTGAACTGTATGCAAAATAGGCCACTCTCGCATCCAATCGCCTGCAGAGTCGATGAGCATGGTCATCTTGGTCGGTTCTGTAGCCATGGCATCGAGCAGTCCCAATTCGTTTAGAATTCGAACCAATGAACGAACGTGTGGATGACGTGGCTCCTGTTTCCTCAATTCTCGTGCAATACGCACAGCCGTGTTTGGCCGGTCCGCATCGAGATGCAACAATGCTGCAACCACTCGGCCTTGTGACCACGTCGATGTTGGTAATTCAGCGTGTTCCTCGTGCTTCTTCATGAAGGCTTCAAGCATCGATAAGGCCTCTTCGCTCCGTCCGCTGAGACGCATTCGAGCACAATCACCGAGCAACATCAATCGGTCAGCAGGCTTGTTTCGGTAGGTGGTATTGGCTCGAGGCTCTCCGTTCGCCGTTCTGTTGAGCAAGTCGATGTTTCGACGCATGAGCGGATCAACACCGAGAACGGGTTTTGAAGCGCTCGGAACACTTCGCTTTGAATCAAGGACCGCAGCAAACCATTGCAATCGTGCTGCTTCGATGTCGCTCTTGTTCAAGAGTGCAAGTCGAGGTGCAGCCTCGGGCAGGTCACGTTGACAAAGACTTGCAGCTGCAAGAATCAATCGTGCAACTTGTGCGTCTCGGCCTGTTTGTAGTGCAAGCAATGAGACTGCGTTTTCTTCCGCTTCCTCCCAACGATTTAACCCAGCAAACAACTGCATTTTCGCTCCCGTTTGCCGCAACAAGTCCAATCCTTGTGTTGACGTTTCAGTCGGGTTGAGGATTTCATCGTAATGTTCGATGGCTCGCGTCCATTTATCTTGAGCAATCAGTTCCGTAAATGGTCGTTGTTTCAGATAGATCATGTCTTCCATCTGTGTCAACATTTGGCGTTGTTCACTGATGCTTGCATCAAAGGTGATGTCATCGAGTTTGGATCCGACCTGAAGCGATGTAAGCCAGATGAGAAGGAAACAAATTTGACCCCCAGAAGCCAACATCCAGGTCAATTCTTCCATAGCATCCTTCTCGACATAGGTGCACAGCGTGTTTTCCCAATCACCACAAGCACCGCCTTGTGGAAGGAACGAGGAATCCCAGAATGTGATCATAGCGAGAGCGAGAAGGAGCATCGATTGTCCTGCAAATCCCGTGAAACAGAAGTTGAGTACTTTGGCTTGCTGAGAACGTTCTGCACGAAGCAATCGACTGTCTGCCAAACGAATACCCCCTCGACCTGAAACATCTTGAACATCGAGGAAAAGAATCCTTGCAACCTCGTAAACGAACAGGAACCCAACCAAGGCAACGTTGAGGAGAAGGAACAGCAGAATCGATGTAACCAGTGGAACACGTAATCCTGGGTCTGGAATGTTGGAAAACAACTCGATAAGGAAGAATCCAAGGATTCCACCTTCTTCCATGATGGTGGCTTGTTCTCGGTATTCTGGAAGTTCGAGAACTCGCTCAGAATGCGTGAACAATTCAGGTGCGACAAGGATGGCGATCAACGAGAGCAGCGTGTTGATGGCGACAACAGGCATGGCCAATGTGTTGAGATGAACAATTCGTGCTATCACTTGCTGTCGAGCGTTTGGTGCATGATTGTGGAACGGAGAGGCATTACCTTTCGCAATTTGAGCAGATGACTGACGAAGCGCTTGCCACGACGTCCCCATGACACGGCCATACGCAACGATGGAAGGCGAAAAAGCGAGCAGTAACGATCCGCTCAGTCGATGCGTAAATGGAACGCCCCACGAGCCGAGTAGTGAGTAGAACAGACCGACACCCAGAAACCAGAGGATTGTCAATGCTATGTAGGCGGTGTTGCGTGCACTGCTTGCTTCCTGCAACTTTGCCTTCCCATGCCCAATCGGTTTGATAATTTGTGCACCGAGAGAAGAACCCGATGAAATGACTGCAGGAAGGATAATCAGAATCAATGCGAGTGAGATGTTTGGAGCGTGAAAGCCGTCACTCTGACCTTGTGCATAGATGAGGTATTCGAAGAAGAGAAGCAATGCGCCTGTTAGTGCAAAAAGGTAGGTTGCAACTCCAAAACGCATACCGCGTGAACGAAGCAGATCACGTGCTTCACCAAACGATTCTGTTACTGTATGTACCTCGTATCGCATAGGCCCAGTCTCGAATGCAACCTGCAATCCACGCAGTTGTCGTGGAACAACTGTTCGCCAAAACAACAGGGCGATGACGGCTGCTAAGATTAATGGAACAACGGCGATGGAGGCAAATCCCTCAACAATCACCGGCCCAGTCATGTATTTGCCACACCTTGCTTCCTTTTATGGAGTGCGAATTGATGCGATGATTCTGTTCAGTTTTCCTTGGGTTTTGGGACCAAGGAAGGTTCTGAAATTTTGTTGTCGATTTCTTCTTTGATGTCGGAGAGGAATTGGTCAACAGGGATATCTGCGATTTGGTCGCCTGTACGTGAACGCAACGAGACGCAGTTGTTGTTCATCTCACCATCGCCAAGAATCATGAGATAAGCAGGGCGCATCTTGCGATGGGTTCGGATCTTCTTTCCAATCGTATCGTCCCCATCATCGATCTTGACTCGAACACCAACATCCTTCAGTTTCTGGGCAACCTCAGACGCATATTGCTTGTGCTTCTCTGAAATGGTGAGAATGTGGACCTGTGTTGGTGACAACCATGTCGGGAATTTTCCAGCAAAGTGCTCGATGAGCACACCACAGAAACGCTCCATTGAGCCAAATGGTGCACGATGAATCATCACTGGGCGATGGTTTTCACCGTCGCTTCCCTTGTACCACAAATCGAATCGCTCTGGAAGGTTGTAATCGACTTGAACAGTTCCAAGTTGCCATTCTCGACCAATGACGTCTTTGACAACGAAATCGATTTTTGGTCCGTAGAAGGCTGCTTCGCCTTCCTCCTCGGACCAGTTGACACCGAGTTGAGCCGCTGCGGAACGACAGGCTTCTTCGGCTCGATCCCATCGATCGGATTCACCAACGTACTTGTCGCTGTTCGGGTCACGCAATCCGACTCGTACACGGTAATCGTGCATCCCAAGGACGTCAAAGATGGTTTGAACGAGTTCGATGCACCCCATGACTTCGTCAGCGATTTGGTCTTCAGTAACGAAGAGGTGTGCATCATCTTGTGTGAATCCACGAACACGAGTCATTCCAGAGATTTCACCGGATTGCTCCCATCGGTAAACCGTTCCAAACTCTGCGAGGCGGAGGGGAAGGTCTCGGTAGGATCGAGCTTGCGAGGCATAAATCTTGACGTGATGCGGGCAATTCATCGGTTTGAGCATGTATCCGTCAATGTCTCCGGTGCTCATCAGGTTGGACAATTCGGAACACGAGCATCCCTCATCGGCGAGCTTCTTCATCAGGTCACGTTCAACGAGTGGAGGATACTGACTGTCTTGATAATAGGGGAAGTGCCCGGATGTGCGGTACAAATCCAATTTTCCGATGTGAGGCGTGAACACTTGGTCGTAGCCTTGTCGGCGCAAATGATGTGAGATGAAATCCTGCAATTGCTGCCGAACGATAGCACCGCGTGGTGTCCAGAGAATGAGTCCTTGACCGACTTCTTCGTCAACATGGAACAACTGCAAATCCTTGCCAAGTTTTCGATGGTCGCGTAGTTTCGCTTGTTCCATTCGATGAAGTGTTGCTTTCAGTGCTTCTTTTGTTGGCTCAACAATGCCGTAAATTCGTACCAACTGTTCACGTGATTGATCGCCACGCCAGTAAGCAGAGGAGACCGAAGTAAGACGGCTGAACATCAATTTCGCTGTGCTTGGAACGTGTGGGCCTAAGCAAAGGTCGTACCATTCACCTTGCTTGTAGATGGTCGAGCCATCTCCGTCTTCCAATTTGTCATCGATGATTTCAATCTTGTACGGATTGGATGTAAAGTGCTCTCTGAGTTCCTGATCGTCCAATTCCACACGCTCAACCTTGAGATTTCGTCGAGCAATCTCGTGCATTTTTTTCTCAATAGGTTTCAAGTCGCCTTCGCCAATGGGTTCCATAGCAAAGTCGTAGTAGAATCCGCGATCGATGGCTGGGCCGATGGTTGGCTTTGCATCAGGATAGAGTTCCATGACAGCTTGTGCCAACAAGTGTGCAGCACTGTGGCGGAGAATGTGAATGCCTTCATCGCTCTCGGCAAGAATACCCTCAACATCGCAATCGTCTGTTAGCGGTGTGGAGAGGTCGCGTTCAACGTTGTTGATGCGTGCTGCAAGACATCCGTGCTTCTTTCCAAGTGCGTCGGTCACGACTTCGCCAGCAGTTACGCCTGCTGCGTATTCGTTGACAGTACCATCAGGAAGGGTAACGTTGACCATCGACATGGGGACGCCTCTTGCCTCACCCTCGACGGTCCCATTCATCAATGCGACGCTTGAAATCACCAATCAACGATGATGTCATCATCCAAACCTTGACTCGGTTTGTCAAGAATGACTTGTTGTTTGACCTCTTCTTCCTGCTCCTTCTTGGGTGTTGAAACAACGAAGGAATCCGGCGTTTGTGCACCACCGAGTTTGAATCCGAATTGTGGCTTTACCTCCTCAACCTTTGGTGATTCTGTTTGAGGTTCAGGGACGACGTCTTCGTGTGATGCCTCGCCCTTGCCCATTTCTTTCATGCTTTCTTTCATGATGTCATCGAGGACAATCTCGTCCTGTTTGGATTGTTTGACCATGGAACGCCATCATACGTAGCAACATGAAAACATCGGTTGATTGATTCCATACGGTTGAGAGCAATGATTGAAAACGAAACGAAGGAACGTGATGTTATGCGAATCGGCATCGTCGTCAATCCTGATGCTGGTTTGGGTGGGCGATTGGGGTTCAAAGGAAGCGATGGACGTGCCAAAGAAGCACGTGAAGCTGGTGCAGTCGACCGTTCTGGCCCTCGAATGCAACAATGCATTTCCAAATTCCTTGACCTGCAACAATCGAGTTTGAATCGAATGGGTGTTGATCCAACGTTCGTTGCTTGGACCGGTCGAATGGGAGGAGATTGGCTCGATGGCGCCGATTACGAACAACGCCAACCATCACCATCTGAATCAACGGCTGAGGATACTGCCGCACTCGTTTTGGATTTGGTTTCAGCCAATGTTGATGCCATTATTTATGCCGGCGGTGATGGGACCACCAGAGACATCGTCAATGCTCTCGATGGTCATGAAACGCCATTGATCGGTGTTCCAGCAGGAGTGAAGATGCATTCAGGTTGTTTTGCCACAACTCCAAATGCCGCTGCTGAGGTCCTCCTCGCCTTCCTACAAGGCGATCTGATGGTTGCCATCACAGAAGTCATGGATTTGGATGAGGAAATTTACCAGCGTGGTGAGTGGAAAGTCCGCATGTATGGCGAGGCATGGACACCATCGAGTCCACGATTCATGCAAGGTGCGAAGGAACAAGTCGAGCGTGCAAGTGAAGCCGAGACCATTGAAGGGCTTGCAAATCACATCGGGAACCTCATCGAAGCAGATTCTGAACTGATGGTCATCTGGGGAAGCGGTGGAACGCTACGCAGAATGGGAGAACATCTCGATGTAGAACTCACGCTCCTCGGCATCGATATTCAACACAGAGGGGTGGTTCACGCCGACTTGAACGAAAAGGCTCTGCTTGAACACTTGAAGGATTACGAAGGGCCTCGTTTGCTGCTGCTCTCACCGATGGGAGGTCAAGGCTTCTTGATTGGTCGAGGCAACCTCCAACTTTCTCCAGATGTACTTCGAGCGATAGGATTGGATTCAATTCTCGGTGTTGCAACACCATCGAAGCTGTTGGGCCTTTCGAGTGTTCGAATCGACACGGGCGATGTTGCTTTGGATGAGGAATTCCAACAACGACGTTTTGTCAAATTGTTGCAAGGCTATCGTACAACTCGAGTGATTCGAGTGTTGGATGCTTAAGGCAGCGGCTGCCCGCTTGAAGCGAGAAGCAAACCGAGGAACGGTGGGCTTGGACGACCTGGGCGAGACTTGAACTCAGGATGGTACTGGACACCAACGTAGTACGGATGCCCATCGAGTTCGAAGATTTCACAACGCTGTCCGCTTTCGTCCTTACCAACAAATTTCAATCCAGCAGCTTCGATTTGGTCAACCAAATCGGGATTGATTTCGTAACGGTGACGATGGCGCTCATCGACCGAATCATGGCCTCCATAGAGTCGCTTTGTAATGCAATCATCCACTTGGAAGATGGTTGGCCGAGAACCCAAACGCATCGTTCCACCGAGGTGTGTCTTTGAAATCTCAGGCATGAAAATCACGGCAGGATTGGCAGCATCGGCATCAAATTCGGTGGATGTTGCATCTTCGATTCCCAAGACGTTGCGACAGAATTCGATGGCTGCAACTTGCAGTCCAAGACAAATTCCAAGATAGGGGACATTGTTTTCGCGAGCATATTGTGCAGCGAGGACCTTTCCTTCGATGCCACGATCACCGAAGCCACCTGGGACCAAGACGCCGTTGGCGTTGCGGAGAAGTCCCCGCGCCTCAGCGTTGTTTGCATCTTCCAAGTCGCTTGCTTCAATCCAAACGATGTTGAGTTTACGCTCAACAGCAAGAGCAGCATGTTGGAGGGATTTAATGACGGAGAGGTAAGCATCGGAAAGATCGGTGTACTTTCCGACCATGGCGATGTTGACCTCTTCGGTGAGTTCATCGAGGCGATGAGCCATGGCCTTCCATTCTGCGAGAAGGCCTGTCTTATTGCAATCAATGTCAAGAATATCGCAGAATCCTTGTTCTTCGAGCATCAATGGAACGTGGTAGATGTTGGGGACGTCATGTGTCGAGAAGACTGCTTCAGGACGTACATGGCAGAAGGCTGAAAGCTTCTGACGAGTTTCATCACTCAATGGTTTACTCGAACGACAAACGAGGACGTCTGGTGTGATGCCGAGGCCCATGAGTTCCTTGACCGTATGCTGTGTTGGCTTGGTTTTCTGCTCCCCAACTGGTCCCATGACTGGAACGAGAGAGACGTGAACGAAGGTGACGTTTTCCCTTCCAACCCGGAATTGAAATTGACGGAGCGCTTCCAAGTATGGTGCACTTTCGATGTCCCCAACTGTACCACCAAGTTCGATGATGCAGACATCGGGTGTCTTATCGCTCCCATCAGCAGGTCGCTTGGCAACATCGATGATCCAATCTTGAACAGCATCGGTAATGTGTGGAATCACTTGAACCGTTTTTCCAAGATAGTCGCCACGGCGTTCAGCTTCGAGGACTTTGGAATAGATCTTACCGGTCGTGAGGTTGTTGTCTCGAGCTAGATTGAGATCGAGGAAGCGTTCGTAATTGCCTAGGTCAAGATCGACTTCACCACCATCGTCCAGAACGAAGACTTCACCATGCTCGAACGGACTCATGGTTCCAGCATCGCTGTTGAGATAGGGGTCAATTTTGATTGAGGTGACACGCAAGCCAGCACTCTTCAAGAGAACGCCGATGCTACTTGCAGTAACACCTTTGCCCAGTCCGCTGAGCACGCCCCCGCTGACAATTACGTACCTCAAACCTATCAACGGGATTTCTAGCCGTCGCGCATACCATATCAATATTGGCTAAGACAATTGACTATGGTTCATCTCTACGTTCAAGTATCGTCAGATGAAGCCCAGTGTATGTCGGGGCCAACTGGCGGCAAAATACTGGTCACTGGAGCCCTTGGTCAGATTGGAACCGAACTTGTTGAGGCATTGCGCAAGCAACACGGTACCTCATCAGTCATCGCTTCTGACCTTCGTCCGGTTGAACAGGTTGACCTCAGCCAAGGTCCATATCTCACGCTCGATGTTCTCGATACTGAGGCTATCATCGATGTGTGTAAGAAAGAAGGCGTTGGTACAGTCTATCACTTAGCGGCACTGCTCTCCGCAACCGGTGAGAAGAATCCAGAGTTGTGTCGAAAGGTCAACGTTGGTGGAACCATCTCTGTGTTCGAAGCAGCGCGAGTATGTTCGATGCGCGTCTTTACCCCTTCATCCATTGCCGTTTACGGGCCAGATGCACCAAAACATGCCCCGCAAATCACACCACTTAACCCAACGACCGTGTACGGTGAAACCAAAGTCGAAGGCGAACAACTCGCCAAAGAGTACGAAGAGAAATACGGACTGGACATACGCGGCATCCGTTATCCTGGTTTGATTTCGTACAAAGCACCAGCAGGGGGAGGAACGACGGATTATGCAGTGGAAATATTCGATGCTGCGCTGAAGGACGGGCATTACGATTGCTTTGTCCGTGCAGATACACGATTGCCCATGCTCTACATGGACGATGCTATCCGAGCAACACTGATGTTGATGGATGAGTCAAGTGAACATCTTGGTGAATCGAAAGCTGGATACAACATCGATTGTTTTTCGTTTACTGCAGAAGAATTGGCGATAGCCATCGCCAACGAAGTGGATGGATTTACGTTTGATTTCAAACCTGATGTACGTCAGAACTATGCAGATTCATGGCCAGATTCAATCGACGGTTCGGTCGCCAAAGAAGAATGGAACTGGATACCACAATTCGATCTCGATGCTATGGTCAAGGCCATGCTCGATGGGCTTTCAAAAAATCAGTGATCTCTTCTCAATGGAATCATTGTGAAATCCATTTGTAGGTACGGGCACCTTCGTTAGCTCCATCTTCACCGATTTCAACGAGGGCAAATTCGCCACGAGGAGAGACAACGCTCTCTTCCTGCAATCCCTTGTGGAGATTTTCGTAGGTGATTTGATCGATGGCGACACGACCAGCGAGGCGTTCAAACAACTGCCATCCTGCAACGACTTCGCGCCATCGTGGAGCAACCTTGCCTTCGAACACCTTTGCTTTTGCACCAGAGCCGTAACCACAGAGGCCAAACAATTCGCCTTCAAGTTTTGAGTTGTCCTCCAAATCCGATTCAAACGTGGACATGAGTGCAAGGAAGATGGAACCCGTGTACTGATTTCCAATCAGACTTGAGGCACGTTGTCCCTTTTCGATGCGTTCTTTGTGGAAATCCATGTATTCAGGAGTCTTGGAGATGGCACGTCGATAACCGTCCATCTCTTTTTCCCAAGCCATAATACCTTCAACATCATCGGATTCGGGCTTTTCTGGTTGTTCGCCAATCTGTTCGATGACGCTTGGCCACATGGGGGTGTTCATGCGGTCGTGACGGAATACATCAGGGAACATTCGCTTGGCTTGGAACGCGTAAGGAAGGTGCATGATGATACGAGACCATTGTTCGGTAAACTGCGTGTCGAGCTCTGGGTCCCATCGCTTTTGCTTGATGGCGCGTTGACTGAAATTGTAGAATGCTTGTCGAACAGCTTGCTGGTAACATCGATTTGAGAATTGACCATCGAAGACAGGTTCATCTCGGTGAACACTAACGGATTCTTCACCATGTGCAAAGATTCCAAGACGACGTACGGTCGACTCTGGAAGATGCTTGACCATACGCTCAACAATTCCCTTCTTGACCGATTGGCCAGCCTCTTGGGCCAGTGTCATGACATTGGAAATCACGGAACGAATGCTGACGTTTCGTCGTGGCTTGAAGAAATCGTGAACAGGTGTAGTTGACACACCCCAGCAATCAGGCACTTCGAGAAGGCGAGGGTTTTGGCGGATCAACAAAGCGCCTCCCCCAGCACCTTGCGTGTATTCTCCACTGGATTCAAGATCGTACTTCGCATTGTCCGAGAAGATGACAATACCAATGCGGTCATCTTCTTCGCTTGAGCGAGCAGCCCAGTCGAGTGTGGTGTGGAGTGCATCGACAGCGCCAATGCATGCAAAGGTCATGTCGACGACGTCACAGTTTCGGAAGCAGTCCTCGCCAAATCGGTCTTGGTACCGTTGTGTGAGCATATCGAGGATGTATGTTGCAGTTGGTTTTGCACCATCAAGAGCCGACTCAGTACCGAGATACATTCGACCAATGTCTCGTGGATCGATACCGTTTCGGTCAATCAATCGCATGACTGCCATGGCGCCCATGGTTGCCGTATCTTCGTGGACATCGGGAATGGCCATCGCCTTCAAACCGAGTCCTTTGTTCAACTTTCCATAGTCTGCACCACGCATTTCTGCGAAGTCACGCATGTCCATGTACAAGCGTGGAAAGTGAATCGCAATATCGTCAATCCCAACGTTGACCATGACCTTCCGGCAATTTTAGCATATTTATATGCTGGTTCTTGATTGAGCCTGCGCAAATCGACTTATCGACGGTCCGGTGCAGTACCATCAAGGCTGGCCTGAACATCATCCGGAACGCTGATTTCCTGTTTTGCCCATAGAACATCGTCGATACGTAATACGGCGATGGTCGCTTCGCTCGCACCCGAAATGGCTTGTTCAAGAACTCGTGCAGGTTCCACGATGTTGGATGATCGCATGTTCTCAGGTTGGCGAGTAACGACATTCAAACCAATGCAATTATCGTCTTCTTTGGTCTGAATGGATACGATTTGGAGCAGGGTGTCGATGGAATCCATACCTGCATTTTCAGCGAGAACACGTGGTATGGTTTCCAATCCATCAGCAAACGCTTCGATGGCGAGTTGTTCTCGGCCAGGGACGGTTTCAGCATATCGGCGTAATCGACGAGCTAAGGCGATGTAGGTTGCACCTCCGCCGGGAATTAACTGTGGATTTTCCTTCAATCTGCAAGCAACACCAAGTGCATCAGCGAAGCATCGTTCTACTTCTCCGACGACGGTTTCGGTGCTTCCGGTTGCGACAAACGTCGCACCTCCCTCATCCGTCTCAAGAATCCAATGATCAACGTCGCCCCATCGCTCACATGTGCTTGAAATAAAGACGCCAACATCTTGCTCCTTCGCCTGATGAATCGAAGGCACAAGTCGTGCTCCACATCCCCGTGCGAGAAGTTCGAGGTCGCTCTTTGCAACTCGGCGGAATGCCTTGATACCTGCCTCTGCGAGATGCGCGTGCATGCTGTCATCAATCCCTTCTCGGCACGCAAGAAGCGTTACATCGAGGCCAACCAAGATGTTGACTTGGTCAAGCAAGCGTTGTTGTTCCGCATCTCGGAAGGATTGCAGAACGCTTGTGGACGTAACATTCAGTTGAACATCGGTCGAAAGTGATCGAAGTTCAAGGCCTCCATCAACCAAGAGAATGGACCCTGCTCCGAGGGAAGAAGGCATCTCAACATGTGCTCGTTTCTTTGAAAGGGCAAGACCTGTGATGAGTTTGGATTCTTCAAGCGCAGGGCCACTGCGCGTAATGACTTTCACGCGTGTTGGATCAGCAACCACATTCCCATCGGATTCCATGACAATCGCTTCAGCGGCTTCAATAGCACAGGCAGAAATCGTCGATTGCATCTTTTGATGGAGTTTACCGGCCAACGACGTCATCGTTGCAGAGAGAATGTCATCGCGGCTTGCCTCGAATGCGAGGGAATCCAAATGTTCCTTGCAATACGCCTCTGCCATTCGGTAGCCACGAGCAATCGTTGCAGGATGAACGCCTTGTACGACGAGATGCCATGCGTTTTGCAACCATTCAGCAGCGAGGAGAACCGTCGATGTTGTTCCATCGCGAACGGTTTGATCTTGTGCAGCACTGGCAGCGATGAGCATGTGCGCAATCGGATGCTCAACCTTTGCCGATTCAAGGACGGTGATGCCATCGTTTGTGACCATGCTCCGTCCCTCATCATCGACGAGCAGTTTGTCAAGACCTTTCGGTCCAAGTGTTGAGCGTACGGCTCCTGCAAGGGCCATAGCAGCCTGGATGTTCTTACGAAGAGCGTCCCGTCCTGTCGTACGGTCCGTTTCCTCAAGGATCGGAACATCGCTCATGGTCGCACCAACGGAGACCTACACATAAGGTCGATGTTCAGTCTTCTTCATCAACAACTTCGAAATCGGCGTCGACGACGTCATCGCCTTCAACATTGATTGAACCATCGTCTTCGTTGTTTTCTGCTTCTGCCATCTCTGCAGCAGCAGCTTCGTACAACTTGGAGGAGATGGCATGCATCGACTCTTCAACTTCCTTGACCTTAGCTTGAATGGCAGCCTCGTCCATGGCTTCGTCATCGATTGGCTTACCATCAGCATCTTGGACGAGCGCCTCAAGTTCGGTCAACTTCTCTCGAACAGGTTCGAGATCGGACGCATCGAGCTTGTCTTCGTTCTCATCAAGCGTTCGTCGGGTTTGATAGACGATTTGGTCAGCCATATTTCGCAATTCAATCTTGGCCTTTCGTCGCTTGTCCTCTTCTGCAAAGGATTCTGCTTCAGCGATCTTTGCCTGAATTTCATCTTCAGATAGCGAGGTTTGGGATTCGATCTTGATGGATTGTTCCTTGCCCGTGCCCATGTCTTTGGCACTGACGTTGACGATACCGTTTGCATCGATGTCGAAAGTAACCTCGATTTGCGGAACGCCACGTGGAGCTGGAGGAATGTCCGTCAAGTGGAATTGACCGAGCGTAACGTTGTCCTTGGCAAACTCACGCTCACCTTGCAAGACGTGAATTTCAACAGCAGGTTGGTTGTCGCTTGCTGTCGAGTATATCTCACTTCGTCGTGCAGGAATGGTTGTGTTTCGCTCGATCATGGTCGTGGTGACACCCCCGAGCGTTTCGATACCAAGTGTCAGTGGTGTCACGTCGAGGAGGAGGATGTCCGAAACATCGTCATCACCAGCGATGATACCCGCTTGAAGTGCAGCACCCATGGCAACGGCTTCGTCAGGATTAATTCCTTTGTAGGGGGCCTTTCCTGTCTCCTTCTCGATGGCCGATTGGACAGCAGGAACACGTGTTGAACCACCAACGAGGATGACTTTGTCGACGTCGCCTTTCTTGACGCCAGCGTCCTTCATGGCTTGCCGTGTTGGGGCCATTGTATCCTCAATATGCTTTGCAATGAGGTCTTCGAACCGTGCACGGGAAAGCGTGATGTCGAGGTGCTCTGGGTTTCCGTCCTTCATGGTGATGAACGGGAGATTGATTTGCGAGGATTGTGTTCCTGAGAGTTCAATCTTCGCTTTTTCAGCAGCTTCCTTGAGTCGGCTCATGGCTTGGTTGTCCTTGGACAAATCGATACCGGTTTCACGCTTGAATTCACTGACGAGCCATTCGATGATGCGTTCGTCAAAGTCGTCTCCACCGAGTTTGTTGTTTCCTGCAGTTGCTTTGACTTCGATCTGTGGTTGTCCATCAACGTCGTAGATCTCAAGGATGGAAACGTCGAAGGTTCCACCACCAAGGTCGTAGACGAGAATGGTTTGGTCATCGCCCTTGTCTGCTCCATAAGCAAGAGCAGCAGCGGTTGGCTCGTTGATGATGCGGAGAACATCCATGCCAGCAATTCGTCCAGCATCTTTGGTTGCCTTACGTTGCGCATCTGTAAAGTAAGCAGGGCATGTAATGACAGCTTGCTTCACTTCGTGACCGAGGTATGCTTCAGCATCCGCTTTCAACTTCTGCAGAATGAATGCAGAAATTTCTTGCGGTGTGTAACTGGTCCCATCGATATCGGTTTTCCAATCCGTTCCCATATGTCGCTTGACGGAAATCATGGTCCGTTCTGGGTTGGTAACGGCTTGTCGCTTGGCTGTGATACCGATCAAGCGTTCACCGTCTTTGCTGAATGCAACGACGGAGGGGGTTGTTCGTGCGCCTTCTGCGTTAGCGATGACGACGGGTTCTCCGTTTTCGATGGTCGCTACACAGCTGTTGGTTGTTCCTAGGTCAATTCCGATTACTTTGCTCATGTTGTTCATCTCCTTCATAGAATTGGAATTCCTCCATCATCGTCGTCATCGTCGTCATCGTCCGCAAGGTCGATGGCTATGTCGCCGCTCAGGGGAATGGTATCGTCACCATCGTCCGATGGTGGTAGCGCTGCGAAGGCATCCTCTGGAGGAATCAATCGCAGGGTAATATCGAGGATGCCATTGTTGAGCGTAAAGTCAACAACGTCCTCGCAAGCATGTGGGAGTTCGATGCGTGCAACGGGTGCAAGTTGAGTGGTTCGATGAACTTCAACGAGCGTGCCTCCGTCGATGAGATTCAATTCAACTTGATCTTGCTCGAGTTCTTTCTTCGCGAAGTCAACGGTGATGGTCATGTTCCACCCTTCGAGATAGACATCGTCTGCTGGTAGTACCATGTCGTCTTGCTCATCGCCTTCAGGCGTTTCAATTTCGACAGGAGAAGCATCGACACGAACGTCGACACCCATGTTCTTGAATAGCTCATTGAAATCCATACCTGGTTGGAAGAAATTCTGTAGGTTGCTCAAGTCGAAATTGAAGTTCACATCGCCTTTAGCGATGCGCTCTTCATCGATACCCATCTTCTCGAATTGTGAGCGGAATTGCTGGAGGAGGGAGCGCAGTTGCTCTCTAGTCATGTTCATGCCCATGTTGGAAAGGAGCCGTTCGAGTTGGTCCAACATCTTCTCTTCCCAGTCGTCTCCTGACATCGATTCCACCACTACTTAACTCGAGGTTACATAGTTACGAGTGCCATGTGGTATATGAACCTGACTTTCTTTGCACCGTAAAAAAAACCACTCAGCGTGTACATGTAGGGTATGGATTTATCAAATTAGGAGCAAAGTAGTCAACGTGCAGAATGACATGGATGCTACGGAACATGGGCCGAGAAAGCCAGAATCGGTCGTCATCAACCTCCCGCAAACTGAGAACCTTCTCGCCGATGCACCGGCCATAAGCCCAGGCAGTGATCTTGCTATCCAACACACGGCTAAGACATTGCCAGAACAAACCAGAAGAATTCAATTAGCATCTGTTGTTCTTTTCGTTTCTATGTTTTTCAATTGGGGGTATCAATTCTGGCTGAAATGGACGATTGATTGGCCTGAAAGTGGGGATGGTGCGGGATGGGATGATGGATCCCACAACAATCTTTGGGATTATATCGTGCATGGGGAATTTGCATCAGAAGGTGGTATTGGGTTTGTTGAAATGCTGAATTTCTTGTATCGTTTTCAGATTTGGGGCGATGTTGCAGACTTGGCGGGAACGGTCTTTGTCTTGTTCATGATGCGTGAATTGATGCCGTTCGTATTGATTGGAACGATTGTGTTTTGTTGGTCTAATCGAGAAAGAGAGGAGGAGTTCTTTCGCAAAGTAACAATGTTTTGGGTAGGTTACTTCACCATCATGACGTTTCAGCTTTCTCTTATTGCTGTCGAGTTTTCTGAACACGATTATTGGGAATTCAATGTTCTCTTCGATTGTTTTGGTTTTTGGGTAGCGGGATTTGCAGGATTGCTTCTTGATCCAAAACTCATTCGTATTCCTGAAAACATTGGTTTCCACAAGGAGACATTTACTCCGCACCTCAATCAATCAGAATGGGTACAGAACTCGCATGGAATTACAAATGCGCCAAATCGGGATATCAACTACCTCGGGTTTGCTATGCTCTATCTTCCTTTACTCTACCACCTGATCACCGTCATTGCAGTGATTGATGGAGCCAATGACGATGCACTATTTTTGGGCATAGTGATACCAATTGTTGGTCTCCTCGTTGGAATTGGTGTGTATCGCCTTGAATTTTTGAAAGGTTTTGGACTTCACCTCGGCTATTCAATTGGTTACGGCTTCATGATGTATTTCTTGACGATCATCGGATTGTTGGCGTTGGCGATTGAAATCTTGGAGGAAGGAATCATTCTCGTCCTCATCGTGGTTGCTGTTATCATGCCAATAAGGTATCATCTGAAAAGTAACCACATTCGGGCGCTTGGGGCAACCTACACAGTACCACTCACGATATGGATTATGTTCATTGGGTTAATGATCGGTTGGCTTCAGGTCGATGGTTGGTTGTAAAGTTGAGACTGTGGTGATGCAAAGGACTGTCTGCCAATCAATGGAGTCGATGCAATGAGCAATGAGTCAACCACTGAAGCAGATCGAATTGCTTTAGCGGTACGTGAGAAGGTGCTCTCTAACATGCGTAAAGATGGGTTGCAATTAAGCGAGGATGGTTCAAGTTGGGTTCCAATTGAGGAAGAAAACAACACGAAGCGAATCAATCTACCAAATGCGGAGGATCAAATCGGGTCCTTGGATGTACTTGCACCACTATCGATTATCACTGCTTTCTTTTCATTGTTAGCTGGGTTCGACGAGACAAGTGAGTTGCCTTTTGCAGCCTGTTGTTTGTTCCTTGCGATAGGATGCCTTGCCATGTTGGCAAACAGCGAAGGTAGGGTTGGAGTAACCATTCTGAGAATCGTGGGTATTCTCATCTTCTTTGGTATCGTGTTCACGATCATTCTTGATTCCATGATGAGCGGAGGAATGGGCGGAATGGGCGTAGGAGGTTTGTCAGATTGGGGCGGGCCATGATTGGTATGGTTAGTATACAAATCGATGAATGCAGGGAACTACATACTAATTCTTCGATGAAGCAGGAAGTGAGGAGTGATGAAGGACAATACGAAGATTGCTTAAGCCATCGCGAATGTATCCAAACGTATACTCGACTTTTGTTTCAGCCCCATCCTTGTCTGTGAAGAAATAGTTGCCCATGGCGATAGCATTCAATTTGTTGATGATGATGCCCGAATTCTCAAACCGTACTGCTGTCCAGCCTTTAATTGCAAATCCGTTATCCTCTTCACAAACGCCGTTTGAAGCTACAAAATAGGACAAAGCGCTCTCAAACGTCGGGCGGAATTGATCAATTGAAGCCATCGTCGGTTTGAAGAGGACTTCACTAAGGTCGTACGCATACAATTGTTCAACATGTTGGGTGGCAATGTCTACGTAATCGCCTCCGTTATTGTGAGCAGTTGCGATTTTTACGATTCCATCTCCCCACGCACGTTGAGCATCTTCTACATCTGCAATCGTAATCAAAAAACCACCTAATTCAAAACGTGAAAAAGGTAATACAAAGTCTTTCTCGGTTACCATCAACCAGATTGTGTGAGAATTATTCGGTGTATCGGAGAGCAACAACGTGTTCGATGTTGAGCTCGTCTTGTCCTTCATGAATCGTCATCTCGATTTCATGCATGTCAACAGGGGCAAAATGAAGCGTATTCCACGTGACACTACCTCCATTTTCGACAACCTCACGATTGCCCATGCATTGATCATCAACGTTGATCACAGCCCACTCAACATCAACATCACGTCCATTGAATTCAATGATTGGAGAGGGATTGGAAACGGTGGAATTGAGGATTAGATAGGAGGGCGGAGTTCGATCATTTCCGGGGTTTGCATCAAAGAAGAGGGATTGGGGATTACCAGTTCCTTCCTCTGTCCATCGAACAATCTGCTCGACGATGATCGTCTTGGAGGACGTTAGATTGTTGCCCTCTGAATCAATAGCGTACAACTCAATGTCATACATCCCATGATGATCGAAATCGAGGGAGATGGTCGTCTCTTCGGTTGCGTCAATACTGAACGAACGACCATCATCCGTGACGAGTCCGAAGGTGAGGATTGATACCACTGAGGTTGAACCTGAGAAGTCGAAATCGATTGTTTCTATTGAGGACGAAGCAAGTTCCCCTTGCTCGTAGATTGTTTCAATCGTTATGCGTTCGTTGCTCACTCCCACATTCAATACAGTCTCAATGTTCTCATTTAGAACGGAGCCAAGACATCCTGATAGGAAGAGAAGGCAGACCATTCCCGAGAAGAGAACAGACCTTCGCATGCCATCACATCAGTTGTTCCAGTTGGTAATCAAGTGGTACATGGTGCGGACGTGAATACCTGTTGCACCGTTGCCAACCATCGTGTTGGTCTTGGCACCCCAGTAAGTTCCCGCAATGTCCATGTGAGCCCATGTGATTTGCTCTCCATCTTCATCGTAATTTCGATTTGGAACGAATTGCTTGAGGAACGCTGCTGCGGTGTTGGCACCGCCCCATCGACCTGCACCAAGGTTGCGTGTATCAGCAATCTTCGAATCGGTCATTTCCTTTTCGAAGGCAGGTAGAAGAGGCATTGGCCAAGCAAGTTCGTCAACAGCATTTCCTGCTTCGTGAATCTTGGTTCGGAAGTCATCATCGTTGGACCACAATCCTGTTGCTTCGTGACCGAGAGCGACAACGCAAGCACCGGTGAGGGTTGCAAAGTCAATGATGAATTCAGGATCGAATTCACCAGCCTTCCACAATCCATCGGAGAGAACCAATCGGCCTTCAGCGTCTGTGTTGAGAACTTCAATGGTCTTGCCAGAGAGTGTTGTAATGACGTCACCCGGGCGTTGTGCGTTAGCAGCAGGCATGTTTTCAGCCATGCATGTGATTCCGACCACTTTGCCATCGTATCCAGTGGATGCGAGCGCTTGCATGGTCCCAAAGACTGTTGCAGATCCACCCATATCGTACTTCATTTCGTCCATGTTTGCACCTGGCTTGAGCGAGATACCGCCCGTATCGAAGGTAATTCCTTTTCCAACCAGAAGAGGACAGCGACCCGGCTTTTCCTTATTCATTTCGAAGATGACCATGCATGGTTTTCGAGATGAACCCATACCGACAGCGACAAGTCCTCCCATGCCGGCTTTCATGGCATGTTCGTAGTTGATGATGGTTACATCGACATTGTCGTATTGCTTGGCCCATTCCCAAGCCATGTCTGAGAATGCTTCAGGGTACATGTCGTTTGGTGGACAGTTACCGAGATCTCGAGAGAGGTGGACACCGGATGCAACACCGCTGTGGATGTTGACAAGCGCTTGCAAGTCTTCCTCTTGGCCTTCATCGCATGTAATGCGTACACTGCGCTCAGCTTCCTTGTCTTCCTCCTTCTGCATTTTGTACTCGTCGTAGGAGTAATCGCGGAGCAGCATTCCCTCAGCAAATGCTCCCATGCATTCGATGCTAGCACCAGCGAAGCGAACGGTAAGATCGGTTCCGTGCGTCTTCTTTCGAGCAGAGACAACAGCGGCGCCAGCCTTTCGGTAGGCGTGAACATCGGCATCGTCTTCTTTTCCAAGCCCGACGAGCATGGCCTTTCCACCTTCGCTTCCAACAAGGGACATGCTGGACTTTGGCTTGCCCTTGAAATCGCCATCGGCGAGGACCCGGTTGATTTGTGCTTTGAGTGCAACGTGCATACCTGTTGCATGGGCTTCTGGTACGATATCAGTTCCTTCGAACAAAGGAAGAATGAGCGTTCCATCGATGTTGTGACTTGAACTTACGTTGATTTGCATGGTTTCACCGATACCGTCCAACCCCTTGAGGCACTTGAAACCTTGCGAATGATTTTCAGCGATTTAATCCGATTCTTCCTCTTCATTTCGAAGAAGCGAAATGACGGCAAGACCAGCAAGAATCGTGGTTGGACTGAACAGGCCGTAACCGATGAGGAAGCTTGTGTCATCGTCTTCACTGAGCACCGTTGCATTGATTTCGAGTGGCTCTGTCACCCACTTCGCAGCATCGATCACTCGCTTCTGATAGTACAACTGCCACGACCCGTCCTTCGAATAAGAGAGGTTTGAAGCATCAAGAACAGCGATGGTGGAATTTGTAGCGTTGACGGTAAAGAGCGAAGATGTCCATGAAACCTCTCCAGTCGATTCGACGAACTGTAGGGTTGCATTGCTCGTCGATGCCTGTCCAAGATTGGAGATGTCAAGCATGACTTCTTCATCGGACACCTGAATGGATTGAACATCAAGGCGAGCACGCCAATACCACACGTTGGTGATCAGGTATCGCATAACATCCAATTCTTCATCCAGACGTTCGTTGAGTGCCTCGACAGAGCCAGGAACAAATTGTTCATCGTCGGTTTCGAAGGTGAAGGTTGGGATTCCCATCACACCGTATCCATAATCTCTACTCGTACCACAGTTCGGATACAATCCCTGGTTCGCGTTCTGCATTGGTATATCTGAAATGTTGGCGTTGACATCGTCACGAATCCTATGGAACAATTCCCAATCGGACGGCTGGTCTGCCCACTTCCCCCAAGGGTAGAGAATGATCCACACACCGGTGTGCATGGTGACATAGAGGTCAGCGTCTGTAACGTATGTGTTCATGTACTCTGCATTCGCTGCGGTCTCCGCTTCACTGAAGGCGGAACTACCTGGCTGTGTTGTGGGACAGGTGTTCCAATAGTGGTCGTAGTTTCGATTCAAATCGACTTGGTTGATGTTCCACCGTGTGTCGAAGTCGTTACCATCTGGATTGAGCATAATCAGGATGTGAAGTTCAGTACTTTGGAGAACATCAATCACCTCTTGATTGCCTTCAGACCAACCTTCGATGTAGAATTGTGCTGATAACCATGCAAGCGCCGTTCCAAGGTACTCATTGCCATGATGTCCTCCATCAATGTAGACGATTTCCTTTGCTTTGCCATTTGCTTTTGTCTCCATCGACCAGTCTGAAATTTGAAGCACCCAGAGTGTCTTACCAAGTTCTGAGTCTCCCGCATCGATCAATTTAACGATGTCAGGATGGTTGTCTGCCCAGTCATTCACTTCCATTGTCAATGCAGCCCACGTCATGTGAATGTGGTTGTCGACTGGTTCACCCGGCCATGCATTATCTGCATCAGAAGAAGCGGTTGCGACCGGTGATAGGCCAGCGAAAAGCAGGCACAAAACCAAGCCAACGGCGACTCGCATGGTTGGCCCTTGCTTCGGTAAATCAAAAACGCTTGCTACGCATCTTCACCAATCGCTTGTGAACGCGTTTGGATTCTGAACCTTTTCTGATTCTCGGGTCCAGATGGATTGTCCATCAGTACCATAGATGTCGGCGAAAGGGTCGATTTCCTCTGGCTTGCGTTGTCGCTGCATATAGGATTCGACACGCTCCTTGAGATCAGGCTTGAACTTCCAGTAGTGTATGCGCCATTCACGACCATCCCAGAGCGTGGTCTCCTCGGATTCAGTCGTCAGCAAATCGTAATCTTGGAACATGTAAAACAAGTTGCGGTCGGTTGGTTCGAGGGCATTGTCGATGATACGGTTGTAAAATCCGAAGAATCCGAGTGCGTGTTCAGCCATGCCAGCTGCGACCTCGGCGTCCATTTCTGTATCAATGTGCTGTTGAATTGCTTGCGTCAACGATTGCAGTGTCATTCCCATCTTCCTTCACCCCGCCCCGGTTTTTCTCCCGAGAACACTATTGTATATTGGTCGTCGATGTATATTAACACATCGGCCCTTTTTCTTGTAATCACGACTTCGACGACGATTTGGACTCGATTTTGGCAATCCTTAGAAGCATGAATAGGCCGCCGCAACCATGGAGGGCGAAGACATGCCAACCTTTCTTGGGCTGGACCAAGGTGAGGGTGATGTCGATGTCGCCATCCTTTCTTTGCCGTACGAATTGACAACATCGTATGGCCAAGGGACGGCCTTGGGTCCGATGGCTTGCATAGAAGCTTCAACGCAGGTTGAATTGTACGATGCACAACTTGGCCAAGACCTACCTGCTGGACTTTCGATGCGTACCATTCAGCCTTGGAATGGTGAAGAGCCTACACTGCTCGAACAACTTGACTCGATGGCAGGTTACTTGATTCCGTGGTTCAGAGGCGACTGTTTTCCGCTCTGCCTCGGTGGGGAGCACGGTATTCTACCTCCCATTATGGAAGCAGCACGGCACCATCCGCTAGTGGACAACGATCTCTCTAACCTGACAGTCGTCCAAATCGATGCACACGGAGATCTCCGTGAACAATTGGACGGCGAGAAGTATTCGCACGCTTGTGCCGCAGCACGAGCCCTTGATGCTGGAATTGGTTCGTTACTTCAGGTGGGTATTCGTGCCTACAGCAAAGAGGAACACGAGCGTATGACGGCGGATGAACGAATTACAACATTCCTCGCCAGAGACACGCAATCACTGTGTCAGGGTGTACACCACTGGAAGCAATGGCTCGAGACGCTTTCTTCGATTGAAGGGCCAGTCCATCTCACCATCGACATCGATGGGCTTGACGGATCCTTGGTTCCTGCAACGGGAACACCGGTTCCTGGTGGTTTGACCTATTGGCAGGTGCACGAAACCATCCAAGCCCTGTTCACCGCTCCAAACGCTGTTGTTGTCAGTGCAGATATTAACGAAATTGGTGTTCAGGAAGATTCACCATTGACTCAGTTCACTGCGGCTATGTTGGCAGCAAATGTCGTTGCTGCACACGCTTCTGCACGTCAACGAGGTGCATGGAATGCGACAGCACCAACATCTGGATTTGATCGATTGCCCCATGATTTTACTGGTTTTTCAGCGTCGAATGGAGGAGAATAAATGCCTTCAAAATCACACGGAAAACACATCCTCCTCGATTGTACGGAGTTCTTCCCTACGTCTTCGTTCGATGGAAACAACATGCTTGAGTTGATGCAAAAAGCTGTCAATATAAGCGACGCGAAAGAAGTTCATGCCCATGTCGAAATCTTCGATGGTTCCACTTCACCCCCTGGGTTCGCTGCCGTTGTGTTGCTCGACGAAAGCCACGTGAGTGCGCATTGTTATTCGGACCGAGGCTTACTCGCCATCGATGCCTTCACCTGTGGAGGAACAGACCCTACGTCCATCGTTGAGGAGTTGAAGCAAGCCCTGTACGAGTTATCGCCTACAACGGTCTTGATGCAACAAAAAAGCGTTGATCGCTTCCTGCTTCCCGAGGTGTGAACATGAGTGTTAGGGCTACAATTGAATCCTACTTTCATCACTTCAATGCGGGTGAATTGTCCAAGATGTCTGCTTCACTGTTGAAGCACATCGAGTCAGGCGGCAAGGTTTTCATCACGCTCGCTGGTGCTATGAGTACTGCCGGAATTGGACAACTGCTTGCTCCCATGATTCGGCAAGGTCATGTTGCTGCAATCAGTTGCACAGGAGCGAATCTCGAGGAAGATGTGTTCCGCATGATGGCGTACCCGCATTACGAATCCATCGAGAACTGGAGAACACTTTCTCTTCAGGATGAGCTAGAACTCCTCAACAAGAACATGAATCGCGTGACGGATGTCTGCATCCCAGAAAAACAAGCAATCCGTGTTCTTGAATCGCATCTATTGGAAGCATGGAAGCAGGCATCCAAGGAGAGGAAGCGACAACTTCCACATCACTACTTCTTCGACGTTCTACGTTCGGAGTCTCTGCTCGACTCGTGTGAGGGCGATGCCACAGCCTCTTGGGTCCTCGCAGCTTGCGAAGAAAACGTACCCCTCTACGTGCCAGGTTGGGAAGATTCGACCTTGGGCAACATCTTTGCTGCTCGTTCGATGGAAGGCGTGATCGATTCCGATTGCATCCTTTCTGGAATTGAGTACATGAAACACCTTGCAACGTGGTACGAAGAACAAACTTCACCACTCGCCTTTTTGCAAATTGGCGGAGGAATCGCCGGGGACTTCCCGATTTGCGTCGTTCCTATGCTCAATCAAGACCTAGAACGAGATGTACCGCTATGGTCATGGTTTGGACAAATTTCCGAATCACGTCCTTCGTATGGAGGATATTCTGGCGCTCCGCCAAGCGAGAAAATTACGTGGGGTAAAATCGATGCATCGACGCCGATGTTTGTTGTTGAAAGCGATGCAACCATTGTTGCTCCCATGTTGTTTGCCTACATCCTGAACCTTTGATTGTTGAAACAATGTCCCCAAACCCTTAGAGATGAGCGGTGTCAAGTAGAATCCATGAGGCGCAGCCGTAGCATTGTTCTTGTTTTGCTGTTGATGTTGACGCCTCTCTCAACACTCGTCTCTGCAGAAGGGTTGCCAACCGTATCCATCACCACGGATTGGAACAGTTCTTCCGCCTTGACCAACGAACATGCGTACGTATTGACGTTTGGAGATTCCTCTTCGCATGATTACGATGTGAGCATTGAGCACATTCGAGATTCAATCGATTTGGCGCCTTCCATCCAAACAACGTTCCTTGACAATACGCCAACGCTGACTGCACGTATTGTTCTCGATACAACGATTGCATGGAACGATACCATCGCAATTTCGGTAACCATCAACGGCCACGACGGTAATGCGCTACCATCAGCGATCACAGAAGAGCGAACCTTCACAGTTGGATCGTGGAATCAACCCATGGCCGATCACGAGGTAACCACGACCACATCATGGTCGCTCGAACAGAATTATCAAACGAGCGAAGGTAACCAGTCGTTCATGTTGCTGTTTGAAGGAAACGGATGGCAACAACGCATCGGTGAAGTTCTCAACGCCTACGAACTCGGCAATGGAACGTTGTTGACCTCGGAGACAACCGGTAATTCAACCACAGAACTTGCCCTCGATTTTGAATCGTTTTGGAAGAACGAAACGGTGACCTCTGGTGTTCTTACATCTCAAGTCATTCAAGCAACAGGGAGCGGTGATATCCTCTTGCAACTCGAAGAGGATGGTCTCGTGACCACCATCAATGCCACAGTGGTCGATGCATTGCTCAACCGCTCGAACATTGACAACGTCGTTTCTGAGCGATTGCGATTGGAAGCGTTTGGTGCTCTCCTCGTCAATGGGGAAGAAGATGGTGGGCAATTCGATGTTGATGGTGACATCAGTTTACTCCTCCTCGAAACGACGGATGTTGATGGTGTTCGTGTCCTTCAGCACACACAAATCGAGGCGACGGCCGATATGCTTCTCAGTGATGAGGGGTCGGAATTCAATCTTCAACTCGACCAGTTCGAGACCCTCGAGCGCTGGGAAAACGGTGTACGTGTCGATCAACTTGACCTGATACGCGGCGATGGGACCTTCGGATTTACCGATCAAGAAGAGAATTCGTCCATGGTTGTCAATGGAACTGTGTACAACTTTCACACGCGTGTTGAAGATGGAATCACACTCATCGATGATGTTCACGTTGATGGAACGCTTTCTGGGGATGTCCAGGGTACGTTTGGTGTTGTTCAAACCATCGAACAGACGGGGAAGCAATTGAATCATACGTTGGTCGAACACGATGTGAACGTTATTCACAGTGAAACTTGGTTCAATGTAACCGGTGTCGGGGGCAGTAATTTCTTCGGAGGAAGTGGGGCTGGGTCTTACTACAATGATTCCTACATCTATCAAGCAACCAATGCGGATTGGGACAATCGAACGGTTCGACTCGTATGGACCGAGACAGGACCGGACCCTTCCAGTGGGGACGAACGCCCTGAACGAAGTCCGATCGAACAAGAACCAACGCCGCCAGAGGTTGAG
>CEUK01075978.1_pt1 | contig 44719 bp, 38 predicted proteins | sample 356451 | NCBI WGS metagenome assembly CEUK01 (sample SAMEA2622843, study PRJEB7988) | marine metagenome | isolation source: saline water (ENVO:00002010), including
TTTTTTATACACTTCATTTTGATTATTAATAAATTTAGTCAAGGTACCTAATTTAGAATAGATCTAAATTGTGTATTTACTATTTTCTTAATAAAATGTTAAAAATAAATTTTAAATTAAACATTAATATTTAAACTTTATTTAATGAAAAAAATTGTTTTTTTTTATTTATTTCATCTGACTACTCTTTATACATTTGCTCAATCTTTTAATTATTATGAAAATATCTATTTAAAAGACTATAATTACAAATTATCAATTCATGAGAATTACTATAATTACCCTCAAACAGTAAAAATTGAAAATACTACAAATTCTTTATTAGATCCTATAATTAATTTAAACTCAACTGAAACACTAAAATTATCCTTTGATATCTTAGCAGATGAATATTCACCATTCGCGTATACATTTATCCATTGCAATGCAAATTGGGAATATTCAGATTTAAATCAATTAGAGTATCTTGAGGGGTTTTCAGAAAACTTTATTGAAAATTATAACTACTCATTTAACACATTGACAAATTACATTCATTATGAATTTATTTTTCCCAATGAGACAGTCAAATTTAAAAAATCTGGAAATTATATTGTTTTAGTATATGATGTTGAAAAAAATATTCCTGTCATCACTAAAAGATTTTTAGTACATGAAAACATAGTTAATATTGAAATGGATGTTAAGCCCGCTATTCTTCCACAAAACAGAGAGAAAAAGCAACAAATTAAATTAATTATTTCTGATTACAGAAGTCTAAATATTAATGATCCAGCTAGAGAAATAATTATAAATATTCAAAAAAATGATAATTGGAATAATTTACTAAAAAATATTATGCCAAGCTTTATAAGTGATACCAAAATTGAATATGATAATCCGGCATTAATGACTTTCAATGGCGGAGACGAATTCAGAGATTTTGACATAAAAAGCTTAAGATACTTTGGTAAAAATATCAACTCTATTGAAACAAGATATATTCAAGGATCTAAAATACATTTAGTAGATTTATATAAAGATTTAATATTAAAATATGAAGATTATAAATTTAAATATGATTTAAATGGCAAATTTACAACCTCTATTTCCGAAATGAAAAATAAAGATCTTGAAGCAGATTATTCTTTAGTAAAGTTTAGATTAAAAACTGATAAATTAATTAAAAAAGATATATACATATATGGGGAATTAACTAATTGGGATACTATTCCATTGGCAAAAATGAATTTTGACCTAAAACACAATGAATATTATGGTTATTTATTTTTAAAACAAGGATATTATAATTATAAATATGTTACAAATCAAAATAATATAGTTTCTTCTATTGAAAACAACTTTAAAGAAACAAGAAATCAATACTCAGCTTATGTATATGTAAGAATTTTGGGTTCTAGCTATGATAGACTAGTTGGAATTGCAAAAAATAATTCAAATTCTCTAAACTAATTTATTTATTCTTAATTTTAAGAATATAATTTAATTCCAAAATGAAAAATAATATATCTAGCGTCCCTTTGCCGAATTGCGAAACAGTTAAATCATACGCGCCAAATTCACCTGAAAGAAAATTAGTTTTAGACCAATACAAAAAATATTATAATAAAAGTATTGATATTCCAATGTACATTGGTGGCAAGAATATTAAAACAAAAAAAACAAAAAACATAACTCCACCTCATGATCACAAACATATTATTGGTAAATATTATTGTGGAGACAAAACACATGTAGAAAGCGCAATTAACGCAGCATTAAAAGCTAAAATTGATTGGGAAAAAACGCCATGGGAAGAAAGAGCATCAATTTTTTTAAAAGCCGCTGAATTATTAGCTGGACCATATAGACAAAAAATGAATGCAGCTACAATGATTGGTCAATCTAAAAATGTTTTTCAAGCTGAAATTGATGCAGCTTGTGAATTTATCGATTTTTTAAGATTTAATGTTCAGTATTTAACTGATATATATAAAAATCAGCCGAATTCATCAAGAGGTATTTGGAATAGAATGGAATATCGACCATTAGAAGGGTTCATTTATGCGATCACCCCATTCAATTTCACTTCAATTGCTGCTAACCTTTGTATAGCGCCAGCAATAATGGGTAATACGATAGTTTGGAAACCTTCAGATCACCAAATTTATTCTACCAAAATAATTATTGATTTACTCAAAGAGGCAGGACTCCCTGATGGAGTAATTAATGTAATTTATACAGAACCAAAAATGACAAGTAAAATCATTTTCAATCACCATGATTTTGCAGGCCTACATTTTACTGGATCAACACAAGTTTTCAAAAGTATTTGGAAAACAATTGGTAGTAATATTTATAATTATAAAAATTTCCCTAGGATTGTTGGTGAAACAGGGGGTAAAGATTTTATTTTAGCTCATAACTCAGCAAATATAAAAGAAGTCACCACTGCGTTAATTAGAGGGGCATTTGAGTATCAAGGGCAAAAATGTTCAGCTGCATCTAGAGCTTATTTGCCAAAAAGTAAATGGGATAGCATACAGAAAGAATTGATTAAAGAATTAAAAACAATAAAAATTGGCTCACCTTATGATTGTTCAAATTTTATGAATGCAGTTATACACAAAGAATCATTTACAAAACTTACAAATACAATTAAAAAAATTAAAAAAGATAAATCTATTGCGAAAATTATTTATGGAGGAAATTTTGACGGATCTAAAGGATACTTCATTGAACCAACAATAGTACTAACTAAAAAACATAATTACTTTACCATGAGTGAAGAATTATTTGGCCCAATTTTAACAATCTACATATATGAAGATAAAGAATTTGAAAAAACTTTAAGAAAAATAGATACAACATCTGAATATGCTCTTACTGGGGCAATTTTTTCAAAAAATAGATCTATAATTAGAAAAACTCTTTATCAACTTAGAAATGCTGCTGGCAACTTCTACATTAATGATAAACCAACTGGAGCAGTTGTATCACAACAACCATTTGGTGGTTCTAGATCATCTGGAACAAACGATAAAGCTGGATCTTATCTAAACTTATTAAGATGGGTTTCGCCACGTACTATAAAGGAAAACTTTACACCTGAAAGAAATTACAGGTATCCGTTTCTTGGACAATAAAAAATAACAATGAAAAAAATTCCTAATTGGCTTAAAAATAGATACTTATTATCTGCTATCATCTTTACAATTTGGATGACATTTTTTGATACTAGTTCACTCTTAGTTAAATATCAAAAAAATAAAGAAATAAAAAAACTTGAAAATGATGTGCATTTTTATCAAAATGAAATTAAAAAAGACCAAAATTTAATTAAAATTCTTTCTTCCGACTCGCTAACACCAGAACTAGAAAAATATCTTAGAGAAGAAATATTTTTATCTAAAAAAAATGAAGAGATTTTTATTATTAATTGAAAATGAATAAAAATAAACTTTTTCACTCACCTAATTTTTTCACGAGTCAAACAAAAAAGGATTGGCAAAATGCAACACGTGGTAAAAAAATATCACATATTTTTCACAAAAAAAAATATGATCCGATATACTTTAAAGATGAAAAAATTCCCAATTCAACATTTTTATATAATACAGCCGACAATGTATGGAAAATAAATGTTGAAATTAAAATTAAAAATGAAGAAGAAGCAAATAAAAAAGCACTTGAATATTTAAACCTAGGTATTAACTCTATAACATTTAGTGATTTCAAGAATCACGAATTAAAAAAAATCCTTAGAGGAATTCATGTAGAAATAATAGAAATAAATTTTAAAAATTTTAAAAATTTTGATAATCTAGTATTTCAGATTAATCAATTTGCAATTAATAAACAGATTGATTGCAGAACATTAAAAGGCATATTTTATAATAAAAATATTTCAGAATCTGAATACAGAAAATACTCAGAAATTTTACCTGAATTTAAGTTTCTAGAAGAATCTATTTTATTAAATGAAACGAAACATTCTTTTGTTAAAAAGAAACACATAGTCTTTAAACTAAACGCCACAAAATCAATTTTTGAAGATATCACAAGAATAAGAGCATTTAGAATTAGATTTGAAAACAAATTCCATTTTACTCCATACATTGAAACTTTAATTAGATCAACAGAAAAACAATATAATCCACTTATAGAATCCTGTGTAAAATCAATATCCTCAATTTTAGCTGGAATTTCATCAGTTTTTATTCCCGATAACAAAACTGAAAACACTCGACTAATCATACAACAACAACTTATATTAAAAAATGAATCTTATTTACACAAAGTCAATGATCCACTCAATGGGAGTTATATAATTGAGAAAATCACAAATGATTTAATTAATGAAAAGGTAAAGACATCTCACAACATAAAATTCACAAAATGGCAATGTTCAGAACAAATAAGATTAAAATCAAAATACTCAAATGATGATACTAAAAATTTGACTCATACATCTTTTGGTGTTGGTACCCCCCCTTATTTAAGGGGACCATATTCAACAATGTATTCTGAAAAAAAATGGACTATTCGTCAATATGCAGGTTTTTCAACCGCAAAAGAATCTAATGATTTTTATAAAAAAAATCTTTCAGCTGGACAAAGTGGTCTATCTGTCGCTTTTGACTTACCAACTCATAGAGGATATGATTCAGATCATGATAGGGTATTTGGAGATGTAGGTAAAGCAGGTGTTGCTGTAGATAGCATCCAAGATATGGAAGAACTATTTGAAGGAATTGATTTAAACAAAACATCTGTGTCTATGACAATGAATGGAGCTATCTTACCTGTAATGGCCTTTTTTATTGTAATGTGTAAAAATAAAGATATTCAACTATCCAAAGTTAGAGGCACAATTCAAAATGATATATTGAAAGAGTTTATGGTCAGAAACACTTACATTTATCCTCCTAATGAATCTATGTATATTGTAAGTGATATTTTTAAATATATGGCTAAAAATATGCCGAAATTTAATTGCATTAGTGTGAGTGGTTATCACATGCTTGAAGCCGGAGCAAGTGCTGATATTGAAGTTGCATATACTTTATCAGACGGATTAGAATATGTCCGAACTGGAATATCAGCAGGATTAGACATAGATGATTTTGCACCTAGATTATCATTTTTTTGGGGAATAGGAATGAATTTTTTTACTGAAATAGCAAAAATGAGAGCAGCAAGAATAATTTGGGCAGATTTAATGAAAGATTTTAAACCTAAAAATGAAAAATCAATGATGTTAAGATGTCATTGTCAAACATCTGGATGGAGCTTAACAGCACAAGAACCAGAAAATAATATTACAAGAACAACAATAGAAGCACTAGCTGCTATCTTGGGTGGCACACAATCACTTCATACAAATGCATTAGACGAAGCAATTAGCTTACCCACAAATTATTCTGCTAAAATTGCTAGAGACACACAATTATTTTTACAAAATGAAACTGATTTATGCAAATTAATTGATTCATTTGGCGGCTCATATTATTTAGAAAAACTTACACATGATATTAAGAAAAAAGCTCAAGAACATATAAAAGAAATTGAGAAAGCAGGGGGAATGCTTAAAGCCATTGAACAAGGTATGCCCAAATTAAAAATAGAAGAATCAGCTATTAGAAGACAGTCATTAATTGATAAAAAAGACAATTTAATAGTTGGTTTAAATTGCTACATAAATAAAGCCCAAAAAGAAATTGATGTACTAGAGGTTGATAATAAGAAAGTTCAAAAAGTTCAAATAGAAAAGATCCAGAAGTTAAAAAAACAAAGAGATCATCAATTAGTAACAAGTAACTTACAAAAGCTTACTAAAGCTTGTATAACAAAAAAAACTAACTTGATGCAATTAGCTATTGCTTGTGCACAGTCAGGAGCCACTTTAGGTGAGATTTCAGATGCATGTGAAAAATCATTTTCAAGATATATAGCAAAAACATCATTAAATTCTGGAATATACTCTATGGAACAAAAAAATGAAATTAAATTTATTGAAGCTCAAAAATTAACTAAAAAATTTAAAAAAAATAATGGTCGAAGACCTAGAATATTAGCTGCAAAACTTGGACAAGATGGACATGACAGAGGGATTAAAGTAATAGCAACTAGCTTTGCAGATATTGGTTTTGATGTAGATATAGCTCCACTTTTTCAGACACCTAAAGAAATTGCAAAACAAGCCATAGAAAATGACGTACATATTATAGGCATATCATCGTTAGCCGGCGGACACAATAGTTTGATTCCTGAACTAATTCAGCTTTTAAAACAAAATATGAGACAAGATATTGTAGTCATTATTGGTGGAATAATTCCAAAAAAAGATTATAATTTTCTTAGGGAAAAAGGTGTGAAAAAAATATTTGGACCAGGAACAGTTGTGGTTGATGCAGCTATTGAAATTCTAAAACAATTATAACTATGAATTTAATAGATTATATAAAAGGACTCCAAAAAAACGACAGGAGCATATTATCAAAATCTATAACTTTAATTGAAAGCAGCTTAACAAAAGATAAAGAAAAGAGCGTAAAACTAATAAACCATTGTTTAAAGCAAAAACATAAATCTCTTCGAATAGGCATTACGGGTACACCAGGAGTAGGAAAAAGTACATTTATTGAAGCATTGGGCCAAAAAATTATTAATGACGGAAATAAAGTTGCTGTACTTGCAATTGATCCAAGTAGTCACATATCTAATGGGAGCATTCTAGGAGATAAAACAAGAATGCAACAGCTTAGTAATTCTACAAACGCTTTTATTCGTCCTTCTCCCAGTGAAGGACATTTAGGTGGTGTAACATATAATACTAAAGACTTAATTACTTTATGTGAGGCTGCTGGATACAATGTAATTATTATAGAAACTGTGGGAGTTGGACAATCAGAATTCTTAGTAGAATCAATGACAGACTTCTATGTTTATCTCACTTTATCTGAAAATGGCGACGAATTACAATATATAAAAAAAGGAGCATTTGAATTAACTGATTTTATTATCATAAACAAATCTGACATTAATCAAAAAAAAGCAAATCAAACTAAAACAATTTTACAATCTCATTTAAATAATTATAATAATAAAAAACAAACAGTATTCACTTGTTCAGCATTGAATAAAACAAACATCAATAAAATATGGGAACATATTTATAAAGAATTTTCTCAAAATTTTAATAATGGTAATATTGAAAAAAAGAGAAAAAAACAAAATATTTTTTGGTTCAAAAAGTATATAGTTTCAGAGTATATAGAATTATTAAATAAAAATGATAATTATAATAAACTAATAAAAAATTACAATAAGAACTCAATCACTAATCCAAGAATGGAAGCAGCAAAATTTATTAAAAAATTAATAAATTAATATAAATTTTTAATAATTTGACTCACAGAAACATCCTCCGCATGTGCCTTATAACTTCTAACAATTCGATGACCTAATACAAAAGATGAAATGCTTTGAACATCTTCAATATCTGGAGTGAACTTTCCTGACAAAATAGCATTTACTTTTGCCCCTCTAATTAAATATTGAGAAGCTCTTGGACCTGCACCAAATTTAATGTACTTATTGACATAAGAAGATGATTTTGATAAATTGGGACGAGTTTTATGGACTAATTGAACAGCATAATTAATTACATTATCATTAACTGGAATATCGATAATAAGTTGCTGAAATTTTAAAATATCTTGAGAAGTAAAAACTTGTTGCACATCACTTGTCTTAGACAAAGTAGTCTTTTTGACAATTGCAAATTCTTCCTCAATTGAAGGATAATCAAGTGAAATACTATACATAAATCTATCTAACTGTGCTTCAGGTAGCGGATAAGTACCTTCTTGTTCAATTGGATTTTGAGTAGCTAAAACAAAAAATGGATTTGATAGAAAATGAGTCTTACCACCTATAGTAACAGATTTCTCTTCCATAGCTTGAAGTAATGCAGACTGAGTTTTAGGTGGAGTACGGTTTATTTCATCAGCTAATAATATATTACAAAAAACAGGTCCCTGTATAAATTGAAATTTTCTATCTTCATTTAAGATATCATTACCCAATATGTCCGATGGCATTAAATCTGGAGTAAACTGAACACGATTAAAATCAAGTCCTAAAATTTTTGCGATTGTATTTACCAATAGTGTTTTTCCTAAACCAGGAACTCCCACTAACAAAGCATGACCACCAACAAAAATAGTACTAAGAATTTGTTTAATAACTTCTTCTTGACCAATAATAACCTTGGCAATTTCTTGTTTAGTTAAATCATATTTATCAATTAGCAGTTTAACTAATTGTAATTCTTCATTTTTAGTCATTTAATAAATCATTATAAAATTTAAATTTTTTCATATCATCATTACAATGAATGTATATTTTATTTATATGTTCAGAGTACCAATTCATTAAAACCTCCTCCTGTTTAATCTGATAACAAAATTGTTGAAGAAACGCATAATCATCTTCAATATTAGCTATATGTCCATCAATTTTATCAACTAATTTAACTATTCTGTATGCTTCTTGACCATTTAATAATTTAATATAAATTGGATCAGACATCTCTCCAATATCTAAAGAATTTATATTATTAAATAATGTATTATCAATATCACTTTTTGAAAAAAGAGAACTATTTGTATTAGGATTAATTAATAAACCTCCATTAAATTTTGTTTCATTATCATCAGAAAATTTAGCGGCATATTCGGAAAAAGTATTGGTCTCAAGAATAATTTCTTGTCTTAAAGAGTCTAAAAAACCTTTTGATGAAAGCATTTCATAGTTAGATATTTTGGGCGTCATTAAAATATGACGAATATCTACCTCATTACCTCTCCTATCAATTAATTGTGCAACATGATAACCGTATTCTGTTTTAAAAATATCTGAAATTTCATTTATTTTTAAAGAAAAAGCTACAGACTCAAATTCTTTAACAAAGTCACCTTTTTTAACTCCGAAATATGCACCACCATTTCTGGATGAACCAGGGTCTTCGGAATAGAGTATAGCCATCGTAGAAAAATCTGCACCTTTTTCTACAATACGTAATCTTAGATCTTCTAATTTTGTTAAAACTTCTTCAATAGACTTTTTCGATGCATCAGGAACTTTTAAAATATGACCAATTTGAAATTGAGTTTCTATAAAAGGTAAGCTATCTAAATTCTTGTAAATATTTTTAATGTCCTTGGGTGAAATATTAATGTTTTTTGTAATCTCGTATTTCATTTTTTGAGTCAATAATTGATTTTTAACAAGAGGTTGCATCTCTTCTTTTAACTGATTGATTGACTTATTGAAATATGTCTCAATTTTTTCTAATGAACCTAATTGTTCTTCAAAAAAGAATAATCTTTGATTTATGGTATTATCAATTTCTGACTGATCAACTTCAATACTATCGACTAAAGCAAAGTGTAATAAAACTTTTTCAAAGAAAAGATCCTTAATAATGTTTTCTTTTAACTGATTTTCATTTTCCAAAGTAATATTTTGACTTTTATATTGAAACAATTGATTATCAATATCACTGTGTAATATAACATGTTCTCCAACAGTAGCAAAAATCCCATCTACAACATTCTTTTCTTGCGTTTTTACAAAGAAGATGATAAAGTAACATATAAAAAAAATATAATTCTTACTCATTTAATTCAAAGTTATTGTTAATAATTGCCTCTTCAACAAGCTCATATTCAATATTATTAATTAATTCCTTTTTTCTTTTATTAATTAAAATATTTTTAATAATTGAAGATACATATTCTAATGGTGATGAAGTTCCTTTTGGACAAAAATTTTGAACATTAACCAAATATGTAAATAATGAATCATTTAATTCAAAATTAGATTTTTTTTTCAATAATGTTCTGGTTTGATTAAAAATATAATTTCCCTCAATGGGAAGTTGTTTAGAAAAATCCGTCCAGCTAATCCAGTTATTAGAGTCAAAATAAAATTGCTCAGCATATTGTAAACAATATTCCTGGATAGTATCAATATTTTGCTCATTTATTTGACTAAAATTGCTTGTTAAAAAATTAATATTCGGAGCAATATTACGTATTTTAATGTATTGAACTTTAATAATATCTTCTTTTAGACGAAAGTTTTCTTTATATTTTTCAAAATAGTCTATTATAAGTGAATCTGATATAATAGTATCTAAGTTCTCTTGGATTATAGCTTCTTTATAATAATGTATCAATAGTGATTGTCTATATACGTTTAATAAACTATCAATATAATGTGGGTGACTTTTAAAATTAAACTCTGCTTTTTTGAGCAACAACTTTTGAGTAGCCCAATTATTAGCAAAATTTTTCACAAATAACACACTATCTTGAAAAGATGGAGGAGAAGGTATTTGATCTAAATATAAACACTCATCATAAACTTTGGCTATACACAAACGGTTTTCTTGTCTATTATCACATGATGAAAGTATAAGGATTAATAATACAACATAATTAACTCTATCAAACATGTTTATTTGATTTCTGTTGTATATATTTGATTATCCCAACCAAAGAAAATGTTAGCACTAGATCCCATTTGCTTAACAGTTCTAGCAAATAATGAATTGAAATTTTCTAAAAGGTTAACTTTTTTTTGATTCACATCAGTTTCTTTTAAAGAATACTCTTTGTTTTTAACTTTTGTAAATAAGTTTTCATTGATAACAATTTGATATTTATTTTCTAGCTCTTCTAGCCATTTCTTTTCCAAAAATGATTGATAATCTGAAATAACCATTCCTTTAATTTCAGACAATAATTTAGGTGTCTCATTAATAACATCTTGTATTATAATGACTTTATCAAACTCTTCAACAAATAGAATTGATTTTTTTTCAAAATCTTTTAAGTTTTTAGAAAAAACTAAACTATCTACAATATCATCATCTCCTTCACTTAGCAAAAGTTCCTCAATAGATAAGTTTAAAGTAGTTTTATTATTTATAGACTTTAATATGCTTAGATCATCAGGAATACCATATTTTAACTTTCTATAGACTTTAGAATTAATATTTGCATTTTTTGAAGAATAAATTTTTACTAAAACTCGTTGAGGCCATTTATAATTATCACGATTTATTTCAAAAAAATTCTTCAATCCAAGTGTGTCATTTATGGCTTTATCCCACACTTTTTCTTTTTGAATTTGATACATTAAAATACCATCATGATATTCATTAAATAACAATCTAAAATCATCATATTTGGCCTCTAAATTATTGCTTTCAATTTCTAAAATTTTTTGCTCTTTAAAAGTACTAAGAAGTTGATTTAAAACTGATTTTAAATTTTCGTTTTTATTGATTCTTGATTTAAATGAATAAAAAAAATCTACAAAGTCACTTTGATAAATATATCTTTGTTGAACATCATATTGGTTGTTAAAAACAAATAAAATGTCGTCTTTTCCAGTCAAACTATTTTGCATCTCTTCAAGTGATAAGTTGTTTGAATTATTAAGTAAATTTATTAAAGACTTTTTTGCATACATATTCTCAACAAATCCCCACTCTTGAATTAATTTTTGTATAACTACATCTCTGGTTTTTTGTGATCTAGAATCTCTTTCAATTCGCTTTTTTAGAGATTCTCGCATTTCTTCAAAATTTGGCAACAACTTTTTATCTAATAATTTTACAATATGCCATCCAAAATCTGTTTTAAAGGGTAGTGAAATATCACCAATAGAATCTAGTGAAAATGAAACATTTTCAAATTCTGAGACCATTTTGTTTGTGCCAAACCAATCTAACTCACCACCCGCTTGAGCAGATTTTGTATCGTCAGAAAAGCGTTTTGCTATATCAGAAAAACTAACACCCATTTTTAGAGAATCATAAACTTCATATATTTTTTTTTCAGCAACATCATCTTTATTAGAGTTCAATTTCTTACTCTCTTTAATAAGAATATGAGCTACTTTAACTTCTCCCCTTGACTTTCGTTTATCATTGATTTTCAAAATATGGTATCCAAACCTAGTTCTAATAGGATTAGAGTAATTACCAACAGGAGTTGTAAAAGCAGCTGTTTCAAAGGGGTAAACCATATACAAAGCGGAGAAATATCCTAAATTTCCATTATTTTCTTTTACAGAAGGGTCCTCTGAAAAACGTTTTGCTAAATCAACAAAATCAGCACCATTATTTAATTTATTTTGAATTTCTAAAATTTTATTATAGGCATTTATAGTGTCATTTTCTTTAGTTTGAATAAGAATATGGCTTGCAGAGACCTCATATTGTAATCTTTCATATGCTTCCGTTAATAATTGATCAGAAACATTTATATCAGTAAGATATGGTTTGATTAACTGTGATCTATATCCACTTAACTCTCTTTGAAAAGATTGTGTAGTATCAATACCTAATTTTTCAGCTTCTACAACTTTTAATTTGAATTTTATATACAAATCAATATACTCACTAATAGATTGCTCAAATGAAAGAGTATCACTATCTAATTTATTTTTAAAATAATTTTTTAAAAAATCATCAACATGAACTTCAGAGTTTGCAACTTTAAATAAAATATCTTGTTGAGCAGAAGATAACATTGTAATAAATAAAAAGTAAAAAAAGATATTTCTCATAATTTATATTTTAAATTAATTAACGACTATAATTTGGTGCCTCCTTTGTAATTGTCACATTATGTGGATGACTTTCATGAATACTTGCATTTGTAATTTTTGTAAATTTTGACTTTCTTAACATAACTAAATTTTGAGCTCCACAGTAACCCATACCAGATCTTAAACCACCAATATATTGAAACAAAACTTCTGACAACTTACCTTTAAATGGTACTCTACCTACAATACCTTCTGGAATCATCTTTTTAGTATTTTTAGAACTTTGAAAATATCTTTCTGCAGAACCACGTTGCATTGCATCAATTGATCCCATTCCACGATAGGTTTTAAATTTACGCCCTTCATATATAATTGTTTCACCTGGAGACTCCTCAAGTCCAGCTAGTAAAGAACCTAACATAACAGACGATGCACCTCCAGCCAATGCTTTAACAATATCACCTGAAAATCTAATACCACCATCAGCAATTACAGGCACATTTTCTGAATTTGCAACTTTTGACACTTCATATATTGCAGTTAATTGAGGAACACCAACACCAGAAATAATTCTTGTTGTACAAATTGAACCTGGACCAATACCTACTTTAATAGCATCTGCACCTTGAGAAATTAATAATTTTGCAGCACTAGGAGTGGCAATATTGCCTACGACACAATCAACATTGCTAATTTTTGATTTTATTTCTTTCAAAGTATCTAGAACAAGTTTACTGTGAGCATGAGCCGTATCAATAACTAAAGCATCTACACCCACCTCAACTAACTTTTCAGCTCTATATATAGCTTCCTCACCTACACCAATTGCAGCTGCGACTCGCAATCTACCTAGTGAATCTTTACATGCTTTTGGCTGTTCTTTTACCTTCATAATATCTCTGTAAGTAATTAGGCCAATTAATTTATCTTTGTCATCAATAATAGGTAATTTTTCAATACGATTTTTTTGTAAAATTTTTTCTGCATCTTTTAAAGATGTTCCTTTTTTTGCAGTAATTAATCCCTTTGAAGTCATGATTTTATCTAGAGATTTATTTAAATTTTTTTCAAACCGTAAATCACGCTTTGTTACAATACCAACTAATTGTTGTCTATCATTAAGTATTGGTATTCCTCCAATATTATTTTCTAACATCAAATTTTTTGCACTTGAAGCTTTTGCATCGCTTAATAAAGTAATAGGATTCAAAATAACACCACTTTCTGATCTCTTAACATTTTTTATTTGTTTCACTTGGTCTTGTACACTCATATTTTTATGAATGACTGATATACCTCCCTCCCTTGATAATGCAATAGCCATTTCTGATTCAGAAATAGTATCCATAGCTGCTGAAACAACTGGGATACTTAATTGAATATTTTTTGAAAACTGAGATGTGGTAGATACATCAGACGGCAAACATGAAGAGTAAGCAGGAACTAACAGTACATCATCAAATGTAAAACCTTCATTTAACACTTTATCAAAATTCATATATAAAAATTAAAAGGAAGGCAAATTTACTAAAAATAGTATATAAAAACACTAAATATTATCTACTCTAGATTTCTCAAAATTAAATTCACTAATAATTTTATTTATAATTTCAGCGGCGGAATCTATAGAATCTAATAATGATGCAACCTGACCAATTTCTAATTCACCCTCAATTAAATTTCCATTAAACATACCTTTTTTTGCTCTTCCTTTTCCCAAAAGCAGTTTCAATTGATGCACAGAATACTTGTCCTCATAAGCCTTTTGCACTTTTGAAAAAAAATCATTTTTAATCATACGAACAGGAGTTAATTCCTTAAGAGTTAAAACTGTATCACCATCTTTAAGAGATAAAATCTTATTTTTAAAATTAATATGAGCTGAGCTTTCTTTTGAAACAACAAATCTACTCCCAATTTGGACAGCATCTGCTCCAAGAACCATAGCTGCTAACATAGATTTTCCTGAAGAAATTCCACCAGCAGCAATGAGAGGAATTTGAACATGTTTTCTAACTAGAGGTACTAAACAAAAAGTAGTTGTTTCATCCCTTCCATTATGACCACCAGCTTCAAAACCTTCACAAACTATTGCATCAACACCAGCTTCAATTGCTTTAAGAGCATATTGAAGATTTGACACAACATGTACCACTTTAATATTATTTTTTTTTAATTTTTCAGTCCAAATACTGGGATTACCAGCCGAAGTAAAAACAATGGGAACTTTTTCTTTAATAACAATATCAATATGCTCTGATGCATAGGGAAATAATAAAGGTATATTAACTCCAAAATTTAAATTTGTATTTTCTCGACATTGACGTATATGATGTATAAGCACTTCTGGTTTCATAGAGCCTGATCCAATTAGCCCTAAGCCACCTGAGTTAGTGACAGCAGAAGCTAAACGCCAACCACTACACCATACCATACCTCCCTGAATAATTGGATATTTTATATTAAATAAATCTTTTATTTTATTTTTCACTTAATTTTAATATTAAATTCGAATAATTTGAGTTATGATGTTTAACAAAATAGAAACCCGGCTTATGCTTTTCTAATTCATCGATTATTACTAAAGATTGATTTTGGTAAATTTTTTTTTGAAAAATTAATTGACCGAGCGAATTAAGTATTTCAATTTCAAAATCATAATTAAAATCATGAGATATATAAAAATTATCAACAAATGGATTGGGATAGATGGATAAAAAATTATAATTAGATGAAATTTCAAGAGAATTTAGGTACGCATTATAAAAATTAGGAATACCATAACCTATAGAATCATTAGGGCTATCAAATAAATGTGACGATTCTTCAATTAAATTTAATAATTGTATATTATTTAATGTTGGTTTCGATTCCCATAGACATGCTGCTAAACCTGCAATTAAAGGAGCAGAAAAAGAAGTGCCATTTGCAACTCGAATTGTAGAATCTAAATCTGCTACAACTGTATAAACTCCTTGTGCACATACATTGGGTTTGATTCTACCATCAACAGTAGGTCCACGAGAGCTAAATGAAGCAACATCACCAGATGAATTAACGGCACCAACAGCTAACACACTATCTCCGTCAGCTGGTGCACCTATATAATACCAATCAGAATTTCCACTATTTCCAGCACTGTTGACAACAAGAATTCCTTTAGAAGCAGCAAAGTCAGCAGCATTAGTAATAATAGTTGTGTTGCCATCCATATCAAGATAGGAATGACTATTGATCATATCATCATATAAAATTGTATAGCCTAAAGAAGAATTAATTATATCAACACCCACCGAATCAGCATACTCTGCGGCGGCTGCCCAATAATCTTCTTCTATTAAAGTTTCTGATTTTGAATCTTCAGTTCTAAATAACATATAACTTGCTTCAGGTGCAGAACCGATTAAACTATCTGGCATAAATCCAGCCATTGCAGAAAGAACCATTGTTCCATGAGAACTTCCGTTAAAAACATTATCATCATTATCAACAAAATCAAAAGTTTCTAAAATCTTCTCATTTTCCCACAAATGATGAAATAAAGGCAATTCTTCTACACCGTTAAATCCAGCATCAAAAACTGCTATAACAATATTGTTACCTAAATATCCTGAATTATGTAATTCTATACCACCCAACATATTAATTTGGTTATATGATGTACCATAAGGCAATGATTCAGATTGTCTAAATGAAGCATCTAGTGTAACATCACAATCATATTTTGTAAGTTTTTTTTGATTAATAAATTTATTTAATGGCATTATTTTTTTCACAAAACTATAATTTATTATTTCTAATAAATCATCTTTATTATTTACAGAAACTGAAACAGCATTTAACCATCTAGATTGATGTCTAATTTTAATATTATGTTGTTTTAAAGTGTCAAGATAATTTTGACATATTGACAAATCATGAATATCAAATTTTATTTTCTTGCTTAGTCTTTTTTGAATTGAATTTTGACTTAAACTAATTTGAGGATTACAGTCTTTGTTATCAAAATAAATCCACCAATCAGTAATTTGTGCTTTTGAAAAACTTAAAATTAAAAAAAATAAAACTAAGCTGCGCATAAATCTTAATTATTAAAATACTAACTTAATGATTTTAATTATTCTTGATTAGAATCTATAAGTTTACCTTTATTATACAATTCAATATTAATAATATCACCATCAATATTATATGATTTCCAAATTGAATCTTTCAACCCCTTATAAAACAAGCCTTCTGTTTCTATATTCATATTATTATTATTAAAATAAAAAGTTGCTTTTCCGTGAAGTAGGTTATTTAAATAGTGTGATGACATACTAATATAACCAGATTGATAATAAATATTTGAGACACCATTTTTTTCACCATTTAAAAATGTATACATTTCTGACTTAAGACCATCTTGAAAATAAACACAATGACCATTCAAATTACCCATTTTATAATTTTCTTCTGCAATCTTTTCCCCATCTTGATTAAAGAAAATCCAAAGACTATCTTTAAGTTGATTTTGATAAGTCCCCTGAGACTGGATTACACCATTTGAATAAAATAAAACTGCTGAACACGTCACTCCAGGTTCAATATAATTTAATTCAATTACTTTATTCCCTAATAAGTCATAATAATTAAACACACCAGTTTCTTTACCATTTTTAAAATGACCTTTAAATTTCATCTTACCATTTTCATGATATCCTAGCCACACACCCTCCCTTAAGCCATTTTGATTAAAATTATTTTGACAAATTCCAAATACAGAAATATTAAAAAATATAATAAATAAATTAACTTTTATTTGATTCTTCATATATGTTGTTAAATTTTAATACTAAAGCATCCCATCCATAATTTGCTTTTTTTTCACTAACAAATTTAGAAAAAGATTTTTTTCTATTATTCAAATAAAAATCTTCTAATGCTCGAATAATAGACTCTTTTTGTACGTCAACCAAATAACCATCTTTACCATGGTTAATATATTCTGACAAACCACCAACTTTTGTTAAAAGAAGTGGCTTATTAAAATTATATGCAATCATAGATACACCACTTTGAGTAGCAGAAAGATAGGGTTGCACAACAATATCCGAAGCACAAAAAAAATTCACTACTTCATGATTAGGGACATAATTAGGATATAAAAATATTCGTTTTTCTTTGTGATTAATTTGCTTTATTTTTTCTTCATACTTTTGTTTTGAATTATAAAATTCACCAGCAACAATAAGTTGAATATTAAGTTTTTCTATTCTTTTTGATTTCATAACATCAAGTAATAGATCTAAACCTTTATACTTTCTAATCAAACCAAAGAACAATATGTAGTTTTTACATTTTATATTATTTATACCTAATCTTTTTAATGCGTTTTTTTGCGATATAATACTACCAAAAATATCATAAGTTGGATGAGGAGAAACAACTGCGATTTTATCAGTTTTATGAAGGTATTTTTTTAAATGACTCATTACTAAATCGGACATTACTAAGAATGCGCTACAGGATTTAATAAAAATAGATGAAAAAAAATTTTGAAAAGGAAATGACTCGTGAGGAACTATATTATCAATCCACCCAATTACAAATATTGATTTCTTTTTCAAAAGAAGTAAAATTGAACTTAAACAAATTGAAAAATATGGATGCCAATATCTTACAATTACATAATTTGGTTGTTGTGAAATAATATACTTAGCTGTTTTTATCCAAGAAAATGGATTCAAAGTATTAATCAAAGTGATAATATTTGAAATAGAATTTTCTTCAGTATCTGTAGTTTGTTTAGATCCAGGAAAAAGAAAATTAGGATATTGAAGACTATATGAAATAATCTCTGAACTGTAACCAGCTTTTAGAAAAGAATTATGCAATGCATGATTACTTTCAGCAATACCGCCTCTTAGAGGATATGCCGGACCTATTATGATTATTTTCAACAAATTAAAATCCTATTTTTTCATTAATTTTTTTCAAATCAGCTTTAGAATTATTTTTAAGAATCAATTCACCAATAAATCCAGCTAAAAAAAGTTGTGTACCTATCAACATACATAAAATACCTAAGTAAAAAAGAGGTCTATCAGTCATATTAGATTGAAACAAAAACAACTTTGTATAAGTTAAATATATAGCAATCACAAAACCTATCAGAAAAAAGAACAAACCTAAAAAACCAAAAAAATGCATTGGACTCTTACCAAACTTATTTAAAAAAGAAATTGAAATTAGGTCTAGCAAACCATTAGAAAACCTACTTAATCCATACTTTGTTTTACCAAATGATCTTTTCCTGTGGTTAACAATCTTTTCACCTATTTTCTTATATCCTGCATGGTGAGCAATTAAAGGAATGTATCTATGCATTTCACCAGACAAATCGATAGACTTTACTAATTTATTAGAATAGGACTTTAAACCACAATTAAAATCATTAAGTGGTATTCCTGACACAATTCTAGTGGTCCAATTATATAATTTAGTTGGTATAGTTTTGGACAAAGGATCTAAACGACGTTTTTTCCAACCTGAAACCATGTCAAATCCATCATCATTTATCATTTTATATAGACTAATAATTTCATTTGGGTCATCTTGCAAATCAGCGTCCATAGTTATAATTACTTCTCCAATAGAATACTTAAATCCTGCATCTAAAGCAACAGATTTTCCCATATTTTGCATCAATTGTATGCCTTTAACATGTTTATTTTGAATTGCTTTAACTATATCCCAAGTACCATCATCACTTCCATCATCAATAATTATTATTTCGTATAATAGATGTGAAGAGTTTAAGGCACTGTTAATTTCATTAACCAGTATATCTATTGATTCAGACTCATTATATGCTGGAATAATAATCGATAAGTTCATAACTTATTTTATTTTAATTACTAACAAAGATATAAGCGCAGAATATAGTGCGCAAGGAATTAAGCTAAATACATACGCTTGAAGTTGTTTTAAAAAACTAAAGTTTTTCATAAAATTATTTTTATCCCCAATAATATAATCATCAAAATTAGTAATATAAAATTCAAAGTACTCAGAAATTAAATGCGGATCAAAGTAATTATAAAGTAAGAAATAATATACTCTTAATATGATCAATGAAATAGCAAGAAATAAAAAACAAATTGAGAAATATGTTTTAAATGAAAAAAAAGAGGAATATTTAAATATATAAGTCACTATAAAGGAAAACAAGATCATAAATAACAATAAACTTACTGTGTAAAAACTTGGTTGTGGTAAAATATTTTTTGAATTTAAAACATAGAAAAATGATGTCCAACAGATGCAAAAAAAACCAAATTTAGCACCATTGAAAAGTGCGTGTTCATAAATTTTTTTATCCATAATTTAATTTTCCTAATAATAAAAATAGTATTATTTTTGCTTTGGGCAAGTCTTACGCAACCAGCTCCTATTGAACCTCCCCAGGGTCGGAAGACAGCAAGGATAAAGTAGTTGTAGCGGTGTGATGTAAATAGCTTGCCTTTTTTTATATAAAAAAAGCGGGAACAACCCGCTTTTTTATAATAATATTTGAAAATTAAATGTCTTCAAATTTGACGTCTGAAAAATTCTCTGAAGATTGTTCCGTTGAATCATTATCGCCTTCTTGTTTATTTCTCTCTTCACTACTAGGTTCAGATGATATTACTTCTCTACCTTTTTTGTCAAAAATAAAATCTGCAACCTCTTTAAAACTTGCTGCAAATTCCTCAAAATCTTCTTTATATAAATAAATTTTGTGTTTTTTATAATGAGCAGTTCCGTCATCGTGACTGAATTTTTTACTCTCTGTTATAGTCATATAATAATCTTCAGCCCTTGTAGATCGTACATCAAAAAAATATGTTCTTCTACCAGCACGAACAGATTTTGAAAAAATCTCTTCTCTTTCATAATTTTCTTTTCCTTCCATAGTACATTAAGTGTTTTTATTAAAAGAACAAAACTATAAAAATATATTTAAAAAAAAAGGTTTACTATGCATCTAACTGCTTAAAAAATATATTATAAAACTCTCCTTTATTTTTAAGCAGTTGAAAATATCTTCCTGACTCAACTACAAAACCTTTATTAAGAACATGAATATGGTGACAAAACTCTAACACTGAGAGCCTGTTAGAAGTGATAATCACTAATGATGAATCAAAAACTTGTTCAATATATTTCATTATGTTTCTTTCAGTATTTATATCAACATTAGATAATGCATCATCTAATAATAAAATCTTGGGCTTTTTAATCAATGCTCTTGCTAATGCAATGCGTTGTTTTTGACCACCAGAAAGAGTAACACCCCCTTCGCCAATATATGTGTCTAAACCATTTTTAAAAGACTTTATTTCATCTAAAATACATACATGTTTACAGATGTTTATAATCTCATCTTCTGTTGCTAAATTATTACCAAACAGAATATTGTTCCTAATTGTATCAGAGAATAAAAATATGTCTTGTGAAACATAGCTAATATTGGATCTAAAAAAACTCCAATTTAAAACTTTACTAGAATAGCCGTCATAAAAAAGATCGCCTTTTGATGTTTGAATCATTCCACTTAACAATTTCATTATGGTACTTTTCCCTGAGCCAACTCCACCAACAAAACCAACAATTTGGTTAGCTTGAACAACTAAGTTGATTGACTTTAAAGCATACAATTCATTTTCATCATATTTAAAACTAATATTTTTAAATTCAATATTGGTGTTAATTTTGTTCTTGGGTTTTGTCAAATCCTTAGTAGAATGAAAAACAGAGTAGTCGTTATTATGTAAAAAAATGTTAATTCTCTTCTGTGAAGCTGAAGCTCTTTGAACAACTTCAGTAACCCAGCCAACAGATGTCACTGGCCATGTCAACATATTAATATAAATTATAAATTCTGCAACATTACCAATCGTAATTTTTTGTTGAATTACTAAAATCCCTCCAGTATAAACAGTCAAAATTACACTTGCACCTACCAAAAGCAATACCAAAGGGAAAAAAGTTGAGTTTACTTTTGACAGTTTAATGTTATCTGACATGTAGTTTTCTGATAATGACGAGAACATATTAGTTATTTTAGATTCATTCACAAATGACTTAACTAATCTTATGCCTGAAAAAGACTGTTGAACTAAGTTAGTTAAGCTAGAAAGCCTTTGTTGAGCAATATTACTTTTTAAATTAATATTCTTACTTACTTTAAATATTAAAAAAGATAATATAGGCAATGGAAATATAATAATAAAAGTTAAAAGTGGACTGACTGATATCATTCTGCAAAGAATTAGAATAATTAATGTTACTAAATTTGCAGAATACATAACACCAGGACCTAAATACATTCTTACTTTTGAAACATCTTCAGTAATTCTATTTATTAAATCCCCAGTATTGTTTTTATTATAAAAACTGGTTGATAATTGTTGATATTTGAAATAAATATCATTTTTTAAATCAAATTCTATATTCCTTGAAACAACAATAATTGTTTGTCTCATAAAAAACATAAATAGGCCTTTAATTAAAGCACATATAACTAGAAGTATTGAATACTTGAATAAGAGTTGGTTTAAATTATTAGTACTATTAAGATCATTCTTAGTAATATTAATTTCATTTATAATCACATCAAAAGATTTACCAATGAGATTTGCAGGAAATAAAGCAAATACATTTGCCAAAATAATAAATACAAAACCTATAAATAATTTATATTTATACTTAATAAAATACTTATTTAAATGTTTTAGTTCTTGCATGAAAAAGAAATATTTTTCAATTTATAAATAAAAAAGTTACTTTTGTCGTGCAAAAAAAATATAAATCATTTTTGCTTTAAAGATTCTTACGTTAAAAGATGAAAATAACTAATATTAGAGAATTAAAAAATATAAATCATGAAGTACTAAAGTACATGAGTGATAAAAGACATGAAAAAGTTGTTCATTGCTATGATAAGGAGACAAATCTTGAAGCAATTATTGCAGTACATAACACTAATTTAGGTCCAGCACTTGGAGGTACAAGAATGTGGCAGTACAAAAATACAAGTGATGCCATTAAAGATGTTTTAAGACTATCTCGTGGAATGACGTACAAGGCATCAATAACAGGACTGAATTTAGGTGGAGGGAAAGCCGTGATAATTGGAAATTCTGAAAAAAAAACAGACGAAATGATGCATGCATTTGGTAAGTTTGTTGAAACGTTGAAAGGTTTATATATAACTGCTGAAGACGTAGGCATGACAACATATGACATGAGCATTATTCATAAAGAAACAAACCACGTTGTAGGAAAGCCGACTGATTTAGGTGGAAGTGGAGACCCCTCAGTAGTCACAGCATACGGTGTTTTAATGGGTATGAAAGGGTCTGCATTTTACAAATGGGGTTCAGACAAACTTAATGGTAAAAAAATTTTAATTCAAGGTGTAGGAAATGTTGGAAAAAATTTAATCCAATTGCTTCAAAAAGAAAATGCCGATATTTATATTAATGATTTAAATTTAGAAAAAGCACTAAATATAAGCACTAAATATAATCTTAAAATTATTAAAGATAATATTTATTCATCTGATATTGACATATACGCACCATGTGCACTAGGTGGAACTCTGAATGAGATTACAATTCCACAACTCAAATGTGATATTGTTGCTGGAGCTGCAAATAATCAATTAGCAAAAGAAAATATACACGATGAGTTATTAAGTAAATACAATATTTTATATGCTCCAGATTTTTTAATTAATGCAGGAGGCCTAATAAATGTGTATTCTGAACTTAAAGGTGTATCTAGAGACGAAGTCACCACTAAAACTGAAAATATTTTTCATACAACTATTGAAATACTTAAAAAGTCTAATCAAGAAAATATTTCATCACAAAAAGCAGCTTTAAAAATTGCAAAAGAAAGAGTTTTTAAAAAACATAATGCATAATTAAATGCTTCCCAGAAGACACATTCGCATAAAAGTCTTTCAAACTTTATATAGTTATATACAAAAGAAGGAAGAGACCCTCACAATTAAAAATGAATTTAAAAAAAACTTACAATCATACCTAGAACTTTATCATATTGTTATAGATTTTTTAGTCCTATTTAAAGAAGTCGCATCTGATGAAATAGACATCAAACTAAAAAAATTTTTTCCTACTGATGAAGATTTAAAACCAAATAAAAGATTTGTTAAAAATAAAATTTTAAGCAACTTAAAACTTAAAAAAAATAAAGATATCGATTATGATAAACTGAAAAGAATTATTAAAAAAATATTTAAGAAAATTGAAAAATCAACAAAGTATATTAAGTTCATGAATTCTAAAAACAACTCAATAAATCATGATAGAAAATTTATTATTTATTTATTGAGAAAATATTTAATTACTAATGAAAAAATTCATGAATTCATTGAAGAATACTCTATATATTGTAATGATGATCTAGTTATTGTTTATCATACAATCATTGAAAAGCTTAATAACGAGCAAAAATTAAGATCTAATAAGATTTTTAGAAATCCGGAAGATAAATTGTTTGCTAAAAATTTATTGAATTTCACTTTAAAAAATAATGATAAATTAAACTCCAATGTGTTTAAATTAGTTAAAAATTGGGATATTGAAAGAATTGCTTTATCAGATTTAATTTTAATTAAAATGGCTATTTCTGAAAATCTATTTATTAAAAATATACCTTACAAAGTTACACTAGATGAATATATTGAAATCTCAAAAGATTATAGCACTCCAAAAAGTAAAGAATTTATCAATGGAATTTTAGATGTGTTCATGAAAGATATTTTAGCTGAACAATAGTTTAATTGCAAGTATTTTATTTATCTTTGAAAGAAATTTATTTTTATTCTATAAAAAATTAAATATTAATAAGTATGAAAAAAATCGCATATATCATTTTAACCATAACAATAATTATTGGATGTAATTCTGCATCAGATAAAATTAAAGAAACACCTCAGAAAAGTAATAAAGAAATCATAAGTGAAGTGAAAGATAATAATGTAATAAATGCACAAATTATTGATAATGGAGGAGCGGCCGCATTTAACTGGACAAATGAAGGAGGAAAAGTGTGGAACTTTGGCAGTATTAAAGAAGGAGACTCACCAGAATTCACATTTACATTTGAAAACTCCGGCACTGAACCAATGATTATTTCAAATGCTAAAGGTAGTTGCGGATGCACTGTGCCACAATGGCCTAAAGAGCCTATAGCTCCTGGAGAAAAAGGAGAAATAAGTGTTAAATTTAATTCTAAAAACAAAAAAGGTTCACAAAATAAAACTGTTACAATTACTGCTAATACAACTCCTCCAACAACTAAGCTTAGAGTAACAGGACAAATTGAAACTATAGAATAGATAATATGTTCAATATATTGCTTCAACTTGAAACTGCTGGTGGATTATCTAGCTTTTTACCTATTATACTTATTATTTTTGTGTTTTATTTTTTCATGATTAGACCTCAAGTAAATAGACAAAAATCTGAGGACAAATTTAGATCAGAGATTAAAAAAAATGATAAAATTGTTACTATTGGTGGTATCCATGGTAAAGTTAATCAAATTAAAGAAAATAAAGTTATAATAGAAATTGAAGGAAATGTTAGAATTACTATTGATAAAAATTGTATTTCAAAAGAACGATCTCTAAATAAAACCTAAAATAAAAACTTATATTCAACCAAAAAAAATAGGACTAACCGGTAATATAGGTGCTGGTAAGACTACTATCGCAAAAATTTTCAAATCCCTAGGAATTCCTATTTTTAACTCTGACATTGAAAGTAAAAAAATATTACATACACCAGATGTAAGAGAAAGAGTTGCCAAAGAATTAAATTTAGAATATAATGATATAAAAGATGTAAGAAAATTGAGAAATATTGTGTTTTCTGATAAAAATAAACTATTAAAACTTAATCTAATTCTTCATCCAATAGTAAATACGCAATTTACAAAATGGTATAGAAAACAAACTTCCGATTACATCATCAAAGAGTCCGCACTTTTATTTGAAACTAATAATTATAAATTATTAGATAAAACTATACTTGTTTATGCCTCTAAAAAAGTAAGATTTGAGAGAGTGTTTAAAAGAGACATAAGTGCTTCTCTGATTGATAAAGTGATGAGTAATCAATTAATATTTAAAGAAGTTAAAGAAAAGGCAGACTTCATAATAAATAATAATGGGGAAGAGCTATTAATACCTCAAGTGATTAAAATACATGAATTATTATTTAATCTTTGAAAGTTTTAAGACTTCATTTCTTAACATTTCTTTTGACTTTTGAAATATAAATCTACTAGATTCTGAAGATATTAGAATTTTACTCACAAAATGTTCAACTTTAGAATCATCATTTAATGATTCTGAAACTGTTACTATGTTACTAATTGTTAAATTTTTAGCAGACTCAATCAATTTCCACAATTTAGAGGGAACATAAATTTGTTGTGAAACATTATATTCATATTCTGTAATTATTCTTTTAATGAGAATTGATTTTAAATCTTTTACATTAACATCATGTAAAGAAAGTCTATTTAACATTCCAACAGGTTCAATCCTTTCTAAAAAAAGAATTAATCTTTCGTAAGCATGTAGTTTGATTTTTAATTCACTTTCGGATATTTTATAATTTTGGGAATGGTTTTTATTTTTCTTAAAAAATAAAAAAATAGTAAATGTTATAAAAGTTAAAATAATTAATACAATAAAAATATTTTCAATTATAAATCCCATTTTGTTTTATAAAATAAAATGCTAATATCGTTATTTTTAATTTTAATTAATTTAAATTAATAAGTATATTTTAAACCATAATGACAATACTATCAAATAAAGTAACAAATATGCAAGAATCTGCTACTCTTGCAATGGCTCGAAAAAGCAGAGAACTTATATCCAAAGGTAAAGATATTATCAATCTAAGTCTAGGTGAACCTGATTTCAACACTCCAGATTTCATTAAAGAAGCTGCTAAAAAAGCAATAGATAATAATTTTTCAAAATATACACCAGTCGCAGGGTATAATGACCTATTAAATGTAATAGTAAAAAAGTTTAAAAGAGATAATAATCTGACCTATGAAGCTAAACAAATTGTTTGCTCAACTGGAGCTAAACAAAGTATTGCTCAATTACTGTTGGTATTACTTAATAGTGGAGATGAAGTAATACTACCTGCCCCTTATTGGGTAAGTTATTATCAAATGATTCAATTAGCAGATGGAAAAGCGAAAACTATTAATACAGATATTGAAAATAATTTCAAGATTACAGCAAAACAACTAGAAGAAAGTATTTCTAATAAAACAAAAGTATTTTTATTTAGTTCACCATGTAATCCGACAGGATCTGTTTATTCAAAAGAAGAACTATTAGAATTATCTAAAGTATTTGCAAAACATAAAGATATTATTATTATTTCTGATGAAATTTATGAACACATTAATTTCACTAAATCTCACTTTAGCATAGGTTCAATAGACAAAGTAAAAGATCAAGTGGTCACTGTCAATGGACTTTCTAAAGGCTACGCTATGACTGGATGGAGATTTGGATATTTAGGAGCACCAGATAAAATTGCATCTGCATGTATTAAAATGCAAGGTCAAATAACATCAGCGACATGCTCTATTACACAAAGAGCTGCAATAACTGCACTATCAACCCCACCTTCTAAAACTCAATATATGAGAACTGAATTTATAGAAAGACGTAATCTTGTTCTACAACTATTAAGTGAAATTAATGGTCTAAACCTTAACAAACCGCAGGGAGCATTTTATATCTTTCCAAATGTTAAAAGTTTTATAGGAAAATCAGTAAATGGTTTGAAAATTAGAAATAGTAGTGATTTAGCAATGTTTCTATTGACCGATGCAGGTGTATCTGTTGTTGCAGGTTCTGCATTTGGTACTGAGAATTACATTAGGATTTCTTATGCAGCATCAAAAGAACAACTTATTTCTGCATGTAAATTAATTAAAATAAGCCTAGGGAAAATTAAATAAAATGTTGAAAAAGAAAATTATTTTACTTTGGTTAATTTCATTAAAATTATTGATTAGTCAAGAACAAAAACCTCTAAATAATCCAATATATGATAAACAAGCTTATCATTTTGGTTTCACATTAGGTCTAAGTAATACTAAATTTCAAATTGTACATAGTGAATTATTTTCTACACAAAATAATTTTGATCAAATTCTGTCTCAACACGAACCTGGCTTTAATGTGGGAATTATTATGGATTTAAAAATTAATAAAAACATTAATTTAAGAGTTACTCCGTCATTTAATTTTAGCGATCAAAAAATTGATTTTAAAAAAAATAATATTACCAATTCTCAACCTAAAAGCAATAGTGAAGTTTCAAATTTTGAACTACCTCTTTATTTAAAGTATAGGTCTGATCGAATTAACAATGGAAGAGCATATCTATTATTTGGTGGCAATTTTATGCTAAATATGTCTAGTGTAGAGAAATTACAAGTCGTAGATAATTTAAAATTTAAAACAACTAACTACTCTATTGACGTTGGATTTGGCATTGACCTTTATTTTACTTACTTTAAATTCTCTCCCGAAATCAAATATTGCTATGGGTTAAGAAATATGCTAGTTTCAAAAGAAAATAGTTTCAGCCAATCAATTAATAAACTTTATACAAGAGGATTACTAATTTCATTAACTTTTGAATAGAGAAGTGTTAAAATGCAAATCCTAAGGAAATATTAAAAAATGGAGATAATACTGGATAAGTTTTGGCTTTTATGAGATTGCCATTTAAATCAGTTATTTCATCACTGAAATCAAAACCGTTTGAATTATTTGAAGATGATGCAAAACCTATACTTGGTTGATTGAATTGATCAAAATTAAAAAACAAACCGGCATCTAACTTAATTCGAATTCTGCGAGCTGTACGATGATCAAAAAAATACCAAGCAGTTTTATCAAAAATAAAATTGCCATCAAAAATCAAACTATAATTAGCGGTAATCCCAGAGTAATTTTTGTTTATCAACTCATCTTCCTCTGAATCTAAAAACTGGCCTTTAAAACCTAACTCTATTGCTTGTCTTACCATAACATATCTCCACAATTTGTGAAAACCTAAAGTAGGGTTTAAAAGAGATCGATTTTTATTTTTCTTTCCAGGATTTAAAACAAAACCAAACTTAGTAGATAAATCAGTGTCGAAATCCATACCCATCATAACATAACCTCTTTCTGTAAGTGTTCCATGTTTAGAACTAAAAAAATTTAATTTAAGGGCAATAGAAGGATGAGAACCTACATAAACTTCAAAAGGAGATCTATCTTTTCCTAATTGAGCACCTCTTTTTTGTTTATGACCAGGATCTAGATAATTAACATGCAAAGCAGATGTAAAATTATTATTTTTTAAAGGACTTGTGTTATCATTGGCATTAGCATTATTGAGGAAACAAAATGATGAAATAATTAAAGTCAACAAGAAATTTTTCATTTGAATTAAGATTATATTAAACATTTAACGATCTAAATTAGTTAAAAAAAACATCTTATCTAAATTGAGATAAAATTATTCCAAAAGCGACGGCAACATTTAAAGAATCGATTTGATGATTTGAATTTAAAATTTTAATTTCTTGATCTGAACATTTTATTAATGAATCACTGACACCACTGGATTCATTTCCAAAAATAAGAGCAAATTGATCAGGCGGAGACAAATCATATATACTCTTTCCATTTAAAGTTGTAGAATAAGAAAGGATATTTTTTAGTTTTAATTGATTTACTAAACTAATTAATGAGGTCACTTGAATTTTTACTCTAGACAAAGAACCCATAGATGATTGAACAACTTTAGGATTATATACATCAACACAATTTTTTGATGTATAAATTTTTTTAACTCCAAACCAATCAGCAGTTCTTATAATTGTGCCCATATTGCCAGGATCTGAGATAGAGTCTAATAAAATAATTCTTTTTTGATTGAACTGATGATGTTGAGTTGTTAAAGAAGCTACTGGTTTGTTGATTAAGGCAAGAACTCCAGACGGATTTTTAAAAGAGCTGATTTTAGCTAACTCTTTTTCAGAAATTAATTCAAAATTGGTTGAAAAATGATGTGCTAATTTAGTTGTAACATAAATTTTAATAACAATAAAATCGGACTTTATAAAATCATTAACTACATGTAATCCTTCTGCAAGAAAACAATTATATTGCAATCTATATTTATTATATTTTAATGAATTAATGAACTTAATTTTTTGCTTTGATAGCATTAAATGATATATTTTTACTAAGCAAAATAAAAAAAAATATTCCATTGAAAAAGAAGATTCTTATACTAATCAAAATATTTTTGACACTATCTTCTTGTTACACAACAAAACATATAGAACCTAATCAAACGATATTACAAAAAAACAACATCTTAATAAATAATGAGACAGGATTAAATAGCCAAGGAATTTTAAAATCTGATATTAAAACAATTATTAAACAACATCCTAATAAAAAAATTTTAGGTATTATTCCATTTCACTTGTGGTTATATAATCTTAGTAATCCTTTAAAAACAAACTGGACAAACAATTATTTAAGGAAAATTGGAGAAAAACCAGTTGTAATAAATCGAAATTTAATTCAAAAAAGTGAATTACAGATCAAATCATATCTTGAGAACAACGGTTATTTTAATGCTTCGGTAAAAAGTTTTATTACAAATAAAAAAAATAAATCATATGTTACATATGATATAAAACCAAGAACATCATATTTAATAGATCAAATTAATTATAATAATATTAGTGACACTACGATTTTAAATTTAATAAAATCAACAAACAGAAACAAACATTTGAAGATGGGAGATCGTTTTACTTATTCAATTTTAAATCATGAGATTGAAGAAATTGAAACCATATTAAATAATAACGGATATTTTAAATTTTCAAAAGACCTAATATATATAAATGCAGATAGTACTATTGATAGAAAAATAAATTTAGATTTTCACATTAAAAATTTAAATAATGATACAAACTATGAAATCCATACTATTAAAAATATCAATATTTACATTGATGCATCAACTTCTACAAATGACACAATAATGCTTAATGGTTATAATTTTTTTCTTAATGAAGATGCTAAAAAGAATTTAAAACTTAACAACATAATAGAGTTAATAGATTTTCAAAAAAACCATATATACTCAAAAAAAGAAGTAGAATCTACATATCGAAAACTATCTGATCTAAGATATTTTAAAAAAATAAATATTGAATTTGAAGAAACAAAAGAAAAATCTGATATTAATTGCAACATTTTTCTAGAAAGTCCAACTCAGATGTACTACTCACTTGAAACAGAAATCAAAAGATCAGCTGACGAAGGAAACCTAGGTGTCTCAGGATATTTCCAATTTGGAAATAATAATTTATTTTCGGGAGGCGAAAACTTAAATAGTAAAATAAAATTATCTCTTGAAAATAGATACGATAATTTTGAACAAAATCAGCAAATTTTCAATACAAAAGAAGTATTTTATGAACTAAGTCTGAGAATCCCAAAGTTAGTTATTCCAAATAATATCAAACAACAATTAATAAATAGCTATCAAAAAAGTACAAATATTTCCTTTTCAGTATCCAAACGTCAAAGACCTGATTTTTCTAGCAAAGTTATAAGTCAAAAAATTGGATATTCATGGAGCAACACCGATTTCAAAAAACACCAATTTAATCTATTTGAGTTAAGTTTTTCTGAGATTAGCTCACTAAATGAATTTATTCAAAATGAGTTATCACAAAACCCATATTTAAGTGAGCAGTTTGAAGACAGATTTATTCCATCAACAAACTACATTTTTACTTATAACAATCAAAAAATTTATAAAAATACTAATTACACATTCTTTAAAACTAAAATAGAAACTAGTGGTAATATTATATCATCATTAAGCCCTTTAATTAATTTAAATAAAAACGCAGATGATAAATATTTAATTTTCAATAAACCATTTACTCAATACATAAGATTTGATTTAGACTTTAGAAAATACTTTTATCTTGACTCTGAAAATCAATTAGTTTTTAGAAATTTTATCGGCATTGCTTATGCCCATACAAACTCTGATGAACTACCTATTCAAAAACAATTTTTTTCTGGTGGTGTTAATAGTGTTAGAGCATGGGAAGCATTTAACTTAGGACCTGGTTCATATGATCAATTAAATAATTATGCTACAGGTGATATTAAATTAGAATTCAATTTAGAATATAGGTTCAAAGTTATAAATAAAATTAAATCTGCTTTATTTATTGATTCTGGGAATATTTGGTCAATTAAAAATGACCCAAGAGAAGGTAGCGTATTTAAATTAAATAAGTTTATAAATGATTTAGCTATAGGATTTGGATATGGCTTCAGATATGATTTTGATTTTTTTATAGTTAGATTAGATATAGCTACTAGACTAAAAGACCCCTCTTTTAATCAGGGTAATCAATGGATAAAACAACCTTTTAAGGAAAATTTTCGTTATAATTTAGCAATAGGTTATCCATTTTAAATTAAATTTGAAAAATATGGAAAATTTAAAAAAAATAGCACAAAAAATGGTAGCAGATGGAAAAGGTATTCTAGCTGCTGATGAAAGCACACCAACTTGCTCAAATAGATTTAAATCTGTCGGAGTAGAAAGTACTGAAGAATCGAGGAATAATTATAGAAGCCTATTGTTTTCAACAAAAAATTTAAACAAATATATAAGCGGTGTTATTTTATTCCAAGAAACATTTAATCAGAAACAAAAATCAACTAATCAAACAATACCAGATTACTTAAAAAATAACAATATTCTTTCTGGAATAAAGCTTGATACTGGTGCAAAGATTCTTGCAAATCATAGCCCTGAAAAAATTACTGAAGGACTAGATGGTTTAAGAGAAAAAATTATTGAATATCGCTCAAAGGGAGCATCATTTGCCAAATGGAGAGCAGTTATAACTATTGGAAAAGATATTCCAACTCCAACATGTATAAGTGCAAATTGTCATGCATTAGCAAGATATGCGAGTTTGTGTCAAGAAAATGGACTTGTTCCCATAGTAGAACCAGAAGTTTTAATGAATGGAGAACATACAGCAGAAAAATGTCAAAAAATATCAAATGATACACTAAAAACTCTTTTTCATCAATTAGAACTTTTTAAAGTTGATTTAGAAGCTATAATTCTAAAACCAAATATGATACTTCCAGGCGATAAATCTAATCAAAAAATTAGTAATAAAGATATTGCAAAATTAACATTTGATGTTTTATATAAGAACGTACCCCCCACTGTTCCTGGTATTGCTTTTTTGTCAGGTGGCCAAAGCAGTGATAATGCAACTAAGAGACTTAATGAATTAAATAAATTATACAACAACCATAAACCATGGAGTTTAACATTTTCATATGGCAGAGCTCTTCAAGAAGATGCATTAAAAGAATGGGCAAATAAAAATGAAAAAAAAGCTCAAGACGCATTAATTTACAGAGCAGAAAAAAATCATTTCGCATCTCTAGGTGAAATTTAATTTATAAAGACAATTAATATATATGGGGTGGTTTAAACGCAAAAATCAGGGGATTTTCACAGAAAGTAAAGATAAAAAAAATATTCCTGAAGGTCTTTGGTACAAATGTCCAAAATGTAAAACCCTTCTATCAAAAGAAGAACATCAAAATAATTATTGGGTGTGCAAAAATTGTGATCACCATGAAAGAATAAATAGTAATAAATATTTCTCTATACTTTTTGATAAAAATAAATATACAGAAATCAATAAAAATTTAACTTCATTAGATCCCCTTCAATTTGAAGACACTCAAAAATACAGCGAAAGACTTAAAAACAATATCATTAAAACCAATCTTTCAGAAGCAATTTCTACTGCTTATGGTAAAGTAAATGGAAAAAATTTGGCAATCGGAGTTATGAATTTTGAATTCATTGGAGGATCTATAAGTTCTGCAGTTGGTGAAAAAATATGCAGATTAATCAAACTAGCTATTAAAAAAGAAATGCCACTTTTAATTATTTCTAAATCAGGCGGTGCTCGTATGATGGAAGCTGCATTTTCTCTTATGCAATTAGCGAAAACATCGGGCTACTTAGGTCTATTAAGTGACGCTAAAATTCCTTACATTTCTCTTTTAACTGACCCAACTTTTGGAGGTGCTACTGCATCGTTTTCAATGTTAGGAGATATTAATATTGCAGAACCTAAAGCACTCATTGGATTTGCTGGACCGAGAGTCATAAAAGAAACTATTGGGAAAGATTTACCAGAAGGCTTTCAAAGATCTGAATTTTTATTAGAAAAAGGTTTTTTAGACTTTATAGTTCATAGAAAAAACCTAAAAGAAAAAATTTCTCATTTTATCAATATGGTATATTATTAGCATATAGTTGATATCTTAAAAAAATAAACACTATATTTGCCCCTCAAAAAAGTTAAAATATTTATGTATTTAGATTCTAATAAGAAAAAAACAATTTTTAAAAAATACGGTGATACAGAAAAAAATACTGGCAAATCAGAAAGCCAAATTGCCATTTTCACAGAAAGAATAAATCATTTAACAAATTATCTTAAGGAGAATAAGAAAGATAAATCAACAAAGAAATCCTTGGTATTATTAGTAGGTAAACGACGTAGAATGCTAGAATACCTAAAAAATAAAGATATAGCAAGATATCGTGAGATAGTTAAATCATTAAAACTAAGAAAATAAGTATCTTTTCTTTGAAAGATTTTTATTACTTCAACTTATACACTTAAGACAAAATGAAACCAAATATAAAGACAGTTACAGTTCAACTTGAACAAAATAGAAAAATAGTATTAGAAACAGGTTTATTAGCTAAACAAGCTCATGGCTCATGTGTAGTAAGAATGGGAGACACAATGATATTAGCTACTGTAGTCTCTGACTACAATCCAAAAGAAAACATAGACTTCTTGCCACTAAGTGTTGACTACAGAGAAAAGTTTGCAGCCGATGGTAGATTTCCTGGTGGCTTTCTTAAACGTGAAGGAAGACCATCAGACCAAGAAATTTTAGGAATGCGATTAGTAGATAGAGTACTAAGGCCTTTATTTCCTAAAAATTATCACTCTGAAACACAAGTCATGATTCAGCTCATGTCACATGATAGAGATGTTGATCCCCATTCTTTAATTGGACTTGCAGCATCTACCGCATTAACTTTATCAGATATACCATTTGAAGGACCAATTTCAGAAGTACGTGTTGGTAGAATTGAAAATAATTTTATAATAAATCCAAATCTTGAACAATTAGAGCAATCTGATATTGATTTAATGATAGGAGCATCACGTGATTCAGTGATTATGGTGGAAGGAGAGATGAATGAAATATCTGAAAGTGAAATGATTGAAGCCATTAAATTTGGCCATGAAGCAATTAAGAAACAATGTGATGCACAAGAAGATTTATTAAATCAAATTGAAACTATTAAAAAAAGATCATGTGAAATTACAAATTCAAATGAAATAACTTCATCAGTAAATAAATTTTGCTACGATAAAATATATGATATAGCTGGTAAAAAAACTACTAAAAAAGAGCGCACAATTTTACTAGAAGAACTCAAAGAAGAACTATTAAACTCTTACGATGAAGAAGAATTAGAAGAAACAAAAGATGAAATTTTAAAAGAATTCTATAATACTCAAAAATCTGCTGTAAGAGACTTTATTCTTAATAATCAAATTAGATTAGATGGTAGGAAAACAAATGAAATAAGACCAATATGGTGTGAAGTAGATTATTTACCCAAAACACATGGATCTGCAATTTTTTCAAGAGGTGAGACACAATCATTAACCACTGTAACACTTGGAACATCTCTTGATGAAAATCGTTTAGATACAGTAACTCAACAAGGATCTGAAAAATTTTATTTACATTATAATTTTCCACCATTTTCAACAGGTGAAGCTAGAATGAAATTTAGTGTTAGCAGAAGAGAAATTGGTCACGGTAATCTTGCTCAAAGAGCATTAAAAGACATGATCAATGAAACTAATCCATACACTATAAGAGTAGTTTCTGAAATACTAGAGTCTAATGGTTCATCATCTATGGCAACAGTATGTGCTGGAACCCTTGCACTAATGGATGCTGGAGTAGAAATAATTCGACCAGTTTCGGGTATAGCTATGGGACTTATTACTAATGAAGACAATTCAAAATATGCAATACTATCTGATATACTAGGAGACGAAGATTTTTTAGGTGACATGGATTTTAAAGTTACAGGAACATCTAAAGGAATTACTGCCTGTCAAATGGATATGAAAGTTAAAGGTTTACCATATAACATCCTAGAAGAAGCACTAGAACAATCTAAGGAAGGTAGATTACATATCTTGGATGAAATGCTTAAAACAATGTCAGAAAGCAGAACTACACCAAAACCACATTCTCCAAAAATGGTTACTATGACAATACCTAAAGATATGATTGGAGGAATAATAGGTCCTGGTGGTAAAGTTATTCAAAAAATGCAAGCAGACACAGAAACAACAATTACTATTAATGAAGAAGATAATACTGGAATTGTTGAAATACTTGGAACAAACAGCGAAGGAATTGAAAAAGCTCAACAAATTATCAAAGACATTTGTTTTATACCTGAAGTTGGAGAGGTTTATGATGGAATAGTAAAGTCAATTCAACCATACGGAGCTTTTGTAGAAATTAAAAAAGGAACTGATGGATTACTACATATATCAGAAATAGAATGGAAAAGATTAGAAAAAGTTGAAGAAGTTTTGAAAGAAGGTGATAAGTTACAAGTCAAATTAGTAAGTATTGATCAGAAATCTGGAAAATTAAAATTATCTAGAAAAGTTTTACTTCCAAAACCTGAATAATTCCCAACTCAATATATTTTATAAAATATGAGACAGTTAAAAATAACAAAACAAGTAACAAATAGAGAAACAGCCTCACTTGACAAATATCTTCAAGAAATTGGTAAAGTAGATTTAATTTCTGCGGATGAAGAAGTTGAATTAGCAAATAAAATAAAACAAGGCGATGAAATAGCTCTTGAAAAACTTACTAAGGCTAATCTTAGATTTGTTGTCTCCGTGGCAAAACAATACCAGAACCAAGGATTATCTTTACCAGATTTAATTAATGAGGGGAATTTAGGGCTTATAAAAGCCGCTAAAAGATTTGATGAAACTCGTGGGTTTAAATTCATTTCATATGCAGTATGGTGGATTAGACAATCAATCCTTCAAGCATTAGCAGAACAATCAAGAATCGTTAGGTTGCCATTAAATAAAATTGGTTCAATAAATAAAATTAACAAAACATACGCCTCATTAGAACAAAAATATGAACGTGAGCCATCTGCTGATGAGATAGCAAATGTTTTAGAAATTAGTGCTAATGATGTAAGAGAATCTCAAAGAAATTCTGGAAGACATATTTCAATGGATGCTCCTCTTGTTGATGGAGAAGATAGTAATTTATATGATGTTATCATGAGTGGAGAAAGTCCAAACCCAGATGACAATTTAATTAATGATTCTCTTAGAACAGAAATTGAAAGATCATTAACAACACTGACAGATAGAGAAGCAGACGTAATTAGATTATACTTTGGCTTAGGTAGTAAACATGCCATGACTCTAGAAGAGATTGGCGAAAAATTTGATCTAACTAGAGAAAGAGTTAGACAAATAAAAGAAAAGGGTATCAGAAGATTAAAACATACATCGAGAAGTAAAATATTAAAAACCTATTTAGGTTAACGATGAAACATCTCATAGCTCCATCAATTTTGGCAGCAGACTTTGGGAATTTAGAGTCAGAAGTTAAGTTAATTAATAATAGTTCTGCTGATTGGTTCCATGTGGATGTTATGGATGGACTATTTGTTCCAAACATATCTTTTGGCTCGCCTGTAATTAAATCTATTAAACAACATGCCACAAAACCATTGGATGTACATTTAATGATTGAAAATCCTGACAGATATATTGAGCACTTTTCTAAATTAGGAGCAGATATACTAACTGTTCATTCAGAAGCTTGTCAACATCTTCACAGAACAGTAAACGCCATCAAAGAATTTGGGATGAATTCTGGAGTGGCTATAAACCCTCATACACCTATTGAAAATATTTATCATATACTTAGTGAGATTGATTTAGTTTGTATAATGTCTGTGAATCCTGGATTTGGTGGACAATCATTTATTGAAAACACCTACGAAAAAGTGAGTAAACTAAAAAAACTAAAAGCACATTTAAACCATTCATTTTCTATAGAAATTGATGGCGGTGTAAATTTAGAAAATGCTCAAAAATTAATTAAACATGGAGCCGATGTACTAGTAGCAGGTAGCACTGTTTTTAAATCTAATGACCCTATAGACACAATTAAAAAACTAAAGAATATAATCGGTTAAATATTTGAATTTTTTTGTTAAAGAACCATTCCTTGTAATTGAAGCTCGTTTAATCACTGAGCCATGGTTTAATAAATCTGGCAACAGATTCTCAATAAATACCTCACCAAAATCTTCTGATGCATCTTTGGGTAAAGAACAAGGTAGATTATCAACTGCCATAACCGCAATTACATCATCCTTCATATAGTTATCCTCCGATTTTGAAATTGGATTATAACCATATATTGGATCATTTATTGTAGAAGGCCTAATAGTTGATGCAATAGGTTCATTTATATCACAACTTATATCTCCAATTACGTTTATACTAAAATTAGTAGACTTTATATCATCATTGCTTAAAATAACTGGGTTATTAGGTGCATGATAGTGTCCAGTAATTAAAATTTGTACATTATGACAATAATTTAAAAGAATAGAAGAATATTTTTCTGGAAATTTATAAAAATCTGATTTTAGAGATGGAGATCCGTCAGATCTTTTATAATAATCCATTGGTTCTAATTGCGTATATACTGGATAATCATATGTTTTATTGATAAATTTGTTTTTATTAACAAATTTAATATCCAAAAAATCAAGAATTTCTTTAGCACCACTTGCAACCCGTCCAAGACCAGTTAAAATGATCTTAAAATGTTTGGATAATTTAACTTTTTTCAATTCTGATTCTAATTCTAGTTTATTAGATAAATGATGAGCATAATTTAAATCATATACATTATGTTTTTTTCCATAGGCAAGAAAAGTATTATAACAACCTACAATACCTGCATATCTCCCAAAACCAATTATCCTCTTATTATTTTCATCAACTAGAGTCTCATAATCTACAAGCTGTATCTTTTGTTTAATAATTTCTTGAAGTAATTTTTTATTATAAGGTTGCTTCTTAATAGTATGAGAAAAAAAGAAAAAGACTTTATTAGGTATGAGCATTTCAACTGGAACCTCTTTTACGCCCATAATAACATCACACATAGATAAATCTTCACATACCTTAACACCATTTCTTTCATATTCAGAATCTTTAAAACATCTAATAGAGCTAGATTGAATGAATATTGATATTTTAGGATATTTAAGCATAATGCTCCGACACTGCTTAGGAGAAAATGGAACTCTTTTGTCGGGTGGATTTTTACCTTCTCTTAATAATCCTATTTGCATATGAATTTTAATATTAAAAACAAAATTATAAAATTATAAAGTATTGTGTGTACATTTGTATAAATATAAATGTTCTTTGAATTTATTGGGGATGACCGGCTTTGACAGCAAGTTGAGTTGAATAGTAAGCATGTCGAGTAATTTTATGTTCTCTCGTTAAAAAGTATATAAAGATTTTTAAATGGCGAGTCTAACTACGCTTTAGCTGCTTAATTAATAATTAAATAGCTTTTGTTCCAGATTTAGGTTAGTTCAACACCTAAAACTAGGAGCATCATTAAGTTGAACTAGTTTTAATTTTTTCCTGGAAATTAAAATGAATTAAAACAGGATAAGATAAATTTTGGTTGTGTTATGGCTGAATTTATTCGAAAATCAAATAACACTAAACATGTAGAAAGTTATCTAACTTCTTGTTTGGACCAGGGTTCGATTCCCTGCATCTCCACTTATTAAAATTATTTAAAAATGAAAAAAATAATAATACTAATTATACTATCTCCTTTGTTTACTCTTTCCCAAAAATGTGGTTTTGAAAATTTGATTAACTCAAAAAAAAACCATCCTCACTTCCTAAACCAATATAATAAAATCTATAATGAAGCAGTTAACAGATTATCAAATACTACAGAAACTTTCTATATTCCTGTAGTATTTCATATTGTATATAATTCTGAAACACAAAATTTACCTGACTCAGTTATTTTTTCTCAAATTGAAGTGTTAAATGAAGATTATAGAAGATTAAATGAAAATGCTTCTCAAACAAGAGAAGAATTCCTAGAATTTGCAGGTGACCCAAATATTGAATTTTTTTTAGCTGATATAGATCCTAATGGCAATCCTACTAATGGTATAGTTCGTAGATACACTGACAGATCAGAGTTTTTAATGTTTGAAGATTTTCTATCAAATGAACTTACTATTGATGAAGTGAAATCAACTGATTTAGGGGGATCTGATGCTTGGGACACAAATAAATATTTAAATATATGGGTATGTAATATTGGCATTTTAGAGATAATTGGTTTAGAGTTAGGTCAAGTATTTGGTTATGCCTATCCACCCGTTAATATTGATGAAGCATTAATAGAATTAAGTGCCTCACAATCTGTACCAGATTGGCCGGTAGATATGTTAACAAATGATCAAAATCTCCAAGGTGTAGTCTTGCATTATACTACAGTAGGACGCAATAATCCATCTGCAAATGATGATGGTATGAGTGAAAATAATCAAGGAAAAACAGCCGTGCATGAAATAGGTCATTATTTAGGACTAAGACATACTTGGGGCGACTCAACTCCATTTTTTGGACCAGATGGATGCTCCTTAGATGATGGAATAACTGATACTCCAAACGCTCAAGATCAAGCAGGATATGTTTGTGACTTTAATAAAAATACTTGCTCAGGTGATACATTTGGGTCTAGTGGTGAAGACCTTCCTGACATGGTAGAAAACTACATGGACTACAGTCCAGATGCATGTCTTAATATGTTTACAAATGGGCAAATTAATGTTATGCGAAATGTATTAGAAATAGCCAGAACTGAACTAATCAATGATGACAATTCCATCAACATATGTCAAAATTCATTTAATTTAGATGAAAAACTAATAAATACTATAGATATACTTGGAAGAGTAACAAATCAAAAAGGATTAAATATTAAAATATATAGTAATGGATTAAGCAAAAAAGAATATCTACATACATCTAATTAGATATGTATATTTTTTCAGCATTACCATTATCATAAATATTTATTATCCATCCCTTATCATTCTGACTAACTTGCCTTCCTAAAAAATCTAGTGAATGGGTGATCTTGTTATTATTATTTAACTCTTTGATATTGGAAGTATAATCATAATTAGGGTTTGATAACTCAATAATTTCATTTGGACCTTGACTTGGCCAAGAGTTACCATTTGTGGCAAGATATATTTTACCATCTGGACTAATACATATATCTCTTAACCTACCCCACTCATAATTAAAATACTCAGTAGTATTTAATAATTGTGTACCATCTTGAGAGAATTCAAATTTTACTAACATTTTATTTTTTAAAACAGTCATTAAAAGTGTGTTTTGAAACTCAGGAATAGACGGATGATCATACCATATAATATCAGACGGTGCAATAGTTGGTGTCCACGCTTGTAGGGGTTCAACTACATTATTTAGCTGACAAAATGATTGTTCTGAAAATCCATCACAAAAACCATTAACATTTGGCCACCCATAGTTACGATTAGGTTCTAATATATTTAATTCATCATCATTTTGTGGGCCATGCTCTGAACTGTAAATTAATCCATTTGGAGCCAATTCTAGACCTTGAGCATTTCTATGGCCCCAAGACCATACATAAGAATTATTTATTGGATTATCAGCAGGAATACCTCCGAAGTTATTATCAGATATATCTATTCTTAAAAATTTACCAGTTAACTCTGAAGTATCTTGAGAGGCGGATTGATCTTGTGCATCACCAGTAGACATTAACATAGTGTTATCATCTAGGGCATGTAATCTGCAACCAATATGAGTAGAGTAACCATTTATACTATTAATTAGTATTTGTTCATTAATTAAGCTATCTGAAGATTCGTCATATGTATACGCCACCAATCGTTCTTTAATTCCCCATCCTTGGTAATAAGTATATACTAAAAATAGTATGTGATTGTTTTCAAAATCTGGATGAAATTCCATACCAAGTAGCCCAGATTCAGATTCAGTAGAAACTGTATTCGCTATATTTAGAATAACATGTTTTTCACCAGTTTCAACATTAACTCGACTTACTAGACCCGATCTTTCTGTAATCCACAAATATCCGTCTGGACCCCATTTTATTTCCCATGGAACGTCTAAATTACCCACCACCTCTCGTTCTTGTAGAGTTGTGGAACCCACTTGGTGAGTTTGAGAATAAACAAATCCTGTAATTAATGTAATAAAAATTAAAAGTTTTTTCATATTAGTTTTATTTAATTTATTTGATATATTTTTTTAACACTACCATCATCATAAATATACATTAAAGGCTGTTGATGTGTGTCTTTATTTATTAATCTTCCTAAAAAATCCGTTACTAGAATAATTTTATTCGACTCATAGATATTGTTAACCAAACTTAACGAAGTAACAATATCTACATTTAACTCATTGGAACATGTACCAGAACTTCCATAATATTGGTTAATGATAATAGTTCCTTGACCTAATTCTGACCATTGTATAGCAATTGTTGGTGGTTCTGAAGAAGATGTAAATACAACTTCTCCTCCGATAACATCCCAATCTATCGTGTTACTTAAATTATTTGATAAAGAATATATCACAAAACTTCCATCTTCAACAAGAATATCTCCAAGGATATCAACAGATTGACATGAACATTCATCACCAAATCCATCATTATCAAAATCAACTTGATCTGGATTATTATCTTCAATACAATTATCTAACTCATCACATATTAAATCACCATCAATATCTGCTAAACAATTTCCGTCACAATCATAGAATAATTGAGGACCATTTCCTCCACAAACATTACATTCATCAAGTGTTGCTGTCCCACCACATTCACCATTACAATCAACTAGGATTAAACAATCTCCATCACAATTAAAGTTTTCAATTGCATATTCACAACCATCATTTATTATTGCTGCATTATCAAAATTACAAGCTTCAGCATCTGTGCATCCTGTACACGAGATATTATTACCATTACAAACACCACATTCATCAAGTTCTGCTGTTCCACCACATTCATTATTACAATCTAAATCAACAATACAATTCCCATTACAATCAAAATTTTCAATAGCATATTCACAACCATCATTTATTATTGCTGCGTTATCAAAATTACAAGCTTCAGTATCAGTGCATCCTAAACAAGTATTATTTTCACCATTACAAATACCACATTGATCAAGAATTGCAGATCCACCACATTCATTATTACAATCTAGATCAACAATACAATCCCCATTACAATCAAAATTCTCAATTGCATACTCACAACTTCCATCATCAAAATTATTATTAGAATTATAGTTGCATGCATTTTCGTCTGTGCACCCTTCAATTATAATTACTTCGCAAGCATCACCAACACCATTATTATCGCTATCTAATTGATCTGTGTTAGCAATATTTACACAATTATCACATGCATTTCCTACTCCGTCACTATCATTATCTGACTGACTAAAATTGGTGTCATTCGGACAATTATCAATTCCATCACATACATCATCATCATCACTATTACCAATTAAGCAGGTTCCGTTACAATCAACATAAACGTCATTACTATAAGAACATGAACCATCTTCTGCATTAGCATCTGGATTATAATTAATAGCTAAATCACATGTACAACCAGCAATAAACTCATTTTCACAACTAGTTTCTATATCGTCACAATCATCATTGATACATGGTTTATTATTAATAGCTGGAAAAAGTGCTTGATTTTCTACAATAGGATGAAACTCTAAGGTTACGCCAACAGGTAGAAAAATATCACAATAACTCATAATAGTACCTTCATTTTGTTGCCAAATTTCATTGGGTGGATTATTTGGAGGTGTGCAACTACCCTCAACATCGTAGCAAGCATCTATAGCACCTCCAGGAAAGTTCAAAGAGGGATCTGCATTCCAAATACACGCATGAGTATGACTAGCACCAAATTGATGTCCCATTTCATGACCCACATAAATTAAATTATAACTATATGGCTCATTATTTGGATAATCGTATGTTAGAGTTGTATTAAGACCACTAGTTACACCCCCTTTATAATAAGGGTCAAAAGAACATACCGCATCTAACCACGCAATTCCGCCACCAGCTTGTTTACGAGTAAATAGATGAACTAAGTCAACATCATCTATGTCATCAAATGGATCACTTGACCAATAGTCACTTAGCTCATCTAACATATCTCCACAATCATCCAAGCCAAAATAATTATCTGATGTTTCCCAAACATGTATATACCTAGCCTGCAGAAGTAATTCATCATTAAGCTCATTCAAATATACTTCTGTAACTCCAGCCAAAACTGCTAGTGCCCACTCCACAGCATCTGAACAATTACTGTCAAATTCCAAGAAGGTATAGTAATCGATATCAATAGCAATTTCAGCACATTTACCCCCTGAGCTCATTCTGTATGAAGCATTTCTGTCTGGAATGAATTCTTTTTTATTTTGAGTTTTACAAGCAAAACTATTTAAAACAACTGATTCATTTACATCAAATAAAACATATGTGTTCTTATCAATTGATTTTATTTCATATAATTTTCCATCTCTTTTTATTACACCAACTAAATAGTCAGACATAAACG